>Ga0081529_129950_pt1 | contig 323204 bp, 340 predicted proteins | sample EchGeymetagenome_FD_71012 | JGI IMG/M metagenome (GOLD analysis project Ga0081529, IMG submission 71012) | Ferrous microbial mat and aquatic microbial communities from Echinus Geyser, Yellowstone National Park, USA - transect B T=78-80 C v2... ...
AAGTTTAATCAATAATTTTATATTATCTTATTTTATATGGCCCGAGGGGCCCGTAGCTCAGCCAGGTAGAGCATCTGGCTTTTAACCAGGTGGTCAGGGGTTCGAATCCCCTCGGGCCCGTATTTTTATATATGAAAGGATCTTATTATCCTGCATCAAAGGCAAAAGCGCCATGAAATTATGAAAAATAAAATTTCATGGCATGTTAAAGGAATCCTTAAAGAGAAAATTTGATAACGGGAGATGGTTAGTTTAACACTTTTGAGCTGAACTGAAATTATATGATACCACCCAATATGATTATTTTTTATTGTTAGATATGGCAAATCCCTTATAAAAATTATAAGAAGTGGTGAAGTTTCTATATATTTATAAAAATTTATTATAAGTTTCCCCTAAATTATCTGGTTATCTGGGAGAAATGTGAACTCGTATAATTAGTTTGTAGGGGGTAGGGACTATCAGATAAGTCAGCAAGGATATGTAATACAAATGCGCGTTTATTCATCTGTAGTTAGGTATTAATTAAGCTTCCAGTAGCGTTCATTTTTTGAATATAATAAACCATCTCCCACTTATTAATTCCAAGGAATGCGGGAAGATACTATTTATTTAGAAACTACTATGGAATCTTCCAATGTTCTAACAATGGGAATAATTAAAATATTAAATTGGTAAATCCTTGGGAAAGCACATAAATATTTAGAGCAACCATGTGCCAATAAAAATAAAATAACACTTATATTGGGCAAGACTTTTAATTAAATATTCGGTCTGCCATTTTTACCATATCAGGAGTCCTATCGAAAGGTTGATAAAGATTAGAGCTAGACCATATTAAAAAATGTTTCTATGCAGCAAGCTAGGATACTGATTATTTCTCCATTACAAAAGAAGAAGTATGGATTTTGTGCATAGGAATTTAAGGATAAATAAACTGAATACAAGAAGGACATAGAATATAAGTAGAAATGAATTATTTGTACATCGCTTTTTCCACATTGATCTCGTTAAAGAGGTGAACTATGCTTTTAAAATCTTCCATGAATTCGGGGAAGGATGAATAAAAAAGAGAACTTTAAATGGTAGGATCAATTGAGAAGACTCCTTAAATCTTGAAATATAAATGAAAAATTATCAATATTATTTGCTAATTTAACATGTAGTTTTATAAGTTCTCCAATAATCTGATAGTACTAAATATCTTAAGAATCCGGTATCTCTAATGATAAATTAGCATTTTCCAAAATTTTGCCAAATATAATGGTAGAATATACACCAATTTTGTCATTAATATTTTTTCTGATAATTGTCGGCGGAGTAAAATGTAGAAGATCTTTTTCGAATAATTTAGCTACAATTTTCTTATCTCCTAAAACAATGATCTGTAATTGATTAATGTCAAATGGAATCCGGAACGCGAAATTGCTCAGATTATGAATCAATTTAATTTCAAGAGTAATAACTTCATATTCATTCTGTTTTAAAAATCTATTGAGGGTTAATTCATATAAGGTCTCAGTTGATGTCGAATATAATTTTTCTATGTCCTTAATTTTACTAATAGAATCTGAAATATCTATTTCTTTTATGGCGTCAACACTAAAAGGTATGAGGATTCCGAATTTGTCAATTATAAATCTTGACTCGTTTTTCATTATGAAAAAGAATTTGATGAATGAATCAAAAATTACGATTTGTGAAAACTCACTGGTTATCTTTATAGATACAATCTTATTTATTTTGTAAATGGTATTTCTTCCAATGACTTCCCTATTTAATCTATTTATTTTAATTAGATTTCTTAATGCCCTTGAGATAATTTGGTTATGGATATTCATTTTTGTTTTTTCTTCGATAAGTGATTTTATCTCCGAAAATTTCATTGGCTCTTTTATATATTCTTCTATTATCTCCTCTGCTAAAGTAACTAATGATATTTTTGGGCTCTCTGATAATTCAGGCGTTCTATGTTGTGATCCATCATCGTGAACGTAAATTAAATAGCGATATAATTTTCCTTTAACTCTAACGCTCTGTTTTCTCACCCTTGAAAGCTTGTTACATACAGGGCATAATTTTAAATTATTCATAGTGCTTTCTCCCAATGATTATTCATTCGCTCTACCTCATACATTCTTCTGCCATTTTATTAGTACATTTTCTCCAGCTGCCAAATTTTCAACTGTGATTTCATATGATTTTATATTATCATCTCTAATAATTATGAAATTTTCAGTTCTTCTTATTGACCTGGTGACATCTATAACTTCACAATGTGGCCACCTTATAAAATTTGAAATTATAGAAATTTTTAATATCTTTATTTCTACTAATATGCTGATCAAATATTCAATAGCACTATCGGGCCAATTGTATTCTATCCAAATGGATCTTTGTTCTCCAGGTTTAACTCCTTTACTGAATGATAGTAGAATTTTCTTTATTTTGGGTTCGTCTTGGATAAAATGATAGCTAATTTTGAAATTTTCATCTAGAGAACCTGCTTTGAATTTAAGATCCTCCCTGCTAAGTGGTGAATCTCCATATATCATGACTATAAAATAGTAAAATATTGCGTCTGTGGGATTTTTTATTAAATATGTAAATTTATGGTAAGCCATCGTTCCATTTCCGATTTCATCCTTAAGATCAACTATTAATTTTTCTATTTGATATCGATTACCCAATTCAGGTATTTTGTTTATAAAATATTTCTTACCGCTAATAGTCTTGATTCAATAAACCCTTCAGTCGCAAGGTTTTGCAATGAATTCATTAGGTTTTGATAAGTTAATTTATTTAAATCCAATCCATTATATTTTAATCTTTCAGCTAAATCCTTTATAGTAAATATCCTTATTTTAAAACCTTCTCCTGATAAAATATCCATAATTATATTTCTCAGATATCCCTTCTTCATTATAGGTTTTCGATTTATAGGTATATAATGGGAAAGCTCCTCATGCTGAATCTTCTTATAATAATACTTGTGCCCATATTTGTTCCTTGTCCAAATAAACGTTTCTTTTCCTTCTAATCCGCATTCTGGACATCTAACAATCTTAGCTACCATTATCAAACAATGATAAAAAAGTTAGAAATAAATTTATCCACCAATTAAGATTCCAGGTGTTATATTTGCCATGGTTATCAGGATTTAATTCTAGTTTAATATTCTAATATTATTAGAAAGTTAGAATATTCTAACTTTTCACTCGCATAGTAATAAGGATATATAATGGATGTTAGCTAGAATGAGAAATATAACATTAGTTAAAAATTACTTAACATTTCAGTCAGGTCTATTAGAGAGGATTATGAAACTCAAGACCAAGGCGTATAAATTATACCATCTTGTGTTTAAAAAGTTCAAGTCAACCTTCAGTTTTTCACCCTCGATTGCGTATATATTTAGTCACCCTGGTTCAAATGAAAGTCACAATTTTAGTACAGAAAGTATAAAAAATTTTAAAAATTCTGGAAATCTGCCCTATTCGAAGACTAGGAGTAAAAACGATAAGTCTGAAGGAACTAGATTTATATTGATTAGTTCTTCAGGGATTAGCATAGTAAGAAGCAATGATATTCCAAAGGGTTTTAATAAATTTAAGATCAATATTTATCTAACCGACCTTATATATATAATATTAAATAATCCTGAATTTAAAAAAAGATATAGAAATCTTCTTGAGAGATTACTAAATCTTCTCATTATAAATATATCAAACTTCAAAGAAGAATCTCTTACTCTAGAGGAAAAAGAAGAAATTGGAAATATTTGTTCGATATTGAATGATCAATAATAATAGAACTATATATTACCATTTGGATACGGGTGAATAGGATTTATTTAGACTCTTAATACTGGTAATATGTCGGAATGCATATTCTGTAGCATCATTAAAAAAGAAGCCGAATCAACAACGATAATAGAGAATAATGGATTTATTGCTATTATGGATATAAATCCAATTGCACCAGGACACACCCTAATTATATCCAAAGAGCATTACAAGGATATATTGGAACTTCCGGATAACTTAGCACCCGATCTTGTCGATATGATTAAAAAATTATCTCAATTGATGATTAACAATTTAGGTTGTGACGGAATAAACTTGATAAACTCCACAGGGCGGTCTGCAGGCCAAACTATTTTCCATTTCCACGTTCATGTAATTCCTAGATTCACAGGAAAAAGCATAGGATTCCAGGAATGGTGGTTTTCCAGAGCAGGGCATTGGGATAGAGAAAGTCTTAATAAGATAGCTAATAAGATACTCGGAAATCCAAATTATAAATATTGAAAATAACTATGGATAATTATGGTTAGGTTCGAAAAAGATTCCCTGGGGACCGTTGAGGTTCCGGATGATGTTTACTATGGTCCAGAAACAGCAAGGGCATTGGCTAATTTTCCATATGATAGATTTATTGATAGAAGGATAATAGAGCATCTAATTGTGATAAAAAGATCATATGTCAAGGCATTTGCAGATGCTAATAAATTAGATAAAGAAAAAGCAGATTATATAATAAAGGCTGCTGATGAACTCCTTAGAAATAGAAGAGATGTAGATTTTCCACTAAAATATATTCAAGCTGGTGCAGGAACTTCTACCAATATGAATGTTAATGAAGTTATCGCAAATAAAGCATTGGAGTTAATGGGAAAACCAAAGGGTTCCTATGAAATTATATCACCCCATACCCATGTAAACATAGGCCAATCTAGTAATGATGTCTTTCCAGCTGCAATGAGATTAACATTCTATAGAGAATTGAAGAAATTCTCTGATGAAATAGATAAAACCATATCCAAGTTTCTAGAACTTTATAATGAACATAAGGAACATATAAAAACTGGAAGAACGCATCTTATGGATGCCTCCGCGGTAACATTTGGGGATGAGTTTAAAGCTCATGCCGATGAATTAAATTCACTAAAAGCTGATATAGATTTCATTCTCTCAAGATTAAGAAGATTAAACCTGGGCGGAACAGCAGTAGGGACAGGAGCAAACCTCCCAAAAAACATAAGAGATCTGGTTTATAAAAATATCAATGCTTATTATCATGAGGATTTTGTGCCGGCTGAAAATTTAATGACAGTAGAACAATTCACATCTGATTTTAATAGACTTGCACAATGGATAGCAAATTTTAGCGCATCTTTGATTAAAATTGGGAGAGACCTAAGATTGATGAACTCTGGACCGGTTGCAGGCTTTAATGAAATAGTCTTACCGGCCGTTCAACCTGGATCATCAATAATGCCCGGCAAAGTAAATCCCAGTATAATTGAAGCAGTTACTATGGCATCTTTCCTTGCAAGGGGATATGCAAATACAGTAAACGAAGCATCAATGAATGGTGAGATGGAAATTAACGTCTTCACACCAATAATTTATACATCCATAATGGGTGCATTTGATATATTAACGGTATCTCTGCACATTCTTAGAGAAAAGGCATTAACAGGATTAAAGGTAAATCATGAATATGCCTGGGAAGTATTAATAAATTCACCAGGAACTGCTCTACTACTAAATCCTATAATAGGTTATGAGAAGACAGCTGAAATAGTTAAAGAGGCCAAAGAAAGGAAGATTCCATTTATCCAAGTATTAAGGGAAAAGAAAATACTTACTGAAGAAGAAATACAGAGAATTTTCAGCAAAGAGAATATGTTGAATAGGTAAATAACAAGGAAAAAATAATTAACGTGTTAAAAATATCGCAAGGATTAGTGATCAATGATGTATTTGATAGTTGAATCAGAAGAAGTCATAAGGATTCCTCCAAATAAAATAGGAGAGAAATACGAGGAAACCGCTAAAATAGAAGCCATAAAGAAAATGGAATCTAGAGTTGGAATCCTTGATAGATCTTTAGTTAGGGACTCTAACGATAGAAAATACATCGTTCTAATGGTGCTTGATGCTTCATTGAATGGAGAAGGATATCTAGTTCATGGAGATGGAGGGGTATACCAACCAGTTAAAGTTAAGGCACTCGCCTATCAGCCAAATTTACAAGAAGTTGTTGAAGGAGAAGTTACCGATATTACTAAAATTGGCGCCTTTGTAAGAATTGGACCAGTGGAAGCACTTTTACATATTAGCCAGATAATGGACGATAGATTGGATATTGATCTTGAAAACAAGAAGTTGATAGGAAGGGAAACGAAAAGAGATCTAAAAGTTGGAGATGTTGTTAGAGCCAGAATAGTTAGCATTTCCATAGCAGACTCCATATCTAAGGGCGTTAAAATAGGATTAACCTTGAGGCAAAATTTCCTTGGAAAACTTTCTTGGTTGAAAGGTGAAAATCAATGATAAAGTTAAGGGCATGCAGGGTTTGCAAGAGGGTGACTGAGGAGCAGAAGTGCCATGGTGATACCGTATTAGAATGGAAGGGATACATTTACATATTAAACCCAGAAAAATCAATAATAGCAAAAAGGGCCGGAATAAATCAAGTAGGTGAGTATGCTATTAAGGTTAGATAGAGATATAATCGTAAGCCAAAAGTTTCGAAACATATTCTCAAAGAAACCCGATGTTATAATTAAAAAAGAAACGCAAATTCTACTTTTATCTTCAAAGAACATAATAACAGTTGGCGATGTAGTTACAGATACCGCGCTTAAACTGGGTATAGTTCCAAAATTAGCAGTTATTGACCTCAAAACTAAAAGAGAAATTCCAAAAGAAGTTCAACAAGATAAGTTTGATAAGGTGATAAGGGTAAATAACCCTCCCGGTACAATTACAAAAGAACTTTGGGAAAGCGTTGAGGATGCCATAAAATCTAATGGAAATGTTCTAATCATTGTAGAGGGTGAGGAGGATTTGGCTTCACTACCGGCTATTTATTTCTCCCCTAAAGGTTCTATAATACTATACGGAATTCCAGACGAGGGAATCGCAGTAATTGAATCCGGGGACTCTGTAAAAACCGAAATAGAAAAATATATCAAAGAAATGGGGGGAGGAGCTTCATGAATATTGAGATAATAGAAAAGAAGGAAAATCCATTGCTAGGAAGGGTTCAAATTAAATTTCAAATTACACATAACATGGAACCCACACCATCAAGAGAAAAAATGAGGAATCTTATAGCCGCCAATCTCCAGGCATCTCCATCTAACATTGTAATTAACTATGCGAAGCCCATGTTTGGTGTAAATAAAACTATAGGATATGCTAAGATATACAATTCTAAGGAACAGGCTCTTAAAATTGAGTTGAAACATTATCTTAAAAGAAATGGTCTTTTAGAAGAAAAGAAACAGGAGTGAATTAAATGCAAAAGAGAGAATTATACTCAGTTGAGAATGGAAAACTCGTTAGAAAGAGAAAATTCTGTCCAAAATGTGGTCCTGGGGTATTTCTGGCTGAACATGAAAACAGACTTTCATGTGGAAGATGTGGATACACAGAAATAAAGGTAAAATAAATATTCTAAAACCATTTTAAGTTTTGATTAAAATGGTGGAATTTAAGATCGATGCCAGATCATTGAGAGAATTTGCTGATATAGTGGTAAGCCTTAACCAGGAAGCAAAAATAGACTTTACAAACAAGGGTCTTTCTACGAAAATCATAGATCCTGCACATATAGCAATGGTACTTTTAGAAATCGATAAGGATACATTTCAGGATTTCAAGGTTGAAGATGAAGAATCCATTGGGATTGATATAGAAAGACTACGAAATGCCATGAAGCTGGCTTCTTCCACGGATATAATAAATTTCAAGGCAGATGGTAAGAGGATATCAATTAAGTACGGTAATTTAAGTTATAACATACCTATTATTGATCCGAGTTCCATATCAACTCCAAAAATGCTCAACTTAGAGATTCCCAATAAAATAATCACTGATTTCAACCTGGTTTTAACCGGAATTAAAGCTGCTGAGAACTTTGCAGATGTCGTAACCTTCCATATGAAAACTGATGAACTTAAAATATTGGCAAAAGGAGAAAGTGATTTAGAAAATGCCGAACTTTCGATACCTAAGAGTCTAGCGAAGGAATATGTTTTTAGTGAGGAGGCCAAAAGTTCCTATTCGTTGGACTATCTTTCAAATTTTGTTAGGTCTCTCGAATCTGTGACAGATATTTCCATTATGTTAAAGACTGATTATCCCCTGAAAATAGAAGCACCGGTATTTAATGGTAAAGGGAAAGTTACGTTTATCTTAGCTCCTAGAATTGAGAGTATTTAACCACATTTTCTATTCTTCATCTTTATATTTCCCTTTATTCTCAATTTGAATAAAAATATCATATTCCTGATTCCATCTCTCCACGGACGCAATTTCTTTTCTCCCATCCTTCTCTTGTATTGAATAGGTATTTCAATATAACAATAAGCTGATGCGGCTCTAATTTTTATTTCCTCCGAGAATTCCATCCCCCCACTTGATGGGAGTATGTCTTCTAATATCTCTCTTTTAAAAACCCACATGCCACTTTGGCTATCAGTTATTTTGACCATGAATAGTATCCTTGTCAATAAAGTGAGGATAAAATTTCCAATCATATGCATAGTTGGCATAGCTTCCTTGGTCGAATTTGATAAGCGTTCCCCGTTTATGAAATCATATTTACCAATCAGTTCTACTAGACGCCTGGCTTCTGAAGGTGGATATGTACCATCGGCATCAAGTGTAACTATTATATCACCATTAACATTTTCAAATCCTTTCATATAAGCGTATCCATAACCTCTTATACTTTGATTGATAACTTTTGCCCCCTTAGATTTGGCTATTTCTGGAGTACCGTCTGTTGAATCTGAATCCACAATTATAATTTCCGAACCTGGAAAATTTCTTTTTACTTCGTCAATAACATGCCCTATACTCTCTGCTTCGTTCAAAGCTGGTATAACTATGCTAATCATGAAAATCACCTAATAAGTATCCTACTATTCCAGCAGATAATCTTAAAAACTCTATAATAGGGTGAGCCTTTAAATTGTTTACATTGAATTTTGATTTTAGTTTATATTTCTTATTGATATATTTTCTCCCTATACCATCGCTATACGCCTGCTTTAGCAATGATTTTAAATTCTCCCTAGGATAGTGATATATTACTACATCTTCGGCATAGAAAATATCATAGCCCTTCATTATGGCTCTTATATTTAGGTCAATATCTTCGGCCGTATGCATTCGAACATCAAATTTGCCGATTTCTTCTATTACGGCTTTTGAATATTTTAAATTATTACTTGGGAAGGTTACATCTTTTCCTTGAAATAACATCGGTACTCTTCCAAGATCGTTCCATTTAACGTTCCCTTTTTGGATGATCCTTCCTGCAACTATGGGTTTCTCAAAATGCTTCTTGAATTCTCCAAACCACCCTGGGGTTACCTCAGTATCTGAATCAAGGAAGATAAAGTTTTCACCCGTCGCCAATTCTATGCACCTGTTTCTTCCGATAGCCCTATTTCCCCTTACTCTATCCACCTTTAAAATAAGCTTATCTTCATAATTTTTTAAAATCTCGTAAGTACCATCAGTGGAGAAGGCATCCACTATAACAACTTCAGCGTTCTTACCCACTTCATTGGATAATGAATTTAATAGCCTTATCATATTTGTTCTATCGTTTTTAACTGTTATTAGAATGGATACCTCCATCGTGGATAATGAAAATCAATCATTAAAATTTAATCGTATTTTTGCATTATTTGAAACATGTCTCATGAGCCCTATGAGTTAGATGATGAATTTGTAATGCAGATGGAAGACTCTCCACCATTTCAATGGCTGATAAGCTACACCGAGCGTTTTATTTCATGCTCCACAAGGACTAAGGAAGGTAGACCTGAGATACATTCAGTTGGAAATCCTTTTACAATTTCAAGGATCTTTACTGATACTTTCCTAAATAAATCATTCGACAACTCGTTAAAATTATTCGGAGTATTCATAACAGTTTCAGGAGAGAATCAGGAAATAATCTCAAAAATGAAAGATTATCTGGGTGAAGCAATAGTAATATCCCAAGGTGGCAATGCCAAGAGAATAGCAAGGGAGAAGGGGTTTGATTTCTACTCATTGCCCAGAGGTATACCTTCCAGATTCCTATTTCCAGAAATATTAGGTTGTTTAGCTTCAATATTTTCTATAAAGATTTCATTAGATAAGCTTAAAAGAACAATACAAAGTCTTACTCCATCAACGCCTACTGAAAATAATATTTCAAAGATATTAGCATATGCCATATCTAGAGATTTCATAATTTCAGTTAATAGAAATTTAATTGGAGTAGGAAGGAGGATCCAGGATATGATGCTTCAAACCGTTAACAGAGTTCAAAATATTTACTGGGATGATCAGCTAGAACTTTTCCTTAGAGATTCTAAAAGAAATGGGAGAATAATTATAACTGAGTCATCAATCGTAATAGAAGATCCGCTAAACCAATTAAGCTATAAATTGCAAGATTTAGATCTGATCTCTGTTTTAACCATCATTGATTTCGCTATTAACTATTATGCGATCATTTCCAAAAAAGACATTTCATTCTTGGATGCTTTCAGGGATTAAATAGATTAAAAGTAATATTTTCCATTTGATTTATTAGCTCATAAAAATCATAAAATGATGTTTACAAATTATGGATAAAATATTTATTTATTTATTTATACACTTACAGCGTAATGAGAGAAGATATTGTGTCAAGTTCAATTTCCGACTTCAGGAAAAGAGAATATATAGAATCTATAATGCTTATTTCGAAAACTGGCGTTCCAATTATGGGAAATCCTCCTCAAACAAACCAATCAGATTTATTTTCAATTTTAACAGGGGTAATATTTGGAGGAGCTGAGGAATTGTTAGGAAAATCAACAGGGAATGTGAAAGAAATTTTTATAGAATCTGATCAACCTAGATTCATCAAGATTAATCCCATGGGTGATAAATACATTATTGTTACTGTATTTAGAAGACATGACCAAAACATAATGAGTGAATATAATGAGTTTCTAAAAAGACTTGAAACTGCATTTAAATAACTTAGATCCTCTTAAATCCTCTTAAAGCATATTCTGAACCCATCTTCCAATATAGAAGCACCCTATTTTTAATTGTTAAATCTTCCCCCATTGGCCTACCTATTCCTTTTATGATTGCTTTCCTTATGCTCTCCATATCACCATCAGGCACTTCCAGGTATACCCTTCCGACCTCATTGATGAAATGAGCGTCACTCCCTGCTGTCTTTCCTACATTCAGTGAATTAGACAAATTATTAGCTCTATTATTGCATCCTTTTCCGCATCTAGAATTTTTAACTTCAACGGCATCAAAGGATTTTACGTATTTTTTGCCTATCCCATTAACAATTCTATAGGGATGTGCAAGTACTGCTATTCCCCCAGCATCGTGTATTTTCTCTATTGTTTCTATCTGTGTTAGACCCTTTGGTATTTCATGTTCAATAAAAAGTGCCAGTATATGACCATCAATGGAACTTACCTCTTCACCGGATATGGTAATGATGGATTCAGACTTATATATATTGAATTTATTGTGATCAGAAATGCATATAAAATCCAAACCTAACTTGACTGAATATTTAATTATCTCCTCCGGGTCTGATCTTGAGTCTGGGCTATATTTAGAATGAATGTGGAGGTCTCCCTTCATTTTATCTTCAATCCTTCAGGTACCTTATCATCAACCACAATATTCTCATCGTTTACCTTCAAAGGGATTTTCCTGCCCTTATGATATAGAACTGCAATGGTTTGGTTTCCTTCTCTCTGGGTTTGCAGTGAAAATTTTTTAAATTCTTCTATACTAATTTCTTGGTTTATAATTTCGAGATCATCCAAGGTAACCCTGTCACCAGGTTTCGACTTTTCAGGTGGTGTTAAAAGATAAGTTTTTCCTTCATATTCAGTAGCTAATAGCATTCCGTTGCTTGTTATACTTCTGATATTTGCAGGCTTAAGATTTCTGATGATTACAATTTTTCTACCAACAAGTTCAGTCTCAGTATAACTATCCCGTATTCCAGATACTATTGTCCTATTTTCATTTCCAATATTTAGGTCTAGCACATACAGTTTATCAGCATTAGGATGAGGTTTAGCATTAATTATTTCAGCAACAACTAAGTCTAGAGGGATAGCTTCCTTGCTCTGTATTTTTTCATACAGTTTTTCAGGTTTTGTTACAACCTTAAACACAGGTATTTGTGGATCTGTATTTATCCTGAGTGGAGTTGTGAATCCCATCCAATTCAATACTTTTTCAGATGATTTAGGCAAGAAGACTTGAGCGTCCATAGCCAAAATATAACTAAGGAAACCCAGGGTATATAAAGAAGCACTGCAGTTTGGGCCCCTTGTTTTACATGCATCCCATGGTTTCCTGTCGGTAATATATACATTAGCATATCTTGCTAATTCCATCCATTCCCTGAAGGCATCTCTTATCCTTACCTTTTCCATATTTTCAATAAATGAGTTGTGCTTTTGTCTTGCTATTTTCATGGCTTCAATATCTGTTTCATTAAATAATGATTCATCAAATGAGACGGGCCCATTTTTAAATAGCAATATAAGTGCCCTGTTAATGAAATTTCCATATTTATCTATAAGTTCAGTGTTAACTTTATTTTCAAATTCTTCGATAGAAAAATCAGAATCGTGTCCTTCTGGGAGGTTATAATATATTCCAAATCTGAGATATTCCGGATCATATTTATCTAAAAGCTCAGGCATAAAAAACCCTACATTTGCACTCTTTGAAAATTTTGAACCCTGAAAATTTAGGTATTCATTTGCCGCGATGAAATAAGGCAATTGATAATTTCCATGGGCAATCAACATGGCCGGCCATATTATGCTGTGGAAAGGTATGTTATCCTTACCCATGAAGTAATACTGCTTTACCTCCGGATCAGACCACCAATTTTCTGCATCCTTAAAAGAATTTAATGTAACACTGGTCCCTGTGAGGTATCCTATTAACGCTTCGAACCAAACATAGATCTTTTTACCTTTCATTTCGGGAAATGGAGCATCGACACCCCATTCCAAATCCCTCGTTATGGGTCTATCTTTAAGACCCGACGATATAAAATTTTTTGAAAAAAATATCACGTTTTCTCTCCAATGTTCATTGGAATTTATGTAAGATTCCATCTCTTTCTGTAGAGCAGAAAGCTTAAAGAACAGATGATCTGTTTCTTTGAAAACAGGTGGATTTTTACAAATGATGCAGACTGGATCTATCAATTCAGATGGCTCCAGAGTAGCTCCACAGTTTTCACATTGATCACCCCTAGCTTTTTCATATCCACATCTGGGGCACTTGCCTGTTATATACCTATCAGGCAGGAACATTTTATCGTGTTCGCAATATGGTTGTACCATCTTACCTTTGTATATGTAACCATTTTCCATCAATCTCTTTATAAAGTTAAATACTGTTTCCTTATGTATTTCCCATGATGTCTCAATATAAGTTGAGAATTCAATATACATCTTTTCAAATATTTCCTTGTTTATTTTATGATAATATTTCGCGATTTCTTCGGGTGTTTTGTTTTCCTTCATTGCCCTTACCGTAATTGGAGTCCCGTGTTCATCACTACCAGAAACTGAAATAACTTCTCTATCCATTAATATATTGAATCTTCTAAACGCGTCATAAGGAACGTACGCTCCCGCCATATGCCCCAAGTGAAGCGGTCCGTTTGCGTACGGTAATGCTGAAAATATAAGCCTTCTCTCTTTCATCAGGGTATAATTTAAAATATTAATTAAATATTGCTAAAAAAAGAATAAATTAATGGGCTCTTACTCCAGTTCTTCTTGGAGCTCCAGTTGTAAGGCCATATAATGCAGCTAAGTATACTAATCCTGCTATCAGTGCTGTAAATATTGCTAGATATAGGAACGTGTTCTTTCCGCCGGATAGCATTACTTCTGCATACATCATGGAAAGCCCGGTTATTAGATATGTCAGTTGGAAATACTTAAGATTGCTGCTCGATGTTACAAATCCTACAATATAAGATACCAGGGCAAAAGCAAGCAATGTTATTCCAATGTATAGTACTGCCGATGTTATCCCCTTAGATATCTGGAACACATATACCAGCAGGAATACGCTAGCTAAGAAAGCCAATACCCCGCTCACAACTTTTATGTTACTATTTTTTTCCATCTTTTTTCACCTCCTTTTTACATTATCTGGTCTATTTCAGAGTCTAAACCCTTCACGCCTATTTTTGAAACTGATTTACTTGAATCTAAGAAGTACGGGGAATTTACTCCTGTCAGTACTACAAGTACCTTAAACTCCCCTTTCAATGTTGGATCTATTGAAGCACCCCATACTATTCTGGCCATGGGGTTCACTTTCTCCTGAACCATCCTTACTGCGGTTTCTGCCTGTGAAATAGTCATATCTTCCCCACCAACTACCCTTACCAATGCACCCTTAGCGGTGGAAATATCTGCTTCTATTAATGGTGATGTAATAGCTTCATTTACAGCTTCTTCAACAGTTGCTTTGCCACCAGTGCTTTCACCTATACCTATCATAGCAACTCCACCCTCTTTCATTACTGTGAGTATATCAGCATAATCCAAGTTGACTAGTCCTGGCTTTGTTATTATTTCAGTAAGTCCTTTGAGTGCTTCCATCAAAAGTTCATCAGCCACCTTAAACGCTTGATCCAAAGGTAACCTTGGAACTAGTTGAAGTAGCTTGTCATTCGGTATAACTATGGTGGTATCTGAATACCTTCTAATTTTATCCACTCCATATAGAGCATTCTCCAACCTTACCTTACCTTCAGCCGAGAAAGGCAGAGTAACTATGGATATAACTAGGGCTTTCTGTTTCTTGGCTATTTCAGCAACAACAGGTGCTACACCGGTTCCGGTACCTCCACCCATCCCTGCGGTTACAAATACAATATGAGAATTTCCTATTACTGAAACTATATCATCCCAGCTTTCCCTTGCTGCTTCCTCGCCAACCTGGGGTAAAGCACCTGCTCCCAACCCACCTGTTGTCCTCTTTCCGACAAGCACTTTTCTATGAGCTTGCACCATTAACAAGTGGTGTGCATCCGTATTAAGTGCTATTAATTCAGCCCCATATATACCTTCTCTTGCGCACCTTGTTATGGTATTGGTTCCTCCCCCTCCACAGCCAATAATTTTTATGTTTACCTTGAGCTGCTCAACTATTTTGGCCAGCTCTTCATCATCTGGACTGGTATAATTGTTTACCATAGATGTATGTATGTCAGACGTAATATAAATATTTTTCTTATCAATATCTGACAATTGTCATCTATCTTTCCTCCAGGTCTTCACCGCCTGAAAAAATCATGCTCAGGAATTCATATATATCTTCCATCCCCTCGTCACTCTGACTTGATACAAATTTACTTTTTCCCAAAATATCAAAAGAATTTATGCCTTCCATCATCTTTTCTGCTAACAATGCACTCATTCCGCCCTTCTCCTTCTTCAATGCTTCCAACAGTTCGTCTGGATTCTTCTCCCATATTTCTATGTAGGAACGTTCTTCTGGGGAAAGAAGATCTGATTTAGATATTAAAGGAAGAAAAGGAATGTAAAATCTGGTCAATACACTCATGGCCAGAAATTTTGATGAAACGAATGAACTAGGAACCTTAGCCAAAGTTGAGTCGATCAGATACACAATAGCACTATTTCTTTCTCCAAGGGTCCGGATAATTTCTCTTGAAGATTGCCTGAATGCGAAAAGCTCAAGCTGCCCAGGAACATCTATTAAAATATAATCGGATTCATATGCATCTATTTCTTCAGCAAATTCATCAAGATGCTGTATTAGTAAATCCGAAGCAGCTATTTGAGCTCCATTTGGACCGAGATCGTACTCTTGCATCACCTCAACCAGAGATATTTTCTCCCTTATATCAAAGTCAGGAGAATATGGTATATATTCTGCGCCAGGGTCCAGATTAAATGTAGCTGCATCTAGCTTTATATTTTCAAGCCATCTTTGGAAACCTGCTACTAATGATGATTTTCCAGCACCTGCGGTTCCGACAAAATAAATCCTTGGTATCATCCGAAATCTTCAAGCGTCTTTACATTATTATCTTTTCCCACCATTTCTGAATAGAAGAGTTCTTCCATAGATCTGTTCAATATCTGTATTCTTTGCCTAACATAATTTGAAACCCCGAAATTTTCCATTAACCAGTTCGCGTCATTCATGTATTTGTTAATATTTCCTAAATGTACTGTCTCCTTAACTTGACCACCACATTTAATGCATCTATTATTTAAAGGGGGTCTCCTGTATTTAGTATTGCAATTCATGCACCTGAATCCCTGTGATCCATATTTCCTTAAATTTCCCATCATGTCTGGTATAAAATGATATTTCAATATTCTCTCAGCAACATCGTTTTCATCCACCGCACGAATCTTAACTGCAAGTTCCATTTGTTTTTTCAACTTCTTGGACATTGTATCTATGCTTTTGTAAGACGATTCAAGAGTCCCATTATTAATATCTGGTGTATCATCACTGAAATTGCAATGTGGATACAGGTTCCCCTTTTTAACTTCATCTCCAACTGTTTTCACAAGATTACTCAATTGTGATGGTGATACATAATTTCTTGTTAATTCGAGCAATTCAAGCGGGTAGTCTCCGGTTATGTCAAGATTTAATGCTTCTTTATCTATCTCCAGGGGGTTTATTTTTGTAGAGAGAACTAATGGAGCATCCATCATTGAACCTCTTGTATTTGGTAAGAAATCCACTGAGAAATTTATTAATCCATCGAGCAACAGCATTATAGAGTCTTCATCTCCATCACAGTTTCTTCTTTTTGCTGCATGGAAGAATGGATGTGCATAACCCACATTACCCCTTGTGAAACCAATTATCCTTCCTAAAATTCCTCCTGAAGTATGAGGAGCCAATCCTATTATAAGATTTCCAATTAAATCTTCTCTAGATTTGCATTTGTAATATTTGTCCAATCCGTAAAATTTTTCTAAAAGATCATCGATGAAATTTGAGACCCTTACCATATAGTCTCCAGCTCTCTCATTTATAACGATATCCTGGGGGTAAATTTCTAAAATCTGCTCATCTGATACCAGTGGTTTACCTTTATAATCAAAATTGTATCCGAGTTCTTTTGCCTTCTCCACACTCAAACCTATTTCCTTAGGCCTAAAATGAGTCAGAGGAAGATCAGACATATCATATCTACAAGTTCCATCTTTAAATGGATACACTTTATGATATGAACGCAACATCCCTTTCTCTAAAGGCTCTGGGGTAGAGGATGCAGACATTAGCGACTTCACTCCCCGAAAATCTGATAATTCTTCCATCCCCAGTTTTTTTGCCTTTTTCTCTATTATAGTTTTAATATCTATGTCAAATTTTTTTGTTTGAGTTGTTGCCTCTGTTCTTTCTCCGCAAGTTGGGCATTTATATTCATATGTTTCAGTACCACAGAGTTTGCATTTTCTTACCCGCATTTCAGCCCCTTTTAATTTAATGTAATCGTTGAAATTTCTTTTATTTTTCAATGTATCTCCCAATGGAAATAGAACATGCACAGGTGGATCCATCGATCTTTCTTGAGCCTTCTCAGGCCTTCCCATTCTAGCGCCTATTCTGGATGGGCCTTTGGCATAAATTGGGAAACCCGCCATTTTAGATAATGATGCTAGAACATCCTTATCAAATGGAATGTCAGTTACCTTTTGGATTCTGTTTCCTACAACTTCTAAACCTAATGGAATTAAGAGATGTTCATAGGAGTCTGAGATAATTAAACCTCCCTGAACAATGTGCTCAAAAAGTAAATCTTCCAATATTCGCTTAATCTTATTGTCCAATGGTAGTACAAGGCTTCCCTCTTCTATCCTAGCCCTTTCAGATATGAAGTCCCTAAGTGATTTTATATCTTCAAAATTCAAGTCATGCCATAAAAGAGTATAATCGGGATGTAAAGGTAATTGGAATTCTCTCGAAAAAAAGATTGCTTCTTTGGCATTTTTAAACACTTTAGGCTCCAAGCCCTTTTTCCTGACTAATTTTTCCCACCATGACACTGTAAAAGCTCCTGGAAACAATGTTTTATTATTCTCCAAAAATTCACCGAAAGAAATTAATATTTCACCTAAGTCAACTACCTCCTTTATTTTATCCTTATAATAAAAGTAGTCACCCATTGTTCTTAATTTTATAAGCGATCCATCATCTAAAAGTACATAAGGTGTGTCAATATTTTCATTGGTAGAAATAGCTGCAGCCTTCCCTGGCCTCTCAGTCTTAATTTGTGTCCCTATGGCAATGAAATCGTCCAAAACCTTCATAGTTAATGGATGAATGGCTACTGCTGCCAAACCAGTGTTTCTTCCTCTACCGTACCTTAGTCTGAAACCTCCCTTCCTTGAAGGATATGATAGGGCCGGCCTACCTGCAACCATTTCTTTCAAATAATTGTAATTGGGTTTCGTAGCATCTTCCTCTTTTTTTTCTTCTCCAAATTTCCATCCTTCTAATTGAAAAATTTTGGCGTACTTCTTAAGTTTTGAAGCTTTTAATATTAATCCCTCCGCAATGACTAATGCCATTCCTCCCCTTACCCTATTTGTCTCTATCAATTCTAGATCTCTGTGACCTGAAACTTCAATTTCTTCAGTACCTTCACCTGTAATGCAAACTGGAGAACCCCTTATGGCAATTTCAATCTCTTCTGGGGTAGGAACGTATTGAAGGTGTTGAATTCTTGCGTAAAGTGGAATTTCTTCTTTATATCTTTCTATCTCATCTTCTGTAGGTATATACCTTTCAATTCCGAGTTTTCTCCTTATTAAATCACCTATCATTACACTCAGTGCCTGAGCTGTTCCGCCTGCGCTCCTAATAGGACCTGAGTAATAGATACAGAGAAAATTCTTCCCGTCTCTCTCTTTAATTTTAACTCCTGTTATACCTTCAAGTGGAGCTACCAATATTCCTTCTGTTAAAACTGCTAATGCTGTTCTTATCCCCATTTCTATCTTTTGTTCTTGAGTTCCATTATAACTGTTGGCAACTTCCAAAGCTATTTCTATCGCAACTCTCTCCCTATCATATTCCTTTTCCAATTCCCTAATTTTATCTGCTACATCTATCTTTATTAAGGCAGCCACTCTTCCTGCCAAGTCCTCAGCTTGTGGGATTTCTACTTCGGTTTTTGGGTCGAGACCAATGGAACGGGCCTTCTTTGCAATTTCATATTCTCTATTGGCCCTTTCCTTGATATTATTATAATAATCTTGGACCCAACTCATTATCTTTCTGATATTTTCTTTGAATAAAAATTTTTGACAAATAAAACATAGTTAACTGTCGAATGTTTGGAGCCCGTAAAAATTCTTTCGAATATAAATCATAATTCAATATTATCGAGATTAATTATCCTTTTTAATGTTCTCCAACTTTTTCTGACGTAAGGTGGTAGAACTTTATTTTTAGAATAATACTCACTTATGAATCTGATAGTCCTCTCATCAGATGGATATCCAGAACCAAACTCACCAATTTCCTCTTTAATCTTTTCAATTTCTTTTTCTCTTATAACCTTGGCTACTATACTGGCTGCTCCAACTTCCGGATATATTAAATCTGCCTTGTGCTTCGCTGTTATATTATGATTGCCGGATAGCGAAATCAATAAATCTTGAAAACGCGCCTCGTTGGTATCAGGGCAATCTACAATATATGACCCTTCTTTTTCTATCAGGAGTGAGATGTACCTGGCTTCCATAAGGTTTAGTTCTCCTTTTAATACATATTTATCTATAGTTTCTGGCGGAATTATAATGTAGTCTATTTTTTCGCTGTGTTCCTTCAACTTGTTAAAAATCTCCTCCCTTCTATTCTGGCTCAACAGTTTACTATCCTTTACTCCTATTTCCTTTAGTTTCTCACTTTCACCGCATACCTTTGCGATAACCATAGGGCCTATTAAAGGACCTCTTCCTGCTTCATCTATACCGCATGCCAACTTTCTACACCCCGTTTATGGTTATACCATATTTCTCGTCATACTTCCTATCAAAAATGGCATATATCTCTCCAAATTCTGTCTTGAGTAGGTAATGAAACATAATACCCTTTTCCTCGCTTATGATTTTTGCCTGGATATTTCCTCCAATTTTAATTTTATATGGATGGATGAATAATTTTGACCCCTGGAAATTAATTATATTATAACCCAAAAGTTTTGCCGTTTCCTCCTTTTTTGGATTATCAAGAATTTCTTCCTTTTTTCCTTCCTCCACAATTTTTCCATTGCTTAAAACTGAAACTTTATCCGCCAATATAGCGCAATCGTCCACATCATGAGTAACGTATATCACAGTTAAATTCATGGACTTTGCTAAATTCTTGATATACCAGCGCATGCTGTTTCTTAGGAATGTGTCCAAAGAGCTCAGAGGTTCATCCATAAGAATTATTGATGGATCAATGATCAATGCTCTTGCCAAAGCTACCAATTGCTTTTGTCCACCACTTAATTCTATTGGATATTTATCTAATAGATTCTGTAATCCAAATTTTACGCTATATTCGTTTATTTTTCTTTTAATAACGTCTTCCTTGTATTTTCTAACAACTAACCCATATGCAATGTTATCTCGGACAGTCAAAGATGAGAAAAGACCTAAGTCTTGAAATATGTAAGCAATGTTTCTTTTTTCAGTAGGGACATTTGTAATATCCCTCGCATCCAAAATTATTTTGCCTTTGTCCGGTGCTATTAAACCTGATATTATATTCAAGAGGGTGGTTTTACCTGTACCTGATTGACCTAAAATAACCCTAAACTCCCCCGGAAATACATCCATGCTGATTGAATCTAGAACATATTCCTTTTCAAACCGTTTGCTTATTCCCTGTATAGAGATTTTTGCCTCCAGATTTACCACTTATCCCCATCATGTATATTAGGAATGTTGAAATAAATATTACAGTCACGAAAAGCTCGCTAATGGCGTAGGCGATACCTATCTTTCTTAATAAAAATTCATTGTAGATTTCAACCGTTAATGTTACTGTGTTCTGGGTGTAAACTGTTGCTATAGCTGAAAATTCACCCATAACAGTTATAAATTCCAAAGCAACTATCCCTATAAAGCTACTCTTTATTCTCCCTAAATAATAAAATATAGAGGCACCGATTCGCGAATCTCCCAGAATAAAAGGAGAATTTCTCTCTGAAAAAGGAATACGCAATATGGAATCAGAATAATTTCTTGCCATAAAAGGTAGCGATATGGCAATAAATATCAATACTATTATGTACGGTAAGGGGAGGATTGATTGATAAATCAAGAAATATGATAAAGCAATGGCAACAGGCGTAAGTGCAGTAGAAGTTATGAAAATCAGTTGTGATTTGTAGCCGGAAATATCAGAAAAAACAAAAATTAACAAAAGTAGAGATGAAAGTATGGATATAGAACTGAAAAGTATGGTATTTAACAAAGCCAATCTTACAGTATAGGTATTCAATAATGAAAACATTTCCCAAAATGGGTTGTGTAAGAAGAGAAATATTATGGGAAAATAAAGTATGAAAAGAATAAGTGCCAGAAGTAGCAAAGCAATTAGCGACTTTCCTCGGGAAAATGCTTTAAAATTTTGTGGTTGAGAAATTGAAGGCAGTCTTGAAATTATTAAATAAGAAACAACAGGAAAAAGTAAAATTGAAAATTGCAGAATGGCCATCATAGATGCATTAGAGAATGGATAAGGCCCCGGCATGATGTATGTTCTCTTAAAGAGGTATATTAAGACTTCGAATGTTGAATACCTTGGACCACCAATTATTAATGGAAGGCTAAACCCCTGGAAACACAGAATAAAAGTCAATATGGCACCAATCCACAATCCTTTCATTCCATTTCTTAAGTATAATTTTATAAGTTGAAAATCTGAAGCACCCAATATCTTCGCCATTTGTATTTCCTTCTGGTTCATTCCCATGGAATATAGGTATCCTAAAATTCCAATCATAGGTGCGTTGAAAATAACATTTCCCAGAATTATTTCCATGAAGGGGTTTTCAAAACCGAAGGTAAATATAATTGAAAGCGCAATTATTATTCCAGGCATGACGTAAGAAATGTACATTACTGCTATTATAACATTCAATAGCCTGCCATTGTAAACAACTAGCAAAATTGTTAATATCAATCCAATTGCCAAGGATATTAATGTTGATAATGATGCTTGTAAAATGGATTGCATGATGGCTCTCTTGATGAGTAAAAAAATCAAGTAATTTCCATGAAAACTAAATGCTTCTGTAATCAAAAAGATAATGGGCAGAAAAAATAATAGAATAAAAATCGTTAAGAAAATTAAATCATTTAGTCTCAATCTCATCCCATTCGAGCTCCAGATTTGATAGATTCAAATAAACAAATGTACCATTGATAAATTCGTTCAATGGAATTATTTGATCGGGATTAGGTATATAATGAAACACTGAGGGTAAAATTACCTGATTATTCACTGGAAACATCCACTCATTAATGGGTATTTGATTCTGCACTTCCTTTCCTAAAAACCAGTTTACAAAATCCTCATCTAATGGTTTGTGACTTGAAGAGTTTAATATACCTATACCAAGAACTTCCATCCATGAGTAATAAGAATTTTCATATTTGAATGGAGTTGTGCCGATAGGAGTGTAATTAAAGTATTGGTTATATGCGGGGTCTGTTAAATATGAATAGAATAATTGTTTCTCGCCAGATTCAAATATATTGAATCCTGAAGACCAGTCACTGGTTATATATATGCTTTTAGCGTTTATCCAAAAATTGGTCCAATTCTCTCTGAGAACATTTTCATAAAATGCGTATTCTTCTAAAAGAAATTCTTCACCTGTTATGCTGGTTAACGGGTTTTCCACTATAAATTGAGACCCTATGGACGTATTATAAAAATCTGTTAGACTTAGATTTTTAATAATGCTCAATGGCAATGGACCTGAAAGATTATAATCTGTGGTAAGATAAGAGTATTCATAGGGTATTACATAACCCATGGAATCCATATATTTCATTATGGTCTCATTCATATAAGATTCATTGCTTACTGTAAACTTATAAAATAGACCAGATTTATATGCGGCATATGCATCTAGATTGTTTAAACCTATTACAATATCGTAACCTTTTCCACCTGACTGCTCTAAAGCATTTAAAAGATCACCAGATGCATTTTTTATTATTATGTTAACATGATACCATTTTTCAAAATTTCCGAAAACGTAATTATAGGTTTCATTGGGATTAGGACCGTAATTAAGGAGTGATGGATAGGTTAGTATTGTAATGGTAACTTTTGCTTTATTCTGTATTTCCGGTGCCTCAAAATAGATTAACCCAGCAAGTATAAATATTACAGACAGAACAATAGCCACAATATAATATATCCTTCTCATTTTTTCCCTCCGCCAGTATTACCTGGATCAGGTTCTAAGGGTCGATCCTTTCAGGATCCTCTCAGCCCGTCACAACGAGCTCCCCCAAAGGACCTAATACTTTATCAAAAATTAATATTTATAAGTTTCATTATTCGATAATTTAAGTTAATTCATGTAATTTTCCGTTATTTATTGTAATTGCTAAAGAATTTATACGAATTTTAATTTGTGTAATATGTATTCCAAAAAACTCGAAAATGCTAAAATAGCATACACATTTGATGATGTTTTAGTTGTACCGGACGCATCAGCAGTGGAACCTAATCAAGTAATTACAAAGACGCAACTATCTAGGAATATTAAATTAAACATCCCAATAGTTTCAAGCCCTATGGATACTGTTACAGAGGCAGATATGGCAATCGCCATGGCTAGATTGGGGGGCATTGGAATAATCCACAGGAATATGAAGAAAGATTTACAAGCTGAATTGGTTAAAAGGGTCAAACGGGAAGAATCCCTAATTATAAGGGATCTTTTCATTGTAACTCCTGACACATCGATCGCAGAAGCAATTAAAATTATGAATGAGAGAAAAATCGCGGGATTACCTGTTGTTGAAGGCAAAAAATTGGTTGGAATTCTTACATCAAGAGATGTAAGATTTTTTAGAGATGATAAGAAATTAGTTAAAGATATAATGACAAGAAATGTAGTAACTGCCAAAGAAAATATTTCATTAGAAGATGCGCTAGGAATTATGGCTGAGAAAAAGATTGAGAAACTACCGTTAATAGATGATCAGGGTAATTTGGTAGGACTTATAACAGCGAAGGACATTATTAAGAGACAGCAATTCCCCGACGCAGTTAGAGATAAAAATGGAAAACTATTGGTTGGTGCAGCAGTTGGCCCATTTGATATTGAAAGGGCAAAACTTCTAGAAAATGCTGGTGCAGATGTAATCGTTGTGGATAGTGCACATGGGCATAATTTAAATCTAATTGAATCCGTTAAGAAAATGAGGAGAGAAATAAATGTTGACATAATTGCAGGAAATATTGCAACATCGAAAGCGGCTGAGGACTTGATATCTGCCGATGTTGATGGATTGAGAGTAGGTATTGGACCTGGATCAATTTGCACAACTAGGATAGTGGCAGGTATAGGGATACCTCAAATCACTGCCATTGCAGATGTGGCAGATGTGGCTGAAAATTATGGAGTTCCCGTAATTGCTGACGGTGGGATTAGATACTCTGGTGATATTGTGAAAGCCTTAGTAGCTGGAGCAAGTACGGTAATGTTGGGCTCCTTATTAGCCGGTACTGACGAGGCTCCTGGTCAGGAAATTACAATAGGCGGGAGGAGGTACAAAAGTTATAGAGGTATGGGATCATTAGGGGCAATATCATCTGGAGAGCATGATCGATACGGTAAATTAGGTTCATCCAAATTTGTTCCAGAGGGGGTTGAGGGTGCAGTGCCATACAAGGGAAAAGTTGCAGATACTGTTTATCAATTGGTAGGGGGACTAAAAGCAGGTATGGGTTATGCAGGTGCAAAGACTATAGACCAGCTTAGAAAGAATGGAAAATTTGTAATCATTACGCAGGCCGGAATAACAGAAAGTCATCCTCATGATATAATGATAATTGCAGAACCTCCAAACTATAAGGTAAAGTAATGGATTTGGCAAGAAATTTAGAAAGATTTATTTATTGTTTAAATTATAGTGAAGCATTATGATAGGCCCCCTTGAACTTGTCCAAAATTACGAAAAAGCTGCGAAGGAATTAATAGCAAATGGAAAGACAGAAGCTGCAGGAAAAGAGCTTAAAAAAGCTATTTCAGCAATTCTTGACCAACAAGATAACTTTGATCCGGATGAATTCCCAGGGCTTGTAAAGACCATTGAAAATATTTTTGATGATTTCCTAAAAATAGGTGATTTTAGCGGTAGTTATGATTCATTAGTACTTCTAAATGCATTTAGTTCTGATAAAAGAAGGGTAGGTGACAAATTCACTGTATGGTTAAAGGAGGTCCCGAAGGTAATAGCTGAACAATTTGAACCTAGGATCTCTAAACTTGGACAGAAAAACCAATTTATAAGGCAAGCTTGGGAATCATATAAAACTAATCAACTTTCACCTGCCAAGCCTCAAGAGATTGAAATCAAGAAACCTCAGGAGCAGGCACAGGAGGTCAAGCAATTGCAAAGTAGCCAGATAGCAGCACCAATATCTCAAGAAAGAAAGATTGAAACAGTCCCACAACCTAATATTTCCTCATCCCAGCCTATTCAGCCACAAATGGACAGTGTAATAAAGTTAAAATTAACAATCGCATCAACTGAGATCTCGAGGGGAAATTACGAAAATGCTTATGTATTATTATCAGATATTTTAAAAGCAGACCCTAATAACCTGGAAGCAAAAAAAATGCTTGAAGAGGTACAGGCGAAACGCAACCAACTAGAACAAGAGAAAGCCATAACTAATCTTATTAATTCCGCCGAACCAACTTCTGATGATGAAAGGGAAGTTTTAAAGCTTTATTTCTCAAAAAACTTTAGAGAAGCCAATGACTTAGTAACAAAATTGCTAGTCAAGGAAAGAAACAATGCCAGGCTATGGTATCTAAAATCTCAAATAGTTAAAAAATTGGGAGATGAGAAGACATCGCAAAATTTTGAATCATTTGCTAAGAGATTGGATCCCAAAATTCAGGAATCAAAACTGGCACAAACTATTAAGAGTTTCCAATAAGAAACACTAGTTTTCAATTTTTCTATTATTAATTTATTTATTGGAAAATTTCTTGATTAAAAATAACTGATTCTTTAATTGACTTTAGAGCACCTCCATTAATAATGAAATAGTTTATGATTTGGGAACCACTCGTAAATTGATTTTAATATTTTTTGAAAGGGAGAAAAATACTAATAATTCCTAGAAAATCTTGAAGAAAAAAGCTTTGATCCCGGCTGCCGGATTCGAACCAGCGACCTGTGGATAGCGGCGGTGCGCCGAAGCGCTGTCCCTCTACAGTCCACCGCTCTACCAACTGAGCTAAGCCGGGTTATGTGGTAATAATATGATGTAAATAAAAATTTCCTTTTGATCTAGGTTTTAAAAAGAAATATTAATATTCCTGCATATTATTTCTATCCGGTGAATTTAAAATGCCTATGCCATTCAGAAAAAAACCATCCTTGAGGCCTGAGGGTAGGGGTAAAGAACCAAGAAAATATATTGATCTGTCAGAGATGGATTCTAATGTGAATGCAGCTGGAGCTACTCAGATGTATGTTAAATTTGCGGAAATTAATAAATTTGAGGATATTGGTTTCTTCAGCCAGATAGTAGATGATGGAGATGTACTAATTTTGGACTATGGTGCAATGCAGGGAGATGAGCTTCAATTAAAAAGAGTAATAAGTGAATTGAAAAGATCAGCAAGCGAAACAAACGGTGACGTTGTTTCCTTTGGAGGAAAATATATACTTGTAACTCCAAGGGGCGTTAAGATTCAGAGGGAAAAGATTAAACCTCCTGAAATTTAATTAAAATTTTATTGTATTTATACAGATTTCTTTTTAAATAGCAAGGGGTTTTTCAGCTTAATTTTAAGCGATTTTCATTTATTTAATCCATAATAAAAATTACTTTATACTATCACCCTGCTTGATTATAAGCGAACTCGATTGGGAGCTGTTCGTTTTAATATCAGCCCTCCTGGGATTATTATATGCAGGAATTCAATCTTATTTACTTCTTAAAATTCCTGTTACTGAAGAGAAACCATTGAGTATAGCAAAGTCAATAATGGAAGGCTCTAATGCTTTCATGAAGAGACAATATAAATCTATATTCACATTTGCAATAATTCTGGCAATTTTAATATTTATAGCATTTTATTTCTCAGAGGGTTTGGGCAATGCCTGGAAAGTTACACTGGGTTTCTTAGTAGGTGCAATTGGGTCGGCTGTAGCGGGACTTATTGGAATGAATATCTCCATTAGGGCTAACGTTAGAACTGCCATAACTGCAAAAAAAGGACTTAATCCGGCACTTAGGTTAGCATTCAGGGGCGGAACCGTAACTGGATTGAGTGTTGCTTCATTGGCCCTACTGGGACTTATTGTGTTTTACATGTGGTTTGGAAATCCCCAGCTAATGGTGGGATATATCTTTGGTGCATCATTAGTTAGCCTTTTTGCTAGGGTTGGGGGTGGAATTTATACTAAAGGCGCGGATGTTGGGGCAGACCTTGTTGGAAAAGTAGAGGCCGGGATACCTGAAGATAATCCAAGGAATCCTGCAGTTATTGCGGATAACGTTGGGGATAATGTAGGAGATTGTGCGGGAATGGGTGCAGATCTATTCGAAACTTACGTGGTTACAGCCCTTTCCTCCATGTTGCTTGCTTATCTCATTTACCTTTCCTATCCATCGGTAATCGGACAGAACGGAGTTATACTTCCTCTTGTGATAGGAGGTTTTGCAATACTTGCCACTATTATAGGAACATTCTTCGTTAGGAAGAATGAGAAGGAAAGAATAATGAGAGCTCTTTACAAAGGTTTAATCGCAACAGTAATTATTTCGGCAGTTTTCTTCTATATAGCAGACTATTACCTGATGAACGGGAATGTAGCAATATACGTGGATAGCCTTGTAGGAATAGTCATAATGCTTATTATGGAGTATATAACAGAATATTATACCTCTGAAAGGTATGCACCAGTTGCTAAAATCGCAAAGGCATCTGTAACAGGCACAGGAACGAATATAATTACTGGACTTGCCTATGGACTTCAGGCTGTATTTATTCCAGCTGTAGTGATTGTATCAGGAATTATTATATCTTATGGAATAACGTTCTATTCCTTTGGTCAAAATGCTCAAATGGGCCTATATGGTATAGCGATTGCTGCTGCTTCGATGCTTTCAGCTACCGGTATAATCATATCGATTGATTCTCACGGGCCTATAACTGACAATGCAGGCGGTATAGCTGAAATGTCCGGATTTGATGAAAAAACCAGAAAGGAAGTAACTGATCCATTGGATGCTGTGGGTAATACTACCAAAGCGGTCACAAAAGGCTACGCTATTGGTAGTGCTGCATTGGCAGCTTTGACACTGTTTGCAGCTTACAAGACAGTCATTTCTTCGCAGTTCCCGCAAATCGAAATAGATAATCCCCTTGTAGTATCAGGATTAATAATTGGAGCTGCATTGCCATTCTTCTTTACATCATTCCTCATGAATGCGGTTGGAAAGGCTGCCTTCGCAATAGTTGAAGAAGTAAGAAGGCAGTTTAAGGAAAAACCAAAGATATTGGAATGGCAAGATAAACCTAACTACGGAAAGGCTGTTGACATTGTAACAAAAGAAGCTTTAAGGCAATTAATGGTCCCTGCCATTGTTGCAGTTTTGACTCCGATTCTAGTTGGATTCATATTAGGACCTCTTGCTCTTGCAGGTGTTCTACTTGGCGTAATACTATCTGGTTTCCCGTTAGCCATAATGATGACAGTTGGAGGCGGGGCGTGGGATAATGCAAAGAAATACATCGAACAAGGTAATTACGGAGGGAAAGGATCAGAGGCTCATAAGGCAGCAGTAGTGGGAGATACCGTGGGAGATGCCACAAAGGATACTGCGGGTCCAGCCATAAATCCCCTGGTGAAAGTGGTTAATACAATATCCATATTGTTTGTGGTAATAATATTAACACATTACCTGATACATCTATAATTTTTTTAATCTTTTTATTAATTCTATTATTTTCAAGTTTTCTTTTGGATCATGAACCCTTATAAAATCGGAGCCATTAAGGATAGATACCGTATTCATTATAACAGTTGAACATAACCTTTCATCTGCGGTTTCATTTAATATTTTCCCTAAAAAGGATTTCCTTGATAGTCCTATTAGCATGAAATAACCCATTTTTATTTCATCTAAATACTTAACTATCATTAGATTGTCTTCTACCCTTTTTCCAAAGCCTATTCCAGGATCTAAAATTATATTATCTTCTATCCCTAGCCTTTCTGCACGCCTCAATCTTTCCATAAAAAATGAAATTATCTCTAAAATTACATTTTCATAGTTTGGATTTTCCTGCATTGTTTTAAAATCTCCCTTACTGTGCATTAATATGATTGGAACATCGAATTTTTTCGCTAAAATGCCCATTTCTTCAGATTCCATGCCCTTCACATCATTTATAATATGAGAACCCAATTCTAGAGCCTTTCTTTGAGTTTGTGGCTTATAAGAATCCACTGATACAATGAATCCCTCATCTATAAATAATTTCAGCGGTCTTTCTATTCTGTTCCATTCCTCTTCAAAGGAGATTGGGTCACTGCCTGGCCTGGTACTTTCCCCTCCTATGTCAATTATCTTAACTCCAATATTTTTTAATTCTTGAGATAATTCTTCTATCTTATCCAAATTTATTCTGCTTTTTTCGTAGAAGGAATCTGACGTAAAGTTGAGAATAGCCATAAGTTCAGGAGGATCTATATTCCATTCCCTGCCTCTAATTCTTAGATTTCTGTGAGGTTTATACCATTTGAATGGTTCTTTATCACGGTTCAGATTTAATAATTCATCAAACGATTTTTTGGGAATTTGATATAGATATTTTTGCTCTTTATTTATTAAATTTGCAGCTTCACTGGAAATTCCAATATCTAGATCATGCCAAGACAGTATGTACGTCATCCCATATTTCAATTCTGAATCATTAAATCCAAGATATTTACTTATGAATTCCCTATTTTTTAATATAAAAGAATTAGACCTCCATAATTGAAAATTGTGCGTGGGGCACACCTCCTATGACAAGTATTCTTGACCTATCTATAAAACCAGCTTTGATCGCAGCTTCAACAGCCCTGCTGCCCACTATATTAGCCACAGTACAAAGTCTGAATAATTCTATATACTGTTGTTCATTTACCAATTGTCCTTTGTAGAAACCCTCGCTTACTTTTATTCTGTATTTTCCTTCCTTAAATTCAAGTCCCATTATCTCCTCATCTGCGGCGGCAAGTAAAATTTCACCCGAAGTTCTGTATATTTTTGTCCATATCAATTTCAAGCACCCTGTTTTGATCTTAATACTTTGTAAATATCGTTTCTGTATTCATAAATCATCGCATTGTTTTTCATTACCTTCAGTAATCTTTCCAATGTTTCCTTTGAAATATTGTTTCTTTCAGCTTCTGACTCTATATCTGATAATTTGGCAAAGCCAAATTGAGATTCGTATCTTTCAATTATGTCAAGAATAATTGATATTTCTGTTCTTTCCTTTGAACTATGGCCTGTAGTTACAAGATCGATGTCTATTTTTCCGTTAACAGAGGCAGAATCCCGTAGAAAGTATTCCATTAGTCTAATTGCCCTGTTTACATCCTCTTCATTTATTCTCTCGCTCAATCTCACTCTGGCTGAAGCTTCAGATAGCCTTATTAAAGCTTCAAGCTGCCTTGGGGTCATTATCATGGTCTTAGTTTCTTTTGATTGCAATCTTTTTTCCAAATAATATTCTTTAATTTTTTGTCGTGCCTCCGGAGATAGAATGGGGAATGAATTTTTACGTGCGTAAACAACATACTTCCTTATGAAGTCTGGCGAAAGAAGTGGCTTATAAACTGATTTATCCACATCTTTGCCTCCAGCTATTTTTTCTCCATCCGTATGGACATTTAGAATGTAATCTGTCATGTTTTCATCTTGTTTTCCAGGTGTGTCCCTTACCACAAATATTAAATCAAATCTTGAAAGCAATGACGGAGGTAAGTCAGTTTGCTCCACAATGCTCATATCCTCTTGAAGGCGGCCTAGTTTTGGATTTGCTGCTCCAAGTATAGCACATCTTGACATTAATGTGGCATTGATCCCAGCTTTTGCTATGGTAACTGTCTGCTGCTCCATAGCCTCGTGCATTGCACTTCTATCTTCTTTTTCCATTTTATCCAGTTCATCTATAGCCGCTAACCCACCATCTGCAAGAACTAATGTTCCAGCTTCAAGAGTCCATCTCCCCTCTGAAAGGTCATCCTTAATGGCTGCAGCTGTTAACCCAGCTGCGGAGCTTCCTTTGCCTGAAGAATATATGGATTTGGGTGCAACATTTACTGCGTACTTCAGAAGCTGGGATTTTGCTGTACCAGGATCGCCCAAAAGCAGAATGTGAATTTCTCCCCTTATTGTAGTACCATCTTGAAATCTCTTCCTTATGGCCCCAAATAGTTGCAGTGTTATTGCCTCTTTCACGTGCTCCATACCATATATAGTTGGTGCAATGCTTTGGATTAGTTTTGAATAAGCATCTGGATCTGAGGCTATTTTCTTTATTTCCTCCTCCTCTTCATCAGATATTTCTATTTCTTCATATTCTGTAGATTCTTTTTCAAAGTAAGATGCCTCTAAAAAAATTTCAAATTGCGTACTCATTGTATTTCCAATGTTTTTTTGCTTCCCCCTCAATATCCCAGAGATTTTTACTCTGTCCCCGGGGTTTAATTTGCCGCATAAATCATCCATAAGATGTACATTAACACGAGCAGGTTGTGTTGCTCCTCTCAGTAGTTCTGGTTTTTCCTGAATTTCAATTATTTGTGTATCATGGAATACGCTCTTCTCGGGAACAAATTTAAACTTTATTTTGTCTAGCTCCTTAGATTTTCCACACAAATAACATTCTGTGGGCTCAATTAATTTTGGTCCGGGTTGCTCATAGAGTCCTATTCTTTTGCAATATGAACATTCATAGGCAGCCATGGTTATTGTTGGGGTAACTTCGGTAGCCCTTTTAACTATTCCATCAACCTGTATAAATTTATTTAAATCCTCACTTCTTAAGTCTCTTATTTTTTTCTCTAAATCTTGGAGTTTCGTGGTTATCCTTATGTTTATTCTATTTGCTCTATTCTCTTTGAACTCCGTAGGTAGAAATTCCTTCTGAAATACCTCTCTTAATAATTTCAAAAAATCATCTGGTCTATCTAGAAAATCTAAGGCAAAGTCCCTGTTCAAGGAGTCCATTTCTTCATAATTTATCACAAGTGATCTTTCCCTGGGATAGTTACCTACTATTGAATATATCTGTGAAGCCTTAAGAGTAAGTAATCTTGACCAGAGCTCCTTTATACTCTTATCACTAAACTTTCTCATTCTGATAGGTATTATGAACCCCTAATTTAACAGTTATGTAACTATCCTCAGTCTCTGTAAAAAGCTAGTTATAAAAGCTAGTTATTCTGGTTCCTAACTTCATCATTTTATTTCACAGGTGTTTAAAATAGGCTTAATGATGACAAGAAACATTTATGTAAATGCAATTATTTCGTCCATGAAGCAGGTGTTGTGTAGCCTGGTAGCACAAAGGCCTTCCAAGCCTTTAGCCCGGGTTCAAATCCCGGCACCTGCATCATCCTGAAGCTGATTGATGTATCGTTATACATCCTAAAATGGATTAATGCATTGTTAAATTGTTTTCATGTAGTATAACTCATTTAAGGTTTAAAATGATAATTACATAATCAAGTTTTTGATTTTACCATTAATTATTTATCTTGACAAATTTTGCTTGAACGACGATTTTAATAATTACAGATGATATTTTTAACTAAAGAGGGTCTATTATGCAACTAGAACGTATTCCTCTTCATGCTTTTTGAACAGACCTGAATAAACCCCCCATTCAATGAATATAACTTCCAATTCGTGAAGTCCTGAGGGAGAATTGAATCTCTGTATTCCATTTCTTATTAACTCCTTCTGTAAATCTTCCAGCTTGAACTTCTTCATTTCAATTGCTGTATAAAATGGTTCCACATCCCTTATTGAATCTCTTATGATTTCTTTTCTTTTTTTGATGCCTGACCTTATGAATTCAGTGCCTTTTTCAGTTATGGAAATATCTCCGTTTTCTAGCCTAACGAAATTTAGAAGTGATGCCGTATAAACTATGGGCATTAAATCATCAACATCTACTTCCGTCTCCTTCTCTAGCATGTAAAGGTCAGTTTTACCATTGAATATATTGGTGAGAGTATAAAGTAGACCAACCAGGTCGGCAATTCTAGAATCTGGATCAATTACTCCTTTCATTATCATTTACAATATTTTCACTCCCAATATTAATTTTTCTTATTTTCTCAGGATTTAGATAAAAATCATGCCGCATAAATTCCCTCTTCTGCAACATATTTTTTCCTTGCCACATCCATTAGTTTCTTAGTGAAAATTAGGGAATATAACACTACCACGATGGAGAAAATGAATGAAGACCACGCTGCTATTTCTATATTTCCCTGTAAGGTTGCTTGAGAAATGTATTTCATCAAACCAACCTTAACTTCTAAACTTTTATCACCTATTATATCTGGCCAATATTCTCCTATCATTAAGCCGCCCCAAGCACTATTTATTGTTGAGGTCATTCCAGATATTAAGTATGGAAATGTTCCTGGCAAAATTATATACCTTAACTTTTGGAAAAAATTCATTTGGAAATTCTCCATAACATCGAAATACTCCCCTGGAAATGCCTTAAGTCCCATCCAGAATGAATATAGTACATAATAGAACGTGCTTACAAAACCAATTGCGAGGACGTATATTTCTGTTGTTAAGAACCCAAAATAATGAAGCACAAAAGGATAGCTTATTCCAAAAACAATGGGAAAATAAATAGGTGGTGGGAATGCGCTAAATGTCTGAATTATTGGAACTAATATTGCCTCGCCGCGCTTGTGCATTGCTAGATAATAACCTAACAAAATAGCAAAGATCAATGAGACTATTGCAATTATTGCAATTCGTATATAATCAAAGAGCATATTTAGAATTATAAATGGAGTTATAGAAAAAAGGTAATTCCATGTATCCATTGGTATTGAAATAATCAATTTTACTGAATAATAAATAAGGAAAATGAAGATTAAAATCGCTATAACTCCTGGAATATATTTTATCCACTCATACTTTTTTTCTTCTTTTTCAAATACCTCTTCTTCAGGTATATTATTCCTAAACCTGTAATATCTTGCTAATCTACTAAGTGGTGTTACTGTTATGGAAGAAATAACTCTAGTTGTCTGCCTTAAATTGATTCTGCCCCTTCGCAAAATTGGTGCATCGGTATCAATTGTATACTTTGCAACTGCATACTTGCTAAATTCTCGCAGTAAATAAACGGATATTGATATTATTATGGCCATCACTAGTAATGAATAATAAACGTACGTTATCTGATTCCTGGAATAGAAATAAACTATTATTGAACCTATACCAAATGTTTCATATTGATGAACCCCAATTGAAAATACCTCGCTTACTGTTATATAAAAAAAGGCATCAGCGAAACTTGGAAACAGATTAGCTGCTATTCTGGGGATAGAAAATGGTATATAGATATATTTTAGTTTTTCAGCTAGAGTGAAATTATAATTTTCACAGACTTCAATCATTTCATTGGGAACTGTTTTATATGCCTGGTATTCCCCCATCCAAATATTCCATACGACCGCTGTGAAAACAAGAAAATCAGCCGCCAGCTCAGCTCCCAAGATACCACCTATTGCGTTGACGAAAAGAATCAGAACTATTGGAAAGAATGATATTACCGGGACTGATTCAAATATTTCGTTTAACGGTATATAAATGTTCTCGAAAATTTTACTTTTAATAGCTGCATATGAAAGTAGCCAACCTGAGGTTATCGACAATAATATTACCCCGAATACCCTTAATGTAGTTACAACCGCTGCCAAAATTATAATTTCGATAACATACAAAAAATTCACCCCCTAATATTAGAGGATGAACCAAGATATGTATAAAGCTGATCAAGCATCCTGTTAAATTCTTCACTTCTGGGATTTCTTGGCCTCGGTAAATTAACCTCAATCTTCGCTACAATCGTAGCCGGCATATCATTCAATATAAAAATCTCATCCGAAAGTTCTAGTACCTCAGTTAGATTGTGCGATACTAGAACCACTGCTTTCAAATTTGTTTCTGGATTAAAAAGTATATTAAAAATATCCTGTCTAAGACCTTCTGCCGTCAATTCATCAAGATGTGCAAATGGTTCATCCATTAACAGCATAAGTGGTTCTGCTGCAAGTGCCCTTGCGATTGAAACCCTTTGCCTCATTCCACCACTCATTTCCTTGGGATAAAGATCCTCAAATCCTTGTAAGCCAACTAGTTCTAATGCTTTTCTTGCCCTGTAATTTTCTTCCTCCTCTGTTAGGTTCTTTGATTTAAGGGAGATTTTAACATTTTCCAATGCAGTCATCCATGGAAATGTAACAATTGATTGATGAATTAAAACAATTTGTGGATTCGGTTTAGTGATTCTTCTGTTTCTAAGATAAATGTTTCCAGAATCAGGTTTCAGAAATCCACCAAGCAGTCTTAAGAAAGTTGATTTCCCAATCCCTGAACGCCCTATTACTGAAACAAATTTATTTTCATTAATTGATAAATTGATATTTTCAAAAACTTTATATCCATTCTCATAGGTGAAGTTGAGATTTTCAACTCTCATGATTTCATTAATTTGATCCTCATGAATATTTTCATTTAGAGACATACACCTTCCCCCTAAATTATATTTATAGTCATATTTTATTCTCTGGAACTTCAAAGAATAGGGATTTATCTTATATAAGATTTTACTAAATATTTTTATTATTATGACTCAAATCTTTCCCTCCATTCTTCCCTTATCCTAGATGTTCTAAGTCTTTATGAGATAAGTTCTCTAATGCATTGTATTCGAATCTTAATTACATCTGCAAAGTTCGAGAATTGGTTTTTTGCAGCCAGGAATAATTAATCTCAAACTATAAAAGCATGTTTTATATTTCCATCTAATTTGATGAGCATCTCTCTGCTTCTCTGGAGGTAATGTAGTACTTATTCCTATCCGACTAGATATAAATATTAATGAAACCGCAACTATCTAAGTTTTTATCAAATTAAATTTTCAGTTTCCATATAAAAATATCAAAAAAATTCTTGGGGTTGTTAAAATAAAACGGGCCCGAGGGGATTCGAACCCCTGGCCTACTGGTTAAGAGCCAGTCGCTCTACCTGGCTAAGCTACGGGCCCAACATCTCTGTATAATTTCGAGAAAATAAATGTTTCTTAATTTCCATGAGTTAGATTTAAATTTTACAGAACCCATATACCATAATGTCCAACCATGAAAGGAATTATTTATTTTCATGGATAGCCCTAATCTGGCCATGGATTACTATTTCTCTAATTATATTAAATATATTAATATCACCTTGGTTCTCATGGTATAAGAACGCGTTATCTGATTTGGGAGTTCATCAATACGGGTTTATTTTTAATAGTGCTATATTTACCGAGGGAATAATTAATGGACTTTATTTCTTTTTTCTTGGAAAAAATTCCAGGCAGAGATATTTAATAGTTATAGGATCATTTTCATTGTCTTTGGTAGGAGTTTTTAATGAAAATTTTCACTTACTACATTTAATATTTGCATTAATATATTTTATTTTTATGCCTATCTATATAATCCTAAATTTTGGCTACAATGAAAACCTAAATAAGTTTTTTAATATAATCATTGGAACAGCGTCTTTGTTTGTCATAATTGTTGGAATTCTATCATCATTTCGTTTAATTCCTAGGATATTAGGTCTTGGAGTCTATGAAATGTTGGAAGCAGTATTGATATCAATGTGGATATCAATTTATATCCTTAGAGAGAAAATAAAAATGTATCAAGTTCACAATAAAACATCATCACCATAAAGCACTTCAGCTACTTCTGGCCTTATTATTTCTGCAGGAATTTTTTCTTTCTTTATCAGCATATCTCTAATTTTTGTTTGGCTTATTATAAGCCGGTCATCATTGCCATGTGGGCAAACTTTATCCGAAGTTATGCCATTGCATTTTCTGCAGAAAAAGGTCTCGGTGAATTTTAACGCTTTCATTCCTATATCGAATTTATCAAATATCTGGTGCGCTGCATATGGATCATAAAATTTTCCAACCCCTGCTTGATCTCTACCTATGATATAGTGTGTGGCACCATAATTCCTTCTAATAATAGCAAGGAAAAGTGCAGCTTTTGGCCCCCCGTACCTCATGGTAATATTCAATGGGGAAAAAATCACTTTTTCGGGTTTATGGTAATTTTCTATCAGACGCTTATAGGCTTCTATTATAACATTTGGTTTATAGTCTCCTTTCTTTAACCTACCTACAACTATATGAATGAAAAGTCCATCAACATCGGGCATTTCGAGAGTTGTTTTTTGAAGATATTCGTGAGCTACGTGCGGTGGATTTCTGGCTTGATATGCGGCAATACCTTTCCAATTCCTCTCCTTAATTATATTCCTAACTTCGGTAGGGTTTAACTCTCCGAAATTTTCATGTTCGATCTCCCCAAATAAATATAGTTTTCCAGCTACCCCGTAATTAGTATAATTATGCAATATATCATTTACATTTGGGTGGCTTTCATCCAAGGTGCCGTAAACTTTCAATGCCACATCCTTTTTATCAAAAAAATATTTTTCTTCTACATTTAAGTATCCATAAATTCCACCATTAGGTTTCCTTAGAAAAAGATCATCACCTTCTTTTAATTTTTTCCAGATGATTTCACTAGTTGTAAAGACAATCGGTATTGTCCAAGGTAAACCATTGGGAAGCATGTTTTGGTTAATGATGGAATCAATGTCATTCGCGTAATTAAATCCCTCAAGAGGGCTGTATGCCCCCTCTGATATTTTTATGGAATCAAGATAAAAGTCTATGAATGGTGTTTCAATTAGATCACCCTGATATTCTTCTTTTTTTGCTACAAATCTGTTTATGAGCTTTCCTCCATAGGGAGTATTCATAAATCCTGATGAGAGGGTAAATATTTAATTTTGTGATAATAATATATAATTAAGATTTGTTTTCTTATCAAGACAATTGCATTTAATTGTGATTGAAAAGTTTTATTAAGATTAATTTAATTGATCTCTCAATGAGCAAAGATAAAGCCATAATTGCAATCCTAATTGAGAGCATCGTGGTTTATTTTGTTGTTTCGATGTTAATTCTAGGACCACTTTTTGAAAAATTTTATACTGGCAATCCAGGTAAGGCTCTTTTACCCTTTGCCACATCATATATTTCCTTGGGAATAGCCGTAGCTTATTTTACTATTGCAATGGTAATTTATCCAGTTATTAAGAACAAAGAGAGGGTGGTTTTAAATGAATAAAAAAGTTAAATATGAATTGATTTGGTTGGTTGCTGTTATAGCAATTCTGGCAATATCAGCATTAGCAAATTATAACTATACCTTAAGTGCCAGTAAAAATATTGCCCAACCTTACAATGGAGACCCTTCAGGAGTAGTGATAAATGTTACAGGGTATCAATGGGGTTGGCAATTTGAATATCCCAATGGTACGACCACTACTGATAAATTAATACTAATGGCTAATGTTACTTACACTCTTATCGTTACTTCAAAGGATGTGATACACGATCTGTATATACCCCAATTTGGGGTGCAGGTTTATGCGGTATATGGACATGCCAATGAAGTATCATTTACCCCGTTAGTTCCCGGAACATATATAATGGAATGTGTTGAATATTGCGGTGAATACCATTATGAAATGAGGGGTCAGGTGGTGGTTTTATGATTTTTTCGTTTGAACTTGCAATATTTGGTTCTACTATAAGTGTTCTCATAATAATGTTTCTTCTTCTATATTTCTATGCGCAAGATTACAGAAAGTATCTTCTTGAAGGTAAACAAGAAGTAATACAGGAGAGGAGCCAAGAGAATGCAATATTATCCAATATGAAAAGAGAATTGTCTTTTGCGGCCTTTTTCATGGATGATTCTAAATCAATTGGAATAAGGTACATTATAACTTCACTCTTATTTTTCTTTATTGCAGGTTTAGCAGGGGTCGGAATGAGAATTTCATTGTGGAATCCCAATCCTACATTTTTAACACCCATTCAATATAATGTCCTTTTAACTGAGCATGGAACTTTGATGTTATATGGTTGGGCTACAGGTTCAATTTTGGGGCTAGGCTATTATCTTTTGCCTTCAATGCTAAAGATTAAGAGTGATAAGTTAGGTCATCTGAACTCGGCAATGTTCTGGTTCTATTTTGTAGGGGGTGTGCTTCTAATTTTCTCAAGAAGTACTGCCTCATGGTATTTCTATTATCCATTAACTGACCAGCTTACAGAGGCTGGTGGTGGTAGCTATTCGTTCGCTGCTCTCGCTGGCGTTTTATTGATATTAACTGCTGCTAATGTTGCAAGTATAATCTTCCTAAAGATGATATTTTTCGATAGAGATAAGTCAATAAGATTATCAAAATTACCACTTTTCGCATGGTCAATTGTCTCTACAGCATTACTTATATTATCCAGTGCCCCTGTATCTATGGTAGCTGATGTTATGCTGATTTATGACCTAATAAATCCTGTATTTTTTACAGGATCAAATGGAACTGCATTGGGTTATGCTATACTATTTTGGTTCTGGGGCCATCCAATAGTTTATGTGGCGGTTATTCCTGCATTTGGATTAATTTATGAGTTGTTGCCAAAATATGCAAATACTAAAGTATACAGTTATAAAAGTGGCGTAATCGGTTTATTGTTGTTGATGGTATTGTCTGGAACAGTTTGGGGCCATCATCTATTCAACAGCGGATTAGGTACATTTTGGGATTTAATTTTTTCAACAACATCATTCCTTGTTGCCATTCCATCTGCCATTACTGTTTTTAATTGGATTGCAACATTATGGACAGGAAAAATAAGGTTAACCGTGCCCATGCTATTCATACTAAATGCAATAATTGATTTTGTAATAGGCGGTGTAACTGGCGTAATGCAAGCCGATGTTGGAATAAATGAATTAATACATGGAACTTACTGGGTTACGGCGCACTTTCATTTTATATTATTGGGAATGACTACTGGGATGGCTTTTGCTGCAATATATGCATTATTCCCAACTTTAAGTGGGGGGAGAAGTTATAATGTCGCTTTAGCAAAAGCCCATTTCTACCTGACAGCTTTAGGGACATATGTTATGACTGTACCATGGGCTCTTGGAGGATTTCAAGGAATGCCAAGAAGAGTCGCCGGTTACTTCGGCATCTTTCAGTCTTATCAAGATGCAGCAGCCATAGGTGGAATAATACTGGGAATTGGACAATTGATATTCCTTATAAATCTAGTATATTCATCTACTAAACCAGTTTCTGTCAGTAATGAAAATATACTGGAAAGTGAGGTGATTTACGGTGAGTAGGATTACAGCCATATCATTGGCATTGATATTAATTTTGGGAGCGGGACTATCGTTTTATTTCTTTTTGTCGGTACCTCAGGGGATTGGGGCACAAGGGGTTAGTGCATCATATAATTCAACGGAGCTAATAGTATTATACGCAAATGCTCAGGGATGGAATTATAATTCAAGTCATCCAAATCCTACTATATATGCCAAGACACATGTTCTATTAGAATTTAAAGTTATAGAGCAAGATAATTTACCTCATACACTAACCATTAATCCCGGTAATTCTGAAAATCAGAATTCAGCAATAGTAAGTGTAAATATTCCCCCAATTACTGGAACTGTGGTCTGGGTTAATTGGTCATTTGGTCAGCCTGGCACTTATACATATTGGTGTATTGTTCATCCAGAAACAATGGTTGGTTTATTAATAATAAATTCATCTACAAATCAGACAGCTTCTGTTGTTCCAAATTCTATTCACGGTTATCAGTTATCAAATCTATCTATCGGTAATATATATGGGGCAAAATTCGAGACATAGAATAATTTCAATGATGAAGCCGGAAATTGCGTTATTATTGGACTTAGTGGCAATAGCAGGCTTTTTTATAGGACTAAATAATATAAATAAGCTTTATCTTCTAATTCCTTTATTAATTTCAGGCTCATTTGCTTCATTTTCAGCATCTTTACTAAATGGCGTTATTGAAGCGAAATCTGATGAACATATGCAAAGAACATCATGGAGAAAAGCTTCAGAAATAAAATCTATTATAATTTTTGTCGCATTAATTCTATTGGGAATTTCTATCCTGGTATCCCTGGAATTAATTAATATTTATACGACTTTATGGATAATTTCTGGATTTCTATCGTATGTTTTTCTGTATACAATTATCTTAAAGCGGAGGACCTATTGGAACATAGTAATTGGAGGAATATCTGGATCATTTCCTGCATTAGCAGGATGGTCAACAGTAAATTCTGCAATTTCCCTAGATTCCCTGTACATAGGATTCCTGATATTTCTTTGGACACCAGTACATTTTTGGGCATTAGCTACCAAATATAAAGATGATTATAAATTGGCAGGTATCCCTATGCTTCCATCAATAAAATCACCCGATAAGGTCGCGATGGCAATTTTATTAAATGCAATAATTCTTATTTTCTATTCAATGATTCCTCTGATTTTTCCAAACATTATAAGATTCGGTATTATCTATGAGTATGCTCTGGTGATATCAACTTTAATGCTGGCTATCAACCTTATAAGATATAAAATGGATCCAATGAAAAATGCAATTAAATTGTTTGGTTCAAGTAATATTTATATAATGATACTCATGATAGGTATTATTTTATCTCGGTTTTATCCATGAAACCTATAACATACAAAATTCTATCTCCGATTTTTACTTCAATATTTTTATTGCTATTGCTTAGAAGGGCATTCATAGATTCTGATGCAATACTACAATTAATATTAATTTCCTTAACGGTCATAATCTCCTCAGTTTATCTGTTAGTTCGCTACGAAAATTCGATGATTCAGATTATTATATCATTAGTAGCTTTAATATTGATAATATTCGGATCCTTTTATATAGAATTGTTGGGTATTTTTCTATCCGGAATTCCATTTATATTTATTGAAAAGAGGGATACAATTTTTAAATCTTTATTCATAACTGCAATGTTTTTCCTGCTTTTGATATTGTCAGGTGCTTTAAGACTTCAGAACGATAATGGATTTTATGTATTTTCAATTTACGATGACATACCTAAGCAATATGTTCCTATCATTTTTTATAACGGAATAGTTATTTCTTTAGGTAGGATAGTTGTTACGGTATCTTTATTATCCCTGATTATAATGGGAGCTGCCTCATTCTTCGCTGTAGATAATACTATCCTTATTCTGAGGAATTATAAAATTACCAGTCTATCTGGTGCAGTTCAAATTATACCTGTATTGACATCATGCCAATGTGAATCCTCAATAGGTCTTTCAGCCTTTGTTGCGACCATTTTTTCAATACTTACTCTGCCCTTATTATTTATTTCTTTGATTTTTTTAATAATCACCAATCAAATATTAAAGGGCAAAATTAGAATGAGGAATAACATGGGAAGTAAATTTAATGAAAAATTATTAATAATCATGCCTTTACTTTTATTGGTTTCTTCTTTATTGATTTATTTAGATGTTAAATTGTACCTACTTACATCAATGTTCTTCGCCGGTCTAATGACAATTTTAATAATTAGAGCAATAAACAAAAAAATTAATTTAGGAATAAAAGCACTACTTCTAGGATTAGTTCTACAGACTATTAGCTTCTCATTATTTCTCACTTTTATTAATGGCTTTAATTTTGTTAACTTGATATTAATAATTGCCTTTAGCAACACATCCTCAGTACTCATAGCTTTATATATGGGTGGAAATAAAAAGTATGAATTCACGGTTTATGAATTATATTTTACCATGTGGACCATGGTGTTTCTTGTATTGGTATTTCTAAGCCAGGTTATGTCATACAATATTATAGGATCAATTCTAGAATCTGCATTGATAATACTTCTGGTTTCCATACCAGCCATGTGGATATCAAACATTTACAATTTAAGGGCTTTTAGACTTATTAGAATTAAAGATTGACCTCATTGAGTCCCTAACATCATAGAACCTTATGTTGTTGTAAGGGCAAGCCATTACACAAGACCCAGACCCTACGCATTTTATGCTTTTGAAATAACCTTTTTTTATTATTTGTGCTGGGATATCGCTAATACCCACTTCGCACGCAGTAACACAATCCTTGGTCGGACATCTATAGCATTGCATAGGGTCTGTCGCCACTATCTTAAATAATCCAATGTAACCTATTAACCCTATAAATGTGCCGGTAGTGCACCAACCGTACCTCCTGCAGGGCGACATTCCAACAAACGGAATTGATATAAAAAAAATGTACCAGAGAAGATTCCAGATTAAAAGTGAGAATGCAACGGAAGGATCAAAATTTAAATGAATGAAATCTATTGAATTCAAAAAGCTTAGTATTGCACTAATTATGAAAAATAACCATGAGAATGAAATAAATAACATTGCCAAATTAGAGAATTTAGAACCCAGATTTTTCTTACTTAATTTTGTCCCATAATTCAGTGAGACCATTGACTCTCCCAATGTTCCTCCGTACATCACTGCTGAAGGGCAGAGAGTACTGCAGTAACTTCTCCTTCCAAATAATAGTGCAAGAACTGCATATATGGCATAGGAAAGAAGAACAGGAAGCAATACATATTTGGTGAGGGGCCCAGCAGAACCTACATTAGCCCATAAGGGGAGGTTACTCCAAGAAGGTATAAAATTAGGGCCGTAAACAGTGTACGTCAAATATGCAACTACTGCCAATGAAAGGTTTACCCTCTTTTCCTTCCATTTTATCTTTTTGATCCTGAATATTACCAATGATATCATTTCGGTTCCCATTACTAGCAGGAAGATATAAGAATTGGTTACGGTAGCGATGAACAACAACGAATCAACAGGTATTGAATTAATATTCCAATAGGGTATGTTATTTTCTATCAAATAAACTAAAGCATCTATTCCAGTTCCTTGCACTGTAAAAAGCCCAGTCACAATATCTAAAGAAGCAGATAAATATACTTCAGCTAAAAAACTTGATAATAAAAGATAGAATAACCATAATCTTTTTTTTCCCCATGATATGGATAATCCTGCACCATATTCTTTGAATATTAAATATAGGAATATTATCATGAAAATTACCATTACAGTTGAGAAAACCATAAAGCCTAAAGGAAAAATCATTCCGGTGGAGTAATAAATAAAAATACCAATTGCAGATAGAAGCATCATAGTGAATGAAAAATCTATAATTTTCTTCGTTCTTGTTAATATACTATTCCTATTGGATGCAACTATCTCAAATTCTAATGCCATAGTGATTATCATTAAAATAGTATCCGCAAGCAAAAACCATCCCTGTAAAGGCTTGGAGGTTATAGGAAGAATTAACATCATGAGGGCTGAGGTGAGCAGTGAAATCCTTTCCAAAAAAGTTAATTTCTTTAATATGGGACCCAGGAGCATTTCACCCGCCATCGGTATTATGAAATATGGCGATCCAACTGAGATAATCAAAGAATTTAAGTTTAGCTTTGACCCTCCCAGTTCAAGAATATCAATTGACATAAAGAGCTCAGCCACTACGATTAATGCTGAAAAATAGAGTATCATGTAGTTCCTGTGCCATGGATCTTTATTGTTGATAAAAATAAGTAGGACTATATAAGAAAACATTGGAAACATTACTAGATTTATTAATGCAACAGAATAAAGAAATGTCATGGGGGTGGAAAGGTACCATGCCAAGGACACATACATATCCAACATCATAAACAACAAGAAATTAAAAATAGAATAACCGACCGCATTTAGCCTACCATATACGTGGAGATATTCAAAACTGAGGGTGATTGCCATCATGCTGGAAACCAAGAGGACATCAATGATTAGATTGTTCATAGCTTGATTTCACCTCATGTAGGTACTAAAATCGAAGATAATGGTGGTGACAGAGCAGTAATAAGTGGGAAATAAGCCCATATTGCATAATGGATAATTATGGACGGATAAAGGCTCTTAAACTTTAAATCTAGAAGTGAGTACATTAATCCCATTGAAAACACGGACATAATCATTATTAAGTTGTAAGGATAGGGAAATGCTCTAAAATTATTTAATACCACAAATCTTGAATAATATATACTATAAATCGTTGACGTGATGATACTGTTTTCAGCGATTCCTCGCCTTTTAATCATATTAGATAATAACCCCCTAAATATTGTTTCTTCGAAGAGTGCCGGGTAGAGAAGTGAAAAAATAGAAGTTGAAACCCAATCACCATTTTTGCTAATTTCTAGAATAAATGGTGTGATAAGAAACAATATTATTAAAATAGTCATTAAAGTAAAGTCTCTGAACATGCCCTTAAAATCAATGATAAAAAAAGGAAAAGCAAACAAAAATAAGAGAAAGGAAAAATAAAAAAGATATTGACTAGGATAAAAGGTAAAGATTGACTGACCTAAGACGGAAAATAACATAAGTATTCTATAAGTCAATTTTAATGGAACCTTATACATTTAAGACAACTAAAAAGATTAAAATATAATTAATTATTGTTTAGACAATGGATCAAGAGGTTGATAATGGAAGAAGAAATTTTCTCAAGGGTCTAGTATTACTCTCTACTCTTGCGGTAGCAGGAATGGGATTAAATACAGCCCTAAGAGTTTTATCTCCACCGCCACTTGGAATTTCTTCATTTCCAACGTTGAAATTAGTAGATAGTAACGGAAACCCAATTAAAGCATCATCTATACCTTTGAACAGTCCTAGTGCATTACAATTTGACTATCCCCTGCAAAACACACCAAATTTTCTGCTTAATATTGGTGATAGCAATGGAAATCCAATAAAGATAGAATCCGTGGAAGTATTAATCCCAGCGACAGGCGAGAAATATCTGTCATTACCAGGGGTAGGACCTAATGGAAGTATTGTCGCCTACAATGCAATATGCCAGCACTTAGGTTGTATTTTTCCAGAATTAAGATTTTATCCAGCGGGGGTGGAATCAGTAAACATTCAAGGTCAGCAGCTTACCAATGTTATACATTGCCTATGTCATGGAAGCACTTATGATCCCGTGAAAGGGGCTTCAGTAGTTACTGGTCCAACAACACATCCATTGCCACAGGTAAAACTCCTATGGGATTCTAGCACAGATGAGTTATACGCCAGTTTAATGATTGGCCCGGTTATTTATGGAAGGCAGTCAGATCTTGTGGGCGAGGGACCCATTTCAGGCGATACCACCACAGTTGTTAATGTCGGAAATCCATTTATTTCTTAAAAGGTGATATAATATGAGATTTGACATTAGAAAGTGGGTTGAAGAAAGAATACATTTTAATGAATTGCCTCTTAAACCAAGTCCTGATTATATGAGGAAATGGGGAGGTAAATGGTATTGGACAGGCGGGTTGATAACAATTGCTTTCTTCTATGAAATTATAACGGGACTTATATTGCTGTTATATTACAATCCTTCTGATCCTTATGGTGCAACCCAATATATTTTGACACAATTACCGTACGGTTCTCTTTTGCTTTCAACACACTTATATGGAGCATACGCAATGATAATTCTAGTTTATGTGCACATGTTCAGGAATTATTTTGTTGGAGCCTATAAAAAACCGAGAGAACTTCAATGGGTTACAGGTGTAATATTACTTGCCTTAACTTTAGGTGTGGGTTATTTTGGTTATTCTCTAACCGGAGACGTTCTATCTTATGATGCACAGGATGTAGGGGAAGGAATAGCGGGCTCTATTCCATATATAGGTAATTGGCTAGTGAACATAGGTTTTGGTAACGGGACTCCAACCAGCCTGTTTTCAAGATTCCTAGGTTGGCACATTATCTTTGCTGGCCTTATATTCCTTCTTTTTGGTGTACATTTCTTTATGGCAGAATCTAATGGAATGATGCCAAGGGGTAAGGATGTTAATTATAAAGCACCAGCAATTATAAAAGACTATTCAAGTGCAAAACCATGGTATCCATATAATTTCTTGTACATGATAGAACTGGGTTTATTTGCAATTGGTTTTATAATATTTGTTCCAAGCTTTTTAGGCTTAATACCTAATATTCCAGTGCTTCTTTCCCCCTTCCCTGGCCCTGCCCCAACAAATATTCTAGCTTCAACAATTCCACCGTATCCTCCATGGTTTTTATTGTTCATTTACAAAGCTGTTGACTTTGGATTCTTTGCTTATTCTCCAATTGGGGCATTGGAAGCATCCATTATATTTGGATTGATACCTCTTGTTTATTTATTATTGGTTCCATTCCTGGATAGATCAGATTCAACGCACCCTCTTGATAGGCCGTTTTTCACATCAGTGGGAATTTTGAGCATTGTATATTTAATAATACTGAGCTTGTGGGGTGCATTTACCCCTGGAGTCATTATCCCTCCATCACAGGTTTTTGCAGTTCTTGTACCACCAGCCGTTATAGTTTTCGCTAGCGTTTATCTAATATCAAAAGTATGGAAAAACGGAGGTTTCATTAAAGCTGAGAAAACTATGCCACTTTCCATCATAGTTTATGCAATTATCGGCTCTCTAGTCTTCTACCTCGCATCAAAGGGAATTTCTCTATTACTTAATGGAATAAGTATCACTTCTTTGCTCTATACAGGTAGTTCTTTGCTAGCTGCACCAATATCCATAATGGGAATCAGTAAATCAATTGATAAGGTTGCGGATAAGAAGATGAAAAGTTTCGGGTGGGGTTCAATAATTGCTATCCTAGTTTTAACAATTATTGTTTGGATTCTAGCATACTTTGCTTTTAAAATGAATCCAACATCTCAGGCACAGCTTTTCGGAATGATTCTCGGAACTGCTTTTATCCTTACAGGAACAGTAGTTGCGATATATAGGAGAGCAGTTTATGGTGAATAAAAAATTAATTTTTTTTAAAATTTATGCATGAGCCAATTGGCTCACGGATGTGAATTCTTTTCTAGTCTCCAATCCGTATCTCTTAACCTTTTCAATATCAACTCCTTTCTTCTTCGCTATGTTTTCAACAACCTTCATCATGAGGAATCCTCCCATTGATATTATGGAACCAGTACCCGCTCTTACAAAGAAATTGCCAGCACCTTCATCGTATCCTCTCCTCGCTGCCATCCTTGCAAGATGTCTATATGATGCATAATAAACGGCAAGTTGTGCTTCATTCAAAAGATCCATACTTAGTTTTTTGGCTGTTATTCTTCCCATAGGTACATTTTGCAATGGCGTTACCGTAAATTCGAAATCCCTACCGCTATCTATCTTGGAGTATGAAAGCCTGTTGATCATTGCAACTGTGTCCCATAAGTCTTCTGGTGTTTCATCAGGCTGGCCAACCTGAAGGGTAAAGGCACTCCTCCAATAATACTTTGTTTCGTTATATACTCCCTGCCATACGATTTCTTCCCATGACCCGTCCACACCTATTCTAAGTGGCATGGTTTTATTTGGCATATGTTTCTTTGCCAGTATTTCCGAACCTGTTTCTAAACCTGTCTGTATTCCAATCCAATTATCAGGGCCTGCCCTCATGATCTTTGAAAGTTTCTCCAAAAGTTCTGGATATGCAGAAGGTATCGAAATTCTACCGTGAGTGGGGTTCGTACCAGTTACGCCTGGTTTGTCCATAATATTTTTAAAAAGACCTATTAATTCGTCTTCATTGGGCCTGAAGAAATTATCATGTTTATATCCCCATATATCATCCGAATGGACCCATACATGGGTTATTCCTCCAAGCTTCAGATTGACTTCTATTTCCCTATCAATCATTTCTTTTGTATAATATCTTAGGGGTCTGAGCGTAACCTCACAAAAGTCACATCCTATACCGCAGCCCCTCATGACCTCGATCATACCCTTTACGCTTGGGTTAACGATTGTAGGTATCTCTTCAAGCTTGGGATATAATTTACCAGTCATAGCTCTGGAGATTATTTTATCATCGCTTTTCAGATTTCTCCTAAATTTATCGTCATAATACATGTAACCTCTAAAGAATTTACTTGAATCTATATTATCCTCAGCGACCTGTTGGAATAAATCCCCTACAATATCATCCGCTTCACCCATAAATGCATAATCTATGTTCTCCCTGTCTAACTCATCTCTCATTTGCGTAAATTCCAAAACACCTGGACCTCCAACAAGTAACTTAGCTTTTTTCCCTCTCCTGGCATTATTTATCCTTGTTATAAGTTCTTCCCATTCCTTCCGAACCCATGCATATGGTTCTCCTCCAAATAGTACATAATAAGACATTGTGGTCGGCCCAAGGCCCAATGGATCCATTGTGGAAACTCCAATGACCTCAGTATCGTCTTTAATTGCATCTTCAATAAAATCTGGATGAGCAACATAAACAGTATCTTTTGAAACCTTATTCAAAAGGCCAGCTTCAATTTTTCTGAGTGCATAGGGTGCATATAATAATTCACCATTTGGTAGAGGAGGAAATGCTGGACCTTTTAGAAAGCTGTAAACTGCACCGGGGATTTTATCCACAGGTGCACATGGGAGGAAATCTAGTAATGGAAACTCCCTGTATCCATGGATTAAAGTTGTATCTGAAATTAGTACATATTTTGCCATAATATCACCTTAATTACTTTTATGATATAATTTCAAATTTAAAAGTTTTATGCAAATACGATTTTATTTTTTTGGTTCTATTGCCTATTTAGTCCTCTTTTCCATTATTATAACATAATTGAAATTATTAATTTGATTTGGATCAGGCCTCAATTTTACATCATTGTCTTTCCTCATTGCGAGTATAATAGATCCGTCACTTTCATAATATTTATATATTTCTCCAATTTTTGCTCCAGCAAGTTCTTGGGGAATCTCCCTTTCCCTGATCCTGTAGCCATCATCATCCCTTAGTAATTCATAAAATAATCTTGAGACACCTGGAGATATGGCAGCATTTACTAAAATCAATGTACTCATACTGCCTTTTATGACAACCTCATCTATACCTACCTTCTTAGCATGGACAGAATTACTCTCCATCAGCAGGGATGCTATTATATAAGCGTCCTTTTTCTCCCTTTTAATTATCAAAGCTGTTAATATGGTTCTTGCATCGATATCCATGGGATTACCCTCTTTAGAATGGGGTAAAATTATAATTTTCGAGGCGTTCTTCAAACCGGCTCTTTCAAGAGTCTCGGTATTAGTAGGGTCTCCTTTAACGAAATCATACGAACAATCCTTTAAATTTGGATCAGAATCTCCTATCAAGGCTACTTCATAGTTAGACGCATTAAGCTCCTTAATTATATAAGACAAATTTTCATCCGAATTTATAACAATTACATGATCTTTCATCTTCAATTTCACCTCACCCAATTTTTTTGCAAGTTTTGCATCCATTAAATTGGCAGCAAGACTTGCTGTAAAATAGCCAAGACTTCCGATACCGAATATCATTATGAATATAGCATTAAGCCTTCCATAAAAACCTACAACTGGTGTATCTCCATAACCTACGGTAGTTACAGTCTGCATTACCCACCATAATGAGTCAAATAACGTTTTAATTCCTGAACCGGGCAGGTTTCGTTCTAAATAATATTCAGATATGGTACCATATATAATTACACCTAATGCTACCGCAGCTGCCCTATACAAGGATTCTTTAAGTAATTCCTTAAACTTTCTTATAAAGATGAATATTGGTATCAATTCGTTTCATTATATTATCCGAGAATAAATATTCTATTTACATTCATCTAGAGCTTCTTCCATAAGTTTCATTAATGATATTGATACATCGTGAGATATTTTAGTTGCCGGTCCTGAATAAGTTATTTCTGGATCTAACTTACCGGATACAAGTGCCATCACATCTGTAAATGTACCGGTTGCAGGCAAATCAGATTTGGAGCTCTTAATGCTATGTGTTAACATGAAATAAGCTTTCAATTCAACAAGAGATTTATAAAGATCCATTAAAGATATTGATGTGAATTTATTCTTTAATATCACAATTATGTTTATGGTTCCAAATCCAGGAAAGCCAAAATCGTCAAGTGGATTTGAGGAATTATCCAGACCCATTGAAAGAAAGATATGAGAAAATTGAGTGCTCATATAATGAAAATTTTGAGGGAGAACGGCAGTCATAAGCGTCACTGTTTCGCTTGGTAATGATTTATTGCGCAAAATATTCTCTATGTATTCAAATGGGTTTCCTCCACAATCCTTTTTTCCATTCAAAGAATGATTAATGAGGGTAGAAGAATAAGTCATTCCTCCATTAAAGAAAGCATTACTTATTATTAGAGATCTAGGAAATTTTATTATTAGAGTGTCATCATCTAAATTGGCTGAAAAATTATCTCCAATTATAATATCTTCACTTTTAATTTTCATCCCTTAATGCCTCCAATATTTGAAATTGCTATTCCCATAATTATTAAAACACCACCTAATAATAATAAAGATGTTAATGGTTCGCCTATCATAATTGTTGCTGAAAAAACAGTTATGAATGGTGTTATGTATAGAGTAACACCAGCAATTGACGGTTTCACAAATTTTAAACCATCAAACCATAAAATATAACCTAAAAAAGTTGCACCTACACCTAAGAACAATATTGAAATTATGAAGGAAGTGCTACCGTGTATTAAAGAATTTAATGATGAGAACCCGGCAAATGGGAAAAGGAATAATGTCCCTAAAATTGAAGATATAGATGTTACGTGCAGTGAGTCATGTTTTGTTAGTATATTCTTACCAGCTATGGTGTAAATAGCCCATGATATAGCAGCAAATATTATGAGAGCTACATAAAATAGCTTTCCAGTGCCGATATCTGAAGGTTGGATGAGTACTATCAAACCTATTGTAGACAATGCAATTCCAGAAATTGGAAAAATTCCAAGTTTTTCATCATGCATAGCCAAGGATAATGCATATATAAAAATCGGCTCTGTGGACACAATAAAGCTGGATACTCCAGCACTTACCCCACTTTCTCCCATAATAAATAAGGTTTGATAGAGAAATACTCCTGTTGCACCAATTATAATTAAAGTAAATATCTCTTTGAAAGTGTAATTCTCCTTTTTTATGAATATAATGGGAATGAAAAATATTGATGCTACAAAAAACCTTAAAAACGCAACATCAAAGGAGTTTACATATTCAAGTGCAATTTTCAATACAGTATAAGTAATTCCCCAAATTACAGATGTGATCAAAAGCTCAATAAACCCAATGAAAGTTCTCTGCATTCATATGTAATTACTTCTTAAATAAAAATCTAAGTGGATGAAACATACATTGACTCACGGATGAATTATGATTATATGTTTTTATGAATTAAATGATATCAGGATTAGTTTATCTTAATAGAACGCACTGACTGAAATGCAAATTATACATATAACATTCAAATTAATTGTGGAGATCATTCCATAGATAAAAGTCTAGAGCATATCAATCTCATTATTGTGTATCGCATAATTATCCTAGTACCCACTCAATTTCCACCAATTCTCTCGAGCAATCAGCTTAATATATACAAAAGGCTAGCTCTGCGGCAATGATGGATTTTCGTTAATACTTAAGAGAATAATCTAATATCTGAATTAGATATCGATTAGTCATCGATGAGGTATCCTGTAGTACCCCCGAAAAGGAAGGAATTTTTAGATTTTGCTTTCCCTCTCTCGGAGAGATACCCTGGTTCAAATCGATGATATCGCATATTTTTCGTGCATTGAATCGGATAAGGTATCGAGATCTGAATCATCTATTCATTAACCCCAGGTAACTCCGGTTTTTTAGCCTAAAACGTAATACCTGAGGAATTAGAAAAATCATAGATGAGGAAGCACGCCCTGTCATCATAGATTAGTATTATTGCCCTCAATGAGAATTCAAAAAACTCCAAGACCTTGAAAAATGATAGATAGGGAATTAATATTTAACACGCAATATAATCGATATCCATTGAAAAAATGAAACAGCCAGTAACCTGAATATTCCATATTCTTTAAGCATTATTCCGATAATCAAGGGAAAGGTAATATTATCTATTACTAAGGATAATTTTATTCTTTGAGTGTCCGGGAATTAGAAAAATAATAGATGGAAAATTAATATTCCGAAGCATTTATTTTCATAATGGGGTAAACGACTCTTCAACATTACGGTAAACATACAATTGCTTGGGAATGAGAATTATTCAGGGTTAATGGTTCAGTTACTACTATTGTTGCGGAGGAAGTTTGGAGCGCGCAAGCATGATAGAGGGAAAGGGAAAGTTCTCATACGAATAGGGTAAATCCCCCGTAAAATCCTAAATGAAAATTAAAAACCGGTGGTGGTGCTTTTGCCGTTCTCGGTATAGCAAGCATGCTTACGCGCGTGTAGAGAAAATGATTCAAAGGTTTACCACATCTTGCCCCATATGACCCCATTCTTCCCCATTTTCTGATCCCTTAGATAGCATGCATGCTCTGCGCACACGCATGAGGAATTAAGAATTATCTATTATGAAAAATAGCACCGTGCCGATACCAAAGATCAGTAAAACAAAATACCCAAGGTCCAGGGCTGGCCCTGACACTTTCTTGTAAATCAAATAGAATAAAGTGATTATAAATAAAGCTAGAAAAATAAGGCCAGGAATGCTCACGTTTCCTTTGCGCCTATGCCTTTAAACGACTGCAGGACTGCTCTCGCTCATATGGTCCTGTGGTTCATTGTATTGCATTGAGTCTTTGATTTCCTTGTACTGAAATACGGTAATGTGGTATTTGGTTATAATTTGCCTGGATGAAAGGCCTTTTTTAATGTCTTCCTTTATTGCCTTGATATCTTTCTCAGTCGGAATCATTCAGAGAACCCTTTTTTGTGGATCCGGACTTTATGGACTTGCTTTCAGACTTCCCCGTTTCTTCCTCGCTTTTCTCCTCATTTTCCTCCTCTATGCCGTCTGAAAGAAACGAGGGCTTATCGTCCTCAGGCGGAAGTTCTTCCATATGGAAGTGCTTACTCCTTGGGTCATACCTTGTGTATGACCTGATATGTGTCCCGTCCCTTCTGCTATATGAATCTAAGTGCACTCTCTTTCCCATTCAATCACCTCCTCTCCGTAGTGGAATTTGATTTAGAACCCAGATCCCCCTGTACCGATAGGATAGCGTGCTTCATGATTATTAAATCCTGGCCGGTCCTTGAATCAGTGATCATTATATCAAACTGCCCATATCCTTTCAGTTTACCAGTTACCGTCCTATTGTTCATTAGCTCAAAGTTAAGCAATCTTCCGACAAGGTGCGATCCGAAGTTATCCAGTACTCCATAGCCATAGGACGTATTATACCTGGCTGGCATTCTATTCTGTTTCTGCTTGTCTTCCTTCATTGTTTTCTCCACATTCTCCATCATTTCTTATCCTTCTCCTGGCTTTTAGGCCGACACTCCTATGAGTGTTTCGTCTCAATCTCAGAGACTCGTCAGGGCCCTTTATCTCGTAGTGGAAAGTGAAATCTGAATCTGGGATCCTCATGAATTTAGTCATCATCCTGAGCCCTCCCAGTGTAGTTCCTCGTTTCAAGAACGGTTACTTCGGGGTAGAGGTCGAAACCGTTCAGGTCAATCTTCCTGAATGTTTTCACGTCCCAAACTATTCTGCCCTCGTAGAACTGCTTGAAATCCCTGGGAACAATGAGCATGAGATGATCCTCATCCTAGCTCATTATATACTCTCTTATGGATCCCCTGAATTTGTGATAGACTTTGATTCTCGAAAGTGCGGGTACCGTCACGGTACCGTTCTCATATGAAATTGTCACAAATTTGCTAATTTCCTTAACCTCCATATTCTTTCTATGAAAGGGTCCAGTGTCTTTGTGATAGTTTCGTATTCCACGACGAGACCGAATATCACGAGAATGCCTAGAGCGAGACCCCAGATTATGGCTCTCATTCAAAACCCCCACCTTCCCCTATGTTTTGAGAGAGATGGGGGTCAAAAGGTGTAATTACTCGTCTTAATCCTGACATCTCTAATAACGCCCAGCAAAGAGGTATTTTTTGTTGAAAAATTAGAAATGCTGTCATAGACTCACCTCACCCTCTTTCTTGACGTACCACGCCATAGAGTCTTTGACGTTTTCCGGAGGATCCGAAGGAGCTCCCCGTATTCCTGGTCTCACAATAAAGTTACGGTTCAGCATTTCGTACGTGAAATAGTCGTTCCTTTCCTGTTTCCTGTTTCTCAGTGCCCTCCGGATCTTTTTCTGAGTTATCACAAACTGCAGGCCTGCGAACTCTGTGTTTCTGCATATTTCCTCGGTATCGCTCTCTTCCGGAAGCCATATTTTCAATGAGACGTCTGGATCTAAGGGGCACAGACTGGCTGAGCATGTGTGAAAGTATTTGCAGTCCTGAGGGGTTCTGATTACGGATGTTTCTGGACCGGAGCCATGCCGGTTTATACATTCCTTCCTTACATCATCAGTTGTTTCCATTTTTCTCACCTTCTTGAATTTCAACGCAAGTTTTTTCCGACTCATCCCAAGCATAACCAGAGGGACAAGCAGGGGCCAAGAACCCTTTTTCAATGTATTTAGGGGCTTCAACAGTTGGAAATTTTATAACATTCCCCTTAAAATGACGCTTCTTTTTTCCAAACAAATATTAATCAAAAGTATCCGTAACTCTAAAGTAATCCCAATCATGATATCCTTGTTCAGTGGTTTTAAAATGGGGAGGTTCATTATCCTTGTTCAAGTTGGACACGGGTTTACTGTCTCTGGGAGCCTTATTTTCAGAGGGTTTTTGGTCGTTTCCCCCAAAGCAACTGACATCCTAACGGAGGGTTCTTATGCCGTGAAGTATGGTTTCACCATAGGTGATATCATATCCTCAAGCCACATCTTCCCGTCCCTATCGGAGGGTATAAAACTGGCCGCCCAATCCTTCTCAAGGGATATCTCCAAGATGTCATGTTGCGTGGAATGATAGGAGCTCTGGAAAGCTTTTTGTTTAGCTGTTATGGCATATTTTCCATCTATCACCAACGGGCAATTGTTTCTCTAATAGATATGAATTCAAACTTCCCTCCACCTCGATCTTCTAACTGCTAGATAGCCTAGAACAACGGTGATCGATATGAGAACAACCCAGGAGATTACAAAGTTCTGGAACCCCAGGTGGAAGACCCCTGTCTGGCTCTGGACGATTTCAGATGCGTAAGTTGTCGGAGAAAGATATGACAGGTATCTGTACGGATATGGGATGTACGTTATCGGGTAGTAAACAGGGGGAATTGTGGTGAGCAATGGGGAAATTATACCGGAGAACCCCCATGACTGAATTATGTCCGATGTGAATGTCGAAAGGAAGAATCCCAGCGATACGGAAAACGTGAATGTTGTAGCAAGAGCTAGGAATATAATAAATCCTCCAAGGATTGTTGTCTTCACGAATATAAAGTGAAGAACTATCAGGAATGCTATCGTGGGTATAGAATACACGATCTCCGATATTGCCATACCCACAATGTATATGGTAGAAGTCGTCGGAGAGCTTACTATCATATCCTGGAGTCTCATATCATTCTTCAGGTGAGAGAGATCCTGTTGGATGGAAGTGCCACTGGAGACCATATTCATTATCAGTGCACCAGTCACGGCAACCGGAAGAAGGGTCCCGTGGCTTGCAAATGTGACAACCGCAAGGATAGCCAGAGGAGCCAGGAGCGTATTCAGCAGGATAATGGGATAGTTTATCATGGCATATATCGCATTGACAAGAATGGATGCCATAATCTGGCTACCAATCCTCCTTTTCATTCTTATCACCTCCATCTTCTTCTCCCACATATTGTTCGAATATATTTCCAAGAGAGGCCTGCTCAACAGTGAATTTTATCTTGTTGGTCACAAGATACGGAACAAGGTTGTAAATCTTTGAGGCAGTACCGTAGACCAGCGTTTGCCTATTTGAAACCCTTTTTATTTCTACTCCATCTTCATTTATGTCAACATTATCTGACATTATTCTCAGAACGTATGGGAATTTTATTTTCGAACGAAGTTCGTCTATCGAACCAATGTCTGCAAGCTTTCCTTTGTCGAGAATCATTATCCGGTCCCCCAGTATCTCTGCTTCCTCCAGATAGTGGGTGGTCAGGATAATCAGTCTATCCTTCTTGAGTCTTGATAATATTTCCCACATTTCCTTTCTCGATACATAGTCAAGGCCAGTAGTTGGTTCATCCAAGAAAATTATAGGAGCCTCGCTTGCAATGACAGTAGCCACCATCAGTTTTCTCTTCTGTCCTCCGGAAAGTTTCCTGTTCTTCACCTTTTCCAGGTTCTCCAGACCTAGCGACCTCAGTGCGTCCTTTGATCTTTCCTTTGATTCCCGATAGGAATATCCCCTCCACATCAGGTATGAACTGACTGTCTGCAGCGGTGTAAGCCAAGGGAGAGGCCTAGCCTCCTGCGGGACCACTGCAATTTCATTCCTCAGTGCAGTCGCATCTTTTACGACATCAAGGTTGTTCACAAATGCTGTACCAGAGGTCGGTAGCAGCTCTGTTGAGAGTATTCTGATAAGTGTGGTTTTCCCGGCACCATTCCTGCCTATCACCGAGAATATCCCATTTAAGTCTACATTGAATGTCAGTTGGTCTAGGGCCTGATACTTCTTATCATAGATCTTGGTGAGTCCATGGGTCGCTATTCTCATAAATGAATGCTCATTTCATCTGGGTATATTAACCTAACATTTTGGGCCTCTTGTCTGCTTTCCGCCGCTACTATCTGGAGGATGTTGTTTACAATCTTCTCGAAACTCAATGAACTCTTGCTCTCTGGATGTGACACAATGAGGGGCATGGTCCAATATTCAAATGCAAAAATTGTGGATTCGAATTAAATGCTGACTTGAATGCTTCAATGAACTTCGAGGTGCTCTGTAATGAGTATTTCAGGTTGTTGTCAACAAGCCAATCTTTGCGTTTCAATGAATCTCTACTCACGGGTGGAAGGGAGAACAGCAACAAGCTCCGAAGCTTTAGCGAGGAGTAGTTGACAGATGTTATAGTCCTTTCTAGCCCACAAATGTTGTGGAGTGTAACAATAGTATAGGCGCCGTGGAGAAGAGTGATAATAAAAGTTAGAATCCCTCCCATTTATATTAAGCATATTTTAATAATAATATCTAAAAATATAACTTTTCTTTAAATACTTGGAGATCGAAGTTTGAAATATAATAATGTAAATATGTGACTGTGAATATAATATAATAAAAATGTAAAAGTTATCTGTCATATCTTTCTATCTTCTCCTCCCTTAACATAACTAAGCTAACTAAGGTAACTAACCTAACTGCATCTCCCCATAGTTTATTTCGATATCCTATTAAGTATTGCGATAACTTAAACTTACAATTGAAATTCTCTGGGAAAAGGTCAAAATAAAGGGCCAATTTTTAAAGATAAGCGATCGGGCAGTATATTTTTACCTTTTGAATGTTATACCTCAGAAAACCCAATAAATCAACACATTTTTTGAAAAGGATGAGAGTCTTTATTAGACATTAATAGCTAATATTCTAAATAGATTTATTCTCATATTGCATCTATTTACCATGGAAAAAGAAATTTCATTACACAATATGGGTGAAAAAAAGAGGCTTAAAGTGCACATATTAACGGTATCAAGTTCGAGGACATTAGAAAATGACGAGTCGGGAAAATTGATAGAAAATTTTATGAGTTTGGAACATGAAACATCTAGATCACTTTGTCCAGATGAACAGATTAAAATATTAAGGGAAACATTATGCAATATTGAAAAGGATGTAATAATTATAACAGGAGGAACCGGTCCTTCTATAAGGGATGTAACAATTTCTGCAGTTTCAAAAATCGCCGAGAAGGAAATAAAGGGGTTTGGGGAGCTGTTTAGGCAATCCTCTAATGAGGAAATTGCATATTTCTCAAATGCTTCCCTATTCTTAGTTGGTAGGACTCAGATATACTGTCTTCCAGGATCACCTGGTGCTGTAAAGAAAGGCGTTGAAATAATTAAAAAATTCATATACCATATTTATCACGAACTCCATAAAGAGTAAGGAGATTAAGAAATTATTTCGCCAATATTCTCAGGGAATATATAACCGGACGGTGGATTAGTTTGTTTCAAAGATTTTAAATTATCAATAAATTTTTTCCCTACTGTACTGTCCAAGAAATCTCTGGAAACGATGATATCATAGCTCTCCTTCTTTACCTCATGGAATTTTAAATTGAATAAGTCGGCATAAAATTTTATGCTTATACCAACATCTGCTCTACCTTGCAATACTGATCTGGCAACAGCGGCATGACTTTTAGCCTCCCAAAAATAATTGTATATTGCTGATTTATCGAAATTTTTACCAAATTCTGATTCTATCAATTCATCAATGATAGCTCTGGTTCCGGAGCCTCTGTTTCTATTGACAAATATTGCTTTCCTTTCCATAATTTCTCTAAAGGATTTGTAACCATCTCTAGAAATAAAACCTTGAATCCTATCAAAGCCTCTTATGATAGAGGCTTTCATTTTTAGTTTATCATCCATTACGAAGGTATTGTATTGTCCATCTTTATAAAGGTGTAAACCTCCTAAATCCGAATATCCATTCATCATTGCTTCTATAGCGCCCATAGAGCCTGTATTCACTATAATTGCCTTATTTGTCGTTAATAAAATGATCCTTTCTAATATTGGATCATTGCTGCCTATGGCGATTAAATCCTTCTCGTGTTCAGCCATTTTATAGAAATTGACCTGATCCCCTTTATTATAGAATGTTCTATCTCCAGAAACAATCAAAAATCCATCAGCCTGAGAGATCCTACTAATACTTCCGGACTCACCAAATATGGGATAAACATATCCATTTCTGCTTAGAATTCCAGGTAATATAAGTTCTTTCCCCCTTTCAGGAGTTATTTTCAATCCCAATCTAACGCTTTGAGGTTTTCCTATTTCCACATTATAAGCAGATAAGATTGATGGAATTATTACTGTATATAGTACCGAAGCAGCAGACAATGGAAAGCCAGGCAGACCAATTACTAGATTACCATTAATCGAGTAAAGGAATGAAGGCTTACCTGGCTTTATTGCGATTCCATGATAAATTGGGGTTGCTCCAATATCATCTAAAACTGAGTACAAAAGGTCATGAAAGCCAGCAGAAGTAGCACCAGATGTGATTATAATTTTATATTTCTTTAAATAAGATTCCAATGAATCCCTTATGGATTCATAACTATCTCTTATTATGCCCAAGTAATCTGATTGGATCAATTTATATGAATCCAAAAGAGTCTTGACATAGGGTCCATTTACATCATATATTTGTCCGAATTCAATTTCATTTTCAGGTCTAATAATTTCATTCCCTGTGGATAGGATACCAATTCTTAGTTTTGATAAAACCGAAACTTTCCCAATTCCCGAAGCGCTCAAAACTGCAATCTTTTCAGCTGAAATTTTTTCTCCTTTCCTTAAAATGATTTCTTCTACAGTGAAATCACTTCCAGCATGGGCAATATTTTCTCCTGGAGCTGTTGGCCTATATACATAAACAAATTCTCCTTCCCTTTTTGTATACTCTACCATAACAACTGAATCCGACCCTCTCGGTATAGGTGCTCCCGTAGCTACGTAGATGCACTCATTCAAATCTTGGATTTTTCCTAAATATTTGCTTCCAGCCTCTATCGTACCAACTATTTTCAATTTTATTGGGTTATAGTCATCAGCGTTCAAAATAGACCTATGATCTAAAGCATACCCATCAACTTCAGATCTATCAAAAGGAGGGTTGTCAAGCGTTGAATAAACATCCTCAGAACTTATCAGTCCAACGGAATCAGTTATATCAACAACCTCAGCAGAAATTAATTTTTGGAAGGAATCGGTTAGGATTTTTTTAGCTTCTTCAATAGAAACGAGTTTATGGAAAATTTTAACCATCTTAGCACCTCAGGAGCTTAATATTTACTTCTTCACCTTCGGAATAACCCTCAACGTTTTCTGGGACAATTAATATTCCGTCAGCATTGATAATAGAGGATATTACTCCTGAACCGGTTACTTTTAGAGGTTCAGCCTCATAGTTTTCATTTAATTTAACCCTCACAAACGATCTAAATCCCAAGGTATTAACTACTGCACGGTTTAATTTAGCTTTAACAAATTGATCTCTTATAGGTTCTAAATTAAACCAGTATCTTATAAGCGGATCTATAACATTTTCCAAGGCCATAAGGGAAGCTACTGGTAAACCTGAAATGATAAAAACTGGAGTTCCATCAATAATTCCCAAGCCGGTTGTTCTACCGGGTCGCATCTTTATTCCATGGAAAAGAATTTTTCCAGTTGATTTAACAAATTCACTAGTCAGGTCATTTTCACTGGGACCTGTTCCCCCGGTTAAAATCAATACATCAGTCTTTTCTTTTGACAATTTTGAAATTAAATCCTCATAATCATCCGCTGCTATACCTAGATTAATAGGATTGTAACCGTATTTCTTTAGGGTTTCAATAAGTAAATATTGAGTAGTGTTCTTAACCTTACCTGATAAAAGTTCATTCCCTGTGGATAGTATCCCTATCTTAAGATCAAGGATCTTAATATTTCTAATTCCTGTTTCTAAAAGTGCAACAAGTTTCGCAGGACTTATGATTTCCCCTCTGGAGATTATTCTTTCTCCCTTTTTTATATCTTCACCGATGAAGCTGACATTCTGAAATGGTCTCAAATTTTTGTTTACCTTTAAATATTCTCCTTCAACGATTGCATCTTCATCCATCAAAATAGAATCTGCTCCTTGAGGTAACTTTGCACCTGTCAAAATCCTTACGGTTTCATCATCCCTTAATACTCCATCAAAAGGATTATCAGGCTCAGACTTCCCTATTATTTTTAAAGAAATTGGATTAGAACTGGAGGCTGACAAGATATATTTTGAATTTAATGCATACCCATCTACTGCACTTTTATTTTCGGCCGGATAATCTTTTGGTGATAGAACTTCTTCTGCGGACAACTTTCCTACCGCATATTGAGTATTTACCTCGAATATTCTATCTTCCATATCAAGTTCATACTTCGCTTCCTTCCCGATCTTTAGGGCTTCATCGAGGGAAATATAATCCCTTATCATACCATAATAATGAAATTTCCATATTTCAATATTGAAGCTTCCTTATTTTTCCAAAATTTAATTTGTTTCCATTTGGAGGTGCGCTGGTTTTTAAGTAGAAAAAATTTCCATCTATTTTTATCCTAAGGATGTCGTTTGAAATTGCCTCATAATCATACCCTGAATCTCCGAATACTATTTCGTCAGGGTCTACAATGTAATATTCGTCTTTAATTTTTAATAAATTCAACGGAGAGATCAAAGATGCGGTTCTGAAGTGAGAAATATTGTCCAATGAATTCACATTTTCTAAAATCATTCCTTTCCATATGGAAACGATGTTGTGAAAATTGTACAGAAATTCTCCATATATATTTGTGGTTATAATATATGGTACATTGAATTTAACCGAATACTTTTCAATGGTATCTCTCATAAGCATCTTATTTATTTGGTCCTGAAATGAAAACGGCTCATCAAATAACATTAACCTTGATTCAGATATCAGACATCTGCCTATGGCCAATCTTTGCATTTCACCTGAGGAAAGATAGGCACCTTTGACGTTTTCTTTTTCTGCAAGGCCTAGATCATTTATAAGATCATCATAAACACCATCCCTTTTCCTCTTGGGAAAGTTTAAATTTTCTTTTACTGTTTTATCTTTAAAGATATTTAATGTCGTGGATAGCATGCAAACATTTCTTTTCTCAATGGGCAAAGAATTAATTTCAAAATCTTCAAGGTAAATTTTACCACTCGACTGTATGAAGCCAGCAATGGATTGGAGAAGGGTAGTTTTTCCGGAGCCATTTTCGCCTATTAAAAGTATACTTCTACCAGATAAATTTAAGTCATCGATTTGAAGCTTGAATTTCCCCCGAATAACTCTAAGATCAGTAATATGAAGCATCTTTTCCCTCCAATATCTTTAAAATAAGTAAGGTCAAGAGGCCAGTGATTATTAGGATAGACGAAGACTCAGCCGCTGGAATTAAGCCATTTCCTATAAATTGCGAATAAATAAAGATACCCACCAAATGGGTGAAACTGGGAAAGATATAATAAGCAACTATAAGCATTGAGCCAACCTCCGATATGGACCTAGCCCATGTTAGTGCCATTCCCCTAAGAATGGAGCGCCACATAAACGGGACAGATACCAGCATAAAAGCCTCCAATGGTTTATATCCAAAGCTTCTAGCCATATTTTCATATTCAATAGCATTTTTTGTATAAGAAACCTGAATTGTTCTTATGGAATAAGCCGAAGCTAAGAAGAATAGGGTAACGATAACTGCGAAAAAAGTATCATCAAATCTGTAATTGGGATATATTTTTGAAATAAGTGAACCTAAAGGCATGCTAGGTTCAAATGTAAGAAGCATAATAATTCCAACAACTGTATGAGGAATCATTATAGGCAATTCTATAATGGAATCAACAAATTTGAAGAATGGGTGGGGGCTTCTTGAAATAAAATATGTATAAGGAATGGCGAAAACCACACTAATAATGGCTACTATAAATGCCATTAAATAAGTAAGTTCAATAGATTGAATGATCCCTGATTTGGAATCTTGAACAAGCCCGTTTATGCTTGTAAATAGCAGTGTTCTCAGTATGGGTACGACAATGATTCCAAGGTAAATTATGACAAATATGGAAAAAATGTAGTAAAGTTTGTCAAATTTCATATCTCTTCATAAGAGTTTGTAGATATGTAAGCTGGAATAGGCTGCCCTAGCTGTGAAATCAACGGGGGAGCTTGCCCAAATATGAAAGGAACTGAGATTGGATCAAAATCACTGTTATTTAATATCTGTTGACCAATAGGTGTTACAAGGAAGTATATAAAAGCTTCATCATTGTTGAGGTACTTTGTTTTTGATAATATAGTTGCACCATAAAGAATTGGACCTCCTGGATAATCTCCTATATTATCTATGGATGGACCAGTTGAATTAACTTCCTGATAGAACATCACTTGATTTCTCTGAATTGAGCCCAAGTTTATCCATGAACTCAAGCCGTTAGATCCATTTGTATTTTTAAAGTAATTTAGATGTTGGTTTATAGCCTGAGATTTGTATGTTAAGGCATAGTCAGCAGCACCTGATTGCAAATACCCGTCTAATCCAATCTCAACTGTTGTCAATTTTAAGTCTCCCACTTTCAATTTGTACTGGAAGAGTTGATCGTAAAGTGCCATAGAATCATTTATGGGATAACCTCCTCCATAATGTTCTGATGCCAAGGTACCATTTGGGCCGAACCATGAGTTCCATGCACTGTTGTATATCATAAACTCATGAAAATTATTGTGCCAAGCCATTCTAACGTAAGGATTAGACCAGTTTGTATAATAAATTCCAGCCAATTTTATCATTTCTATTGCTTGGAATCCGCTAGGATCGAGAGATGCATTTGACGCTGCTACTATTATACCTTTTGCAGATATATTTTCGAACCAGAAGGCCCCCGGCTGTATATTGTATGATTTGTTGACCCAAGTCACGGCAATTTCGTTCGTAGCAAAAATTATCATCCAATTGGTGTAGTTTGGCATCAACAAGGATGGGATAACTCCAGCTGCTGCGGATATAAAGATGTCATAGGGTTGTCCTGATTGAATTTGTCTTGCGCCAGAAACAGAACCACCGAAGCTCATGCCAATCTTTATGCCGGTTAAGTTGGAGAATTCAGGAATAAAATTATCACCAATGGCATATTTTAAAGAGCCTGCGGCAAAACCTGTTATAATTACAGTTTTAGATTCTCTAGGAGTTATATAAAGCCCAATAGCAATTCCTGCGATAAATATGATCACTAGGGCGATAATAGCTAAGGAAGTCCTCACAGTAAAAAATGTATCTCAAAGATTAATAAGTTTCCAAAGTTTCTTAGGGCAACAGTTGAATAAGTATAAATGCATTCATTATCTGAAAAATGGAAAGAACAATTAATTTTGCAACTTTTAGAAATTCCCCAAGTATTGAGTAAGAATACTTAGATCTTAAAGTATAAATTTTCAGGCTTTTGGAGAGATCAAAGAGGATAAAAAATAATCATTATTAAAGATTCAAGGAAAAGCTGTTAAGCAATAATTCTTTAATAACAAATTTTATAATTACAAAAAATGTAATTAACATTAAGTTTATTTCCATGCTAACCACTCAATTATCAAATTAAGATAAAATAGATTTATTACCAATAGTTGCCGGTTGCATGAATAAAAATTAGTTAGAATTGAAATCCAGATCTAATTCTAATTTTTTTAGTGGGAATTCCCTCTCTACTATCATCTAGCTTCATAATGTTCTTTAATTAATTTTTGAAGAGGGTTTATTTTACCTTGTTTTGATTAAACGGTATTTTAGCTTCAAGAAGCATCTAAGCGAGTATATCATTGTCAGGTTTAATACCAGCCTTTATTATGAACAATTTTTCAAGATTCCAGTTTTTCTTATCGTCTATTGAATATTTGTTCCCATTTTAGTCTAAGCAAGTAAATGCATTTATGAGGTCTTTGTAGTCATCAATTCTATGTGAAAAATAAACAAACATTAATTGCATCCATTTAACCTAACTCATTAATAAATTTAGGCTTAACTTTTAGAAAAGAATATGAACGAATGTTTCTTATCATAATTATGTATGGTGTAAACGGAAAAATCCTTTGGGTTGATCTAACTAAAAAAGAAATGTGGGAGGAAGAAATACCAGAAGAAATTTATAGAAAATACTTAACTGGAAATGGTTTAGGTTCTTACATCCTAAATAGAGAAATGAAAGGAGATGAGGATCCTCTTGGGCCTGATAACATCTTGGGAATAATTACAGGTATTTTCAATTCTAATGGGGTTCCATTGGGAGGCAGATTTGAAGTCGTTGGGAAATCACCCCTTACTGGAACATGGGGAGATGCAAACTGTGGCGGGAAATTTGGTCCAGAATTAAAGAATAGTGGTTTTGATGGTATTTTCATAAAAGGAATTTCTGATAAGCCCGTATATATAAAAATCAAGGACGGAAATTATAGCTTGGAAGACGCTTCCGAAATATGGGGTAAAAGCGCTTATGAGGCTGAGGATTATCTTAGAAGATTGGAACCAAAGGGACAGGCGTTGGTTATAGGAAGACCAGCTGAAAATCTATCTTTAATTACTGGCATAATGAATGATTACGGGAGAGCTGCTGGCAGGTCTGGACTAGGTGCAGTAATGGGATCAAAAAAAGTAAAGGGGATATTAGTTAGAGGTACAAAGAAAATCGAAGTTTATGATATGGATCTTCTAAGGCAAACTTTAAAAGAAATACAGGCGATGTTTCACAGAAATATAGAATCAGTGAGGCCATGGCAGCTGTACGGAACAACAATGATAACCGAGTCATCCCATTTGAATGGGGACACTCCAATCAAGAATTGGGCAGGTGTCGGCTTAATCGATTTTGGTGAGGAAAATGCTCGAAAAATAAGCGGAGAGAACATTGCAAAGGATAAAATAAGATCATATGGCTGTGCACAATGTGTTCTAGCTTGCGGTGGTACAATATCAAGGCATACCAAGTATGGCGAAATCAAAGGTCATAGACTGGAGTATGAAGGAACAGGATCATTTGGAGGTTTAAATTTGATTTCAGATCTAGATGCCATGGCGATGGCCTTCGAAATGTGCAACCGCGAAGGTCTGGATATTATTAGTGCTGGTGCTGTGATTGCGTTTGCTAACGAATGCTACGAAAAGGGTTATATTACCAAGGAACAAATAGGATTTGAAATAGGGTTCGGTAAACCGGATTCAATGATCAGACTTTTACAGATGATAATTGACGGGGAGGGAATAGGCAAGATATTGGGGCAGGGGGTAAAGAAGGCCTCCGAGATACTGGGAGGTAAATGTTACGAGGCTGCTATGCATGCGCATGGTCAGGAATTACCTATGCATGATCCAAGGCTTATGCCATCTCTTGCCACTACTTATGCAGCAGACCCAACTCCAGGCAGACATACGGCCGGAGGAATTGGATTTGATGAAGGAGGCTATATAACTCTTCCATTTGAATATCCTGTGGAAAGAAATAAAATTGAGAGATACAAGTATGAGGGTAAGGGCAAACTACAAGCCCTTTCAACATATGGTATGCAGATTATAAACTCAACAGGGATGTGCATGTTTTCAACTTCTGTCTGGCCTAATTCTTATCCATATGCTAAGCTTTTAAAAGCTATCATGGGATGGGAAGTCACACCGGAAGAGCTTATGGAAATAGGTAGAAGAATACAAATAAGCAGACATTACTTCAATTATAAATGCGGTATAAACCCAATGAAGGTCGACCTACCTGATAGAGTAATTGGAAAACCGCCACTAAAGGCTGGCCCGACAGCTGGAATAACTGTAGATTATAAAACAATGGTAAAGGAGTATCTTGATGAGATTGGATTAGATGAAAATGGAAGTCCAAAGCCTGAAGTACTTAGGGAATTGGGAATAGCATAATGCCTTCAAAATTATTGAAATAAGAAAAATTCATGGGGGTTAGAATTTACAAAAACAACTCTGGAAGATTACTAACTTCAGAATACCTGAATATTGGTCCGTCTTCGCAGACATAAAAGTGGCCAACATTGCAATGTCCACAAACTCCAAACCCACACTCCATTCTTCTCTCCAGGCTAAGAAATATATTTTCAGGTTGCAAGCCATATTTCAAAAGGTCCTTAACAGAATTTTCCATCATTATTGGTGGTCCAATAAGAAAGGCAGCCATGTTTTTTAAATCCGGTATTTCAGGAATGTATTTGGTAACAAGTCCTACTTTTCCATTCCAACTTTCATCTCCTCTGTCCACTGTTAATATGAGGTTAGCCTTGTTTCTCCATTGATCAAATTCATATTTATAGACAAGATCGGAAGGAGTCCTAGCTCCATAGATGACCCATAAATCCTTTTTACCCTCTAATTCATGAATAAGAGCCCTTATTGGTGGAATTCCAATTCCTCCCGCTATTGCCAAGATTCTGTCATATTCTTTGAATGGCCAATAGTTTCCATAAGGTCCCCTCACTCCTATGACATCCTGTTCAAATATTTTGGAAGTAACATGGCCTATACTTCTAATGGTGAATTTCAGTTTTTCAGAACTACTGGAAGCTGCAGAAATGGGCGCTTCTCCAATTCCAAGTATTGAGAGCTCATAAAATTGCCCTGGATAAGAATTGGATTCCATATCAATTTCTATAGTAAAAATATCTGTGGTTTCTTTTATTTTCCTCGCTATCCTCTTTTCATGTGGTTTAAAGCTATTCATTATTGTAGTCATGATCTATCACCTCTTTAATTTCAATATCTACAGGGCAATCATCAGTACATCTATTGCATCCTGTACATAGGTACTCTCCTTTGGATTTTTTGTAATAAACGAATTTATGATAGAAACGCTGCCTTAATCTTGATGCAAGAGATTCTCTTGGATTACCCGCAGATGTTTTCGTAAAACCAGCCAGAATGCATGAATCCCATTCTCTGATTCTCTCTTCTCCCACATCATTTAAATCGAAGCAATAGCAAGTGGGGCAGGAGTAATTGCAAGCTCCACACTGTATGCATATTTTAGCATATTCGTCCCAGAGTTTAGAATTCCATTTTATTCTATTTTCGCTACCCTCTACTTCATGTTTTTTCTGTTTCATATTAAAATTATGCATTAATTTCTCCACCTTTGAAATTTCCTCTTTCGATGCTTGTTTAAAACCCTCAAAAAATGATATATAGGCATCATCAGCATAGATTAAATACTTGTCATTTTCATAATTAATTACCTGTATCTGGTAATTATTCAGAAGAGGGCCACCAAAGCTTGAACAGAAACCTGTCTCGCAAGGTTCAGTACAGACGTAATTTATGAAAACTGTGTTATCCCTTCTGGCAGTGTAAAAAGGATCTTTTCCGTAGATCTGTTTATCCATTATATAGAATCCCTTGAGATCACAGCTCATAACCCCAAACACTGCTTTTTTATTAGGCTCTGTAAAAACAAGGACGTTTTCATTTCTACCTATAAGGAATTCTTTGGGTGGTTTATCAGATCTGCCAATTCTTAATTCATCATAACTTTCAATTCTGGAGAATGTTATGTCACCCTGTATATCCACGGTACCATAGGTCTCGAACTCTTTGCTGATTCTTTCATATAGTTGGGCCATTTCTCCAGTATTTAGTGAATATATCATGGCATCACCTTCACTGCAACAACTTTAAACTCTGGAATTTTTGAAATCGGATCAAGATTTTCGCCAACAAGGAGGTTCACTCTTGATTCTTTATAATGGAACGGGATGAAAACAATCCCTTTTGGTACGAGGTTTGTTACCTTCGCTCTAATCCTGATCTCCCCATGCCTTGATTTTACATTAACCAACTGGCCATTTCTTATTTTTCTCTCATAAGCATCTTCTGAATTGATTTCTATGTATGGTTCAGGAGCTTCCCTCTCCAATATCTGAGAAAGACGGGTCATTGTACCGGAATGCCAATGGAAATAATTTCTACCAGTAGTCATTATCAAATCATACTCACCGTCCACAGATTCGCTTGGTGGATTGAATTTTATAGGAACTAGCTTACCCTTACCAAGCGGGAATGATCTTGTATGAAGTATTTCAGTTCCGTCAGGATTTTCTTTATTAATTGGCCATTGTTTTCCCACGGGATAAATATTTTCATATGTTGCCCCGGAGTAATTATAAATTGCCTCCCTGATCTCATTGAAAATTTCTTCAGGTCCGCTATACTCTTTCCATAAATTCATTCTGCTTCCTAATTTATTTATTATCCACCAGTCAGGCTTAGCTTCCCCTGGAGGCTTATAAATGGGGAATATTCTCTGAATACGCCTCTCAGTATTGGTGAATGTACCCTCCTTTTCAAGTGAAGACGCCGCCGGAAGCACAAGATCTGCTTTAGCGGCTGTTAGCGTCATGAAAATATCCTGAACTATGAAAAATTCGAGATTGTCGATTCCTTCTTCTACTCTCGCAATATTTGCTTCAGTGATTAATGGATTTTCCCCCATGAGATAAATTGCTTTAATTTCGCCATCTGCCGCCCTGTCAAACATTTCGGATAAAGTAAGTCCCTTTTTCTTTGGGAGAGTTGAATTCCAGAGTTTTGCAAACTTCTCGATTTTGTCTGAATCCCATCTAATATAGCCAGGATAAAATTCTGCCAGTGCACCCATATCGCTACTTCCTTGGACATTATTTTGCCCCCTTAATGGAAATATTCCTGATCCATATTTCCCTAAGTTGCCTGTAATCAAGGCTAAATTGGAAACGTTCATCACATTTTCGGTTCCATGAATATGCTGAGTGATACCCATCGCATAAAATATGGCTGAAGGTCTGTTAGTAGCATAAGTTCTGGCAGCCTCATAAACTAATTCTGGCTCAACACCGGTAATTTCGGACGTGATAATTGGATCGTATTTGATAACCTCCTCCCTTAACTCATTGAATCCTTCTGTGCGACTATCTATGAACTCCTTGTCATAAAGTTTTTCTTTTACTATGACAAACATCAAACTATTAAGGAGGGCAACGTCAGTACCGGGTCTAAATTGCATATGAATATCTGCCAATTCGGCTAACTTAATTTTCCTAGGGTCTGCAACAATCAGTTTCTTCCCTTTCTTGACTTCGCTAATTATTTTGGAGCCTATTATAGGATGCTGTTCCGTTGTATTGGAGCCTATAATGAAAAAGGTATTGGTACCCTCCAGGCTTTTAATAGATCCAGTTGCAGCACCGGTTCCCAATGTATTAATTAAACCTAATGCGGTAGGACTATGGCAGCTTCTTGCACAATGATCTATATTATTAGTACCAAATACCCTTGCCATTTTCTGCATCAAATAATTCTCTTCGTTAGTACATTTAGCCGAAGATTGAAATGCCACTGAATCCGGTCCGAATTCTTCCCTGATTTTCAACAATTTATTTGCAGCTAATTCTATGGCATCCTCCCACGAAATCCTAATAAAATTTCCGTTTTCATTAAAAAGAGGGTATGTCAATCTTTCTTTAGAAAAACTATAGTTCAGACCAGTATAACCCTTTATACACAACTTTCCATTGTTAACGGGGGAGCCTTTGTACCCTGAAACAGAAAATGGCTCATCCTTCTCAGGCACTACAATTTGGCATCCGGTTCCACAGTATGGACACACACTAATTTGAGCCATCTAATAGTAAATCAGATACAATTAGATAAGATTTTTACAGTTACTTGCGAATCATTAATAACATCCAAGAATTTTCAAAGCTTGCTCATAATCATCAAAAACGTTAATGCTTTTAACTTTCCAAGACTCTTCTTTTAATGGAATAGCTTTTCCATAATTTTTTAAATATTCAGAAACTGACTTAGAACTTTGTTTGAATTTTTCGATGCATTTATCTGATCCTCCATTATAAATGGCAAGTAAAGGCTCAGGGATGCCATCATTGTTGAGTCCGTATACAGTATCATTTTCATAATTTTCATAAATTTTTGATAGGATTTCGGAATCTAAGTAAGGCATATCTCCACCAAGAGCAAATATAGTGCCGAATAGCTTTATTGCACTCTCAACAGCATCAATGAGTACTCCCGATGAATTATCAAAAACAATATTAGCATTAACATTTAGATTGGGGTTTTTCGAATAAATTATCACATCATTGAATAGTCCGCTGTTCAAAGCAGTCTCATAAACTCTAAGAATTAAGGGTTTTCCACAAATATTAAGCATATGCTTGTTTGGAAGTCTCTGGCTAACTTTGGCAAATATCACAGCAATCATTTTCTATGCCCACAAATTTTACAGGAAGGATTGATTTTAGTTTTTACCTTTTCCAATGATAGGTCCCATGAATCAAATACAACGATTTCATCTTCAACATAATCAAGTAAACTCTTCACTGCTAACGTAACGGAAATTGCTGCAGCCATTTCAACTACGTTTGGGATCAGGCCGTTGACAGAACAAGGGACTGAATCTCCGTATGTCGGATACCCTATACATTCAAGGCATGCTGTTTTTTTAGGGATAATGGCCTTCGCCATACCTGCTGATCCTTCTACCGCCGAAAATATGAAGATTTTTTCCCTCTCGATTGAAAATCTGTTTAATAATCCTCTTGCACCAAAAGAATCAGTACCGTCCATAATAATGTCAACATCTCCAAGTATTTCATCAACATTTTCCTCAGTGACTTTCTTATTTATTGGGATAATTTTTACTTCTCTATTTATTTTAATTAATTTGTCATAGGCCGCTAATACTTTGGGTCTTCCAATATCATATTCGTCATATAAAGACTGCCTATTTAGATTGGAAATTTCAACGGTGTCATGATCTACAATTTTAACTTTCCCGAACCCCATCCTTACAATAAGGTCCGAAATATGGCTACCAGTCCCCCCGACTCCAACGATGCCTACTGTGGTCTGCATCAATTTTCTCTGCCCATCAGGGAATAATTTTGCAAACGCTATCTGAGTTAAATATCTTTCAAACATTTATCCTCCTCCTGGAGGGGGAAATATTGAAACACTATCTCCATCTTTCAATATATAATCAGGAGAAGCCAAAGAATCATTAATGGCCAGTATAATATTCCTTTCATTTTGGAAAGCTGGAATTACCTTATAAAGCAGTTTTAAGAAATTTTCTACACTCATCGAACTCTCAATATCTATATAATGCTCTTTCCCAAACTTATCTCCGTAACGGGCATAAAATTTTACTCTGATTTTCATGCTATCACCAGTACGGTTCTCTCATCTTGGTTGCTATTATTAAAGATTCAGATGTATTATTATAATCAATCGATATTCTCTGATCCGGTCTATGAATGCAAGTTTGTACACTGCCAGTTGAGGTTATCCTCAGTCTAGTGCAGTTCATACAGAAATCATGATTCCTATGCGGGTTTACAATTTCTACCTTCAATTCAGAACCATTATAATCAAGGATCAAAATTCTCCTCTTATGAAGGGGATTGTATTCTATCCCTTTAAGATAAGGCTTCAAAAGATCTTCAATGAAATCCAGACTTACATGAAATCTTCTAAACCATTCTTCTTTTTCTTTTTCCCTTGGGGATTCTAATTCAATAAATTGGACCATGGCTCCTATCTCTCGGGCAAAATCCAGCAATTGAAAAATTTGACCGTCATTTATACCTTTAAGAATAACCATGTTTAGCTTGACCGGATTCAATCCAGCCCTTACAGCTGCCTTAGCTCCTTCTTTCACTACATTGAGAGAACCTATACCTGTTATGGTCTTAAAAGATTCTGGAGTCATGGCATGTAGAGATATATTTACTCTATTAAGCCCGGCTTCTTTGAGCTTGACAGCCATACCTTCCAGGAAATAGCCATTTGTTGTTAAGGAAATATCGCCATCAATATATTTTCTTGTAACCTTTATAATTTCTAAAATATCCCTTCGAAGTAAAGGTTCGCCACCTGTAAATTTTATTCTCTTTACACCCAACTGAGATGCAGCCTTGATCACCTTTTCAATTTCTTCCAGACTCATAGTTTTTGTATTTTCCTCAGTGCCCTCCATGTGGCAGAAAAAACATTTAAAATTACAGGTGGCATTCAGTTGGATTCTCAAACTATTTAGAGGTCGACCGAAATTATCTTTTATCATTGTTGTACCTATATAATTTCAATATTTCAAGCTTTTATAATTCCATTAGCTTATGACCAGTGCATATATGTTAAGACTTCAACCTTCGGTAAGATGTTTGGTTTGGTGATAAGGATATCAATAGTAAGGAAATAATATGCTAACTCACTAAAATAAATTTGATTTTCAATTAAAAAAATTTTTGGGAATGATCATAAATCGTTATAAAAGTTGAGAAATGATATTAACTATCCATTAAATTTTAAAGAAACGCAACATAGAGGCATTATAAAATTCATGAAAATTAGGATTTTTCATGTCGCATTCGCAATTTCTGAGTCCTACTGATGCCAGTATGATCCGTTTTTATAGATGTCTTTTTTCCATATAGGTACTCTAGTCTTTATTCCATCAATTAACCATTCCATACCAGAAAGCGCCTCCTTCCTGTGCTTTGAGGATAAAGCAATAAACAAGGATGTCTCGCCCACAGGAATTAAACCAACTCTGTGTATAACCACGCCATCTATTAAAGAAAATTTTCCAATTGCTTCGGATAATACCTCATTTAAAATTTTTGGTGCCATACTTTCGTGATAGTCATAATAAAGGGCTATTATTTCTCCGAGTTCACCGTCTGGCCTAACTACCCCATGGAATTCAATTATGGATCCACAACCTTCACAATTTAACTTCTTTATTAATTCAAAGACATTGATTTTATCCTTAGTAATTTCAGAATACATTATCCGGTAATGAAAAATTAGTTTAAAGTTTCATCTAAATTTTTTTTTAATTGGTTAAAATAACCGCAATTGGGTTAATGGATGAAGAATTATCGATTGATGGACGAAAACCATCCATTGAGGAACCTTTTCCCGAGAAAAGTTGTCGCCTTATCAGCAGCTGGTGTATTTCTTGATGGTTATGATCTATTCATAATTTCAGTGGCCTTGATTTATATATAAACGCAAAATTGGTTATCATCCAATCCTGAAATAGCTTCAGTAGAAATCAGTTTATTAAATTCAAGTGCTCTCGCAGGAATGCTGGTAGGTGCAATAACAATAGGCAGATATGCGGATAAAATAGGAAGAAGAACCCTTTACATAATAGATCTTATAATTTTTGTCTTATTTGGCCTTTTGACTCCACTTGCAGCAAATATTATTGAACTTCTCATATTCAGATTTTTATTGAGTATTGGTATAGGTGCTGATTATTCAGTATCTAGCACATACGTAGCAGAGTTTTCACCTAAAAATTTAAGGGGGAAATTAACCACATTAACATTTACATTTTGGGGAATAGGTTCCATGACGGCTGCTATAGTTGGATACATATTCGGGCGTTATGAGTATGTGCTGATATTAGGTCATCAGGTGAGTACATGGAGGCTGTTAGTGATAAATGTGAGGATGTATCTGACATATTTATGGATATAATCGTAAAATACAGTTAAAGTTTTTTTACCATCTATTATTTTACATTGTGAAAATTATTATTACCGTAACTCTGAAGGACAATGTAGAAGATGCGGAGGGGCAATCAGTCTTAAAGGCACTACGTATGCTAGGTTATAATGAAGTATTAAACGTAAGAACCGGAAAGATATATTATATAGAAATGGAAGGCAACGATCTTTCCAGGGGCTATGAATTCTGCGATAAGCTCCTTGCAAATCCTGTAATAAATATATGTAAGGTTGAGAAAAATGAGTGATTTCTTTAAAGTAATAGCATTAAGAAATTTAACATTGAAAGGGTTGAAGAAAATTTCTGAAGATCTAGCACTAGGTTTATCCATCCAGGAAATGGCAAGGATACAGTCTTATTTTAGAAACTTAGGGAGAGATCCAACTGATGTTGAGCTACAGGCTTTAGGGCAGGCATGGAGCGAGCATTGTGGATATAAGAGCTCCAAAATTTATCTCAAGAGATACATATTTGGACTCAATTCAGAAAAAATATACTCTCAAGGAGATGCAGGAGTTGTATTACTGGATGAAAATTATGCAGTGGCTCTAAAAATGGAAAGCCATAATCATCCATCTGCTATTGAGCCATATGGTGGAGCATCAACAGGTGTTGGCGGTATTTTAAGAGATATTCTAAGCATGGGAGCCCAGCCGGTAGCAGTTACGGATGTACTCTATTTCGGGATTAATAAGTATAGGGATTATCCATCACCCGCTTTCATAAGATCTGGGGTGATTAGTGGCATTAGAGACTACGGGAATAGAGTTGGTATACCAACCGTTTCCGGTGGAATATATTATTCTGACATGTTTTCTCCGAACGTCCTAGTGAATGTTGGATGCGTAGGTATCGTTAAAAAAGATAAAATAGCCAAGCAAAGCATAGATAAAGAAGGTATTAAGCTTATAATAGCAGGTGGTAAAACAGGTAGAGATGGCATACATGGCGTTAACATGGCCTCCGCAAATCTGGATTCAGGGAGTGCCAATATATCCACGGTTCAATTGGGGAATCCTATAATTAAAGAACCATTGATACATGCAGTCTTACAGGCGAACGAAGCAGGGCTTATATATTCATTGAAGGACCTAGGTGGAGGGGGTCTTAGCAGCGTAGTTGGAGAAATGTTATATTCTGGTGGTAAGGGTGGAGTTGTTTATCTTGATAAAGTTCCATTAAAAGAAAGAGACATGTTACCGTGGGAAATTTGGGTATCTGAAAGTCAAGAGAGAATGCTCCTTGGAGTTGAAGAGCAAAATGTTCAAAAAGTTCTGGATATAATGAATGATTGGGATATCACAAGTGCTGTAATTGGAGAAAGTGTGAAAGGGAGTAAACTAACACTTTATTACAAAGGGGAGATTGTTATGGACCTCGATTTAGATTTCATGACATCCCCTCCGCTTTACCAAAGAGCATACAGATTGAAATATAATGAATATAAATTTGATATGCCAAAAGAAAGGGAGAGTTACAACGACATTATATTGAAAATGCTTTCTGATCTAAATGTGGCATCAAAGGAATATGCAGTGAGACAATACGATCACACTGTTAGGGGGAACACGGTTATACCACCCTTTACTGGAATCATAGGCAAAGAAGGTCCAACAGATGCATCAGTAATTAGAATTAACTGGGAAGATTATTCGGCTATATCCGTATCACACGGCAGCAACCCGTTTTATTCAAAAATTGATCCATACATGGGGGCCAGAAATGCAGTAGATGAAGCATATAGAAACTTAGTTTCGGTAAATTCTATTCCTCTAGCATTTTCTGACTGCTTAAATTCTGGAAACCCAGAAAGACCCGAAAGGATGGGTGAGTTTATTTCTATGATAAAGGGTCTATCAGATGAAGCAAAGGATTTAGGAGTTCCATTCGTGTCTGGAAATGTATCCTTATACAACGAAACAGGAGTGAAAAGTATTCCATCTATTCCTACTATTTTGGCTGTAGGGAAACTCAAGGATTATAGGAAAGCAATTACTCCAGATTTTAAGGGCACAGGAAATCCAATTTATTTGATAGGTAGACCTGGTATTGAATTTGGGGGATCATTATATTTTAGAATTCAAAGAAAAAATGGAGGAAGGGTGCCTTATTCTGATCCAAAAGTTCTGTACCAGAGATCTGAAATGGTTTTAAGGGCAATGGATGCGGGGATTATACTATCTTCGCACGACGTTTCAGAGGGTGGTTTAGCATTGGCTATTGCGGAAATGACTATCGGTTCGGATATAGGTGCCGAAATAGATTTAACAGGTATAACAGTTGGTAGACCTGATTTCTTTATGTTTTCAGAGTCTCAATCTATGTTCATTCTTGAAGTCCAGAAAGGAAAAGAAAAGGAATTTGAGGAATATATGAAAGGTTTATCGATTAAATTAGGTTATACCGGTAGCCAGATGTTAGATGTAAAATTTAATGGAAAGACTCTGGTGTATCTCCATATTGATCAAATTAGATCAAAATGGAAGGAGGGTTATATATGAATTCTCCGAAGGTCGCAGTCCTAACTATGGAAGGTACCAATAATGAAGAGGAAGCTTTTCAATCTTGGAAGGGTGCTGGGGCTGATGCAGAAATAATTCATATAAAGAAGCTGGAAAGTGGTTTAAGAAAGTTAGAAGAATTTGATGCTATTTTTTTCCCAGGTGGTTTTTCTGCCGGGGACTATGTGAGGGCCGGGGCGATAATGGCCTCGAGATTGAGAGCATCTGTTATGGAAGACATTGAAAATTTTGTCGATTCGGGAAAATTGATCATGGGTTCTTGTAATGGGTTTCAGGTACTTATTGAATTGGGTTTAATACCAAATATAGGAAAAAACTATGAACGTGAGGCAGCTCTGGCAACTAATCTAAGTAACAGATTTGAAGCTAGAACTGTTTATTTGAAAATTACGAACAATCTCTGTCCATTTTTAAAAAAATTTAAAATCAATCAAATTATAAGATTGCCCATAGCACATTTTGAGGGCAGGTTCATACCTAAAGATGAAGATTTACTGAAAGAAATATTAAAAAATAACATGATTGGATTAAAGTATGTGGATCCATATGGAAAAGAAGTAGATTATCCATGGAATCCCAACGGCTCGATTATGAATATAGCAGGCCTGTGCTCTAAGTCAGGAAACATTTTAGGGCTAATGCCTCATCCTGAAAGGGTTTTTACAAAATATACACATTCAGATTGGACAAGAGGAAACGAAGAAGATTATGGGCAATTATTCTTTAAAGGTGCAGTGGAATACTTAAATGAGAAATTTTAAAATGCAGATTAATATCACCCATTGTGTATTTGAGAGCCATTGCCATAGGATTAATTGCTTTAATGGTTATAATGAACATCCCACTCAACCAAGTGCATGCGCAGAATGAGGTCATATTTCCCACTATATACTATACTACATATCAAGGTTACAATGTAACGATTACTGATCTCGATTGGTACAATATTGTTTATCCGGTTATTTATAGTTCAAACTTCTCAACATATGACTGGAAGAAGAGTCCACTTAAGAATTACATACTCTTTGACTATTCCTTAACTGGACTTAATCCATACGGGGCAGAATTTATTCTAGCATTACAATCTATAGGAAACCTTACCCAGGCTAATGTAACAAAGGCATTTCAGGCAATTGCGAATCTAGATGCTACGGGTGATGGTTATACTAATCAGGAGAAACTGAATGCAGGGGCGCTACCCGGATTTTATAATTCCACCCCCACAAGCTTCAATGATCCAACGGTCAGAGCAACTTATGGGTATGTGTTTACGGCCTTAGTTGTAGTTTCCGTTTTCATATTATACTTTGTTTTCAATAGAAAGAAGGAAGGCAATGAATGATCATACGGTAAGGGTAATAAAAAACTATTTTTCAATTTATTATAAGAATTTCAATTATGAGATTAGAGATCTACCGAAAAGAGAATTGGCCTTCTCTTATTTTGAAGGTTCTTCCATGATGAGACATCTGGGTTTCAGTTCTCAAAGAGATCTAAAAAAATCTCTCAGTGAGAACCCTCCTAAACATTTCTATTATTCCAGTGCATACTATGATAATCCAGCGAGTGAAGATTTAAATTCAACATGGCTCGGTGCAGATTTAATTTTCGATATTGATGCGGACCATTTGAGGGGATCTGAAAATCTCAAAAAAAGGGAAATGTTGGACATGGTAAAGAAGGAGGTATATAAGTTAACTAATATTCTCATGCAAGATTTTGGCATAAATGAGAATAAGATGGAGTTAGTGTTTTCCGGTTCGAGGGGGTATCATATACATATTTATGATATTTTTACAGACCTTAACACATTTCAGAGAAGGGAAATTGTTGATTATATTACAGGTAGATGCCTTGATAAATTAAATCTTAACAGGAACTCGATCTGGAATCAGAGGATTAAGTCTGAGGAAAGAATTTTGGTTGAGGAGATTAAATCTCTATTTCATTCTAATCCAAAGGTCAAGGAAATTGAATATCAAGGTTACAAATTTAAAAGATCTCGAAATTTCCCATCCAGTGAAGATATAAATATTATAAATCGCTTGGCAAGGGATCGAGCTAAGGAGAAATATGGATCCGCCATTGATGAACCAGTAACCATAGATATACATAGGTTAATAAGAACACCCATGAGCCTTCATGGTAAAACAGGTTTTATTGTTAAGGTCCTGAAATTTTCCGAGTTGGAAAAGTTTGATCCATTTGTCGATGCAATTCCAAAGGAATTTACCCAGATGGAGGTTAGAGTTAAGGTAACTAAAAAGTTTCCAAACGACTTTAATGAGGGAAATGAATATTATCAAGAAGGAATTCAGAAAATAAAGATACATGAGGCGCTCTATTTGGCGTTAAACGATGCAATGGAATTCCTGGAATGAAATATTTAATTAGTGAAATGAAATTAGGGTCACATGGGAAGTATTAGACCAAATCTAGTGAAAACAGTCGCAAGACAAATTTACGAGAAATATGAGGATAAATTGTCTAACAATTTCGAAGAGAATAAAAAGATAGTTAATGAAGCAATACCTGATACATCTAAAAAATTCAGAAATCTTGTAGCTGGATATGTGACCAGATACTGGAAAACAAAGAAAATCCCAAAAAAGAAAGAGGAAATAGAAGAGGATTTAAATTAAACCTGATTTTTCCTTGAGGGCGAATATAAGAAAAGCCTTCGGGGATTCACGTACGACATCTATCATAACATAATTTTTACCTTCAAGTTCTAGTATAACTTTCCTCAATGCATATCTCCATTTTTCAACTAGTTCCAGATTCGACTGATCAATTTCTTCCAGAACCTCAAACCCCAATACGTCACCATCAATGCTATATTTTTCCCAAGGCTCAGCCGGATTATGTAGCTCAGCTGCTAAATTAAAATTATAGTTCCTTATAGGGGATTTGTCTTTGAATTTATGGGCTTCAATCCTGTCTGATTCAATTCCTTTATTCTCCTTACTACCCATTATCCCATAATAATTTATCTTGTATTCATATGCGAATGATCCTAATTTATGAGTGTTGAAATAGGCGTTGCGAGTTTTCATAGGGTCAAAGGTCCACCTTACCTCACTATAACCCATTGAGAAAGCAGATTGGAATTGATGAATTTTTAGATGATAGCCTACGTTATAATTCCTATAATCGGGAAGTACACCAGCCATATGTGAGTAAAAATACCTGTAATTTCCCTTGTTCGCTGGGAATCCTAATGTAAATCCAACCATTTCTCCATCTATGAATGCCCCCTCAACTAGTCCCCCATTGTTATTTATGGCAACTAAAATTGGTACAGGAACCGGGCACTCTTCCTCCATACCCCATGCGATTCTCTGAATTTCTTCAACTTTTTTGTACTCTTCAATAGTGGATATTCTCCTAATTTCCACGCTGAGAAATTATCTCAATTAATTAATTCTTTTCATAATGGTACTAATCTTTTTCTAAATCCTTGCTCTTAATTCTGTTTTTAACAGCCACTCCGTATTTGAAATCTTTCATTTCTTCCGGGCTCAATATTGCTCTTCCAAATGTAATAAATTGATCTTCTTCATCAACTACAATTACTTCATCACCGGGACGTAAACTATCGTCAACATTTATAACAAACTTTGAGAATAGATTTTTACCCTCTTCAAGGAAACGAGAAATTTCCTTGCTAACGAATACCCTCTGCTTCGGTCTTTCAAGTTTTTGATGAAGTAATTTTGCCCCCTCGTAAGCCAGCGTAAATAACCCATCCTCAGCCCTTAATGAAAACAGGAGTTTATCATTAAGGTAAATATTTCGAAGTTTACCAGTGTTTTTGCTTATTCTTATTTGTATTTCGTCTAGATCTACAATATCTGCAAGTGGAATTGAAAACTGGTATCTGAAGATATAATTGGCTTTCCTTATAAGAAAATCTTTCCATTCCTCAGATTTAATAATTTCTTCCTTGAATTCCTTCTCATAATATTCTCCAGGGAAAACAGATTGTGCTATGGGGTAAGTTTCATCCAAGTATATGCTGAAATTTCCAAAGGGGGTTTTAATTATGGTATCTACTGGTCCTAGATAAAAAGAATATGGTTTTTTATTTATTTGTATCCCATCTTGCATTTTTCCTTCCTTCTCAACAACTCTTTTAATTAGGGGCCTCAAAAATGTTTCCTCTCCGGTATAAAAAACAGGGGACCTTTTTGATCTGGATTCAAATTTCTCTAGGTAATCATAAAAGGTTAATAATTTTCTATAGGCTTCTAGGAGAAGAGGATGCGCTCTTATTCTGTATTCTGTATAATTCCACAAATTTTCTTGCCTTATTTCCTCTTTGATTCTCTTTATCTCATTAAGCGAAATGTAAAGATTATGTTTCGCTATAATTAAAGTTCTTTCAGATTCATCCATCCCCTTTAACTCCTTTAAGGTGTATTTATCAAGAATTGCTGATTGAGGTAATTCTTCTGATACATAATTTAACTCCACTGTTCCTTCATTTGTTAATATTCTTCCGTCCCTGGCATATTTTATATATGCCGATGAGTCGAATACATCAGCCCCCGATAAAACCAAAAGTGAAAAAAACATGGGATGCCCTGCTCCGAAAGCATGTATAACAGCATTGGTTTTTAAATTCATTTTCGAAATTATTATTGCCTCAACTACACTTGAATAATTGTAAGATTCCATCAAAGGGACAATTCCCCCTATAGGGAAGTACTCATTATTAAGACTCCCCATTAATCTAGCGCTTTTGGCCCTAAGATCAGGAAATCTACCCCCCTGAATGGGTAAGGCCAAGTATTTATCTGTAAGTTTAATTGCTTCAATGGCTCTATTGTAAGTTTCATTTACACCGTTATTTACCTCTTCCCAGCTATCTTCCGGAAGAGAGAAAACGTCCCTAATGGTAATGATATCGCTTTTGATCATTTCCTGATATGAAACCATCTGACTATTTGTTGCATCTATTCCGCCATATACATAATCTTGGAAAGTTCCGGAATCTGTCATTATAAGCCCATTGAAACCTAAATGATCGTGGATATCTTTACCATTGAATTTTCTTTTAAAGAGAATATATGAATTTGTGATTATCCCTTCAAATCCCAATTCTTTAATAATCTGTATCCAAGGATCTTTCATAAAGGGATGGACTACTGGCAATAGGGCAGGAGTTGTAATTTTTCTGCTATTTACAATTAACTCCCCTATTCTTCCTAATCCATCCCTATGAAGAATCTGAAACATTAGAAATTAACTATTTATAAAAATTTTTAAGTAGATGGTTAAACCATCTACTTGGACAAGACAATCTCTATGGCAGAAACGTTGCGTTCCCCGTTGTCCCTCTGTACTTTTTCTGTTGAGATTTTTATGTCTTTATATTTGATCTCTGTTTTCATCATGTCCTCCATTCTCTTTCTAATTATTTCAGCAACGTCTACTGCCCTCTTAATTGCCATACCCCTTGCCTTTATTACTACTTCCTCTGCTCCATTGCCAAAGAGCATAATTCCATTAAAAGCATACGAATCTGCTGGCCTCTGACCCACATAGATTACGTTGTTTTCAGCCATGTCAATCACCAGTGTGGAGAAATGAGATTATAATATTAAATTTTACTCATTACTACGATTCTTAATTAAGTATAATTAGGACAAATTATTAATAATTATATTTAATGTAAAATCATGGCAGAAGATAAGAAATACACTACTGTCTCGATACCAACACCGTTATTCGAGAAAATTCAGAAAAAAATAGAAGGTACGGGATTTACATCGGTGAGCGATTATGTAACATTCATTTTGAGGGAAATCCTAGCTCACAGCAATGATCAGGAGGCCTTCACAGAAGAAGATGAAAAAAGGGTTAAGGAAAGGCTCAAGTCTCTTGGTTATCTAGACTGAGATGATTTTATGAATAAACTTCTCGTAATTGGTCTGGACTGCGCAGCTCCAAGTATAATGTTCGATAAATTGGCTGATCAGTTGCCAAATATAAGCAAGATGAGAGAGGATGGGGTTTGGGGAAAGTTGAGGTCATGTGATCCACCCATCACTGTGCCTGCTTGGATGGTAATGGCAACAGGTAGAACACCTGGCGAATTAGGATTGTACGGTTTCAGGTCGAGGGAGGGAAATTCATATAATAAAATTAAAATTCCAACTTCAAGGGATATAAAATATGATACAATATGGGACATAATTGGAAAGAGAAACAAAAGGAGTATAGTGATAGCAGTTCCTCCCTCTTACCCACCAAGACCTATAACAGGAATCCTTGTGACAGATTTTCTCACCCCAGGAAAGGATAAGGAATTTACATATCCTCCCGGTTTGAAAAATGACATTCTAGCAAAGTATCCTGATTACGAATTTGATGTAAAATTTAGAAAGCCAGAAAAGGAAAAGATAATTGACGAAATCTACAAGATGACAGAGACAAGATTTAGGATGGCACTTGATTTTATGAGGAATAAGCCATGGGACCTATTTTTCTTTGTTGAAATAGGTATAGACAGGATTCACCATGCATTTTGGAGATACATAGATGAGAAACATCATTTATATGAGAACAATCCTTTGATGCGAGAAAAATTCGTTAATTATTTTAAAATGGTTGATAGGTACGTTGGCGAAATGGTAGAGCAAGTGGATGAGGATACATTGGTGATGATAGTTTCTGATCACGGAGCCAAAGGTATGAAAGGTGCATTCGCAATTAATGAATGGTTAATAAAAGAGGGCTATCTGAAGCTAAAATCTAACAGTATTAAGCCAGGCTCTTCACTTGATGAAGTAGAGGTTGACTGGGAAAACACAAAAGCGTGGGCATGGGGAGGGTATTATGCAAGAGTTTTCCTAAATATTAAAGGGAGGGAAGAAAAGGGAGTTATTGACCCCCAGGATGTAAGAAAGGAAATTGAGATATTAAAGGAGAAATTGAAATCCATAAAGGGACCAAATGGAGAAGCATGGGATACTAAGGTTTTTGAACCTGAAGAAAAGTATGATGTTGTAAATGGAGATAGATCGGATCTATTTGTTTACTTTGATGATCTAAACTGGAGAGCAGCGGGAACTCTAGGTTATGAAACAATGTATCTTTTGGAGAACGATACAGGCCCAGATGATGCTGTCCATGATTATGATGGAATATACGTTCTTTACAGGAAAGGCAAAAAGGTTGGTAAAATATTCAATGAAACAATTTACAATGTAATGCCGACCATGCTTGATGTCTTTTCGGTGAGAAAAATTACAGGCCTAAAGGGCAAGGTAATGGAGGGGATGAGATATGTCAAATGACAAGGGGTTTGTTATATGGTTCACGGGACTTCCAGGCTCAGGTAAAACAACTCTAGCAAACGAAATTCAAAAGATATTAAAAAGCTATGGATACAAGGTGGAGATACTTGATGGGGATGAAATAAGAAAGGGATTGTCTAAGGATTTGGGCTTCAGCAAAGAAGATAGGGAAAAGCACAATGAAAGGGTAATGTTTGTAGCAAAAATTCTGTCTAGAAATGGCGTGATAACACTTGTCCCACTTATTTCTCCTTACAGGGAAATCAGGGAAAGGGCAAGGAATGAAATTGAAAATTTTATAGAGGTATATGTAAGATGCCCGTTAGATGTTCTAATAAAGAGAGACCCAAAAGGACTATACAAGAAAGCCTTGGCTGGAGAGATAAAAAACCTTACTGGTTTGCAGGATCCTTACGAAGAGCCTTTGAATCCTGATATAGTGATTGACACAGACAAACTAACAGTTGAGGAAAGCGTCAATAAAATATTATCATATCTTAAATCAAAGAATCTCTTAGATGGGGTCAAATTGATGGAAGAAAATAGTTTGGAAAATTAATTTTTTGAAGCAGCTTTTTTTATTCTATTCATGATTGCATATCCTATGCCAGCTTCTTTGAATTTCTCAATTATACCGATTGAATAGTCAGATTGGTCTAAATATCTAAAGGAATGGAACAGATTTTTAGCAACTTCATAAAGATTTTCTCTGGAGCCCAAAATATACTTATTTCCCTCAAATATTTCAGATGTTTCTTTGGAACATAGGACTAGGGCGTTTGGATTTTCTTTATACAATTTCAGGATTTCATCCAAATCATTGGCTATAACAAGTTTCTTATTGGGGGCATAGTGTCTATATTTCATTCCAGGGGCACGAGGAACGTGCTGTTCAGTGCCACTCAAAACAACTTTCATTTTGAATTTTTCTTCTATTTCTTCCGGGGAAAAAGGACCTGGTCTTAATATGAAAATCTTATCCTGTACAGGTTGAATCACTGTTGATTCAAGTCCAAAGAATGTCTCGCCTCCATCAATAATCATTGGAATTCTGTTGCCTAAATCTGATATGACATGGCTAGCCCTTGTGGGGCTAGGTCTTCCGGAGATATTAGCACTGGGTGCCGCTATTGGTCTGTCTGAGAGCTCTATTAATTTTAAGGCTATCGGATGTCCCGGCATCCTTATGGCAACAGTATCCAATCCAGAGGTGGGAACATCTCCTATATTTCTTTTTTTAACTACAAGAGTAATAGGTCCCGGCCAAATCTCCTCCATAATTTTGAGTATTCTTTCATCATGGAAATCTGTGTATTTGAAGAACATTTCAAAACTATTGATATGAACGATCAATGGATTGTCTGGTGGTCTACCCTTGGCTTCGTAGATCTTTAGGCAAGCTTTATCACTGGTTGCATCTGCACCTAACCCATAGACAGTTTCAGTGGGAAAGGCTACAAGCTCTCCATTTTTGATTAATTCTGCCGGTTCCAGTAACTTATCTTGATCTGGATTAACAGGATCCAATTTGACAACTTTCACTTCTCACCACCTTAGAAGAAACTGATCCTTCTGACTAGGAGGAAATAAGAAGCGGTTATTAAAACCATATCTATTAAGGTAACTCCAATATAAGAGTTTAATATCCCTTGGGTGAATAAATGAAGATATTTTGGAGTCAGAGCAAAAAGGAGAGCATTTAATACGATCAATGGTAATGATATTATCATTACCTTTAGAAGGAAAGCCCTCCCTCCTATGGCATCAATAGATATAACTGTTAAGTTTTCTGGAATAGATCTGATAATAAAACCTCCTCCAACGAATATTATTGTACTAATCAAGATAATGTAAAACGGTAAAAATAAAAGTATAAAGAAAGAACTTAAGCCTTTCGTTAATGTAAAAATAATAAGTATAATAAAGTAGTAGGCAACAGCAATAATTATAACTTCCAAGAATTTTGCAAAGAAAAAGGTTGTTCTAGTAATTGGTAAATTAGATAGGTGCCACGCGCCTTTCCCTTCGAGTGCAACCAGCTCTAAAAAGGTAATAAGAAATATTGTAGAAATGTAAGGTAAAGCACCAGATACTTGGCTAGCGCCAGTTCCAAGACTTGACAAATTCACTAGTATTGGTATAATGATTATGGCAGGGAGAATTATTACTGAAAGAGCACCTCTTTTTCTTGCTATGCTCTTCAGATCTTTAACTATTAATGCCATTACCTGATTTCTAGTTTTGAATTTCCTATGGGCGTCATTTGTATTTACTTCTTCTTTTGATATATTTATATATGTTTCAAACCTTTCTGTGAATGCAATTCTAATTGCGTATTGATATAGGGCAAAAATGGGAAAGAATTCTATACCAAAAATAGCAATCGAATGTAAATAAAAGTTATAGAAGGAATAGTAGTTTAAGGGGAAGATTAAAAATAGTATTGGGGGAAAGTAAACTTTTCCCAACAGAAGTGGATTTGTTACAATTTGTATTGACAGCACAAATACGAGAATAAACAATACCTGCATGAATTGCGATATATATAGTCTTTTGGAAATCCTGTTTGTGTTATATTTTGACCATAATATTCCTAGCGCGAGAGATATCAACCTTGCGGCGTAAATGAATAGAATTGTATATGCAATTATAATAAATAAAATGTAAGGATTGTGTAAACCCATGTAAAGCACTAAAGCAGCAGGTAAACTAATTGCAAAAAGAAAAGACTCATTGTATATAAATGTTGAGACGGGAATTATTACAGAATGAATCTTAATCGGTAAAGCCCTTAAAGGACCTATGAGATTCATCTCCCAAATTCCTCTGAAGAATTGGGAATCTGTTAATATTCCGAGAATAAGTATTAAAGAAAATATTGATAGCAGAATATTCCCTATGTCATGGGGGTTTCTTAAGGCAGTTTCTCCAAATAATGAGGAAAGACCTCCGTAAATTAATATATTTGTTATAATTGGATAAATTAGGGAATTTTTAAGGTAAGCTTTAGCATGATTTAATTCATAAGCATTGCTGGTTTGAAATTTTTTAGTGTTCTTCAAATATTGGTATTTCAATTCGGTATTGATAACAGTAGCTATTTTAATTATAGAAATGAAGCGCCCTAATATTAAATTATTAAATTTCATCCCTTAAAACCCTTCTTTTTATCCTTGCTTCATTTATTATTTCCCTGTCAACTATTGCTACTCCTGAGTCCTCGCTGAAATAAGGTAATTTGAGAACAGTATTGCCATCCGGATCTATTACGGTCGAGCCTCCCCAGAAAATTAAATTTCTTTGAAGTCCCACTGTATTTACGTATATAAAATAAGCCTGCTTCTTAATCGCAATGGATTGAAATACGTTTTCAAAATAAGTTCTTGAGGTAAATGGAGATGCGGAAATGTTTATGATAATATCGCTCCCGTTAACCAGTGGATCGTCGAAGAAGATATCATAGCAAATTTCAACATTAACCTTAAATCCATTAAATTCAAAAGTTAATGGCGTGTTTCCCTCCTTAAAATATCTTTTTTCTTCAAATGGTCCAAAATTTGGAAGGTGCATTTTCTTATAGGAAATCCATCCATTCCTGGTAACAATAAAAGCCGAATTATAAAGAAAATTTTCAAATTTAGGGGCCCCGAAAACAATAACCATATCATCAGGTAGCTTCTCCCTTATTCTATTCAATTCATAATCTGTTATATAATTAGAATTAAGCTCATCTCTTATGAGGTACCCGGAGAAAAAAAGCTCTGGAAATATTCCAATATTAAATCCGCCCCTTTCAATGGAATCAATAATTCTCTCGAAATTTTTAGTCTTGTTAATCGGTCTGTACTGGAATAATTTTACCTTTATTTTAGACATATCAAATCATAAAAAACGTATGAATAAAAATTTTGGGTCTTAATTTTTAAATTATCTTGCTAGATATCCTCCATCCACTGGTATCTCTGAGCCTGTTATAAAACTAGAGTCGTCAGAAAGCAAAAACTCAATTAATTTTGCTACTTCCTCGGGTTTTCCAATCCTCTGTAAAGGATGCCTGGATGCTAATTCCTTATAAAATGCGGTTTCATTCGGAGATGATTTTGCTGCTTTTTCTATTAAGGGGGTTTCCAAATATCCAGGTAATATAACATTTGCTCTGATTCCCCTAGAAGCATAAGTAACTGCTAAGGACTTGGTAAATCCAATCAATGCACTCTTTGATGCGGCATATACTTCATTGTTGTATGCTCCAACCTTCCCAATAACAGAGGCAACATTAACTATGCTTCCTTTACCATTTTTAATCATCAAAGGAAGCACCAATGAAGTCAAATAAATTGTTCCCATAAGATTCACTTGAATCACTTTATTTATGTCATCTTCAGTCAAATTATAGAGAAAATCCCCTTTTTGAGATATCCCTGCATTGTTGACTAAGCCGTAAATAGAAACATTGTTAATTTCTAGGGAACTTACTGTGTTTTTCAAAAATTGATATTGAGATACGTCACCTAAAAATTCAATGACATTATCTATTCCAGATGGTTTTAAATCCAAGTTAATCACCTTGTAATTTTTGTCTATTAATATTTTGATCAAACTTAATCCTATTCCACTGGAACCTCCTGTGACAATAATAGTTTCTGCCATGATTGGAGAAATCAGATTAAGATTTTTAAAATTAGTGCAATTTCAAAGATTGATTTTAAATCAGGACTAGTAATGTTATGAGTTGAATAAAAGTCTCGATGAAAACTCATAAAGGAAAAGTCAAATTCAAATTAAAAATTTTCATGTTATATTTATCGAAATGATTATCGATAATTAAGGCGAATACTTTTAAGGAATAAAATTGCATTGAGAAATATACTATCATGGACAGGTTATAAAAATTAACCGTCCTAAATATTAGTTAATCTATTAATATTAACTTGCAATATTCCAAGCGAGGAATTTAATCTATGAAAAATATAGTCATTATAGGTGGAAATGCTGGTGGGGGTTTAGTTGCATCGAGACTAGAAAGGATGTTAAGGGAAGAAGATGTAAATATAACAGTGATTGATAAAAATGGAACAGTTGATTTCATGCCTTCTTACACCTATGTCGCTCTTGGTGCGAGAACAAAAGATCAAGTATCAAAGGATTTTAATAAAATTGCTTCTAAGAAGATAAAACCGATTAAAGCCGAAGTTACTGATGTTAATGCAGCTGAAAGAAAGGTTAAAACAAATATAGGCGAATTCAGCTATGATATACTTGTCCTTTCACCCGGAGCAGCAATTAATGAATCAGCCACTCCAGGTTTAAGTAATGCTGAACATTTCTGGACATTAGATAGAGCCTTAAGAATGAAACAAAATCTAGGAAAAATGAAAAAAGGTAAAATTGTAATTTCAGTAGCATCTATGATTTACAGATGCCCTCCAGCACCATGGGAAATGTCAATGTTGCTCCATGAATATTTTCTTAACAAAGGTTTGAGAAATGATATAGAGATTACGGTGGCGCATCCTGTTGGTAAGCCATTTGAAATGTTTGGCCCAAATATTTCAAATCCATTGACTCAGTGGTTAAGTGAAATGAATATCAATTTTCAACCTAAATTCACTGTAGCTAAGGTGGATGAAGTTAAAAAGGAACTTATTTCCACTAACAATGAAACAATAAAGTATGACATGGCAATTGTTTCACCAGTTCATGAACCACCAGAATTTGTTAAAAAGAACGACGATCTTAAATCGAAAGTGGGATGGGGATCATCGAGATTGAGGGACTTTAAAAACGAAAAATACGACGATATATATGCAATAGGTGATCTCGTTGAGCCAACCTTAGGTCTGGGCATGGCAGGAGTCTTTGCCCACTTTCAAGCTGATACAGCTGCAAGTTTTATAGTTGATGATATAACTGGCTCAAATCTCCCATTGCCTTATAATTCAGTTGCCATTTGCGCCATGGAAGGTGGATCATATGGCTGGTTTGCATATTGTGATTTCAAGAATAAATTAAATGATCCAAAAATCCCATTCCCAGATTGCACCTTAACTGGGAGGGGCAGAATATATAAGATCATGCATGCTGTCTATGAAAGATATTATTTCGCTACAATCTTCAGGGGGAGGATATAAATGGCAAATTTAGACGATGTATACGAAAAATTGTTGAAAATAGAGGAAGAACTGGAAGAAATAAAGCCAACACTTGAAACTGTAAAAAAGCTCCAAGAAGCGGGCTTAATGGGTATGATTGATGGGTTAGCTGAAGAATTTGACAATCTTTTCAACTACGCAAGTAAAATGGAGTTGTTGGATCTCTTAACCATCACAGTAAAAGTTCTTGAACCTTTACAAAAGATGATGAAGACAGGAGAGCTTCAAAGACTTTTAGAGTTGCTCACCAAAGTGGATGTATCAAAATTGATGCCTATTCTTGAGGCCATGGCAAATTGCAGTGATAAAGTTGTAGACGTAATGGAAGTTTCATCGAGAAGAAAGAAGAAAATGGGATTAATGGAAATGTTGAATACAGTTAGAAGCCCTGAAATGGCAGCTCTTCTCTATATGGGTAAAGAACTTTCAGGTTGCATGATGGAGAATGCCAAAAAATCTCAGAAAAAGTGAAATTATCTAAAATTTTAATTTTTATATATCAATATCTATTTCCTCAATGGATTTTAAGCCTATAATCGAATTTTTATGCCCTCTTCTAACCTGTTCTCGCCAATGATTTCTAAGACCGATTAGGAAAGGATTGACGGAACTAGAAAGTATTAGGAAATTATTGTAGAGGTTTCTGAATCCATCGGTGCTACCCCAATAGATGAACGGCCCTGAGTTTTTTGAAATTATATTATCATAAAAATCTTTGAACCATCTCGAAAAAGCGTTGAATTCAACAAGTATGGAATTTTTAAGTTCCATGGAGATTCTATAACTGGATTTTCCCTTAATATTTTTACCTAAAACAAGACCTACTATGGGGCTTGAATCACTACAGAATACTTTTGGAGTAAATATCATTTTGTTCTGAAGTATTCCCATGACACTGTTTGTAGCATCATATTGACTCATTTTCCAATTTGTTTTTATATGTACAAATCTATCCTTTAAATCATATTCATTTAATAGATCAGAAACTTTAAAGTAAGTTAAAATCTCATAACCCATATAGGGAAAAGATTCCTTCGCATTTAAAAATAAATTCTTGAGAAATTCACTTCTATTTTTAGGGACGTATATAAAAAATGTAAGGATACCTCCCTTTAGAACGCTTAAGGTAGATAAAACTGAGCCAGGAATGGCTAAAAAATTTGAAAATATCTCGTCCAATTTTTCAGTGGGATAAATCTTCCTATAATATCTGTCTCCATCTAATTTCCTTGCCCAGCTATAGAGATAAATCATTTTATTTTCCATAACTACATTAGACAATACTACCTCATTATCCGTAAATTCATTTATTATATATTGCGAATCTAGGTTAATTTTCAACAGATCGTACATTCCTTAATTGCACTTATGTCATACTAATAGACTAATGTTGTGCCTCGATTTAGATTTCAAATTCCAAATATTCCTTAATGTATAAGGTCATAATAAAAATAAAAAAATGCAACTTAGGATAAACTTCTAATTAAATAAAATATCGCAAGGAAATATGCAAAGAATAGAGGTAGTAGAACAAAGTCCGAAATAACTATAAATGTCTCCAATAACCAGAAGGTACCAAATGATAATAGAAGACCTGAAACTGCAACCTTCATTGTAGATTGCTTTACCTTCCTAACTTGAACTCTTAAAACATATGCTAAGACAGCGACAACAATCAATCCCAAAATTGTTCCAAGCAAAGTTGATTCATAGTTAATTGGCATAAGGGCAACAAGAACAATACTTGCTTCAAATGCCTCAATGGCACCAACAGCCAATCCGGTATATACAACTCCTTTAGTAAATTCTTCCTTATAGTTTTGATTTCCAGATTTCTCCCTTTTATATGACTTTCTGGCGCTTCTAACAAGCCTAATGCCGAAGTAAAGCAATAGGAAAGCTGCCACCATCCTTATTAAGAGGACTGGTAAATAGGTAATATAAATTCCAATTGTAAAAGCTATCAGTAGTACAGGAATTACACCTAAGGAAATAAATAAAAATGCCCTAGAACCATATTCAGGATAAAGTGCAATACCCACCGCAGCAGCTTCGGAGATTTCAAGTAATATAATACCAAGGGATGCAAGCAGCACTGGAACTTCAATGATCACTAAGGAAAATCCCTGCAAATTATAAATTTTTTTTAGATACAAAAATTAATTTCCATGATTCTAATCCTTTTATATTAAAAGCTAATTATGAAATATGGGGTTGGGCAAAAGGGATCTTGATAGAAAAAGAAAGAGCTTGGAGAACAAGCTTAAGGAATTGGAAGAAAAAGCTCGGAAAAATCCATTGAATAAAGAACTGGAAGAAGAAATAAAGAAAATTAAAAAGAAACTTGAAGAAGATTAATCATTTAAATATAACCCCTAGATTGAGGGTTCACCATTTTTTCCATCATTAAATTAGCAATTATTAGGAGAATTCCCGTTATTACTCCTGCAAGAATAAGTGCAATAACTCCGAAAACTATACTGTCAAGCCTGTAGGCAGAAGCATAATCTCCATTCCTGGCTTTACTATATATCTCTCTAGTTCTAAAGAAGACCAATATTGAGGTTATAAACATGATGAGGAATAATATAATATAGAATACTGATAAAACTAATTCTGGTAAGATGTTCATATGATAAATGGCCGCTTGTGCTAAAATGCTAATAAGGGAAATTGATACTCCTATAATTTCAATCAGGAATATGAAAATAGAAATTATGGAAAAAATAAATGCAATGAGCAATATGGTGTTTAAAGTTTCTTTATCTGAAAATCCTAGACTGTTAGAGGTTCCCTGCTGGTAATTAGCTTGAGATGTTTGTGTATCCTGTGCACGCGAAATATTATCAGTTGTAAACCTGAAGCCACATTTTATGCAATAGAGTGCATCATCCTGATTTTGAGTTCCACAATTCGGACAATACTTCATATAATGCTATTGTGATGGTTATATTAAATATTTCCAATAAAATTAAATTTAGTATTAAAATAATATAAACGAATTGAACTAATTAATTTTTCAGTTCTTATGAATATCCTAAGTGGATGCCTATAATGTTCCTAAAGGATACTTATGATATTAACGAAATATTCTTCATTCCACCCTTGCTTATCATATCGGAATTACTGAGGATAGAATTACATCCGTTCACTGGTCAGAGTTAACTAAAATATTCAATTCCTTAGTTAGAGATTTCCACTTTGAAGGAAGGAAAAATCTCTCTTATTCATGGAATATGAAGCTCCAGATTCTGTAAATTCTTTATTGAACTATGAATATGCCATACTCGAATCAATGGTAAGAAAAGACATCAATACCATAGGTTTAGATGTTTCAATTGGCTATCTTCATGAAATAGACCACTCAAAGCATCCCTTGGGATACGACTTGCAAGAATTGCTCAGTTATGTCGTTGACTATTCCGTAATTGAATTACTGGAAACTAAGCTCAGAAAATCAGATTTCATAACAACCGAGAATTACCATATAAGGTTAAAGCCTGACACAGCAAAACTATTGATTGAGAAAATCAAGAACAATTTCAATCAGCGTTATGAATTCAGGAATAAACAGCATACTCTGGAAAATATCATGTTAGAGAACATGGGGGAATTGAGCAAATACATTACTGGAAATAGTAAAAATCTGGAATTCTCAATACCTGAAATTGAAATTAAAAGAAATGATAATTCTCAGGTCAGGGATAAGATCATGTCAATTAATCCTGAAAAAAGGAAAGAGTTAAAAAATAAACACGTCTACCTTGTAGTATCAACAGAAAAAGATTAAAGAGGGAAAGACCATTAAGATTTATAATAAGACTAAGGTGAAGATTGAATGACCGATTCAGAAACTACAAATCAAGATTACAACATTGATTTCGAAAGGATCAAAGAACTAATTTCTAAATATGAAGAAATCAAGAGATTGGGTGAAATTAAGCGATACAATGAGGAATCTACAAAGAAGGATTTCATTTTACCTTTGTTTGAAGCTTTAGGTTGGTTGGAATGTTTCCAATAGAGGAAAGAGAAACGATTCCATAAGTGCCGAAGAAACCATATCAAAAAAGAGAGTTGATTACGGTTTCCGGATTAACGGAATACCAAAGTTCTTTCTTGAAGCAAAATCTTTGAAAGAGGAAAATATTCAAAATAATCCTAAATATGTCACTCAAGCCATTGACTATGCGTGGATGAAATCTTGCTCATGGGCAATATTAACAAATTTTGAAACCATAGCAGTCTACAATGCAGACTGGAAGGAATCCAATTACGGAAACAACCTATTCTTTGTTTTGCATCCCAATGATTTTCTCAGCGATCCCAGATTCACATTACTCTCTAAGAAGGCCTTCGAGAATAATGAAATTGATAAAATTGCTTTAAAATATGGTAAAAAACAACTTAAAAACCGGATAGATAAGCAACTCTTACAGGATATGATACATTTCCGAGAAATTCTGTCAAAAGACATTTTTAAAAATAATCAAGATAAGAATCTCACACAAGATGATATAGACGAATCAGTGCAGAGAATACTTGACCGTTTGATATTCATTAGGAATGCTGAAGATAGAGAAATGGAAGAGAATAAGTTGTTATCCAATGTAAGGCAGTGGAGTCAGAAGGGGAAAGGGAATCTAATAAAAGAAATATCAAATGTGTACAAATATTACGACGATGAATATAACAGTAAATTGTTTGCTCACCATTTATGCGATGACCTTTATATCGATAACGAGGCTCTTCAAGAGGTCATAGAAGGCCTTAACCACTCTAAGGACAACTCATACAGATACGATTTTTCAATAATTGAATCGGATGTGTTGGGGAATATATATGAACAGTACCTGAGCAATATTCTAAAATCAACACCAAAAAGGGCAAAATTAGAGGAATCAAGGACCCATAGAAAAGAACAAGGCATCTACTACACACCATCTTACATTGTTGATTATATTGTGAAGAATACGGTTGGAGAATACATCAAAACACATACACCAGAGGAAATTAAAAAGGTAAGAATCCTTGATCCCGCTTGTGGTTCAGGAAGTTTTCTAATAAGAGCATACAAGGAACTTGAAAATTACTGGAAACAGAATTCTGATTTTGCCCAGTTAACTTTAGATAGCGAGGAATTTTATTCAAAGAAGGTTGAAATTCTCAAGAATAATATTTTTGGTGTTGATCTCGACCCTAAGGCCGTTGAAATAGCTCAATTAAACCTATTATTGCAAATATCCGAAAAGGGTGAAAAATTACCATTACTTCAAAACAATATAAAAGTTGGAAACAGTTTGATTGATGACCCTTCAATTACGGATAAGGCTTTCAAATGGGAAGAGGAATTTCCTGAAATTATAAAGGAAGGGGGATTTGACATTATAATTGGAAATCCACCTTATGGTGCTGTGTTATCTGAAAAGGAAAGATTGTGGGTATCACGGTCTTATCGCTATTCTAAATCTTATAAGAATACTGCTTTAATTTTCATTGAAAGATCCATCAATCTATTAAAGAAAGACGGAAAATTTGGAATGATTGTTCCCAAATCAATAGCTTATAGTCAAGAATGGGAAAATGGAAGAAAATTGGTCAGAGATAAGTTAAATCGGGTAGTTGACGTAAGCAAAGCATTTGATGATGTCCTATTAGAGCAGTTGATACTAATTTTAGAAAAAAATAATGCGTCTTCAAATTATATTTTAGAAAATATAAACAATACTAACTCATTATCCATTGCGAAAAAATTCATAGACTTAACAGATTCGATAATATTGGATGATAATCCGAAAGATTTCGAAATTTTCAAAAGAATGATAAAATCTGAAAAAAGGCTACGAGATATTTCAAAAACTAGTAGAGGCCTCCCTTTTCAGAAATACGTCGTCAAAACACCTACGGAATATAGAATTATTAGAGGTAGAGATATCAAAAGGTATCATTATTCAACTAATAATGAATTCTTACCAAATGATATAATCAACTTGAATATGAAAAAGATAGAATTTCTGAGAAGACCTAAGATTATCTCTCAAAGAATCGTTGCCCACGTAACAAAACCAACTGACCATATTATTATCATGTCGGCATTGGATAGGAAAGGAATACTAACGTTAGATACTGTTGAGAATACCGTAATTAAAGATAACAAATACTCCCTTGAATTTTTGCTATGTCTTCTTAATTCTGAATTAATTTCGTGGTATGCATATAGGTACATCTTTTCAAAAGCAATAAGAACAATGGACCTAGATGATTATTACATAGGTAAAATAACTCTGCCTGAAAGAGAAATAGATAACTTGAAATGCGTAACTCTTGTTAATAAACTTATTTCATTGTATGAAGACTTGGAAAAGTTTAGTGGTAAGGAAACAAATGATAAGGTAGAGATTAAAAAAGAAATAGAAAAATATGAAGCCGAAATTAACAGCTTCATTGCTAGCCTTTACATAGACTAAAATAAGGTAAGTTCAATTTGAATAAACAAATGCAAAACCTAAAGATATTATAGGTAAATGGAGTAGATCTAAACAAGCCATATGAGAAACAGAAGAAGCCATTCAACTTTATGCTTATTGGATCAGAGAAAAATGGAATCATACCATGTTTGTCCTATGAAAAAGATATTTCTGGAATTAAATACAAGCCATTTGTTGATTATAAAACTGATATTGCATCAGATAAATTACCCTTACCTTCTGATGCTTATTGGCATAATTTAGAAGATGTATTGATACAATACGTAAGGCATAATGATAACAAATTTGGTTACTATAGTGAATGAATAACACATAGAAAACACATCAAAGCTGAAAGGATAAGATACATTGGTAAGGAATCAAACAATCTTGATGATAACCTTACTGGTCTTGATGACCCTGATTATTTAGAGTATACAAAGGATCATGAAATTGTTAGAAGTAAAGATTTCAAACAGTGGATTTTAGAAATAAAACCTAAAGAGGTCAGGGATAAGGGAATATCTAAAATGGCTTTGTGGAAAATCAAGAATAAGATAAAATTAGATAGAAAGCTTAATCCTAAAACTAAAATTATTAAGATTTTAATTCAGCTATGCAAAGAGAGTAAGCAGTCTAAAGAGGAATAATATTTGCATTATTTTATAATTATTAAGTAAAAGGTAAACTTTTTTCGACTTATCTATATCCCCTTAATATTAATGGGCTCGGCCGGATTTGAACCGGCGACCTTCGCTGTGTGAGAGCGATGTCATAACCACTAGACCACGAGCCCACGTGGGGTATTAAGGAGAATCACTTAAACTTTTCATTATTGAAGAAAATTAATTTAAACATTAGATCATAAACCTGAGCATGGATAAAGAAGACATGAATAATTCCTTTTTAAGATACAGATTAGAAAATTATAAATTCGAATTACCAAAGAATCTCATAAGGCAGGAGCCACCTAAAGAAAGAACAAGCGGAAGATTAATGAAGATTTTTGGAGATGAAATTGAACATTTAAAAATAATGGATATTCTAAACATTTTAGCGAAAGATGATGTCATTATATTTAATAAGACAAGGGTGAGAAAGGCTAAGGTATTCGGAAATAAAATTACTGGTGGAAAGTTAGAAATAACTGTTTTGGGGAAGGGTGATGAGGGGTTTGTATGCCTCATAAAGGGCAAAGTAAGGGATGGAGAACGAATCTTGATAGGCGAGAGGGAAGTTAAGGTCGGCAGTTCAAATAATGGAAAGCGTGTACTAATAGGAAATTTGGATTGGAACTATATTGAATCGATCGGCCATCTTCCATTGCCACCTTATATTAAGAAGAAAAAGGAAGATTTTGAGTATTACCAAAATGAAATAGGCGAAGTTTCAGGGTCAATAGCTGCACCTACTGCCTCTTTGCATTTTTCCAATGAATTACTAAAGAAGATGGAAAACAAAGGGATCATTATCAAATACATACTGCTTACAGTGGGATATGGCACATTTAAATCGATAACCCATGAAGATATTAGATATCATATTGTTGATGAAGAAGACATTTTGGTAGATAATACAGTAGTGGAATCCATAGAAAACGCAAAAGGGAAGGTAGTTGCAGTTGGAACAACAGTTATGAGGGCCCTGGAAACTGCTGCTTATCCAGGAAGATTAAAACCATATTCAGGTGAAACCGGGATATATATCTATCCAGGTTTCAAATTCAATTCTGAAGTAACCCACCTCTTTACTAATTTCCACATTCCAGAATCCTCATTACTATCACTGGTTTATGCATTTGGTTGTGAACAGAGGTTGAAGAGAGCCTACAAAGAAGCTATTGAAAAGGGATATTATTTTTACTCCCTGGGAGATTCCATGATAATGGACAGGAAATACTGTTAAATTTTATTTTTTTAGAATTCGAAAAAATTTCAATTAAATTTCATTTTATTGAATGTTTAGGATCTTAAGCATTCTTTTGGTTTCCTTTCTGATAGAGCTTATTTATCTCTTCAGAGATCTCCTTAAGTCTGGAATTTATCTGATCTATTTGATTTTTTATACCCTTTAACCTCATTTCAGTAAGTTCTACGTCTTCCTCAAGTTCTTTCTTTAAACCTTCTATATCATTCACTTTTGTTAATATTGTCCCTACTGCTCTAAATATTTCAGTATTTTCGTTTGTACTTGAAAGATATTCAAGGGTTTTCTTATTTTCTCTGAGTTTAATTTCCAGTTGATATTGTTGATTTATCAGAGACTCTAGCTGTTTTTGAAGCTTATCTGCTTCCTGAATCTGATTTTGAATATAAGGACCAAGGTTAACGTCTACCATTACAAGTTAATGGATAACCCGTTAATAAGGGTAATGCAAAATTTATGTCTTAACTTTTTATAGGGAATCTATGAAATACAATATTAATAAGGTTGGAAACTGCAAATTTGAAATTCCTCAAGATAAATCAAAAGGTATGAGAGTTCCTGGAATAATATATGCAAGAGAAGATATGATTAATGATATAATTGAAGATGAGAGCATACAGCAGGTTATTAACGTAGCCAATCTTCCAGGTATAGTGAAGGCTTCTATGGCGATGCCGGATATTCACCTTGGATACGGTTTTCCGATTGGAGGTGTGGCGGCATTTGACTGGGATGAAGGTGTAATAAGCCCAGGTGGGGTAGGGTATGACATAAATTGTGGTGTTAGATTAATAAGAACTAATTACTCAGAAAAAGAGATTAAACCAAAAATCAAAGAACTGGTTGATGCAATATTTGATAATGTGCCTTCGGGAGTAGGGCGTGAAGGAAAATTAAACATCGAGAAATCAAAACTAGAAAATGTGCTTTCAGAGGGTGTAAAGTACGCTGTAGAACTCGGATATGGTTGGGAAAAGGACTTAGAGAGTATAGAAGAATCAGGGCAGATAAAATTTGCGGACAGAAGTAAAGTATCTCATAAGGCTAGAGAAAGAGGTTTCCCACAGCTTGGGTCATTAGGGGCCGGAAATCATTTCTTAGAAGTTCAAGTTGTTGATAAAATATTTGACCATGAAACAGCAAAAAAATTCGGAATAAATTTCGAAGGACAGGTCACTGTAATGATACATACAGGTTCAAGAGGATTTGGGCATCAAGTTGCTACAGATTATATTGAAATAATGGAACAGGCTATGAGAAAATATAACTTAAGTATACCCGATAGGCAGCTCGCCTCGGCGCCGCTCAGCAGCAAGGAAGCCCAAGATTATATAGGTGCTATGGGTGCCGCGGCTAATTTTGGTTTTACAAACAGGGAAATAATTACTCACTGGGTTAGGGAAAGCTTCCAAAGGGTAATGGGAGTCAATCCTGAAGATGCAGGGATAAATATTGTGTATGATGTTGCCCATAACATAGCCAAGATTGAAGAGCATAATTATAACGGCCAAAGGAAAAAGTTAGTGGTACATAGGAAGGGAGCCACAAGGGCATTTCCTGCAGGAAGGTCAGAAATACAAATGAAGTACAGGGATACAGGTCATCCAGTGATCATTCCTGGAACTATGGGTACAGCTTCCTATGTATTGGTAGGTACAGAAGGGAGTTTAAAAGAAACATTCGGGTCCACATGCCATGGATCTGGACGAGTCTTATCTAGAAGTAAAGCTGTAAAGATGTATAGTGACCAGTGGGTAAGGAATGAACTTCAGAAAAAGGAAATTTATGTAAGAGCAGCTACAAAATACGTACTGCAGGAAGAAGTTCCTAATGCCTATAAGGATGTGGATAAAGTTGTTCAGTCGGTGGAGTGTGCAGGTTTGTCCAAGATTGTAGCTAGACTTAGACCAATTGGGGTAATGAAAGGATAAGGAAAACTAGATATCCAAGCCAAAGATGGAAAACTAAAGGAATTTTATCGAAATCCTCTTTCTTTGTCTTAATAAAACTTCTCTTGTATAGGGGATAAGCTATTAATCCACTTAGGCTCGCAATTAGAAAAATAATGAATACAGGAGGTAAAAATAGCGGAAATCCCGTGTATTTATATATAAAAGCAGTAGATAAAGCAACAGAATCCATTACTTTAATGTCACCTCTCCCGAACCCACTTATTAAATGAATAAAGCCAATCACGAAGAAACTGTATGATAGAATGATAGTTTGTTGGTCATGAGATAATAATAGCAGCAGAGGGGTTAAAAAATACAGGTATCCTAAATTGAAAATCTTTAATTCTTTCCAACTCCAAAAAAATTCTAGATAGCTAATAATAAAGAAGAAAGTTGATGCATAATAACCAATCGCAAGAAAAATTATGTTGAGGATTATATCAAATATAAATAAGGGAAACACAAAAATTTTCCTCTCTTTTAAATCCTGAATTCCAAGAAATGCAAGAAGAAAAAGTAAAGCTAATTGGATAGCTAAATAAAATTCATTGAAGGAATTATAAAGAATCATTTGAGGAAAATCCTCCTCCCAGATTCCGCCCTCCTCACGGTTCCGAATTCATCCATAAGATTCAACTGTTCATGGTCAAAAACTGTTCCATCTCTGCATACCCTGAAACCGTTGATACTGCAGCTGTCACATATTCCTACTCCACACTTCATTAGCCTTTCAAGTGAATAGTATATATTTCCATATTCATTTCTATTTATTTTATCATGAAAATATTTCATCATGGGTTCCGGGCCGCAGACAAAAACCGTATCATATTTTCTTTTTTCTCTTATAAATAGATCAACAACATTCCCCTTGAATCCCATGCTACCATCATCAGTTGAGACGAAATTAACTAGATTTTCATATACGATATCCTCGGCAGTCCTCATTCCATAATAGACATCACCTGTATATGCACTTATCAAGGGTAAAAGGCTAGCTATTCCAGTTCCTCCGGCCACGTAGGCAGTTTTCCCTTTTGGATCCGGGTAGGTATTTCCATATGGACCTCTGTAAAATATTCTGTCCCCTGGCCTCATAGCGGAGAGTCTTTTTGTAGTTTCCCCTATCGCTTTGAAAGATATGGTTATGGGATTCTTGAGATTTGAAACAGACATAGGTATTTCCTTTACGCCTGGAACCCATACCATCAGAAACTGTCCTGCTTTAACTTCAGAATCAATATTAAAAGATATTTCAAAGAAATCTCTTCCAATGTTTTTAACCGAAACAATATTGGAGAATTTCATTTTACCATCAACCCTATAATATCTTGAAGACTTCCAAAACCTTCCATTTCCAAGTAATTCATAATTCCCTGGGAGATTTCATTGAATATCTTGAAATCCTTATAGTAAATTGCAGTACCTACCTGGATTGCCTTAGCTCCCAATAACATAAATTCAATTGCATCCTCGTAAGTAGTTATACCTCCAACACCGATTAATTCCTTACCGGTTTCTTTGTATACATCATAAACTGCCCTGAGTGCTATGGGTTTTATTCCTGGTCCGGAATAGCCACCGATCCCATTAGTAAGGGAAAATTTTCTAGCCCATATATTAACTCCTATTGCCTTTACTGTATTTATCAAAACAAGGGCATCTGCCCTTTCAGCTGCTTTTGCTATGTCTACTATGTGTGTCACATTTGGGGTTAACTTCGCCCATACTTTTAAATTGGTTTTACTCTTCAGCTCTTTAATAATCTCTTCAACCAATTCTGGATCCTCTCCTACTTCAGATCCATATCCTTTAACATGGGGGCATGACAGATTTAATTCTATTGTTGTGAAGCCGGCATCCTGAACTTTTTTAGCCAGCTCAAGAAATTCTTCAGAATCTTTTCCGAAGATGGAAACTACAATTTTTTCCTTTAGGAATGAGGTTTTAAATTCATCAATAAAATCATCTATGCCCGGATTAGCTAATCCAACAGCATTTAACATGCCAGTTGGTAATTCTGAGATTATAGGTGGTACGTATCCTGCCCTTTCATCTTTACCTATGGATTTTGTCACTGCGGCGCCAGCACCACTTTTTATTGCCCTCTCTACTGACTTAAGCGTCTCATCTACTATTCCACTCGCGAGAAAGACAGGATTATCGAATCGTGTACCTGCAATCACTGTGGATATGTCCATTTTGTACCTTATCTTCTATTTATTAATTAATTTATCCAGGGTTATCCTGGATGATTTTCTTCTTCTGTGAATGGTACATTTCTAAAATCTCATCTTCAGTAGTGGCATCTTCAGGAGATTTGTCTTCCCTCCATCTGCCAGTGAAACGGGGGAACCTGATAGCAAGGCCAGATCCTTCCTTAATTAGTCCATAACAACAGGTATGTATGGGTGAAAGCGTTATTTCAGCACCCTTGACTTCCAGAACAAAATGTGGTTCAATCCAGAAGTCTGGTATCATCTGGCTTTCAACTCTAGGATCCCTTTCCTTAAGTATGTACTTCTGGAAAAGCCTTGGTAAGTTATCAAGCTGTTCATCTGTGAACCCTGAACCTAGTTTGCAAACAGTCTTGAAAGTTCCATCTTGTCTTGAGTAGACCGCCATTAGAAGTGCACCGTATGACCCCGCCCTTCTACCCTGCCCACTAAAAGCACCTACTACTACAAGATCAACGGTATCCTCCATTTCTAATTGATAATCTCTCTTGTATTTAATCCAAAGGTATTCCCTGGCCCCTGCCCTATAGATTGAATTCTCATTGATATTCTTTGCAACTATTCCTTCACAGCCAGCTTCAAGAGCTTCATTAAAAAATTTTTCCGCATCATCGGTACGGGAAACTATTAGGTTCTTTGCAAGTCTTATCCTCAGAGATCCTTCCTTTATTGAATTTTTAAGCTCAACTTTCCTGTCTGGATAAGGTCGCATGGTAAGGTCATTACCGTTCTTATAAATCATATCGAAAAAGAATACAACCACAGGTATCCTTTCAGCCATCTCATAAACATCATATTTTCTACCCCTTCTCTGGGAGACGGCTTGAAATGGTAACATTTCCCCCGTATCAAGATTATAAGGGACGGCCTCTCCATCAAGAATTGCGGTTTCAGCTTTAACGAATTCCCTAATCTCCTTTCCAATTTCAGGAAATTGTTCAGTTACATCTTCCAATCTCCTAGAAAATAATTTAATTTTATCTCCAATTTTATGTGCTTGAAGTCTTAAACCATCGTATTTGTATTCCATGGAACAAACCCCTCCCATTTTTTGCAATATCTCTTCCAGGGAAGGAAGCCTCTCTGCAAGCATAGATCTAACAGGTATCCCCGGAGTTATCTTTATGCTTTTAATACCATCTATGCCTCTAGTATAAGCAATATAGGCGATCTCTGCTAGGTCAGGGTGAATGTTGTATGCCCTTTCAACTATGTCCGCATCCTCTTTCTTTCCAAAGGCAATAGCTATAGCATCTACGATAGTCATATCTGCTAGTCCAATCCTTAATCTTTCCAATACAATCCTCACAATATATTTGGCTTCGAGAGGATCTGCATTTTGGAGCAGATCCTGGAGTAGCTGCTGCTTTCTTAACTGTGAGCCGGAACCCGATTTATTAGCCAGTTCAAGAAGATTATTATAGACCTTAGTTATGGTCAACTCCTCGCTGAATAAGGATACCTGCTTCTTCTCTTTTAATAAATCTTCAGCAATTTGGCCGAGGTCTCCAACTTTTATTAAAAGCTGATTTATGAAATCCTCTTTTTTCCCAGTAATTACTGAAAGAACCTTAATTACTTGTTTTTCAGCTATTCCCAATTCAATTCCCTCATAATCTGGCGCAACCTTACCTTGCAATAAATAAACAGTGTATTTTATCTCATCACCAACTGTTTTGAAAAATTTTGAAATTAAATCCACTATTTCGAGGCGTTTAGTAGTAGATTCTATTTCTGAGAGTATCTCAGCTAGTTTTTTGAATTCCATGAAATAATATTCAAAACTACAATTTTCATTTTTCCATTACCAAATGTTTTATTGAAAAAGGTAATATGGAATTGATGTCCCTACTTAAGGACCTCAATTTCAACATAATTTTTATTTGGAGGGGGAAATATGAATGATGTTTATATCGTAGGAGGAAAGAGAACTCCAATTGGAAAATATGGGAAATCGCTCAGGCCATATAGTGCAGTAGATCTTGGGAAAATAGCGATAGAAGCAGCAGTAAGAGATTCTGGATTAACTCCCGATAAAGTGGAAGAGGTAGTAATGGGAAATGTAATATGTGCAGGTCTAGGACAGGATCCTGGAAGGCAGGCTGCTATACTTGCCGGAATACCAGTGGAATCATCAGGTTCCACGGTTAACATGGTATGCGCCTCAGGTATGCTTGCTGTGGCCAATGCTTACAGGTCTATAAAATTGGGAGAAAGGGATATCATGGTTGCAGGGGGCATGGAAAGTATGAGCAATTCCCCATTTCTACTTGATTCTAGTTTCAGGTGGGGAGATAAGAGGTTATTGCCATCTAGGCCCGTCATGGATGCCATGATATCAGACGGACTTTGGGATTTCAAATACAATAAACACATGGGTATGATTGCCGATGAATGGGCTAGAAAGCACAATATAACAAGGGAAATGGCAGATGAATATTCCTATGAGAGCTACAGAAGGGCCATGGAGGCAACAAGAAAGGGATTATTTAAGAAAGAAATTGTTCCAGTAGGTACCTTAGATTATGATGAAGGTATAAGGGAAACATCAAAGGAAGCTTTGGGAAAATTGGAACCCGCTTTTTATAAAGATGGAATTCTAACCGCAGGAAATTCGTCACAGCTGTCAGATGGGGCAGCTGCTTTAGTTCTAGCAAGTGAAAATGCTGTCAAGAAATATAATTTGGAAAAGAGAGCCAGAATTATTGGTGTTGATACTACGAGTATGGATCCTTTTGATTTTCCATACTCTCCAGTACCATCATCAAAAAGATTAATGCAAAAGCTGGGTCTTACAATCAAAGATTTTGATTTGGTAGAGCACAATGAGGCATTCTCCATAGCTTCAATCGCAGTAAGAGATGCGCTTAATGTAGAATGGGATAAATTTAATGTAAGGGGTGGTGCAGTAGCCATGGGTCATCCCCTGGGTGCATCTGGTGCAAGGATTACTCTCACGCTCCTCCGGGCATTAGAGGACAATTCTGGAAGGTTAGGATTGGCAACCATATGCCATGGAACCGGAGGTGCATATTCTTTGGCACTGGAGGTGTTGTAAATGAAAATAGGAGTTATAGGTATGGGAATTATGGGTAGCGGTATTGCAGAGGTTACCGCTATAGCGAAGCATGAGGTATACGCAACAGAAGTAAGCCAGCAACTTTACCAGAAAGGAATTGAATCTATATCCAAGAGCTTAGATAAACTAATTGAAAAAAAAGTAGTTAAAGAGGACAAAGGAACAATACTTTCAAGAATAAAATATATAGACGACTATTCCGAATTTCGAGAATGCGATATTATAATTGAAGCAATAGTTGAAAACCCAAATGCAAAGAAGGAACTATACAAAAAGCTTGAACCACACTTAAAAAAGGATACAATTCTCGGTTCAAACACATCTTCAATTAGCATTACAAGTCTTGCATCGGGCCTTAAGAACCCTGAAAAATTCTTGGGAATTCACTTTTTCAACCCGGTGCCACTGATGAACCTTGTGGAAATCATAAAGGGAGTAAGAACTGAGCAATACGCCATAGATAAGACCATCGAATATGTAAAGTCCATAAACAAAGAATTCGTGGTGGTAAATGATTCACCGGGCTTTGTTACTACAAGAATTATAGTTACCATGGTGAACGAAGGTGCATTTATTTTGCAGGAGGGATTAGCATCAAAAGAAGATATTGATAAGGCATTAAAACTAGGTGGAAACTTTCCAATGGGGCCATTAACACTTGGAGATCTTATTGGTCTTGATACTGTTTTGAACATTATGGATACACTATACGAAAGCTTCAAGGATCCAAAGTACAGGGCTGCACCAATATTGAGAAAAATGGTAGAAGCAGGAAAATTAGGTAAAAAAAGTGGAGAGGGATTCTACAAATATTGATTATTCATCAGGCTCAGCCCATATGTCTGAAGCCCTCCATTCTAAATCCCTCGCTATCTTTAATTTAATTTTCATTCCTATTTTTAATTTTTCAGGTTCCTTGGTCTTTATTCTAGTCAACAGTAACGTATCAACGCCTTCAAGTTCCACATAAGCCAGATAAAATGGCACATCTTTGAGGAACTTTTCACCAGCAAAGTACATGGTAGAAAATGTATGAATTTTCCCTTTACCGGAAATTTCAACCCATTTTGTTTCTCTTAGACAGTAAGGACAGTCTGCTCTCGGAGGCATGAAGGTTTTGTTGCAATGTTCACACTTCGTAGCCATTATCTTCCCTTTTGATAGATTTTCGAAGAACGGACTTGTTTTCCCATAGGAATGCCTGTATTCAATATAATACTCATTTTTTATTATCAATGGGTCTATTCCAAAAACTTCTGTCATTTTATCTACCTCCTCAAAACACTAACAGTTACATAAGTACCAGTCCCAGCATGAGAATGAATTAAACCTGTTTCAGCCCCCCTAACCTGGGTCTTATCAGAACCATGGAACTTTCCTGCCACACCCTGCAGCTGCCAGAAAACCTCAACAGCTTGCATTATCCCAGTAGCCCCAACAGCATGCATATTGCCAATTAAACCACCAGAAGGGTTCACGGCAACCTCTCCATCTACAAGAGTCTGACCTTCCTGTATAAGCTTTCCTCCCTCTCCATATTTGGCAAGTCCTAAATCTTCATATGTTTGTATCTCGGATGAGGTATATGCATCGTGTAACTCTATAACATCCAGTTGCTTTAACGGGTTATCTATGCCAGCCATTTTATATGCCTGCCTGGCAGCCTCTCTCCCTGCCCTAAATGAGTGCACGCCAGGATATTCAAGATTTTTATACCATTCTGGCTTCTCATGTGGTAATAAAGGGAGACTTTTATTATCCCTGGGCCTATCACCTGCTCTCATAGCGTCTGAACCAGCACCTGTACCCGCTATCCAAACTGGTGTATCGGTTATTTTTTTGGCTTTTTCCTCAGATGCTAATATTGCCACGGAAGCCCCATCTGACATGAGACATATATCCAGGCGTTTTAGTGGGTAAGCCACATATGGAGATTTTAAAACATCCTCAACTTTAATGAATCCCCCGTCTCTCATTCCGAATGGATTCATTTTAGGATTGGTTTGTGCAAACCTGTTATATTGTGCATTATTTCTATTTTTTACCGCAACCATTGCCATCTGTTCTTCAGTTGTCCCGAATTCTTCCATATGTCTTCTGGCCATCAGGGCATAATATCCGCTGTAATAACCACCAATAGGGAAGTCCCAATCGGTATCTGAAGCCAGCGCTATGAATTCATTGCCCTTGGCTGTGTTGACTTCTGACATCTTTTCAAAGCCGATTACCGCAACGACATCCAATAGTCCTGACGCTACTTGGGCATAGCCTTCTCTAATTGCCAATCCACCGGTTGCTCCTCCTCCTTCAATTCTGACGTTGCTTTTTGGATTAAGACCTAAATAGTCCTGAATTATTGCTCCAAATTTTAGTTGATTCTCGAAATGATCAGAGAAGTATCCAATAACTGAACCCTCAATGTCATCTTTGGTCATATTTATGTCATTCTCATATAAGGCCATCCTCATTGCTTCTGCAACCAATTCCTCTTGCGTTTTGTCTTTCCTAGCTTTAGAAAAATAGGTTACTCCTCCTGCAACTATGGCAACTTTTCTGGTCAAAATATTCACCCGTAGACTAAACTATTTGATTGTTTATAAAATTTTGGAATACCGCTTATTTTACCGAAATATCTTCGTGGGATTGCATGTTTAGAAAGATTTTTTAAGAATTAGTGGATGAAATCTTAAACCGAGTTGTTCTGATATCTATAAAAAAATAAAGATTTCTAGATCCTTTAATTTATTGACGGCATCAAATCAAATAAATTTACAGATAAATTCTCCTATCTGCAAATTGGTTAATATCCATTTTAATGCAGTAAAGCTGGCTCATCACCAATATTTTCAATGCCTTAAATCAGGCTATATGAGATTTATAACCGAACAAGGAAGTTGTAATATGAAAAAAATTAAAGCTATAGTTGATATGAATTGCTAAATGTTTGCAGCTACATTAAGTGAAGTTTATCCATCTTTAAATTCGGAAAACCTTATTTAATAAACGACTTAGGTTGTGAGACTTAGGTTATGATTTGGTTGATTCTAATCATTTTTTAATTTAATTTCCTGGAATCAAATTAGAATTATCAGTAATATTCGTTCCTGCTTCAACAACATATATTTTTTATTAAATTTAAGAAAGAATTTTTATAAATAGATTTGGAATATTTATTTCTTATAATTCAGTAGAATATTCCAAAATGCAACGTATGGAATTCCATTAATACTGAATTAAATCTTTATTTGCATTATGTTAAAACATATTTCGATATAAATCATGATGCCCTTATATTTATTTTCAGTAATAGTAATATTCCCCAACTTTTCTCTGCTCAACGTCATTTTTTGAATTTTCCTTATTTATCCTAGGCCTAAGAGTATTTTCATCTCTCCTGAACGTTATTTGAACATTTGAAAGGAATTTATTCATTCCATCCTTCATGTTAGCTGGACCGTAAATTTCTCCATATCTTCCAGGAATACCCTGAAATACAATCAGCGAAGTACTTATTAGATCTATGAAATAAATGTCATGGTCAACGATCATTGCAGATGTTTTAGAATTTTCAGTGAATTTTTTAATTATCCTTGCAACTATCATCCTCTGATCAACATCCAGATAAGCAGATGGTTCATCAAGGAAGTATATGTCAGCTTCTTTACCCATAGTTTTAGCAATGTAAACTTTCTGCAAATCACCACCTGAAAGATCCCTTAAGCTTGTTTCTGATATAGATTCAAGATTAAGGGGTCTCAATATTTCATTTTTAAATTCATTGGTATTTATCTTATCACCTATGGCCTTTTCAAGAAATTCATATACAGTTATATCTTCATCCCCTGATGGTTGCTGCGGCTTGTATGATACTTTTAACGGTAATGTGAATTCACCCTCATCGGGTTTCAATTCACCGTTTAAAATTTTAAGGAACGTTGATTTTCCAGTACCGTTTGGACCTATGATACCCACGACCTGCCCTTTTCTCAATGTACCCGGATTAATTTTTAGAGTAAAATTATCAAATTTTTTAATCATTGTATTCCATTGCATTATTGGTTGAATAGAATTATCAAGCTCCGGAGGTTTTTTCACAAATTGAATTTTAAAATCTCTGAATTTTATATTCTCCTGCCTAATGTACCCTTCAATGTATGAATTAATTGCTTGCCTTGTTGCATATGAATTAGAAACGATACCATAAGCTCTTGGTTCACCGTACGTTAAATATATGAAATCCGTCATATAGTCAAGGATTGCAAGGTCATGTTCTACAACTATAATCTTCTTCTTTTCACTTAATTCTCTAATCATCTTTGATACCAGTAACCTCTGCTTTATATCCAGGTAAGATGAAGGTTCATCGAGAAAATAGAATTGGGCGTCCTTACCTAGAGCGGCAGCAATAGATACTGCCTGTAATTCGCCTCCTGAAAGCTTATCCAAATCCCTATCAAAAGTCTCCTCAAAACCCAATTTTCTTAAGTATTCGAAAGCTTCCTTGTTATCTTTCAAAAGTTCAGATGCCTTCCCCTTAAAATATTTTGGTATTAGGTCAACATATTGTGGTTTTAATGAAATTTTTATTTTTCCATCGTAAAGGTCCTGTAGGTACTTCCCTAAGAAGGTACCCTTAAACTTTTCTAATACTTTCTGCCTGTTTCCACCCTCTTGTCCAAGATTGGGTATTAAATTTCCGGTTAAAATATTCAGAATGGTACTTTTTCCTGTACCGTTTTGTCCCAGTATTCCAATTACTCCTTTTACTTCCAATGTTGGCATTCCGTACAATACGAAGCCATTTTCTCCGTACCTATGTACCTCATTTCCGATTTGCCTTTCTGGAACTCCTATAATTTTAATGGCATCATAAGGGCATCTGTGTGCACAAATTCCACATCCAATGCATATTTCCTCATGAATAACAGGGTATCCATCTTCTCTGAATTCAACAACCATTGTGCCGTTCCTTACTGGCGGGCAATAATATTGACACTCATGCTGGCATTTTTTGAAATGGCATTTGTCAAAATCAACTATGGCGATATGCATGGATTAGCTCCTGCTCCTCCAAATCTCTTCAGGAAGCTCATCATAAACCTTTGATTCCATGGGTCTGTCATCAACCTGGTCTTTTCTCTCCATTTGAGCTAATTTTCTCACATTTTCCGGCTTTAGCATCCAATAATGTATTCTCCACTCTCTTCCATCAAACAATGTAGTTTCTTCCCTCTCAGTATCAAGAACACCTATGTCCTCAAGGAGATAAAAGGTATCTCTATCTTCAGGTTCTAGCATATTATCGATTACATAATTTGTATACCCAAAAAAATTCAAAACATGAAAAGCAATTTCATAAGCTTCCTGATCTGACATTTTCTTGCTTTGTCGGCTCATACCATTAGAAATTGCTCGAGCCAATAGGTTAACTGTAATAGGTCCATCATTGATTTCTTTATGAATCGATTGCATCATTCTTCACTTTAGATTTCCCTACGATAATACAAAAGTGATTATAAATTTAATGATAACTCGATTTATTATTATAAAACATCTCATATTTTTTCTCCGTGATTATCTATTATGGATGCCTTTAGTAGCTTTCTTATAAATAGATTTTTTTCTAAAAATATATTAATGGATTCACTATTATTATGCATGATCGAATTTGACAGAGAAATGATAATAAGGCTTCAGGATATGAGGTCTCCTGTAAGTTACTTTTCAAAGGTTTTCGGCTTTAATGGATTTGTTAATTTCTATGGAATTGGGGGTAATCTTGAAGCATCGGTAACATACCTTAGGGAAGGAAAAACAATGGAGGAGCTAAGAAAGTCTATAAGAAATCACGGATTTGAATTGACTGAAAGGAAGGCAGGTGTGACCGTAAGAATATCGGATGAATGTTTTATTTGCGAAACTGTAAAGAAGATTCTCTCCATAAAAGGTGCATATATAGAGGTTCCAGTTTTAGTTAAGGATGGAGACGTTATAATGAGAATTAAGTTCTTTAATGATTATGCCGCGATCCTTCAAAGAGAAATTTTAACGGATGCCAATAGGATGGATTATTTTAGCATTGATTATCTAGGTCCGGTGAGGGAGGATAAAACCTGGATTACGGAAAACTTACAAAATATAGAATTGAGGAAATTAGCATTCTATGTCTTACCTAAAAACTCATTCTCAATAAAATATACAAAGGATGATCCTTCCCTAAAAGTAGAGGTTGTTACTAGATTTGTTGAAAAAGAAGGTTTTCTTGAAGTTTTCTATTATGTTGAAGGAAATTCTCTCCAATGGGAAAGTAGCTTGAAACAGATAGCCCTAGAATATGAAAAAATTGAGAAAAAGGGAACAAACATGAAGATATATTATGCCAAAATAAGAGAAGAAGGTATACTAATAGATCCTTATAAAATGACTGACTTAGACCTGCCCTTCACGTATGACCTTTCTATTTGGGGATCCAGGGCCGAGGTTAGCATGATATTCGAAAAGAACACCCTGGATTCTTTCTTTAAATCCATAACAAGAATACCTCAGAAGGAATTAGAAGAATCAGAATTAGAGATAAGGTACGTAATACCTTATCCATAATTTTTTGATATTAACAAGAATTTGACCTTTCTAAGTTTGTACCAGAATCTGTTTATATATATCTCAAATCCCTAGATCATGAGAAGCATAATTGTTTTAGCTTTAGTAAGCTTCTTAATATTGGGAGCGGCAATTCCATTAAGCCATGCTTCCACATTAAATGCCACAATAAACCCAAAGACTAACATGGCAAACGTAACTGCAACAAGCAACTTTGTAGCAGTATTGACATTTCCTTCAACATCATTCTTATCTAATCTAAATGGAACTGTGATAACATTAAATGGCTCTGCAGTTATAAGTTCCACATATTTGTCCAGTTTAAGTCAGGATGTCGAGAGAGGCGACGATAGCAACAATTCAAGTTCAAATAACACTACAGGGCCACAGCTACATGTTGTAAATGCAACTCTTTATTTGTATTATAAGTTCATAGCAACAAACACCTCCATAACAGTCTTCAGGAATCTAACATTAAATATGACAATCACCAACATATTAAGAAATATCAGTGGGCACGAAGTAATATCTATGAATTGGAGAGCGTTCAAGGTTGAAGGAAAGCTAATGGCAAATATTAATGCATTCATGCATCTGAAAACTCGGAATCAAAACTTTAGCATGAAAGTAAGCGAATCATTTGATGTAAATGAACTGGGAGATCAGCTAGGCATAGGAGAGAATGATTTAATGTCCGGTGATTTGATGGAACACATCTTTAGTAACTTTAGCCACAAGGATACTATTGATTTCACCGAATTCAAAGTACCACTTTCTCAGTGGAACAGGGTTTATAACCCAACGCTTAATGAAACAATCTACACCTTAACAATAAATAAAAATGTATGGGCGAATGTGACAATAAGTTCAGGAGAACTAGGCAATCTTAACCTTAGCTATCATTATGATCCTTCCTCTTCAATAGCGGTCATGGGTAACGCAGTGGTTGGCCCAAACAACACATTGGAAATAGTTAGTTCGACTTCTTCCGCAAACGTCGCCACAACCTATGCAATCGCTGGAATAGCGGTTATAGTGGTGGTCGTAGGCATAGCTGCAGCGGTATTTTACGCAAAGAGAAGGAAAAAATAAACAAATAATGAATTAATTTATTTTTTTACATTATTTTGTGATTAACTCTTAAAGATATTGTCTATTTTTTCAATAGTCTCATTATCAATTTTTATGTTCAAAACTGAGAAATCTTCTTCAACCTGTTCTACTCTGCTGGCCCCGATAATCGGGAAAATATTTTCTCCTCTTGTCATGACCCATTTCAGTGACAGTACAGACATAGGAATTCCTAATTCAACACTCAAGTCGTAAAGCTTCATTATTCTTTCACTGTTTTGCTGGAATAGTGCATTTCCTTTGAAGTTTTTCTCATATTCTTTCCTTGAGTTTGATTCATCACCTTTTATATATCTACCTGCTAAAATTCCTTGGGCCAGGGGGCTATAAATCATCGATACCATTTTATTTTCTTCTGCTGTCCGTATTACGGTACTCAAATTTTTCTGTTCAAGAAGATTCAATTTATCTTGAATTATTACTGGACCTTCTAATCCGAGCTCCGTTGAGACCCCTATATACCTTTTAAGTTCGCTATTGCTGAAATTCGAAAGGCCATAGTGAAGTATTTTACCATCATCTATGAGCTTATTCATGGTTTTTGATGCAATTGCTGGATCTGTATAATTGTCCGGTGCATGATAAAGGTAAAAATCAACATATTTCATCTTCAACCTTTCCAGGCTTTTGTCAATCGCGTTGAAAATATGCTTCCTATTTAACCCCTGGTCATTAGGCAAAGGACCTACCCTTCCCATGACTTTGGTCGAAATTACAAAAGATTCCCTTTCATATCCATTCAGGGCCTCACCCAGAATTTTCTCAGCTAGTCCTACTGTTGAAAAATCGTTAAAAAGATTCTCTCTGTCATAAACCCCTCGATATACATCTGCAGTATCAAAAAAATTAATTCCAAGATCATACGCTTTTTTAATTAACCTAATTGAGCTTTCCTTATCAACTATCCTTTTTCCGGGTTCATTGGGGCTCGGCATATTTGGAAGGTACCACGTTCCGTATATGAGAGGACTAGATTTAATCCCCGTTTTTCCCAATATTTTTAATTCCATGAATGTAAAGCATCTAATAGGATTTAAGCGTTAATGTACAGAAAAACAATAATAGGTTTAGATACTTTAAGGTCATGACACAGGAATCATTAATTTATGAGCTCGAATTTGATTTCTTCTTTAAGGATTTAAAATACTTTGGAAGAGAAAAGATCAAGGGTGATTTCAAAGCCCCCATAAAACTAGACTCCAAAGTAGATAAGATAAATAAAATTTTGGTAGATAATAAAGAGGCTGATTTTAAATATGAAAATGGTGAACTTACGATAAATAAAGATGGTAAGGAAATATACATAGAATTTGAGAATAAGGTATCAGAGATTTCTCTAATGGGAATTTATAAGTCCATTACGAAAGATGGTTACATCATAACAACCCAAATGGAACCAACTGGGGCAAGATCTTTTATCCCATGCTTTGATGTTCCATCTGCTAAAGGGGTATTCAAAGTAAGCGTAACGGTAGATGATCCATCCCTTGACGTAATATTTAATACGGATGCAATAGAGCAAAGGGTTGAAAATGGAAGAAAAATTTTCAAATTCAGAGAAACACCAAAGATGTCAACCTACTTACTTTACCTAGGGATTGGAAAATTTGAAAGAATATCAGAGGAATATAACGGAAAGGTTTTAAGCGTTATAGCAGAGCCTGGAAAATCAAAGTATGGAAGGTTTGCCCTAGATATACTTAAAGAGCTTTTGGACCAGTATGAAAAATACTATGAAATAAAATATCCATTAAATAAGTTAGATTTAATTTCAATAAACCAGTTTGCAGCAGGGGCTATGGAAAATTGGGGTGCAATAACCTTTAGGGAATCACTTTTGCTTAAGACTGAAAACACATCATTTAACATGGAAAAAACAATTGCAAAGGTAATTTCACACGAGTTAGCTCATCAATGGTTCGGTGATCTTGTGACGATGAAGTGGTGGGACGATCTGTGGTTAAATGAGAGTTTTGCAACCTTCATGGGTGACAAAATGGTCAGTATGATCAAGCCCGATTGGAAGGTTGATGAGGAGTTCATAAATGAAAGTCTCTTTTCTTCAATGGAACTGGACTCACTCACTACAACGCATCCAATAAGCGTGAAAGTAAATAATCCTGATGAGATTGCTGAAATCTTTGATAGCATAAGTTATGGAAAGGGGGGTTCAATTCTAAGAATGATCGAGGATTATATGGGAAAAGAAGAATTCAGAAAGGGTATAGTGAATTACCTTAAAAAATACAGCTATAGTAACGCTGAAGCTCAAGATCTCTGGAATTCTCTCCAGGAGGTTTCAGGCAAGAAAATTTCTGAAATAATGAAAAATTGGATTTCAAAAGGTGGTCATCCTGTTGTTGAAATCACAGAAATACCTGATGGATTGAAATTAACTCAATCTAGGTTTACATATTTGAATAAAGAAGATGATTACATATGGAAAATACCCTTGAAAGTTAGCAAAGGAAGGAGTCAGTTGGAATTTATGTTCGAGGAGAAGAAAATGATTTCATTAATGGATTTTTATATCGTTGATCCTAATGTCAGGGGTTATTACAGGGTTTCGTATGAAGATGATTCATTGGACCGATTCTTAAATAAGAAAAAACCTAGCTATCAAGAAGGAATCTGGCTGGCAAAAGTCCTTGATGATTACTACGCTTTTACCCTGGCTAAAAAAATAGATATTGAAAAGTTCATAGATATAATGAACCGTATTTCAAAGTTAAACAATTATGTCATAATAATGAGGTTATTGGATATACATGGTGATTTGCTATCCGTAACAGACGACTCATATCTCCAAGAAATAGTTCTGCCTTATACTGAAAGCATTTTATCCCAGGTTGAAGGTGGAAATGACAAGAATCTCAAGGTCTTGAAGGAAAGAGTTGCAACAAGGCTGGCACAGTTAAGCAAAGACTATAGAAAATATTTACTTGGAAAGAAATTGGAATCATTGGAACCTGAATACAGGTTACCTTACTTTGTAGCGATTGCGAAGGAGGGGAAGTATGAAGAACTCATGGACATAATAAGAAAACACACTGATGAGCAGGATACTGTAAGAGCTATACAAGCTTTGACAACCATTGAAGAACCCAAAATTTTCTTAAATTATCTTGATGAAATAAAGGAAAGAAAGGACTTGAGGGCTAATTTGATTTATGCCATTATGGGTGCTACCAGGAATCCAAAATTCAGGACGAATATATGGGATTGGATTGATAGGAATTACGAATGGTTAAGGGAAATTTATTCTGGAAGCGGTTATATGAGTTTCATGGTAGAATCCCTCATATCGTATTCCGGCATTGGGAATAACCAAAGGGTAAACGATTTCCTCTCTAAGATAAATAGGAGCGAGGTTAAAAGGGGAGTAGATAATGGACTTGAATGGCTTAAGATACATGAAAACCTGGTAGAGGAATTTAAAAAAATCCATAATTGATAAATAAGTGCCATTTATGAGGGATTGGTTAAAATGAATCTATATGAGTATCAGGCAAAAGAGCTATTTAAAAAATACGGCATACCAGTACCGGAAGGAAAAAATTACGAGGACTTATCAAAGATTGACTGGAATAAATTCCCAGCGGTAGTAAAGGCTCAAGTGTTGGTAGGAGGGCGCGGAAAAGCCGGAGGTATACAATTTGCCAACAGTAGCAAAGAGCTAATGGAAAAGTCATCGCAGGTTCTAGGAATGACAATAAAAGGGCTTAAAGTAAGGAGCATTTACATCGAAGAAAAGCTAGAAGTTGGAAAAGAATACTATGTATCAATCACCCTTGACAGATCTGCCAGGAAGCCAGTCATAATGGCAACCACAGAAGGAGGGGTTGAAATTGAGGAAGTCCCAGATGAAAAGATTAAAAAATTCTGGGTTGATCCAACAGTGGGATATTCAAATTTTATAGGAAGACAAATGACTTTTGATCTAGGTTTACCTGACTCAGAAGGAAAGCAGCTCCAGGACATTTTGGCCAAGATGTACAAGCTTTATAGGGAATATGATGCAGAGCTTGTCGAAATCAATCCTTTAGTAATTACAAAAGATGGTAAAATGGTTGCTGGAGATGCCAAAGTTATAATCGATTCCGATTCTCTCTTTAGGCACAAGGATATACCAGAAAATGCAGCTGAGAGAACTGAGCTAGAGGAAATTGCATACAAGAGGGGGTATAGCCTTGTAGAATTAGATGGAAATATCGGAGTTATAGCAAATGGAGCAGGTCTTACAATGGCTACACTTGATGCATTAACATTACACGGTGGAAAGCCCAGAAATTTTCTAGATTTAGGTGGCTCCGATGATGTGGAAAAGGTTGTTGGTGCTTTTGAACTTTTGAAAATTGCCAAGCCTAAAGGAATTTTAGTAAATATATTTGGAGGAGTTACGCACTGTGATACCGTGGCTAATGGAATAGTAGAAGCTAAAAAGAGGGTTGGAATTGATGTACCTATTGTAGTACGCCTTTCTGGCGTTAACGAAGACATTGGGAGACAAATTCTTAAAGAGAATGGAATAGAGGCTTATTCCGATATGATGAGTGCTGTTGAGGAAATAGTGAAGGTGGTGAATAAGCAATGAGCATTTATGTAGATGAAAATACCAGGATTGTAGTTCAGGGGATAACGGGGCACCAGGGATCATTTAATACTCTGCAAATGCTAAAGTTCGGGTCGAAAGTAGTCGCCGGGGTGACGCCTGGTAAGGGAGGAACTGAAGTGCATGGTGTTAAGGTTTTCAACACATTGGCAGATGCCATGAAAATGGAACCAAATGCAACTTTCATTTCTGTTCCAGCTCCCTACGTTCTAGATGCAGCAAAGGAAGCCATTTATAATGGAATAGATCTGATTTATATATTAACGGAAAAAGTACCATATCAGGATACCATGGAGATTGTGAACTTAGCCAGAAAAATGGGTAAAACGGTAGTAGGGCCAAATGGACCAGGTATAACTTCACCGTTCAAATCCAAAATAGGAATAATGCCAAATCAAATATTTAGGGAGGGAAACGTGGGGGTCATATCAAGATCCGGTACATTAACATATGAAATAGTTGACCAGTTAACGAGAGCCGGTTTCGGTGAATCAACAGTGGTGGGTCTTGGAGGGGATCCAGTAACCGGGCTTAACTTTGTGGACGTACTGAGCAAGTTCAAGGACGATTCACAAACCGAAGCTATAGTGATGGTAGGTGAAATAGGTGGAACTGCAGAGGAGGAAGCTGCTGAATATATTAAAATGAATATTAGAAAGCCAGTGGTAGCCTATATTACGGGCAGGAGCGCACCAAAAGGAAAGAGAATGGGTCATGCTGGAGCTATTATAACTAGAGGAAAGGGAACGGCAGAATCTAAGATAAAGGCCTTGGAAGAAGCGGGTGTAAAGGTTGCAGATTATCCTTATCAGGTTCCAAGTCTATTAAAGGAGGTGTTTAAATGAAAAGGGATATAGTTTCAGTTCTGGACATGAAGGATGATTTTATTGATTTCATCACACAGGGCATAGAGCTTAAGAATAGATTTAAAAAAGGGGATGTTAATAATTCGCTAACTGGTAAGACCCTAGCTATGATATTTGAGAAACCAAGCACTAGGACGAGGGTCAGTTTTGAAACCGGGATGACCCAGTTAGGGGGTCATGCTATTTACTTGAGCCCGAAAGATATGCAATTAGGAAGGGGAGAAACCATAGCAGATACTGCAAGGGTACTATCAAGGATGGTCGATGCAATTCTTTACAGAGCTTTTGATCATAAGAATGTACTGGAACTTGCCAAATATTCTACAGTATCGGTAATCAATGGTTTGGATGATGAGGAGCATCCTACCCAGATGGTGGCCGATTTCATGACAATCCTTGAAAAGAAAGGGAGATTCCAGGGGTTAAAGTTCGCTTACATAGGCGACGGCAACAATACGCTTAATTCACTATTATTATCAGCAGCTATCGTCGGGATGGATATTTATGCAGCTACTCCAGAAGGATATGAACCCAAGAAAGAGTATGTTAAGAAGTCACAGGATATTGCCAAGAAAAAAGGAAGCAAAGTAATAATAACCAACGACCCAGAGGAAGCAGCAAAAGATGCAGATGTAATATATACAGATGTATGGGTTTCCATGGGAGAAGAAAAAGAAGCAGAAGAGAAGGAGAAGAAGTTTACAAGGTACCAGGTTAATTCCAAACTCGTTAAATTGGCAAAGAAGGACTACATATTCATGCACTGCCTTCCAGCGCATAGGGGTAAGGAAGTAACAGATGAAGTTGCCGACTCTAAGAACAGTGTGATATTTGACGAAGCTGAGAATAGGCTTCATGCAGAAAAAATAATTTTGCTCAAACTGATTCTTGGAATTTGAGTAATTAGGATAAATTTTTTAATTTGTTTTTAATTATTTATCAATGAATTTTAATCTAGCTCAGAGGTTAAAGAAAGAGGGGGAGTACGTCCCATCTTTCCTTATCAAGATTTGGCAGATCAGAATAAAAGAAAAATTTGGATTGGAGGTAGACTCGGACATAGCAGAGGTACTTATAAAGATAATACATGAGAGAAGCACATGGAAAACCTCAAGGGCTGAGAAATATATAGCCATGCTATTGAGGGCAAAAGGTGAAAAGAAAGAAGAGGCAGAAAAGAGAGCGAGGGAAATCGTAAAAACAATTTTGGGCTAAATGATAATTACATGGATCAAAGAGAGCTTGAAATAGTACTGAGTAAATTGAATAGTGTAACTAAATCTAAAGCTTCTCTGGAGCAATATCCGACACCTCCATCGGTGGCTGCGGCACTGCTATACAGGGCTGCTTTAGAGGGTGATATAACAGGAAGAGATGTAGCGGACCTTGGATGTGGAAATGGGATATTTGCAATTGGGTCTAAAATACTTGGTGCAAAATCTGTTACAGCAATAGATGTTGATGCAGACAGTATTGAAGTTTGCAAAGAAAATGTGAATAAGTTAGGATTAGATATAAAGTGCATAAAGGGGAGTATAGAGGAGATCGAAGTAAAAGTCAATACGGTGATTATGAACCCTCCATTTGGATCACAGGTCAGGAATTCGGATATTCCTTTCATCGAATGGTCATTAAGAAATTCCCAGATTTTTTATGTAATTATGAATGCTAAATCAGGGGATTTTCTTGAAAATTATATAAGGAATCGTGGTGAAATTTTATGGAAATTTAAAGTGCCAATTGAAATTAAAAGGACTTACAATTTCCATAGACGGGAAAGAATTAATATCGACAGTTTTATCATGAAGGTGAGATCATGGCAGAAAATATAGTTCTACCAGGGGATTACATTGGAACAGAGGAAGAATATCTAGCAGGAAAATGCGTCTATTCTCTCGATGGAAAACTTTACTCAAGTTGCGCTGGAAGATTGAAAATAGTAAAAGATTTTGAGGCAACGGTTGAGCCCATTGATCAGAAGCCGCAATTGAAGTTTGGCGATGAGGTTATAGGTGTAGTAACTGATATTAACGAACCAATAATTGTTGTCCAGGTAGAGTATATCCTGAGAGATGGAAAGTTAATTCCATATGATGAAAGGGTATTGTTACATGCTTCAAGAATATTCGGAAGGTTCATAAATGAAGCAGGGAAATTCGTGAAAATACGTGATGTGATTAAGGGTAAAGTTGTACTTATTTCTCCGACAAGGATAGATATCTCTATTGAGAAGCCGGAAGATGGAGTTATTTTGGCATTTTGCATGAAATGCAGAAAACCTTTAGAAAAGATTAATACCGGGCTTTATTGTAGGTATTGCCAAAGGACAGAGCTCAGAAAAACAGCAGATATATATGGAGGAGAATTATTATTGAAGAAGGTGAAAGAAATTGAAGGTTGATGATGAAAAAATATCGGTTGAAAAACTAAATATCGAGGTTAAAAATCTCAGGAAGGAAGTGGAAAATATGAAGGTAATTCTCAGAAACCTCCTGCAGATAGTAATGGAAAACGATGAGGAAGATGATTATTACGAGTACACATAGGTGATAAAAAATGACTGTTCCGCTAGGAGTTATGCAGAGTTTGCTTCAGAAGAATGTTTCTTTATTGCTTAAAGATAATACTGTTCTAGAAGGTGTCCTTCAAAGCTATGATGAATTTATGAATGTGGTTTTAACAGATACAGAAGAAATTACTGCAGATACAAGGAGAAAACTGGGTACAGTAATACTTAGAGGCAATAATGTAGTGAGGATATCATCTAAATAAGAAGGTCGAAATGACTGGCGATAAATCAGTAGAAGAAGATACAAAAATTAACGAACTTGTAGAAAATTTAGCTAAGCTATTGGGTATTGAGGGCAATTTATCCATTGATGAAAAAATTGAAAAGATCCTCGAGAAAATAATATACTTAACAACTGTAGATTCATTTAATCTAGGACCCAAGGAGATTAATAGAGAGAAATCACTAGAAATAAAGGAAAAAATGCTTGAACTTAAGGAAAAATTTCTCACTAATAAGGGAGAAATTAAGCAAGAAGATTATAATAAATTCAGAAACTTAGTTGAAAATTTAACTAAAGAATTGGAAAGCCGGGAATTGGAGCTAAATTCGAGGGAACGTATACTTGCGGAGAGGGAAAGGGAATTAAGTGAAAAAGAGGCAAAATTGGACGAAGAAAGGAAGAAGATTTTGGATTCAGTAACTTTAACAAAACAACAATATATGGAAATGATAGATGCAGAAGTAAAGAGAAAGGAAGAAATGCTTAATTCAAAGCTAAAGATAATAGAAACCATGGAAAAACAGCTCCAATCTAGAGGGCAGAGGGCAATTATATCTCAATTGCCAGAATTGGAAGAAATGATAAAGGAAGAATTAAAGCAAAGAAAGATAAAAACAGGCATTAAGAAATTGGATGACCTGCTGAAAGGAGGTATACCAACTGGATCCAACACTATGCTAATAGGTCCCCCATTTAGTGGAAAAAAGGAACTTACCCAAATCATGGTCATTTCAATGTTGCAGCGGGGACTACCTGTAATATTAGTAACCTTTGGAGAGCCTGCTGCAAGCATATTGGGTGATTTGGCAAATATCTCTCCCATTGTAGATGCATACCTTAATATAGGACGGTTATACATAATAGACGCATTCAGCCAGCAATCAGGAATTGAAAAGACCAATCAGCAAGGAATTATTTACATTCAGTCTCAAACTGATACTAAGGGAGTACTTGAAACCTGTGACAGCATTGTCAGGAACTTTACCAAAGGAATTCCGCCAATTTTCGTGTTAACTGGGATTACAACTTTAATTAATCTAATAGATAAGGAGGAATTAATAAAGTTCTTCCAGATTTTTACTACGAAGAGGAAAATGGAAGATTCTATATCATTTTATGTTTTAGATAATAATTCCCTAGATGATCCGGATGTTCAAGCCATAGCTCATTTGATGGATGGTCTTATAATTTTCAAAAAAGAAGGATCAAAAAGCTTCCTGCAGGTACAAGGTTTAACTGATGTTGAATCAAGAGATTGGATAGAAACGGAATTCAGTAAAACAATGTTTAATCTTAAATCCTTTACACTTTCAAAAATAAGGTAAAAATGATTGTTCTAGGGATAGAATCGACATCTCATACATCTTCTGTTGGACTTTCACAAGATGGCGTTATCAAATATGTAAAATCTCACACTTACAAACCTGATATTGGAGGAATCAATCCACGAGATGCTGCTGATCATCACAGAAAATTTTTTCCAATTTTACTTGAAGAATTGTTTGATGAAAGCGGTATAAAATTTAGTGAAATTGATAAAATTGCTTTCAGTGTAGGTCCGGGTTTGGGTCCATCATTAAAGGTAGGGGCTTCTCTTGCCAGATACCTTGCAATGAAATATAATAAACCACTTGTACCAGTGAATCATGGAATAGGGCATCTAGAAGTGGCAAGAGTTTATTCAAATTTGAATGATCCTTTGTACCTTTATGTTTCCGGAGGAAACACTCAAGTGATACTCCATGGAAAAGGAAGGTACTCAGTGGTTGGAGAAACTCTCGATATCGGGGTGGGGAATTTTTTAGATAAGCTTGCAAGAGAAATGGGGATTCCTTTCCCAGGTGCACCTGTTCTTGAGAAGCTTGCTAAGGGGGGAAGGGAGATACTTGACTGCCCCTATATAGTTAAGGCTATGGATGTTTCATTTTCTGGATTATTTACATTTCTTAAAAATAAAATAGGCAAGGTAAGGGATGAGGACATTGCCTTCAATGCTCAAGAATACGCCTTTTCAGCGCTAGGGGAGGTCTCTGAAAGGGCCATGGCCCATTACGGGTTGACTGAGATTACTGTAACTGGGGGTGTTGCTATGAACAGGAGGCTCAGAGAAATACTAGGCACAATGGCGGAGGAAAGGGGATGGAAATTCAGTGTACCTCCAGATAACTATCTGCAAGATAACGGTGGAATGATAGCCCTTGCAGGGGAGAAAATCCAGGGAACTTTCAATTATCAAATTCCTATAAACCAATATGATAGGCTAGATTCTTGGGATTTAAATTTTGTTAATCGAGACCTGAAATACAGTATTGAGGGGGTTGGTGGGGAGAGCATAATATCAAAGGAAGAAATGCTGGGATTGAGCACCATTAAGAAAACCAGAAATGTTAGAAAATATAGAAATGAAGTGCTGGATGGAAAAATCAGAAATATGAGAATAAGAAGGGAAATCAGAGCCTATGCTGCATTTAAGGATCTTCGTGTGAATTCTCCAAATATAATTTTTGTAGATGTGAATAAGGGGATTATCTGGATTGAGGAAATAAATGGTAAAAAATTAACAAACGTTTTGCTCGAAGAAAATTATATTGACTTAAGTGATCTGGGGGAGGCAATAGGCCGACTTCACCATGCTGATATTTCGCACGGAGACCTAACAACTTCAAATATCCTTTACAGGGATGGAAAGTTCTTCCTGATAGATCCATCCATGGCAGAATTCAACGCAGGAATAGAGGAAAAGGCTGTGGATATACACCTGTTCAAGGAATCTTTGAAGACATTAAAACATAACTGGGAAGAGTACTTCATAAACTTTATGGAGGGATACGGTAAAGAATATGAAATGGAAAATATAATGAAGAGAGTTGAGGAGATAGAAAAGAGGAGAAGGTATGTATTATGAAGATTATTACAAGTAATCCGGGCAAATATGAGGAGTACCATAAATTTTTTGAAAAAATGGGATTGCCAATAGAATGGATCAGAATGAAATATCCAGAATTGCAGGCTGATACAACAGAAGAGGTTGTAATAGAATCATTAAATTATCTCATATCTAAAGGATACAGGGATTTTATAGTGGATGATTCTGGCATTTTTATTGATGCTTTGAATGGATTCCCGGGCGTTTATTCATCCTATGTATACAAGACAATAGGTTTAGGAGGCATTCTCAAACTATTGGATGGGGAAAAAAACAGGGGTGCAAAATTTGTAACAGTAATAGGTTTGGAATTAGAAGGTAATACCCATCTTTTCGTTGGTGAAGTAAGAGGAACTATTAACTTTAAACCACAGGGAGAAAATGGTTTTGGCTACGACCCCATTTTCATTCCAGAAGGCCATAGCAGGACATTCGCTGAAATGAGTATTGAAGAAAAGAATTCCATATCACACCGGGGAAGGGCTATGAATAAGCTAAAGGAATTTCTTATAAAAAAAATGATATAACTGCTTAAATTGTCCTCCTATGGAACCCGGCAAGATAAAAGAGTTCAAGATTCCAATATCCTTACTATTAATGGCAGTAACTTTATTCTTCATGGTACTATATCCACTATATTGGTTTAATTTGGTTATATTGCCTGTGGAGTTTATCAACTTAATAAATTTCATAGGTAACTGGTCATACTACATATTTGCAATCGCTGTAATTGGCTTCTTCTATTCAGTTTACCTATTCTACAGAACAGTAAAGGACAGGAAGGAATTTGAAGAGCTGATGAATGCAGATAGCAAGAGCGCGTTCGTGAAAAACTTAAGGGATCTTGAAATTATTTCAAGGAGGCTGGGTCCTAGCTTCGTTAAAAAATTGAGGGAAAAGAAGGAGGAACTAAAAATAAAATCCTAATTATCTTTGTTCAATTATATCTTTGAAAAATTGAGGATATTTATTCAAAGAATCGTAAACTTCATCGTTGTAATATTTTCCAGTGAATTTTCTCCTCCTAAATATAGGGGAATTACTTGCCATAACATATGACCATAATCCCGAAGGATAAGTGGGAACAGATGCTAAATAAGGGAAATAGTGGTTGAAATTTGCACTTATTCCTTTGATGGCTTTAATTATGTGGGCAGGATTCATGAATGGAGAACCAGTTTGAGTAACAAGAATACCTTCTTTGCCTAATAACTTAGAGGCCTTCTCATAGAATACCTCTGAAAATAGAGATGCAGCGAATCCAATTGGATCTGTGCTATCCACTATAATAACATCATAATTCCCCGTTTTATTAACAAATTCAAAAGCATCCATGTTGAAAATATTGACCCTCTTATCATCGAAAGAACTTGCTATTTCTGGAAAGAATTTTTTTGAAAGGCTTATAACTTCCTCATCGATTTCAACAAGATCTATTCTTTCAATATCATGTTTTAAAACTTCTCTTGCAACACCCCCATCCCCTCCGCCTATAATGAGCACATTCTTTGGATGGGGATGGCTAACCATTGCAGGATGTGTTATCATTTCTTGGTAAAAGTATTCATCCTTTTCCGTAAGCATAAAGCATCCATCTAGGAATAGAACCTTTCCAAAGAAGTCATTTTTAACAATATCTATCTTCTGGTATTTGGATTGCACGGAAGCCAAATGTTCTGATACCCTAATCCCAAATTTTACGTCCTCATTTTGATTTTCAAAAAACCAATGGTCAACCTTCATATTTTCAATATTGCTAAGTCTCACTTAATGTTTTCTTAGGATTAAAGCCTTTCTTGAATATGTTTATTAAAAATAAAGTGATACAGTATTACAAGAGGTGAAAAAATGCCTGAAGAATTAGACCCCTTTAAAATCGCCCAGAAACAACTGGACGAGGCGGCAAAAATTATGAAATTGGACCCCCAGGCCCATGCTATATTGAGGGAACCGTTAAGTATTTTACAGGTTCAGATACCTGTGAAGATGGATGATGGAACTACAAAGGTTTTTACTGGATTTAGGGTGCATTACAACGATGCTAGAGGACCTACCAAGGGAGGAATTAGATTCCATCCTGAGGAATCACTCTCAACAGTCAAGGCTCTTGCTGCATGGATGACCTGGAAAACTGCACTGGCTGATATACCATATGGGGGAGCAAAGGGAGGAATTATATGCGATCCCAAGAAGATGAGCCAGGGAGAACTAGAGAGACTATCAAGGGGGTATGTAAGAGCCATTGGTGATTATATAGGCCCTGAAGTAGATATACCTGCACCTGACGTTTATACAACCCCACAGATAATGGCCTGGATGATGGATGAGTATTCTAAGATGAAAGGAAAGAATCAGCCAGGCGTTATAACTGGTAAGCCATTAGAAGTTGGCGGATCCCTGGGAAGGGGAGATGCAACGGCAAGAGGAGGAATGTTCGTTTTAAGGGAAGCAGCAAAGAAACTAGGAATTGACCTCAAGAAAGCAACTGTTGCCATTCAAGGTTACGGAAATGCTGGAGAGTTCGCCCATAAACTTGTAACTGAAATGTTCGGCTCAAAGGTTGTTGCAGTTTCAGATAGCAAGGGCGGAATTTATTCCGAGAATGGGCTTGATTTCAGTAAAGTAAAGGAGCACAAGGAAAAGACAGGAAGTGTTATAAACTTCCCTGGTGCTAAGAACATTACAAACCAGGAACTGTTGGAGCTCAAGGTGGATGTTCTGATTCCAGCTGCCCTTGAGAATCAGATTACCGAGAAAAATGCAAAGAATGTTAAGGCAAAGATAGTATTGGAATTGGCAAACGGACCTACCACACCGGAGGCTGATGAGATTCTTGCCAAGAATGGTGTATTCGATATACCAGACTTCTTGGCAAACTCTGGAGGAGTTATTGTATCCTATTTTGAATGGGTACAGAACATTGGTGGATATTACTGGGATGAAAAGGAAGTTTACGAGAAGCTCGATAAGAAGATAAGCAAGAGCTTCTGGGACACAGTATCCACGATGGAGAAGTATAAGTGCAACCCCAGGCAGGCTGCCTACATATTGGCAGTTGAAAGGGTTGCGAAGGCCATGAAGATACGTGGCTGGTATTAAATTCATTTTTTCATTTTTTTCATTTTTTGAAATAGGGTTATAACCTTAAAATAATCATTTGTTGATTTTCATACATGCATGTACCCAGAGGTATAAAGGTATTAAGATTAAAGAGCTTAAGCAAGTCCAGGTTAATTCAATCCTTGGAATCATCTGAAAAAACATTACTACTTCTTGGTGACGGCATATTCATAGATGCATATTCATTGAAAAAGAGCTTCTCTAAATTGTATATTCAGAGGATACTGAATATGTATCAATTCCAGAAAACCATTGATGATTACTTTTATGATGAGATTGGCATAATAGCTATTTTAAGGTTATCAGAAATAGACCAATGGGATAGAGATATACTCTGGAATATCAGGGAGGCTCTAGAGAAGAGGTTTTTGGTTACAGGAGTAAAAAGTGAACTTTGGATAATAGAAGATCAGAATTATAGCAAGCCATACATAACAGAATATTTCCGCACAATTGAAGGGGGTGACAGAGAATGGGAAGAAATTCCCCAAGCAGCAGAATGGAGATAGAACAGATAGCTTCAGAGATACGGAAGTTCTATAGACTGATACCCTTGGAGGACAGAGAACTTATTGAAGACTTAATATCAAGGGCAAAAGAAATGGCATATTTGGGTTCTGTTACAAATTTGGACCCATATTTTCTTTTCCTTCTGTCGGTTATAATATCAATAAAAAAAGAAAAGCAGTTTCTATGATTATAGATATTTACGGAAGGGATAATCTTTACACCATAGATCTGCATCATAATAGAAAGGAGTGGGAATACCTTCACGAAATTTATGTGCATGGTCCAAGGCTTGAGAAAATTTCAGATGAACTAGGGGGTATTTCATGGATTAAGATAGAAGAAAAATACATGAGGGATATTTACGGTGAAAAAAAGGTTCTTTCCATATTAACCAGACCAAGTAAAATAAAAACTATAATTGAAGCAATAGAAAGTATAGGAAGGAAATACCAGTATCAGATTTACAACGCCGATATCGACACATTACAAGCTTTTCTTGTTAAGAACAATTTGGAACTTTTCTCCAATAACATTGATGAATTGGAGAAGCTGGAGGTTTTGGAAATAGGTTTCCAAAATGGTCTTGAGGAAATAGAAATCAACGGGGAAACTTTCCACAATGTAAATATTGCAATAGATGAATTTTTCCACTTAATTAAGAACTCTAATGTTATTGTTTCTAATCACGGGGACACATTCTTTCCAAAATTTTTTGGAATCGCAAGAAAATATGGATACGAGACATACTACAGAATTACAAAGGAAAGATCTTTTGAATCCTATGGAAGGGTTGTTCACAGAAAGAATGGTTTCATTATTGAAGGTATACCACATATAGATGCCTCTACATCTTTCATGTACAGCGAAGGAGGTCTTATAGGCTTATCCCTTCTTTCGAACTTCATATCTATACCCATATGGAAACTTGCCAGAATAACTCCGGGTACAGCAGTATCTTCCTATGAGGTAAAAAAATCACTTGAAATGGGTGTAATGATACCACTATACAAATGGGACCACGAAGAACCTAAGGATATCGACACATTCATCGAAGCAGATAGAGGGGGTCTTATACTTCAACCAAAGCCTGGAGTTTACTGGGATGTATATGAGATAGATTTCAGTTCCATGTATCCTTCCATAATAGTATTTTATAATCTTTCACCAGAAACCGTAAACGGAAAGTGCCAAGAGTTTGAAATAATTGAATCTCTGGGATTTAAAATATGCAAACATCGTGAAGGCTATCTATCGAAATTTCTCAGAGATCTTTTGTTACATAGACTCGAAATAAAAAAGATTAAGAAAGTTGATAGTAGGTTTGAAGGTGTTGATGCAGTTTTTAAGTGGCTTCTCCTCACTTCATTTGGTTACACAGGATACAAGAATGCTAAATTCGGAAAAATAGAAGTTCATGAGGCTGTAACAGGAATCGGTAGGGAGATACTTCAGAAAAGTATACAGATAGCTACTGATGAAGGTTTTAAAGTTATTCATGGAATTGTTGACTCACTTTGGCTCAGCGGAAACGGGGATATAAATAGTGTGATAGAACGTATAGAAAGGGAAACAAGACTTCAGATAGCCCTTGAGGGGAAGTATAAGTGGATAGTTTTCCTTCCATCACGCGAAGGCATTGGAGCTCTTAACAGATACTTTGGTTTAATGTATGGAGGCAAGATGAAAATTCGAGGAATAGATGCGAGGAGGAGCGATGTTCCAAATATATGCAAAAGGATGCAGGAAGATGTACTCGGACTTTATTCTAGTATAAATTCCAGGGAAGATTTTTCAAGGATTAAGGAAGAGGCCGTAGCAATATATGAGAAATATTTAGAAATTATACAAATGGGAAGGGCTACAGATGAAGATCTTACTGTTAATTTCGTAGCCACGCGTTACCCTGAATTCTATCTGAACAGCAATGTAAGAAAGAGTGCATTGATGAAAAATACAGAAGCAAAGCCAGGCGATAAAATAAGCTTTATAGTCATCAACGAAAAATCAAAAACGGTTTCAGTTATGGATTCAATAGGATATGATATTGGCTTTTACACAAGAAAGCTAAGGTCTTCATGGGAACAAATAAGTTTTCCACTCAAAGATAATTTATATCAAATGTTATTGGAGAATTATGATAGAAATTGATACCATAAACATAAATGGGAGAGAATATGAAACCCTTAAAGTAGATCTGGATCCAGCACCGCTAATACTCGTAAGGGGAAAAAAAGGTTTCTTAATGTGCGGCTATCTGAATATGGAGGCTGCAGATAAGCTTGGTGCAGTGGCTGTTTCAACTTCAGGAGTTAAAACTGTGGATGACATTCTAAACAAACCTGTAACAAAAATATCAGTGAAGGCACGTGAGCTGGGGGTCAAAGAAGGAATGACAGGTCGTCAGGCTTTAGAATACCTCTGAATAAAAAGATCTGTTTTAAATAATATTGTCAATTAGAGAACATGCAAACCGATTTATTTTTATATTTCTCCATAATATTACTTCTTCTCTTAATTGCTGTCGTATTATACTATTCATTTAAGGTTTCTAGGTTATATAAAAGGATTGAGGATGCAAGAATGGAAGCCCAAAGTCAAGCTCAAATTCAGGCAAGACAGAATTTTGAAGCATGGGTGCAGCAGCATTCCCAGCAATTGAGCATGCAACTGGAGCAATCCATAAGAACTGAATATGAGGGGAAATTAAAAATTTGGATGGAAGAAAATGAGAAAAACATAAGAAAAGACGCTATTTCTAAATCCATAAACACACTCCTGGGAAAAATTGGAGAGGAATTTGCACCTATATTTTTAGCTGAAAAGTTAAATGTTAATCCCAGGGATTTCAGGCACCTTGGGTCACCTGTAGACTACATAGCATTTAAAGGTCTATCAGATGAAGAGGCTCAATCAGAGATAATATTCATTGAAGTTAAAATGGGAAAGAATTTTGGTATATCAACAAGAGAGAGGAGAGTAAGAGATGCGGTTCAAAACCAGAGAGTTTCTTATCAAGTAGTCAATATGAATGATATGTTGAGCGAGTTAAAAGATAAGCTAAATAGCGAGATGCAGAATATATGAAGAGGAGCTGCATTCAAATTATCTTATAATTTAAGAAGATTCAAACCCTCTCATAAACCAGTATATATGCACCTCTCTTCTTCTCTTGTATTTCTTTTGGATCACTTTTAACTAGTCCAGACCCTAGGATTTTACCATCCTTGTCCGCGATTATACATGTTTTTTCAATTTCCAAATTTCCGGATACTTCTGTTATACCAACGGCATAAAGCTTGGCTCCATTCTTTATGCTATTTGCAGCACCGTCATCCACAATTACGTAAGGGAAATTCCTATCAAGCATAGCTTTAGCAGTGGGTAGCCATTGTTCTTGATATTTAAGAAGAATAGGCTTCTTCTCTGCATAAATAATGGAAACATCGTTTTCTTCTATCTCTAGATTCTTAGTGTTAATCTGTATCCCATATTTTTCCATTATATCTAAGAATTCACTGGATTCTCTTTTCGAGAGAAAATGTCTTTTCATTTTTCCATATAACGTATTTATGAATAAAATGTTTCCGGATTGCAATTTTCAGGCTAATTTACCAAAGGTTTTTTAAGGTTTTTTGATTAACCATCTATGAGGGCTAATTTTGGAAGCTCTTATAATAAATTTAGCCAGGAACAAGTAAACAAATTGAAAAATATTGAAAATGAGGTTCTAACTGAATTTATTGGATGGTATGTGGATTTAATGGAACCTTCGGACTTATTTGTTCTAACGGACAGTGAAGATGATAAAGAGTTTGTTAGGCTGAAAGCTCTTCTGGATAGAGAAGAAAAAAGATTGAAAAACAGGAACCATACATACCATTTTGATAATTATTACGATCAAGCTAGAGATAAGGAAAATACAAAAATTTTAACTCCTAATGGTGAATCTTTACCATTTCTGAACACCATGAAGAGAGAGGATGGCATAAAGGATATTGAATCAAAATTTAGGGGGATAATGAAAGGCAGAACTATGTATATAGGTTTCTTCATACTTGGGCCCTATAATTCGCCGATGTCGGAATACGCTGTTCAGATTACAGACTCCCCATATGTTCTACATAGCGAGATAATTCTCTACAGAACAGCCTATGAAGATTTCGTTAAGAAACCCAACCTCAATTTCATGAAATTTGTCCATAGCGAGGGAGAACTCGATGAACGGAAGGTATCCAAGAATCTCAGGGAAAGAAGAATTTATTTTGATAATGAGGGGCTGACAGCTTTTTCCGTAAATACCCAGTATGCAGGAAATACTGTAGGATTAAAAAAGCCGGCTTTTAGGTTAACAATTTATAAGGCACTAAAAGAAGGCTGGTTATCTGAGCATATGTTTTTGATGGGGGTCAATGGTCCAAATGGAAGGGTAACATACTTTACGGGTGCTTTTCCATCGATGTGCGGGAAAACTTCTACCTGTATGGTGCCAGGAGAAAGACTCGTTGGAGATGACCTTTCATTTATTAAGGTTATAAATGGTAAACCATATGCCATAAATATTGAAAACGGAATTTTTGGCATCATAGATGGCATAAATAAAGAGGATGACCCTATAATCTGGTCCGTATTGCACTCCAACGCGGAAGTAATATTTAGCAACGTCCTTGTTTCAGACGGAAAGCCATATTGGGTAGGTATGGGTGAACCAATACCCGATAGGGGGGAAAATCATAGTGGCACCTGGTATAAAGGGAAAAAAGATGCCGAGGGAAAGGAAATTCCTCCATCTCACAAGAATGCAAGATTCACTGCCCCATTGGAGGATTTCCCAAATCTTGACAAAAATGCTTTAAATTCACATTCTGGAGTACCGCTAGGGGGTATCATTTATGGTGGCAGGGACCCTGATACCTGGGTACCCGTTTCCGAAGCTTTTGATTGGGAACACGGTATAATTGCAAAGGGTGCATCCATAGAATCAGAAACAACCGCAGCCTCACTTGGGAAGGAGGGTGTAAGAACCTTCAACGCCATGAGTATAATGGAGTTTTTATCAGTGGATTTGGGTTTATATTTGAAGAATTATCTTGAATTTGGAAGGAAGCTAACCGATGTGCCAAAGATATTTGGAGTTAATTATTTCCTTAGAGACTCTAACGGGAAATTCCTGAATCATAAGACTGATAAGGCTGTGTGGTTAAAATGGATGGAGCTAAGGGTTCATAATGACGTAAAGGGTGTTGAGACACCTATAGGTTACATACCGAGGTATGAAGATCTGCAACCTTTATTCAAGAAAGTCTTAAATCGTGATTATTCAAAAGAGGACTATGAAAAACAATTCACAATCAGGATACCTGAACTTCTTAACAAAAACAAGAGAATAGTTGAAGTTTATTCAAAGATTAAGACTTCTCCAGAGGAGGTCTTCAAAGTTTTGAAGAAAGAAGAGGAAGGACTATTAGAATTGAGAAAATTGAAAGGAGATTACGTCTCTCCTTTCGCACTGTATTAATAAATTTTTTCCCTGACTATTATTTTATCCCTATCTTCTCCATTTCCAACTATGGGAATAGGAATCTTAATTTCACTCTCAATAAAATCTATAAACTTTTCTAGATTATTAGGATTATCATCCCAGGGCTTAAATTCCTCATAATTTACCTTATCCACTTTCAAAAGAGGATCGTATTCTTTGACCTCTGATCCATTGACTTCATATGAAATTGCTGCCTTTATTTTCTTGAATTTTCCCAAGACATCTACCTTTGTTAAAGCAATGTAATCGAATCCATTCAATTTGGCTGACTTTCTTAGCATGGGAATATCAAAGTATCCTACCCTCCTAGGTCTCCCCGTGGTAGCACCATATTCCCAACCCAATTTTCTTAGTTCCTCAGCTTCATTACCGAAAATTTCTGTGGGGAAATACCCTTCACCTACCCTTGTTATATAGGATTTTGCAACACCCATAACCTTTTCTATGTATTTAGGGGGCAAACCAGTTCCAACGGTAACGCCTCCTGAAATAGTATGGGAAGATGTAACATAAGGGTAAGTTCCAAATTCAATGTCAATAAAAGTTCCCTGTGCGGCTTCGAACAATATCTTTTTTCCTCTTTCAATATTCTCCAATAAGAAGTCTGCAGTATCAATTAAATTCCCAGAAAATTCTCTAGCAATCCCTATAATTTTTTCTATCTCTTCTTTAGAAATCTGAATATTGTAGATTTGAGATAGTAGATTGAATTTTTCATAAACATCGTCCTGTAAGAGGTCTATAATTCTTATACCATACCTCCCGTATTTACTCTCATACGCAGGTCCAATCCCTTTTAATGTGGTTCCAATTTGGCTTTTTCCCCTGACTCCTTCTAGGAGGGAATCCCTTTTAAAATGAGCAGGTGTAACTATGTGGGCTAATTTAGAAATAAAAAGATCTGGAAATTTCGAAATCGTGGATAATTCACGAATTTCAGAATACAATTTTTCTAGATTTAATACTACTCCGTTGGCGAGTACTAAGGTTTTTACTCCAAAGAAACTTGCTGGAATTAGATGAAATTTTATCTGTTTCCCAGAATTTACAACGGTATGACCAGCATTCTCCCCGCCGTTGAACCTCACACCAATGTCAAAATAGCTCGACAAATAATCTATAATTTTTCCCTTTCCTTCATCACCGAATTGGGCCCCAACAATTGTTAGGTTTCTCATCTATTATCTAAGATTAATTGGAAGAATAATAAATAGTTATGTAGAGTTCAGATCAAGTAACATACGTTAAAGCTTCGGAACTTGAAGCTGTGATCCCTACACCCTTGTGTGGGGGTTTCATTAAAACGCAACAATTGGCTCGTTGACAAAGACCTGAAGAAATCAGATTATTACTCCTAAAACCATAGTCCAGAAATATTCGTATTACTTCCTTGAACTCCATTACAGTTTCAAGGAGTCTTCTGTCTTATGAAAGGTTAGGCTCAATAGTCCTGTTATATATCAGTAAATATAGGAAATTGATCATTATTAAATTTCACATTAAGGGGAGACCGTGTATCTTCTCGATAAAGATTAGAGTTTTACTTTACCCTTAAACTCCGAACTTTTTTATAAATTCATGCATTTACAATGCAATGAATTATAAAGTGAGGGGTTATTTGGGACTTTTAGCCATAGGTGCAAGGTTCTATCCTAGGATTAGATATTTAAGTTATTATCAGAAGACATTAAATAAGACAGGTATGCCTCCAGATCCAAATAAAACAAAAAAAGAGGCAGATAAATTATTTAAAGCATTAATAAAATCTGGGCCAATTTTTATAAAATTTGGGCAGTTGCTTTCATCAAGAAGGGATTTATTGCCCGAGGAATATATGGAATCTTTATCAAATCTTCAAGACAAAGTTCCATTTCCTGATTTCAGGGAGGTAGAAGAGGTAATTAAGGCAGAAATAGGCGACATAAATAAGGTATTCGAACAATTTTATAGTGAGGGGCTATCTGGAGCATCATTGGGTCTGGTTTACAAAGCTATATATAAAGGAAAGCCTGTGGCTGTTAAAGTTCACAGACCAAACATAGAAAAAATAATTGAGAGGGATAAGCCAAAAATTAGACTTTTGATTAACATGTTGGAAAGGAATACCGGTAAATCATTTGCACTAAGACCCATGATGGAAGAATTCCTTAATTCAATTTATTTAGAACTTGATTATGAAAGAGAGGCAGAATCAATAGATATCATAGGGAGCAAGATAGAAGAATTAGATCTTGATTTTAACGTAAAGGTTCCACAGGTTTACAAGGAAATATCTACTAAAAGAGTATTGGTTATGGAATACCTTGATTTCATAAAGATAACCGACCTGAATTCTATAAGGAAAGAAGGATTAAACCCAAATTTACTGGCCAAGAACGTCGACAAAATGTTTTTGAGGCTTGCTTTAAGAAAAGGTAGATTTCATGCAGATCCGCATCCAGGAAACATTGGAGTGAGAAAGGATGGAACAATAGTGTTATTGGATTTTGGTATGACATCAGAAATCTCTGAAGAAACGAGGGATAGATTAATTTTGGCTTACTATTATTTGAGTAAACTAGACGCCGACAATCTTGTAGAAACTTTAACTGACATGGGTATAGTGGATCCGCTGGCGGATAGGGCAATAATGGTAGAAGCAATAAAAATGGCCCTTAAGAGTCTAGAAGGTAAGGATATAACAGATATAGAATATAGGGAATTAGTTAGAAAGGCAGATGAAATCTTATTTAGATTTCCATTTAGGCTTCCTTATAATCTGACTTTGTTTGCGAGAATGAGCGTTATATTGGAGGGAGTCTGCAAAACCCTTGATCCAAATTTCAACTTTATAGCTACAGTATCTGAAATCATGGAAGAGGAGAAAGCGGAAAGAAAAGTATTTGTGAGAAAAATCAAGGACATACCGTACAAAGTATTCAAAACATACAATCAAATGAAACAAATACCCGAATTAGTCAAATCCATATATTTAAATATGAATAAGAAAAAGGATAACAGATATCAGTATGCAATTATATCTGCCGGATTATTCATAGGAGGATCAATTTTCTATGGAAAAGGGGATAATTTTTGGTTATTCCTGATATTCATTATAGCAGGGATTTCGATGGGTATTCTCTCTTTAACGTAAGAAATTAATCAATTTTAACAGTTTTAACATTTTTCAATGTCAAGATTATTTTCAAAACACCGTTTTCAAGCTTAGCTTCAATGGAATCGCTGTCAAATTCCCTCATTATTCTAATATACTTAGAGAATTTAGTAACTCTCTCTTCATAAATTACCTGTCCTTCCAATTTCTTATCGCGTTTCCCGGTGACCTTTATACCGTATTTCATAGCTGTAATATTTATGTTCTCTTTTTCAAATCCAGGCACATCCAAATATATCCTAATTTTATTACCTTCCTCTGTAATGTCCATATGCGGATAAAGTGATTCTGAAATACCCTTTATTGTCTCTCCAACCTTCTTCACCAAAGTATCCGGTTCTAGTTGCATATTTATATACTGTAAATAAAAATAAATCTTTTTTGTAGTTAAAACTAGGTAATTAGATGATTTTTCTTATTTCATTCTCCCGACTTGAAATCCAGTCCTCATCTATTGCACTTATATATATTCTTATTATGGGCTCAGTCCCAGATTTCCTGGCAAGTATGAATTTATCACCCTTGATTAGCTTTATACCGTCTGTTTCGTCCTTATCAAAATCTTGATATTTGTTCAGGAGTTCTTTCTTTATGGAATCGAAATCTCTATTCATAGGAATTCTTATTCTCTTAATTTTATAATCTGGCATCTTCCCAACAATTTTTGATATGCTCTGTTCCTCAGATGCAATTATATCGAGCATCATGGCCAATGCAAATGCTCCATCTCTGGCATTTAGATACTCAGGATATATCACTCCACCATTTTCTTCACCACCAAATAGTCCATTTATTTTTTCCAATTCGTCCGCAACTATGGGAGCTCCTACCTTTGTTCTATGAACCTTAACCCCGTGGTTCTTGGCAACCCAATCTATTAGGAAGCTAGAAGATACTGGAGTTACCAGATCACCTTTTTTGCTTTGAAGTATATGGTCTGCAATTATCGCTACAACCTTGTCTCCATCTATGAAATTTCCATTTTCATCCAAAAATACTGCCCTGTCAGCATCTCCATCGTGGGCAACAGTAAGATCAAAACCCCCAGATTTTGCAAAATTTATGGTTTTTTGAAGATTCTCCTCTGTCGGCTCTGGATTCCTTCCTGGGAAAAATCCATCGGGGTTTCCATTTATAGATGTATATTTTACACCTATTGACCTCAATAACGCGGGAGTAGTTTTTGTAGCCACAGAATTGGCGAGGTCTGCCAGAACATTTAGTCTAGACATTCTTATTTTAGCAACTTTTATAAATTTATGAATTCTTGCTATGTAAATTTCTGAAGCATCTTCTGACCTAATTCTGCCCACGGTATCCCAGGTAGTTTTATAGTATAAATCACCCATAATAATGCGTTCAACCTCTGATTCTTGTTCCTTGTTTGGGTGAAGTCCGTCAGGTCGTACTAGTTTCAATCCATTGAATTCTGGCGGATTATGGGAAGCAGTAATCATGACTCCGGGGATTGCATGCGTTTTACAGTAAACCTGCAAACCGGGGGTAGGAAAGAGACCAAGATCAATGACATTTTTACCAGCATTCATAATTCCTGCAGCTACCATTTGTTTGAGAAGATCTGAACTTGTTCTGCTATCATTGGCTATGGCAATTTCGCTTTCTTCAAAATAAGTACCCGCAGCCATTCCAAGTTTGTACGCTAGCTCCGGGTCTAAGGTCTCATTTAAGATTCCCCTAATTCCATTAGTTCCAAATAAAGACATAGTTTCAACCTTCCTTGGTGAAGGAATTAAAACATGTATTTTAATCTCATTGAGGTCTAAATTTATTGAATGTTCAGAAAGTATAATTAAGAAATCTTAAATTTACATGACAAATGTGAAAGCGATGGATAAGCGTGAGATAACTGTGATTATATTGATTTTATTAACTTCGTTTGCATTAATAGGGGTCGGAATATACTATGGTCAATTCAATTTAGCCTACAGGGAGATAATAGGGAATAATTTAACAGATTATAAGAATGGATTATATGTTTCAAATATAATAACCTTAAATTATACAGATCAATTTTCCATTACCGCAAACGAAACTCCCACTCTCGTACTCGTCAACTCTACTGCGAATATATCTCAATCTTATCCGAATGATTACGTTATAAATTATACGGAAGTGTTAGGCAACATTTACACATACCCGAGCCTGCAAGGGAGGTATGTGGTTATATTCCACTCCAATTATCGTCCGGAATTTAGTTACTCCATAATAAGACCTACAATTTACTACTCTATATCATTAATTTTATTAGGTTCGGGTCTGGTCTTGCTGATTTCAGATGCTGTACTTATCTATATTTTGATAGCAAAAAGATACTTAGGGGATTAACTTATCGGTATTTTCTTTATTTGTACTCCTTGACCTAATTTAATTTCCCTGACGATCAAGGATATCCCGTATCTTAGAAAATAATCCCTAATTACATTGGTTACAAATTTTTCATAATTTTCGTGATCCCAGAAGGCTGTTATGCCGCCCTCCCCTTCTCCCAAATTAAAGAAATAACCAATTATTCCATAGGAGTCCATTAAATGAGAAAGCTCATTTTGGAAGTTGGATGTAATTCTCAAACTATCCCTGATACCTAGTGCCGAATCGTAAGAGGCCTCAGCCACAACTTCCATGTTTCCGTTACTGAGAGCATCTACCATCTTTTTATATATTAATGGTTCGGATGAATAAAATGTATTATAATTGTTATATGGATATTTTAACGGGCCTTTACCATCTAATTTTTTGAAAATTGAATTTAATTTTTTAATAAACTCAGTATAGGCTTCATTTTTTAGCAAATTTTTCCTGGTTATATGATAGATTTTTATGCTTTCTGTATTCATAATTTCGCCAGTTACTCCATTATCATTTCCAACAATAAATTCTCCGAACTTCTGATTAAGAATTGACTTTACTTTAAAGCCTCTGAATCTGAATTTCAACCTTTCCAATATTTCAAGAGTTAGCTGTTCCACTTCAGCTATAGAAAGTGTAACATTGTTTACCAAAGAATAAGCATATATTGCGGATAATGCAATGGAATATTCCATTGATAAGTTATCCTCCAGTTCAAAACCTCTATACAAGAATATTTCAGGTCGTTTGTCCCATCCCCTCTGTTTCGACAACTTCTCCATAAAAACGAAGGGATCATACCACTTACGGAGTATCTCGGATTTGTCATCAATATGAATAGTCTGATCCTCATATGTCCTTATGAGAGTCAAATCTGAGCTTTTAACTAAAAAATTAACTCCTTGGTTTATCGGCATTGCAATATAATTTTGGAGTTTGGAGATTTCTGGATTTATTAATGGGAAGGATAAAGCTGGGATTTCAACAATGTAACCCCCAATAAAATGATTCTTTAATGTATCATCAAATACCATTGCGGGGAAAAAATTTAAGAAATAAAAGTTTTCCCGATTATATGATTATTTCTGATGGAACCATACTGGAATTAATTAGGGTAGGTACTTTGGAGATAACTCCCTTTGACGAATCAAAGTTGACTCCTAATGGATATGATTTCTCTATAGAGACCCCAATTATCGTTGAACCTAAGAAAGGCATGCAGCTAGAAACAAAGGAATATGTAAAGTTACCATCCTTCTTGATGGCGCAGATGCTTCTAAGGTCATCGTATTCTCGAAAGGGCCTTATCGGCAGTTTTGGATTCGTGGATGCAGGCTTTATAGGAAAAATAAGATTCTTCGTTTACAATTCATCAGACGAACCAATTGAAATTTCAGATCAGAAAGGTGTTTTCCAAATGGTATTCATGTCACTTGATAAACCGGCATTGAAGGAATATTCACAAAGATCTGGGCATTATCAGTTTCAGGGTATCCAAAATAGTTGAAATGCGACTTGATTTTGAAGTTAAATTGTCTTACAAAATTATCTAAAAAATATTCTATTTTTAAAAAATTGAAGATATTAGAGATTTAATTAAAATTAGTTTCAGCTTCTTCTATACCTTCTAAAGTTATATCGATGGGTAAACTCTCCTCTTTTTGAATGGGCTTCGAAATAATTCCAGATTTAATCTCACCTTTTATGAATTCCTTGAATGATTGTAACCATACACTCTGTAAGTATCTTTGCGTCAATTTAACTTGAGTAAATATATTCTCGGCAAATTTCTTATTCAACTGATCAACTGTTTCGTCTAATGAGTCGTTCTCCAGGGTCTGAATACGACAACGAAGCTTCTTGAAGTTCTGCAATACTGAGGAATATAACCTGTTCCTTTCCTCTTCAAATTCAAAAGGCTTTATCAGATATAATGAAAATGGAAGAGATTGATTATGTAGGCTGAAGGCTAGTTCTAAAGTGGCATAAGCACTTGAACCACCCATACCTGTAATTAATACGAAGTAATCATTATTTTTAAGTATCCTGTCCTCTATTAACTCAAATTTTTCCTTAATAGCTCTCTTTCCAATCTCTGGCATTCCTGATGTATCTTTATGATCTAGGATTATGTCTTCACCTATTAAGATTGTTTCCAATCCCATTCTCCTTTTATTGGAGAGTTGATCTGTATTTATGCAAAAGAATCTTACGTTGTTAATTTTTTTACTCATTTCTTCAACAACGTTGCATCCAGCACCTCCGAGGCCTATTACTGCTATGAAAGGATCATCAATCAGGCCGTCCTTTTTCATTCTTTCATATAATAGGGCGGCTTCATAATCACTCATTGTCTCATTCATATCTTTTATCCACCTCTTCATCATTCATTAAGTTGAGGTCCGGAAGATTCTCTCCATTCTTCTTTGTATCTGCAATCCATTTTACCCTTTTATTTAATATGGCCGGTAAAAATCCCTCAGAACCAGCTTTATCTATTATGAAATCTATGGCCTCCTCATAGTTATCAAAGTACCCTTTTTTCACATATGGCTCCAATGCTTTCAATGTTGCTGTTGAAATTCCACTAGAAATGGTTTGAGGTTTCTGTACCTGATTGGCCCCCTTTATGTAACTGAAAATTGCCGCCCTAATAAATTCGGATTTGGTCTTAAATTTCAATGTGGTACTAAGAAAGTCGTTTATTTCATCATCCTCTTGGGGTGTTAGCCTCAATGCAATCCTTCTGGAGTTATCTCCGGACATCCTTTTCATCTCTTAATATTGAATATGATACAAGATCTATTTAAATCTTTTTGATCAGTTCGACGTTCGAAAAATTTGCTTCCTTTAATAATAAAATTTATAATTTTTTTAAAAATTTGTAAAATTCATCATAATTATGATAGATAGCAAAACCATTCTTTTGCATATGTCAAACTGAGATGTCTCAATGTGTGCCGTTAGGTCGAACAATTATACCAAATGGAATACAATTAGCTTTAATTGTTACAATTACGTAAAACAACGTTAGTTCGCTGTATGCTCTTTGTGTAAATACATATGAAAATATTTCAATCAGAGTTATATATTCCTAACTATGGATGAGCAAAATTATTTAACACTCCTGAAGAAAGCCAAGACAACAATCAGCAAGAAAGTAGATTCCAATCGTTTCCAGGTTCCAAAACCTGAAATTATAATGGAAGGTAAAATAACAATATTAAAGAATTTCAAAGATATAGTAGATACCATTAATCGCGATAAAGAACATATTTATAAGTACCTGTTGAAACAATTTGGTGTTTCCGGGGATATAGATGAGAGTGGAAGATTAATTTTGAAAGGAAAGATCTTGGAAGAAAACGTTGAGAAAGCTATAAATGAGTATTTGAGAATTTATGTGCAATGTTATGAGTGTGGAAGTTATGATACAGAACTGGTAAAGCAGAACAGAAACGAATTGGTTCATTGTAAGGCATGTGGAGCAGAAAGGCCATTATTTGCAAAGAGAGAGATAAAGTCAGCAGAGGAAAAGGTGGAAGAGGGAAAAGAATATGAAGTTACAATAACAGATGTTAATAGGGATGGTGATGGGGTAGCAATTAAAGGAGAGTATACCATAATTATACCAGGTGCAAAGAAGGGAGAAAAAGTAAGGGTAAAAATAGAGAAAATTAAGAAAAATTACGCAATAGGCCAATTGGTGAAATGATGTATGTAATTGATACGAATGCCATTATTTATGCAATTAAACAAAAGATTAGCCTTGAAAAATTCTTATTTGAAGAAATTGTCGTACCATCCAGTGTAGTTGAAGAGCTGGAAAAGCTTTCAATAAATGATAAAAACGCCAAGATAGCCTTAAGGCTTATACAGAAATATAAAGTTATAGAGACAAGTGAAAAGGGTGACGAAGGTGTTATCGATGTAGCTTTAAGGAATAACGGCAAAGTAATTACAAATGATGCAGACCTCATAAAGAGATTGAAGTTATTGGGAATAAGTGCTGTGAGCGTTTCGTTAGGAATGGTTAGATCATGAATCCAAATCTTTTTGATTTTTTGAAAAAATTAATGATAGTTTCTAACAATGGTTCCTACCGTGGTTCTACATTAGAGTTATCCAAGCTATTTGGTATATCCCAGCAGGCAGCTTCGTTAAATCTCATAAATCTTGAGAAAGAGGGATTTATTAAAAGGGTTCGGGAAAGGAATGGACAGATAATATATTTTCTTGAACCAGCATATGAGCTTATATACGAAGAATTCAATAGTTTGAATTTCATACTAAATAGACAAGATAAATTGGATATAAGCGGTAAAGTCTTCTCTGGACTTGGAGAGGGAAAATACTATATATCACAAGAAAATTATAAAAATGGCTTAAAGGCTATTTTGGGTTTTGAACCTTTTTTGGGTACATTGAATATTAGGATATCAAAGAAGGAATTGTATAAGATGGAAATAATAAGATTAAAAGGAAGGAAATATATACCTCCTTTCGAGAAAGACGGTCGTGTATTTGGTAAGGTTTATGTTTACAACGCTGAACTTAAAGGGGAAAAAATTGGCTCTATAATCCCAGAAAGGACTCATTATACTGATGTTTTAGAGATAGTGGCAAAGGATAATCTCAGGCAGAAATTCAATCTAAAGGATGGGGATGTTTTAGAGGTAACGGTAAGGTTTGATTGAATCTGTTTAATTAAAAATTGGAATTGAGAACAGGAAAAATAATTAAATTATATTTTCTTCTATCTCTTCCCCTTCCATTTCCCTTTCGCAGTAATGACACTTCAATATCAGAGGTTTCTTTGAAACAGTAACAAATCTTGATTTTACTCTTTCATTGGAATTTGTGATGCACTTGGGATTGGAACACTTAATTATTCCAGAAAATTCATTTGGTATCTCAACCTCAAATTTATTCACTATATCGTAATCTTCTACTATGGATATTGTCGCTCCTCCTGCTATAAGAGCAATTTTATTGAGCTCAGATGAATCAAGTATCCTCTCCTCAATTTTGATAACATCTTTTAAGCCTAATTTTTGACTTTTAACGTGGATTGCTATGCTAACTGTTTGTCCAATATCTCCCTCTATATTTAGAATCTTTAAAACTTTTAATGCTCTTCCAACTGGAATGTGATCTATTACAGTTCCTTTCTTTATTTTTTCTATCTTTAATGTCTTTTCCTTCTCCATTTTACTCCCCCCTTAATATTAAATCCAAAATTGCCATTCTAACCGGCACCCCATAAGCTGCTTGTTTGAAGTATCTGGCTTGCGGATAATTATCTATCTCTACAGGAATCTCATCTACCCTAGGCAATGGATGCATGATGATTAAACTCTTCTTAGCCTTCTGCAAATGGGATGTTTTCAGGTAATAGGATCCAGCAACCTTCTTATACTCTTCAGGATCGGGGAATCTTTCTTTCTGAATTCTTGTTACATAAAGTACATCAAGGTCCTGTACAATTTCTTCAAGGTCCTCGTGTTCTTGAACTTTTATTTTTGTTGAAATGTCTTTTAGGATATGCTTCGGCATTTTAAGGGTTTCAGGACTAATGAGATGTAGATCAATTTTGAAGAGCGATAATGCCTTTGACAGAGAATGTACTGTTCTTCCATACTTTAGGTCTCCCATTACTCCCACGCATATATTGTCTAATTTACCCAATTCCCTCTTTATCGTAAAAAGATCAAGCAATGTCTGAGTGGGGTGTTGACCCGCACCATCTCCAGCATTAATTACCGGCACTTGAGCAAATTCTGATGCCAATCTTGCTGCCCCCTCCATGGGATGCCTGATGACAATTACATCAGAATAGCTTTCCACAATTCTAACAGTATCGATTAAGGTCTCCCCTTTCACTACCGAAGATGACTCTAAAGCTCCAAAACCTAAAATCCCTGCTCCCATCCTCATTGCAGCAGATTCAAAACTTAATCTTGTCCTTGTACTAGGTTCAAAGAAAAGTGTAGCAACTATCTTATCTCGTAATGGTTTTTCGGGATGACCGGTTTTTGCATAAGACACCATATTCTCCGATCGTTCTAAGACTTCCAATATTTCTTCTTTTGAAAAATCCCCTATTGAAACTATATCCTTATTAAGCCACATCCTTTATGTAAAAATGCATATAATAAATATTTATCCCACCATAACATTAAAGGCGATGAGATCTATAATTTTACACGGAGGGGTAGGGAGCTCTACAGAGTTCAATGAGGCTTTAAATAAATATGCAAGGCTGGCATTAAATTATAGCGATCCATTGGATGCGGTTGTAGCCGCAGTAAAGTACATGGAAGATGATCCAAATTTTAATGCAGGTACAGGATCAGTAATGAGACTCGACGGAAGCATACAAATGGATGCTGCCGTTATGACACAAGAAGATTTTGGTGCAGTTATAGGTATAGAATATGTCAAAAATCCGGTGCAGGTTGCAAGGGAAATAATGGAGAATAGCCCCCACAAAATATTGTTCGGAGATGGAGCCTTGAAATTCGCAAGGATAATGGGGCACCCATATTATGACCCTACTACAGAAAAGGCCATTAAAAGGTTGGAAGAAGTTAAAAAGAATTTATCGACAATGGACAAGTTTCAAAAGTTTGAGAAAATAAGTACTGATACTGTTGGTGCAGTAGCAAATTATGATGGTAAAATCGCTGCTGCAATTTCCACAGGCGGAGCTTCTCCCATGTTGAGAGGAAGGGTGGGAGATACACCCATCCCTGGTTCAGGAATATTTGTTAGAGGTGAATACGGTGCAGTAGCAACTGGGACAGGTGAGGAAATAATTAGATTAACATTGACTTTTTCTCTTTATTGCGCAAGGAATGATATTGCAAAGGAGTGGGAAAGGCTCTCCTTCAATAATCAACATCCTTTAGGCGTAATTGGATTTATAGGAAATAGAAAGTTCGTATTTGCAAATAAGAGCATGGCAGTTGGTACGGCTGAGCTTTAATTTAATTAAATTGCTTCGTTTTTTATTTGAATAAATTACCGAAGAGTACGCTCTCAATCAACCTAAGATTACCATCCTATAATGCTAATTTTCCTACTTACTTGAACAACTCTTCATAATCTATAAATATAGAAATAATTTTACAATTGTGCATGGAAATGACTAATCAAGAAATTGCTAAAGATACTGATCAAGAACTGATAGAAATATTGAAAACTTTGAAGACAAATATTAAAATTATAGGCTGCGGTGGATCAGGCTCAAATACTATATCAAGAATTATGGAAGAGGGAATTACAGGCGCGGATGTTATTGCCGCTAATACTGATGCGCAGCATTTATTGCTAACCCAAGCACCAAGGAAAATTCTTCTGGGGAAAAGGTTAACCAGGGGATTAGGTGCCGGCGCCATCCCCCAAATAGGCGAGCAGGCTGCCAGGGAGGCGGAGGATGAAATTAGATCTGTTGTAGAGGGCGCAGATATTGTTTTCGTGACTGCGGGAATGGGAGGTGGAACTGGAACCGGTTCAGCTCATGTTGTGGCCGAGCTAGCTAAACAGGCTGGAGCTTTGGTTATAGCCGTGGTTACATTACCATTCACCAGTGAGGGGAAAATGAGAATGGAAAATGCTCTGTGGGGTTTGCAGAAGTTAAAAGAGAAGTCTGACACTGTTTTAGTTATACCTAACGATAAACTGCTTCAGATTGTACCAAGATTGCCATTAAATGAAGCATTTAGGTTTGCAGATGAAATATTGATGAGTGCTATTAAGGGCCTCACCGAATTAATCACTAAGCCAGGGTTAGTTAACCTGGATTTCAATGATCTTAGGACAGTGATGAAGGATGGAGGAAGTGCTATGATTGGAATCGGCCAATCAGGAAGTCAACAGAGGGCATTGGATGCAGCCAAAAAAGCATTAACATCACCTCTATTGGAATCCGATATTTCGACTGCCACATCTGCTATAGTGTCTGTAACAGGCAGTTCCAATATGTCAGTTGAGGAGGCCCATTCCGTATTGGAAGAGGTTAAGAAGGCTATAAATCCAAATGCAAGAATAATTTGGGGAGCGCGTATAGATGAATCTATGAAAAATGATATAAAGGTCCTTACCATACTGGTTGGAGCCAAGAATAAATATTTGCCGTGAGGGAATTTAAATGGCTATTGATGAAAAATTGGTTGATGTACAATCAAAAATAGAGGAGGCATTCGGAAGAATAGGAAGAGGAAAGTATGCAAGAATCCTGAAAATGGCAAGAAAACCTACTAGAGAAGAATTTAGCAAAACATCAATAATTACGGGTGTGGGGATAATAATAATAGGTGGTATAGGTTTTATCATATATCTAATTATGAATGTATTTTTCCAGGTGCCGTAAATGATTGAGATAGAATATAAACCAGGATCCATTGTACCGGAACATAGGGTTGTGATAGTAGGAGAGCAGAGGGAAATAGAATCTGGTAATAATAAGAGGGTGCCGTTCAAATTTACTGTAATAAACGAAACATCCGAGGATATAAAGGGCTCAGTTAATTTTGGTTTGGATATAAAAGAAACAAAAAATGAAATCGAATGGTTCATAGGGGTTGTCCAAAAAAGGCCCAAGGCTTCAAGTATTCTTCCAGGCTCTGAAGATTATTTGACATTGGATTATAAAGTTCCAAAGGGCTCTAAAGAAGTTTATGAAATGTATGTAGAGACTCCAAAAGGTGGTGAAATTGGAGATTCTGCCACTCTGTTTGTGAAAGATGATTCTGGTAAATATCCAGCCTTTACAATTAAGCTAAAACAATCCATAATCATAATTAAGACCACTATTGGTCAAGAAATAAGAATAGCTAGGGATATCGGCATGAAAGCTCAATCAGAAAATGCCGATTATATTTACAGTGTTCTGGTGCCGCCAGATTTGAAGGGCTATGTTTTTGTTGAAACTCTTTATCCGGACAGGACTATGGCACTTTTAAGGAATGTTAGAGGAGCAAGGAATATGATCTCAGGAGATGTTGACATTAAAGAAATAGAAATTTATCTAACTTCCAAACCTGCCACTGAATCATTAGAAGTGGGTAATTTAGTACAAATTATAGATGGTCCATTCAAAAACGAGGTAGCAAGGATAACACATATTGATCAGGCAAGAGATGAAATCACTTTGGAATTGCAGAATGCTGTAATTCCAATTCCATTAACGGTCAAGGCCGATTCGGTTAGGGTCCTTGATAAAGAGGTGAAATAAGTATGCCACAGGAAGTTTCAATAATGGTTGAAGGTGGAAAGGCAACAGCAGGCCCTCCATTGGGGCCAGCTCTAGGTCCGTTGGGTATAAATTTGGGACAGGTTGTAAAGGAAATAAATGAGAAAACCAAGGCATTTGCAGGAATGCAAGTTCCAATTAAGGTAATTGTAGATCCTGAAACAAAGAAGTTTGAGATACAAGTGGGTAAACCCCCAGTTTCTGCTCTCTTAAAGAAGGAGTTGGGAGTTGAAACTGCTACAGGCGATTCTAAAGCCAAAAAAACAGGTAACCTTAAACTATCCCAGATTAAGAAGATCGCCGAAACAAAAATGGATAATATGAATGCCTCAACGCTCAAATCTGCCGTTCTGGAAGTTCTCGGTACTTGTGTTTCCATGGGTATAACCGTCGAGGGTAAGGACCCAAGGGAAATACAGGCCAAGATTAAGTCTGGAGAAATTGAAATTTAATTTCGTTGGATAATTTTTAATACTTTATTTTTATCCACTTTGGAGTAGGAGAGCAATAGCTCGCTATACTACTCAGGTGAACTGATGGATTCTGAAAAGTTGAAACAGGCGATTGAAAAGGTGAAAACAGGGTCTCCCCAGAGAAAGTTTAGGGAGAGTGTTGAGCTTACCATAAATTTAAAAGATGTGGATCTTTCTAACCCAAAAAACAGGATTAATGAGGAAATAATTCTTCCCGCAGGTAGAGGAAAGGAAGTTAAGGTGGGAGTAATTGGAGGAAATGAACTCATAGCTAAGGCATCTAAAGCTGCCGATAAATTAATTTCTGCTGATGAGTTGGACAAACTTGCGGAAAACAAGAAAGAAGCCAAGAAGCTTGTAAATTCCATAGATTACTTTATAGCGGATACGGCACTTATGGGAAGGGTTGGTAAGATTTTAGGTCCCATAATGGGTCCAAGGGGAAAGGTTCCCCGACCTATACCCGCATCTGCGGATCCAGTTCCTATAATAAATAATCTTCGCAGGACTGTTAGGGCAAGGAGCAAAGAAAAGCCAGTGGTTCATGTGGCTATAGGAACCAGGGATATGGATACAGATAAGTTAATCCAAAATGCACAGGAAGTCCTAAAGAGAGTTACATCAAAACTGGAAAAGGGTGAAGACAATATAAGAAGTATGTACGTCAAGACCACAATGGGTCCAGCTGAAAAGGTAGAGGTGAAGTAAATTGAGGCAAGTTATTGAGTCGGAAGAGAAAAAGAAAGTAATTGACGAAATTATAAATGAAGCTAAGAAATCTAAATCAATTGCAGTTGTTGGAATCGGAGGAGTACCTGCAAAACAGTTCCAATCAATTAGAAGGAGTTTGAGGGGGAAAGCAAAAATAAAGGTAGCCAAAAAGACGTTAATAAAGAAAGCATTAGATCAATCAAACCTTCAATCCATAGAAGGATTGGAAGAACATTCAGAAGGTCCAATTGCAATTATATTCAGCAATGAATCTTCCTTCAAGCTATATAAGGAAATACAAAACAGCAGGATGAGAGCTCCAGCAAGAGGGGGTGAAATTGCCCAAGAAGACATTCTTGTGCCCGCAAAGGCTACGAATCTTAAACCAGGCCCTGTTGTCGGTGAACTGCAAAAAGCTGGAATACCTGCAGCAATAGATCAAGGTAAAGTTGTTATCAAGAAGGATACTTTATTGGTAAAAAAAGGAGAGAAAATTTCAAGAGAAAAAGCCTTAGCGTTGGCAAAACTAGAAATTCTACCTCTTGAAATAGGTCTTGATTTTAGGGCAGCATGGGAAGATGGAATAGTATTCCATAAGGACGTGTTAGCAGTTCCACCAGAACAGCAGATCGCCCAGATGAGGGAAGCTTACACAAGAGCTTTGGCCTTGGCAGTGGCAATAGAATACCCAACCAAGGAATCCATACCTTTGTTATTATCGAAAGCTTACAATAATGCAAAAGCCTTATCCATAGCTATAGAATTTCCAACAAAGGAAAACATAAAGGAATTGCTTGCTTTAGGAAAGGCTCAAGCCGAGGCAATTTCTAAGATAGTAGAGGAGAAGAAGGAATAGATATGTTTATTACATCAAATTTATTAGGGTGCTATAATTAAGGGTGAAGAGAATATGGAGTATGTATATAGTGCATTGCTACTTAATGCGGTTGGAAAACCAATAACAGAAGAGGGGATTACGGAAATATTGAAGGCGGCTGGTGTTACCCCAGACCCAGCAAAGGTAAAGAGCTTAGTCTCATCCTTGGAAGGGGTTAACATAGAAGAAGCCATTAAATCTGTATCATTTGCCGCTGCACCAGCTGCTCCTGCACAAACTGCTGGAGAGCAGAAGAAAGAGGAAAAGAAAGAGGAGAAGAAGGAAGAGAAGAAAGAGGATAAGAGCGAAGAAGAGGCAATTGCAGGACTTGGTGCGCTATTCGGATAAGGTTTCAAATGAGGCCTCTTTTAATTTTTTTAATTATAATCCTTTATATCATTCCTATTATTTTGCTTGGAATAGGTTTCTGGATATCTAACTTTGTATATCAATACGTCAGCATTGTCTGGCTTATCAGTGCAGCAGTATTAACAGTAATATCTGTGAAAAACAACGATTAACTTTAGGCTTTAATTTTTCTTTTCAAAAAATTGAAGATTCCCATAGATACAAACCCAGGTGTAACTAGTATTCCCCAGAGAAGTTCATTATTTTTAACGATTGAAAGGATTCCTGATCCAAAAGTTGGACCTATGGATCTCCCTATTGATGAGAAGAAATTGAATGCTCCCATATAAGAGGCCATTCGGCCCTTTTTTGCTATAATGGAGGTAATAGTATTCGCCGTCGGGGTTGCAAAGTTCTCTCCCATAGTTACAATAAACATGGAAGCGATAAATGAAGTGATATTTCTGTCGAATCCCATAGAAAAATACCCAGCAATATAGAGTGCATTTCCAAGCAGAATTCCCCTCCACATCCCTATTTTCCTAATAGTAAGATAAACAGGCCACTGGAACAATACTACAACCAACCCGTTGGTCAAGTATATGAACCCTATGCTGGAATAATTCAAAGATACGAAGACAGATGCATAAATTGATAGTGTCACACTAAACTGTGAGATAAGAATGAATAAAAACAACACACCCAATCCATATGAAATCATTATTTTATCATTAAAAATTAACTCTGCCTTTTTCATTACGTTTTCCTGCTTAACATTCACTATGAAAAGATACATTATAAAAGCAAACAGAGATGTTCCAAAGGAAATGTAGTATATGCCAGAAAAACCATAGTAGTCAATAAGGAAACCACCTGCAGCGGGACCTATAGCCCATCCAAGATTTGTTAAAATCCTGAGGTAAGAGAATGAACCAAGAGTATTTTTTGAGCTCAGAGCTAATATGGCGTTTGAACTAGGTTGATATAAACTAACAAGTATATTGGTGGCTACAAATGCAGAAGCAAAAAATATTCCATTTCTAATCAGTGAAACTGAAATTAGCTGAGAAAGGTATCCTAGGGTGGCAAGACCAGAAAATATAATGATGGTTCTTTTAAGTCCATATCTGTCTCCTAAAAAACCACCGTATATCTGCGATAATCCACCAATAATTGCATTTATCCCGAATAGTATACCGATTATTACCAAAGGTACCTGGAAATATTTATAAAGGATTATAGAGGTAAATATCCACGTGGCGCCAGTTCCGAATGTTCTAATGGAGGAACCTACGGATATAATGGTCAGGTTTCTCCTCTGAGGTCTCTCTAAATTAGAGATTTACCGTCCATCTCCTTGGGTATCTCACATCCAAATATTTTAAGTATAGTGGGAGCAAGATCGTATATGCTAGCCTTTGTGTACCTGGCTTCGATTCCGGGCCCCACTAATCCAAAAATGCCCTGAATCCTATGGTGTCCTACCTGTCTCAATCTATAACCCCACTTTTCCTCTGGAATATCTGAGGCCCATATATACCCTGAAAGTGGATAGCGCTGATGGTATATTTCATTGGTTATGGCAACTATATCAGGTGCTTCATTGACGTACTTCCCCCAATATACCTCATCCCCCCTGAATATATTTTTATAAACCTTCTTTCCGTTTTTGGACGTAAAGTTTTCCAAAATTTTTCTTAAATTTTCAATTATATCTTCCCTTTCATCATAATAGAGGGGGTTTACATAGAACAGACCCTCATCCAAAGCAATTACTCTTGTTTCTTTCCAATCTATTTTTTCTTCAAGTCCTGTTTCCATCGAACTTTCAATATGCTGTATCCTTTGTATTATCCTCTTTTGAAATGAGTAAGGTAATTTCCTGGCCAATTTATCCAGTCCTAGCTTAGTACCAAATTTGACTACATCCTCTCTGCTAATTTTTTTCTCCCTAAACTCCTTCTTTATCAAAATCCCATGCTCAGCAAGCAGTTCGTTGGCGTAAAATTCATCTTCTATAGGGCCGTTTCCATGATCACTCATGAGTATTGTGTATCCATCTTTATTCTTATTCAATATCCTTTGAATTCCCTCATCATTTGCTTTTAAATTTCTGTACATTATTTCTTCATTATTCCACATAAAGTGTGAAACATGATCGTTCATAACTACAGATATGTGTATTAAATCATGATCCCAGAGCATTTCAGCCATGTCAAATCTTGATTTAATTTCTTTTTCTAAACCATCCATGGTTACTTTAGGGTCTTCATTCTTAACAAAGAGATGAACGCTTTCTTTAGGGTACCATTCTGGGATCTTTTGTTCAAATTCTGGTGGATAGACCCAGTTCCCGGAGCCATGAGGGATTCCTGTAATTAATACTCCGTTAACAGGTTTCGGTGGAAATGTAGAAGGCATATCTATTATGGCGGTCTTGTATCCTTTCTCACCCAGTATATCCCAATAATCGACTCCATCAAATCCGAGGGAATTTATGTTTTTGATCTTCATATCTTTCCAATCTATTTTTGACCAGAAATATACTCCCATTTTACCTGGATTTTTTCCCATTGAATAGGCTTTCCACCCTGGCTGTGTAATATAGGGAATAGTTGATATTAAAGGGCCATGTAAACCGTTATTCCAAAACTGAGAATAGCCCGGTAGTAAACCTTTCTCAATATATGGGATAACAGGATCCCAAGTAGCACCATCTATGCCGATAACCACGACTTTCATTCACAGTTTATGGAATTTATCTATTTATTTTTTACAAGGAAATTCCTAATTAATTGATTTGTCAAATTATTCAAAAATGAAATCATTTCCTAATAATGGCATCTAGGAGAGCGATTGGCTTAAGCATGGTCTCAACTATGTAAAATGGGTGATCTATTTTTGCAGCAAAACCTTCTCTGCTTCTTTGCATCAATTTACCATTTTTAATATAGGTTTTAGCGGTTGCACGAAGATAAGAATATCTTTTCTTTAGAAGTTTCCCGTAACTGTTAATATCGGAATGATCATGTATTACGTAAGCCTCTGAAATGTAGATCCCCCTGTATCCAGCTTCTATGGCTCTCATGTTAATATCATAATCCTCTGAGCCTCCCCATATGCTTTCATCAAAACCGCCAAGCTTATCAAATATCTCTTTTTTCCAGGCAGAATTTCCCATTGGAAGATACATTATATTGCGCGGTACCATTACATTATAAATATAATCTTCTAATTTATTAACATAATCTTCTGCTCTGGAACGGGGTTGTAGGTGTTTTGCGGGCCCGCCTGTAAAATCGGCTGAACCATTTTCAATTGGTTCAGTCAGTAATTTCAACCAATCTGCAGAAGCAACCTCATCTGTGTCAATAAATGCTACTATATCTGAATTTATCCTCTTTATGGCCTTATTCCTAGTTTGTACCACATTTCCTGGTATAAGCTCGAATCTTGCATTATACTGTTCGCATAATGATTTTATGTCCCATTTGGTTCCACCATCTGCCACGAATATCTCATCAGGCTTTCTTGTTTGTTTAATAAGAGATTCCAGAGTATTAATTATTCTCCTGTCGTTATAGGATGTAATGAGGACGGTTACTTTCACATTTCCACATGAATATTCAATTTAAATTTTTATGGTATAAATTATAATCACGGAGTAAATATGGAAAATAAATGTTGACAATTGTGTATCCTAAGATAAGCGTTCCTAGCGGTAACAAAAGTTACGCAAATAGAATCATAAAAGGTTTGCAAAAGAGAAACTATAAATTCAAGTCAGTGGGAATAAGAAAAATAGAATTTTCAATAGGTGGTAAGCCTATGGGCGGAATCATTTCCCAAAATATCCAGTTAAGACTACATAGGTTTAAAGATCATCCTATTCATGCTTTAGTTCCAGAGGTTGCACCAAGAAACTGCGATGTGGTAACGGTTCATGATGTGATACCATTAAAGAAAAATGATTCTTTCATCTCTTCAGTTTACGATAGAAAGGCATATGAAATAATGTATAGAAATGCTATTAATTCCAAGATTTTAATATCGTCCACAAATGTTGGCGTTGAGGAAATAGAAGAAGGCTTAGGTGTTTCAAGGGATAGAATAGTGGTTGTTTATGAAAGCATAGATCACGATATTTTTTATCCGGATAAAAAGGATCCTTACCCAAATGATGGAAAATACCATTTAATTACAGTGGGGGATTTCAACCCAAGAAAAAGGTTTGACATTTTGTTTGAGATCTTTGGTGGGAGGGAAGATATAACTCTTTATCACATTGGTCCTATTAACTCCTGGAGAGCATATTACGAAAGAAGCAAAAAGATTGCAGAAAAATTTTCCAATATCAAAATACTTGGTCCGAAAGATTCAGCCACACTTAGGCGATATCTGAGCAACGCTCATTTATTCGTATATTACTCTGAAGCTGAAGGGTTTGGTCTGACTCCAATAGAGGCTTTGGCTACTGGTACTAATGTTTTAGTAAATCCCCTTGATGTGTTTCGCGAAACCATTGGAGATGTTGCTTTCTTTTCAGATAAAGATAACTTTCTTGAAACGGCATACAAAGCCATTGATAATCCAAAAAAGCCTGAATATTTGGTAGAATATTCAATGAAATATTCATTGGAAAGGGAAATATCTGATTTGATCAAGATTTATGAATCTCTTTCAACCTAGGATTAAAAAATTTAAAAACAAATAAAAAATTAAGGAAATCAATTAATATTTTCTTCGAATTCTTCACCTTTAATTTGCAATTCACCCAATTTAATTGGACTAGAGAGGTAGATACCTAATCCGTATATTAGGAGTCCGGATATGAAAACAATGATGTTATCATAAGGAAATGGTATAATGTTATTTCCCTCGCTTCCAAGGTAGGATAATATTGGTACGGTTATTAGCATTGCAACAAACCATGCTCCCCCGATTAAGTCTCCCTGTTCAATTCCGTTTTTCTTTACAGAAAAGATGAAAGGTAACAATCCGAATATTGCTATTATGCTCATATAGAGGGTATATGGATATCCTGACCAGTAAATTAATAAGATAGAGAAGGAGAAAGCAATAGGGGATAGAATCCTTATTATTCCCATTTTTTGGCCTTCAAATAAACCTTTTCTATACATGATCTCCAGAGAGAGGGGGCCTGTTGCATATGCAATTATACTCATACCTGAGTTGATTGAAACAAGCGATTGCCAGGATGGGAAAGGTAGTATAAATATTAGCATTATTATTAAATCAAACAAAAGAGCATAAAACGGAACACCGAACCTATTCAATTTTTTGAATAAGCTTGGAAGGAATCCCATATCTCCAAGTGCATATACGACTCTTGCAGTTGAAGTCTGATAAATGTTACCTGTTCCAAGAGGAGATATAACTCCATCAATTAGAAGAATGGTGGCAAGCCAAGTAAGTCCAAGGACAGAAGCTAAAACTAACATAGGCCCCTTAACATATTGTGAACTAGATATGCTCTGCCAATCACCCTGAACCATGTTTCCCCATTGGAAAGATGCAATAAACGCTAATTGAACAGTGATGTAAATTATAGTGGATATAATAACACTTAAAATAATTGCTCTAGGTAATGTTTTCTCGGGATTTTTTGCTTCGCCCGCTAGTTCAACTGCCTGCCTGAAACCAAGGAAAGAGAAAGCTATTCCAGATAAAGGGATTGTAGATAAGATTGTTTTCAAATAAGGGCCCTGAATATGGAAATTTGTAAAATTGCTCCAGGAGAAATAAGTAATTAAGAAAGAAATGGAAGCAGTCATTGGAATTATAATCTTTATGAAAGTTATTCCGAAATTAAATTTGCTTACTTTGCTAATGCCAATGGAATTTACTATGAAAAAGCCAATCAACAATAATATGGCTGCGATTACGCCTTTTTGAGTCAGTAGTCCACTGAAATTAATAAAACCTCCCATAATGAAGTTTAGATATGTAAGTGCGGCAATGGTCTCAAGAGGTGGTGTCGAAACATATCCCATAAATAAAGACCACCCGTTCAGCGCAGTAGTTAGTTTCCCTTGAGTGTATTTTGGAAAAACAGCTGCAGCCCCTGCCGTAGGAATTCTTAAGGATAGTTTTGCATAAACTAACGCAATAGTTGTAATGATTAAAGCACCAATTATCCACGATATGATTGCCAGAGGGCCAGACATTGATGAAGCATAGAATGCGCTAAAGAGCCATCCGGATCCTATCATTCCTGCAATTGATGCAAATGTAAGTTGCCATATTTCTAATTCTCTTTTAAGGCCCATGGAAAAAGTTTAAAAAAATATGTATAAATTGATATTGGCTAAAAATATTTTCCAATTCAGTTAAATCGGTCACAATGAAGAAAATTAACATTTCGATAAGCAACTTGATCGGAATTGAGCCTAGCTGACCAAGTTTAGAATAATCCACGCAAAAATCCAGGCATAAAGGTTATATTAGGAATAAGCAATTTAAATTATTTTGCTTTAAATAAGAAATTAATGAAGGATGAAAGTATTGAAAATTGTGATACAATTATTTCTACATTAGAAAGGGTTCCTAAAGCTGATATGGACGCTATCCCAATTAAAAAAATTCTAAAAAGTTCAAAAATTAAAGCGGTAACATATTTTTCATACATTGTCATGAAATCAACAACTGCAAACATGAAAAAAGCTATAAATTCACTGGCTTCTATAAGTAAAGAATGTCTTAAATACAGAATTGTGGAAAGCCTTCAGTGTACAGGGATTATTAAAGATGACTCGGATTTTATAGATTCACTCTTCGAATTCCAAAAACCGAAATTATTTAACAGATGAGAAATATTGGAAAACTAATATTTACAAGCAACGAAGACACAGCATATGTGAAAGATTATATTTTTTACATAACCAACTTGATCGTGCCAAACGATATTAATTTGCTTTGAATAATTTCCTTTTGTATGGATGTTACAATGATATACTTGAAATAGAGAGCGTATCGAGAAGATTTGAAGTTTTGATAAAAGAGATAAGTTAGAATTGGATCAAAGAATTTAATGAATAATCTCGCCCCATATATAATGTTTTGGCTTTATATCCAATACCATAATTTGCAATTTAATCATTAATGACTGGCTAAGATTGGCAAAATCTAAGTGATTAATTGAAAATGTTTTTTATACAATTATATATGAAGTTTTATGCGCGCTTTAGTGACTGGAGGATCGGGTTTCATAGGTAGGAACATTATAGAGCAATTGAACGAATTAGGTTTCGAGACTATATCTTATGATATAGCTGATAAGAATTCTAATTCCCATATTCATGTAAAAGGCAGTATATTGGACAGAGAAAAACTTCAGCAATCATTGAAAAAGGTGGATTATGTATTTCACCTTGCGGCAGTTACCTCTCCACCTGAATTTGAGAATTTTGATTCTGATGGGTATGCAGTTAACGTTATGGGTACATACAATGTATTGACAATTAGTCAAAGTAGCGGTGTAAAGAGGATCATTTTTGCATCCTCATCGTCTGTTTATGGCACACAGTCAAAACCAACAAAGGAGACCGATGTACCATCAAGTTATACCAATATGTATCCGACTAGTAAATTGATTAATGAGATCACTGCTAGAACTATGAACTTCTATGGATTGGAAACAATTGGGCTAAGGTTTTTCAATACCTATGGGATAGGAGAAAATTCTAAAGGAAACTATTCAAGTGTAATATGGAAATTTATAGAATCCATTAGAAGGGTGGAGAGACCAATTATATACGGTGATGGTAAGCAGAGAAGGGATTTCATTTATGTTGAAGATGCAGCCAGAGCAGCAATAAATGCCATTAAGTATGGAAAATCCGGGGAGGTCTATAATGTTGGCACAGGCATATCTACTGAATTCAATGAAATTTTTAATATTGTTAAGGAGGAAACAGGATACAAAGGAGAACCGTTGTATATTTCCAATCCATTAAAGAGCTACCAGATGTTTACTCAGGCGGACATGACAAAAACAAGTTCTGAATTGAAGTTCACTCCAAGATACAATATCAGGGGAGGAGTAAGGAAAATATTGGATAACCTTAATTTTCATTGATAATAAAAATCCATATTTATAATTATATTGACATTCGATTTTGTCTTTAAATTGCAATTAAAAATTGCTTTTGAAAATTAAATAAGATAATTTTTAAAACATCACAGCATCTATATGCGAAATCTATTTATATTCGTATGACTATTGTCAGACGTATGTCACTTGTCACTATCCATGGATGGAAATCGAAAACTAAAGCCGAAAAAACTGGAGAAGGAAGGAAATTCTCACTTAAATCTTCCATCGCGATTGCATATATTTCTACTATACTTCTCTGGTGGCTTCCAATATTTGGTCCAATGATCTCTGGATATGTTTCGGGAAGAGCAGCAGGTACTAAGTGGAAGGGATTATTCTCTACGGCAATAGTAGCATTGACATTTGGAGTTATATCTTTTATAATATCATACAAAGAAACTTGGGTTCCTACCTATCTCAATTTATACTTCAATTCATCAATTTTAAACGATATTGCCCACGTATCCCCATTCGTGGGTTGGTTAATATATTCATTAGAAATTGCCCTAACAAATTTCAATACATACGTATTTGAGAAACCGCCAAACTGGGAAGTTCTAATAGTCTTTGGTTTCCTTGGTGGAGCAATGTCAGAACTGGCAATATTAAATAATGAGCGCAAGAGTATTCTTGCAGCCAAACATCCAAAGCATAAGGATAACGAAGCTGTTAAACCCAAGGTTGTCGAATATGAACCTGCAGACAAGCCACATCCTTTGATTAAAAAGGTCTTCAAGGAGAAGGAGAGAGAAAGCCCCCCTGAGCCTCAATCTACCAGTGAAAATGATGAATACATATGATATTAATTTTTTAAGTTTAAAATATCCGGTTTGTTCCATCTTATCCAAATCTTCTTAAAATTAACGTTGCCGAAATTAATCTGCCCAAAGAAGTACAGGTATCCATAAACGTTTCCGATCATTTTTCACTAAAAGGTTTATTCACAGGTATGCCGTTCAGTTTACGAAGTCATCCGAACATCTGGAAGTACGGATTAGAAGCGGCCCAAGTTGGATATATCAATTAATAGTATTGCGAAAATGATAGCAAGATATTTTAAGATTATCGATCAAAATAATCGTTACGCATATAATGCCCTAAGTGGAATGGTAGTATCTCAATAAAATGATTATAATACGGATATAATTAAAAGGGAGGCACTTTCAAAGTACAATTTTAGGATTGCTATAAAAGAGGGCAGGGAATAAGAGATTCTGTATAAAATGGAAATATCTCAAAATTTGTATCACTGAAACTTAAATTAAAAGAGCACTATTCGGAAACACAGGGTACCATAATACCAATTATTCCGATTATATAAAGGTATATAAAATCAATTTTAAACGTATATGGGATCGGTTACAAAATATGGCTTTTAATAGAAAGCGAAAATGGCTCAACGGCCACATGAAAATTCCTTTCCTTCCATAAACCAGGGAGGACAGGTTATAGTACCTTTTTAAAAGGGTAATTTATGATAATAGATAGTTTTGTTCTCGATTAATAAGATGATTGTGAAATAAATATTTTCACAGTGGATATATATACCAATTTTTAGATAAAATTTAAATCATTTTGATTAATACCATATTAGGAAAGTCGATGAATATACCACCTGAAATAATAGATTTTATAAATGGCAATTGGGGGAAATCTCTGATAATAAAAGGAAGCCCAGGTTCAGGCAAAACCACGCTAGCATTAGAAATAATGAGCTATGCCATGAGAAAGAATGGAGCTATTTATTTTTCAACTAGGCAGGGGGATCAATCTCTATATAATCAATTTCCATGGCTAAAATTCGAAGATTATAAAAATGTGATTATTGACACCTCTTATGAATTTTTAGAAACCCTGGGTAGTAGAAATGAAGATGTAATAGATTTACCCTCTGACGCAGAAAAAATCAATGCATCTCGTAAATTTTTAGGCTCAATAAGGGAAGGAGTAGAGCCAATACTGTCTCTTAATAATATAATGAAATTAAATGTTAAAAGGAAGGAATTCTATAGGTTGGTATATTTGTTGAAATCAAAATTTAAGCCCGGTTTAGTTTTGATTATAGACAGTATAGAGGGAATTGCCCAGAGGTGGAATGTGACAAAAGTAGAGCTAATGGATGCGATTCAAAAAGATCTTGTCGAAAGTTCTGGAATGAATGTTATAATTGTTTCAGAGCAAAGCGACTCGGGTGGGGCAATAGATGTGCTTGAGTATCTCGTGGATGGAGTAATAAGGTTGGAGAAGAAATTAATAGAAAATAGGATGACTAGACTTTTAATGTTCGATAAATTGAGATTTGTAGAGTCTAAGAACGTTATTCATAATTATACACTTGCCGGTGGGAGATTCAATTATTTTGACCAGACTCTATATTCAAACATTCAAAAATATAAATTAAGATCTAACGGTGATAAAATTAATCTGGGATTCCAGGAACTCGATGCTTTAATTAACGATGAATTAAAAATAAACTCAGTCATAATAGAATCGGGTAATTTTCCACAACAATTTTTCGGTTATATTTTAGCTCCATTAATAGTTAAGTCAGTAAATAAAAATGTTGGTGTAATAATGTTTTGTGATCCAAATTCTGATGCTAATGATGAATTTAACATCCTCACTAACTTTGGTGACCCAAAGATTCTTTCTGATAAACTCAGGATAGCAGATTTTAGTTCTGAATTTGCAGGAAAAAAATACATAATCCCTATGGGTTATGAAGACCCATCTATTCGAGAACGTGAATTAGCGAAAGTAATAGTGGATCTTATGGATAATTCTGATTATATTCTGCATATTTATAGATTATCAGGAATTGAGAGGATCTACGGAAATATCAGGGTGGAGGACAATTTATCAAAAATGATCTCATCAATTAGGCCTAAGAGAGATAAGATGTTATTGATTAATGATGTCGGCCGTTTAGATGAAAGTATTTCAAGGCTCGGTGGTATAATATTCAGGAGCAAATATCTAGGGAGAATTCCGATAATTTATAGTGATCTCCCATTCACTCCATTTTATGGGTTACAATTAAATGAAAATGGAGAATTATTCATGCAAGCTATTGAGTAGATTTACCTTTTCTATTTAGAATCTTTTTTGATTGCGCTTCAAAATTAACAGGATCAGTAGGGTTCATAATTGAAGATTTAATTTTTTTTTATTGGATATTTTTTCAGATATTGAAGAAAAACTAAAAATTTTTCATAGATAATTCTACAATCAATAAAATATTTATATAAGATAATATTAGCAATTATGGCCAATGCAAATAGAGCCAAGTTTCTTGTATTTGTGTTGTCAATGGCTTTGATTGGAGGCTTTGTCCTTCCAATTGGGATTTACGAGTTCAGAAATACTGTTACCAACCAAAGCAGCATCGGTTTCTTTGCTTTTCCGTTAAAATCCTCGACCGGATCGTCAACACTAACTCCTACGACATACCCCGCTTATATACCTATTCAAATATGGAAAGCTTATCAGTATACAAGTAATGGAAACTATAATTCTAGCTATGGAAAGGGAGAGATAATTGCTATCATTGACGCTTATGGGAGTCCTACTATTGCAAATGATGTAAATTACTTTGACAACTATTTTGGTCTCCCGAAAATAAATCTCACAGTTGTTCAGCCATTCGGTAAGGTATCAAAGAATGGGGGGTGGGCCTTAGAAACATCTTTGGATGTGGAGTGGGCACATGCCATGGCACCAGCTGCCAGCATTGTTTTAATTGAGACACCTTCTGCTTCAAATACGTATTTAATAAATGATGCCATTAATTATGCCGTCAATGTTACACACGCTAATGTTGTATCTATGTCATGGGGGGAAGCAGAATCTGATCTGACATCATCCCAGCTGGCCCAATATGATTCTGTATTCCACTATGCTGCCACACATGGAGTAATATTGGTTGCTGCATCAGGCGATAATGGAGCTAATGACTCCACGAGTTCACCTACTGTGGATTATCCTTCAGCAGATCCAAACGTAGTTGGAGCGGGTGGTACTACGTTAATTCTTAAAAATTTATCATCAACAACTGCAACCTATAGTAGCGAATATGCGTGGAATTCATCAGGTGGTGGAATAAGTACATACTTCCCTGAACCATCATACCAGTCCAATGCAGGTATTTCTTTAAGTGGGAGAGGCGTTCCAGACGTATCTTACGATGCTAATCCAAATACCGGCGTATGGATTTATGATACCACTCCATACCAAGGAATAGACGGATGGGGAGAGGTCGGTGGTACTAGCGCAGCAGCACCACAATGGGCAGCTATATTTGCAGATGCACAGTCAATTCATGGATTCACCAATATAAACGGTCAAAATGTTCACAATCTTTTGTACTCAATATACAGCAGTAGCAGTTACTCATCAGCATTCCATGATATAACTGTCGGTTACAACGGATGGTACTATGCCGGCCCCGGCTATGACGAGGTAACGGGCATAGGTTCCCCCGTGGTTTACGAGCTACTTAATTTGCTATAGAAATTTCATTTATTCTTTTTTAGGGTTTTTAGAATTTTTATCAATGAAAAGTTAAAAAGTAAATAAATTAATAGTCAGGCGAATGAAGTTAAAGTTTCTAATAGAATTACAGAATATATAATAATTACGGTCCCAGTTATTATCAAGAAGACCCTTACCCACCTATCATCTCCAGTCCTTGAAAAAGCAAAGGTAAACATCTTGCTTATAGCTAGGAAAAATAAAGCTAATGCTATTATAGATAATCCAAGGGAAAAAAGAATATACCCTGCCTCTATTAGGCCAGTTCCATTACTATTGTTCACTCCAATTATCTTAAGCATGTCTCCAATCCAAGAGAGGAATATTCCAAGTGCGATAGTCGCAATTATAATTGTGGTATTTGCGATCAGACTCTCAAGGTTTCGTCTTTGCCAGATTGCCTGCTCCGAATTCTGCAATTCTGCATTCTGAGGACCATTTCCTGAAATCATAATTATCCATTATATACTATCGTACTTATATTAAATCCTTTTTGTGCATCTCCAGTAAAATATCTTTTAGACAAGTACCTCAAATCCTTTTTTGTTATGATTTATAAACTTTATAAACTTTAATGTTTAATATATTCAAACTCATGTATTTTCAATGGAATTCGGAGCAAAATTGAGAATAACGAAATTTTTCGTATTCAAGTTTTTCGCACTTATATGCAATATTCCCTTCCAGATATTCGCCTATAATTATTTATTACATATTAAAGCTGGCTACGTTATATTTGAATACAGTTTCTTGCCTTTTCCGATTTTGATTATTTTTGTGTCCGCATTATTTGGGGAATACCTTGATACAAGGAATAGAAAAAAATTATTGCTTTCTACTATGTTGATTTGGTTAATTTCTGTACTATTAATTCTATTTTTAAATTTATTATCTGTTTTTACTAAATATGAAGCGGTTGTGTTAATGTTATATTTTTCAGAAATTATAGCAGTGCCATTCTGGCTTATTTTCTCACCATTCTTGAATACCATTTCAGAAGATTCATCAAAGGTAGTATGGAATTCCGTTTCGGAAATTGCAAGTCAGGTGACCAATATGTTAGGAGGTATTTTTGTCATAATCATAGCAAGTATTATTGATTTCTACACTGTTACAATATTTTATATTCTTACTTTAGGTATTGCCACATATATCGTCTCTAGAATTGAATACAATCATGAAAGAATCAAAAATAGAATTGATGGTGGAAACAATGCGGCCGGTTTAACCAAAACCGTTAAATTTCTTATTTCAAACAGAGGTTCGTTAATACTCATCTTCTTAATCTCATTTCCTATTCTAATTACAGCTTACGGTAACCTATTGAAACCCATAATGATTGTATCTTTATTTAATGGTGGATTAAGGTCTATTGCCATTTCGGAAACAGTTTATAGTTTTGGTGGGGTAGTTATAAGCATATTTGTTTACATGAACCGCAAAGCCGCAAAATTTACACACGCTGTTCTCATTATGATTCTTTACGGTAGTTTAACACTTATCCTATCATTCACCATGGATTTTTACACTTTCATTTTGTTACAATTTGCATTTGGAACTTTAAGTCCGGCCTCAAGAATTATTAGGAATTCAATCGTAATGGAACGAGTGGACGATAAAGAAAATGGAAAATTCTTTAGCTCTCTTAGCCTGCTAGTTTCTTCAGCTCAATTTACCGGTTTTATGCTATTTTCAAGGATTGTAAATGCGTTTAACATCAGATATGTTTTTTTACTACTTTCCATAATGGATCTTCTATTTGCAATAGTAGTTTTCATTAGGAGAAGTCACTTATTTAATAAGATCGGTGAAATTACCAAAAACTCAATCCTATAAGTGTTTGATAATAATTCTGAGAAATTTGTTATATTCATTTTTTAAACTAAGAAATTTATTTAATTTAAATATGCTTTAAACGGTAATGAAGAAGTTTGATTTCCCAACAAATTCGTTAATAATAATTGAATTAAAAAAGCATAATGGGAGGACTATGGAATCATTGTCTAAGGCGATAGGTATTACAAAGATGGGAGTACTCAAACACCTCAAGGAATTAGAAGAAAAAGGGATAATAGAGAGGCGGATATTTAAAAAAAGGATGGGGAGGCCTTACTATAAATTCTATTTGATTGGAAACAGCGGGGATTCTCTTGCATCATCCTCAGATTTGATGCTTGAATCATTGGTTTCATTCTTGGATAATGAGAGATATAAAGCTATAGCAATTGAATTCATCAAATCAAGGTATGATGAACTACTCTTATATTATAAAAGGGCTCTAAACCACTATCAAAAGGAAAGAAGGCTAGAGGAATTAGTGCGTTTAAGAATGATTGAAAACTATTTCCCCGAATTGCGCAAAATCGGAAGGGGAAAGTATGAGCTATTGGAATTTAATTGCCCTATTTTTAAGATTTCACGTCATTTTGGGATTGCATGCGAGATTGAGAGAGAGCTTTTTGAAAATGTTCTCGGTGCCAAGGTACAATCAGGAGACACTCAGCGAGATGGGAAAGGTGTATGTAAGTTTCAAATAGAATATACTTCTGATTCTAAATTTTAATCAAAAATTTAATAAATATTAACAGTTACTAAGTTATGGCTAATTTTGATGAATTATTCAATGAAACCTTTAAAGATAATAAATATATGGTATTCACCATGGGGCCCATGCTGGGAACTGGAAGTTTGGGGAATATTACGCCAGTGATTAAGGAGATAGAATATAAGGATATGAGTGGTAATTTAGTGGCTAAAGTAATTTCAACAGATCCTAGGAGTACGCATATTATAGATAGAATGGCAATATTGAATAACGAAGGTTTTACATTATTATCTTTTGATGCCGAGGTTCAATCTCACCATGGTTTCTTTCCGAAGGTAAAACCAATAGTAAAGGACGCATCAGGTGATGTTTATTGCAATATTTTTTATGACAATAGAAGATTACCTTATATTACGGTTGACGGAAAAACCCTATTGTATTCTAAGCCTGATAATTCATTTATATTAAATAACGGAATAAAAATTTATTATTCAGAATCCATAGTTTCCACCATTGATAAAAATAGGACAGGTATTCTGACATTCAACGGGTACCTATTGGAAATATTGGATAGAAATTTTTTGAAATATATTATTCCTCTTACTGTGGGATTCCTTAAAAATTTCGGAATGATATCTGGAGTTGCTTAGAATTAAATTGGGATTAATCCGCATTTATTTAATAGTATCAAATTTATTATAATTATAAATGTAAGATTGAAATATGGTAAATTTACTTTCTTCATGGATATTAAATATTTAAAAATTAATTTAATATGATACTCGATAAACATTCATCGAAAAAATTGCCGTGATAATTGGTTTTTTATTAGTTGTTACTGTTGCTTTCCAGATGTAGCCCAATGAAAAAGATGCTAAATCAGATAGCCTCCAATAGATGGATAGATTCAAAATAATGAAACCATCCATTTCATTCTTGAACATTTTAACAAATAAGAACAGCTATGAATGCACCATAGCTAAAATATTTAAATCCAAACCAAGGAATTCGATGAATAGTGGTATTTCTTATAATGCTCAATTTAAATTATTATCCTCTAATCCAGATACACAGTGGAACACTGTTATTATACTTGCATCATCGAGTCATTTATCCTCTTCATACTTACCTTTAGGAGAATTAAAATTCAATAAAGTCACCTACATTTTGACTAATCCTAATCTGGCCAACGAATTCTCATCCATAAATAAATATATCAATGTAAGTCTTCAAGCCGGTAAATACATTTTTTACTATTGTCCTCATGGTCTTTTATTTGATCCAAATTATAACACTATAAATTCCTTGACTAAAGTTCTAATTAGCTTCCATCAAACTCCTAACTTTTCATTAGATCCGTGATTAAAAGATTTGTTCAGCTTTTAATTTTAATATATAGCTTACTAAATATTAAAATAATAACATGAATGAAGTTCAAAAGAATACCGTTTGCCAGGTTACAAATATGGTGGTGTAAAAATTTATGAGTGAGTCGATAGATAAGACTAAGTTGCCTATAATATTCTACAGGTTCCTTATTTCGAGGTTTCTTACGGGAATTACTATGACTGCCTATCTTATTTTTTATTCATGGCATATTGTCAGCATATTTCATTCTGTTTTTTTATCTGGGATGCTTATAACTATTACATTGGCCACAGAAATAGTTTTTTCCTTTCCCATAGGACATTTGATTGACGTCTTTAATAACACTACTTTAAACTTTTATTCAAATGTCATCATGATTTTAGGTTTTATCATTCTCTTGTTTTCAAGAGAAATTTATTTCATATACGCCGCGACTGCTGTTTCAGTTCTAGGATGGACAATTAAACTTGACACATTTTCAGCAATCATAAAGAAGCATTTATCCGAAAATTTGTTCAAGAAGGCGAATTCATTAAATAATGTAACGAATAGCTTATCTTTAATAATAGGAACTATAATTGGAGGAGCCAGTTTAATATTACTCCCCAATTATTTTAATTATATTCTTTTAGCCTTTACCGCGATTGCCGCTATACTTTCAATTCCAGCCCCTGAAAAGATCTCAAAGAATGGAGGTAAAAAACAAACTTTTACTAAAGATGTCATGGCAGCCGGATCGTTTATTAAAAAAAATATCGGGATTTTTAATCCTTGCATTTTTCCTTAATGGTCTTTTTATTTCTCTTGATACTTATTCATCCGGTCTATTCAATATTGTTTTAAAGTCTAGCCCCTTCCTATATACAATTTTTAGCATGTCGGTACCAATAGGAATGATTATGGGAACGCCATTGGCAAATGTTGGGTATTTTAGAAAGGATAGACCACTCGTTATAGCTACTCTTCTTCTACTTTTCTCTCCTTTTTTGATTATCCTTTCAATAAGTAGGTCCCCCTTCTTAGATATTTTTGATGCTCTACTTATTGGGATGATTTTACCCATTATCAATATACCCTTATTTACAAGGTTGATGAAGATAGTACCAGGAAAAATTTATGGGAAGGTTATGGCATTTCTTAAAGTATTCACGGGAGGGGCATCTCCAGTTATGGGTGCTATATTTTCTTTTCTTGTCATATTTGCTTCCATATCTATAATATTATTATTAGTTGGAATATTAGTAATACCATTAACGCTTTATGGAGTTTGGGTAATACCAAGATTTTTCAGATTAAACCCAGAGGGTAAATAGCATTCAATCGCAAAAGGAATTTGGCTCTCTTTTGTAATGCACGTCGGACAGGGGATTTCAACTTGTTTGAATTAAAATAAAATATGGAAAAATAACCTTCTCCAGAATAGTATTATCACTTATCATAACAATTTCAATTCGGTTTATGGTTTCAGTGAATTCATTTTAGGGAGAAATAAACAACAATTTTATAATTGACAGACGATAAAGATATGTGTACTCTCCATTTGTGTTGATTGTTATTGCCATTTTAATAGCCGCATTCCATATGATAGCACCAGATCATTGGTTGCCTTTAACCACAATTTCAATGAAAAGAGGATATAAAAGAAAAAGGGTATTATTAATTTCAGCTGTTCTTGGGTTTTTACACGGGCTCACTTCAGTATTGCTTTCATTTTTTGCGCTTTTCATAGGCGTAGTATTTTTTGGGATAAATGCTCTTAAGGGTTTATCTATCCTTATTCTGATCATAGTAGCAATTTAAATGTTTATTCATACAGTAAGAGAGAGAAAAATTTCTAAGACGGTAGAGAATACTTCCTTGGCAGTAAGCATATTTCCAGACCCAATTTTAATGCCCATAATAATCGCATCCTATCAATTAGGTAATCTCGTAATAGGGATAACTGGAATTTCATTCATACTTACAAGCACCCTTGCATTATTAGCTGCAACTAAAGGAATTCTAATAGGAGTGGGGAGAAAATTGTCTAATTTGAAGCCAGTGACAGTAGACTATCTTATAATAATCGCATTGATACTTACCGCAATTTACGTTTATTTCTTTTCATAAATTGATATTCTAGTAAGATCATTCAGACCTCAGCAAACTATGGTTGATTCTTGCCAAGTCTCAAGTGTTCTCACATCAATAATTCTATTCAGTGTTCAAATCATTAAATATTATTAACTTTTTAATTTATATATTCTTTGCCGACACCTGAAATTGTAAGACACTACTAAACACTCCAGGATGAGACAACGGTTGAATATAAGCAAACGCTGAAAAAATGGGGTTCAATGGTGCATTCTCCGTAAGGAGAATCAACCTGCCAATCGTTGTGGCTCAAAGAAACTCCACTCACGGGTGGAGGGGAGAACATCAACAAGCTCCGAAACTCTAGGGAGGAATAGCTGATTTTTTGTTCAAATATTTTAGTTATGGCACATAGAGAAATTCTATTGAGGTCACAAAATAATTTAATATTCTCAATCAAAATATCAATCTACATATTAGACAAATGGATCAATTACAATATATCAACACCTAAAATAAAATAATATTAATTTGACAATGTGATAACAGAAAGAGGGGTGACCAAACCTATCGTAGTCGAAAGAAAAACACCTTCAAAAAGCTATAAATTGCTCTTAAATGTCATTATAGCATCCATTGTAATGTTTGCTACCATTATATTAGCTATAATGGTATTTCTGGTAATCCCTTTGATATTGGGTACATCAATATTTAAAATTTTCTCAATGAGTGATATAGAATGGCCATATTATGTTGCAACGGTAATAATATTTTTTATGCTCATTATTTTGTCCTTCCTTTATATAAGGAAAAATATCAAAGCGTTATATGAATCAATTGATGGAAGAATAATTCAGAAAGGTTCAATATCAAATGGATTACAACCTTTAGAAGACGAAGATTTCCTTAAATATTTGGATGATGGTGAGAAGAGAATATATCTAATGATTAGGAATTATGGCGGGCCAGTTTTACAAAAGGATTTAGTAGGCATCGATGGCTATTCCGCAGCTACAATTTCAAGAATACTCGATAAACTTGAGAGAAAAGGATTGATAGAAAAAATAAGGTCTGGATCCACGTATAGAATAATATTGAAATCAAACTCTAAATGACTTTTCATAATTTTTCATGACTTTTCACCACTTATCAAGATAAATTTATACACGATTTCATAATATTATTGTTTGGTGATTTGAGTGAGAAAAAACGACAATTTGTATGAAATCTTTAAAATTTTTGTAGGGATTTTACTAATAACTCTTGCTGTAGCTATCGTGATTATTGCATTGTTTCCCCTCAGATTCCAGGGTGGTGGGTTTGGTATGATGTATGCATATCCCGGTATGTGGTTGTTTGGTCCATTATTTATGATAATTTCTCTGATAGTTTTATTTATTTTCATATATTGGATTGTGAGCACTTTGGAATCCCATGAGAACAGCTATGTTAATTCGTATGATAAGGAAACTGGAGATGCCTTGGATATTTTAAACCTAAGATATGCAAAAGGGGAAATTACTCAAGAACAATATATAAAAATGAAGGAGGACATATTAAGGAGGTAATTTAAATGAATTTATTTTCAAAATTTTTATTTCAGCAACTTCGATCATTTTAATTGTATCGTTATTCACAGTGAATGAATATTAATAGATAGTTGGCCAAAATAGAGTTATTACCGAAAAACAGCTGAAGACAACTCATTAACATGATTTATAGACTAAATAGCGATAAAACATCAAAATACGGTGCATACAAACAACAACTCCAAATCATTAATAGAGCAATTCTCCAGACACGGGTCAAATGAATTCTACTATAGAGGAGTATTTTATGATTAACGGAATAATTAATACTACAATAATTATGCAATTGGGTTCGAGGCTAGAAGTAATGATAGTGAATATGGATAATATGGAACACAATTTTGCTATTGCGAATCAATGCCCACCATATCCTAATATGATAATCGGTGAAAGTACAATGGGGTAATCCACTAAATTTATCCTTGATATGAGTTATCTTGATCCTTATAATGGGGGACTAACTTTCCAGCTTTAATTATAAATTTCAATCCAAATCAAAGAGGTATTTATTGGTATATATAGGTATCTAGGGCACGCAAGAGATGAAATATACGGTTAAATTATTGTTTACTAACATTTATTACTTAAATTGGGCCATTCTTATAATTCAATAATTTTTTAAAATAATAGGAATTGTGTGCTGATCAAATGAATCCCATTTATGTATGACACGAATTGCCTTATTAAGTTAAGTAACGGGAGTAGCTATTTTAATAGTTTAATTGTATATAAATGTATTAAACATTTACTAAGTTAAATCAATTCCAAAACTTATTTAATTAAGTAAGATAATACTCAACATTTGTTACTTGACGATAAAATTTGTTAATTTATAAAAATACTTCTTTTCCCTCTCCTACAATTCCATATATTAGTCTCGGTCCTACTAAATAAAACATCACTTTCACGGATAGGTCCGTCTTCTTACAATAAGTCAAGACGATTCTTCATACTGCCCTGGCTTAAACGAATATTTTCAATGAGATTCAAAAACGTCATCCATTTGTTTAATGAAAGCATTAATAAAATTATTAGTCTAGTGGTATATTTACGAGATTTTCTATTATTTATTTCATCCGGCATAATAAAAATGTATTGAACGCTCGAACAAGATGCAACGTCACCATCATTATCTTTATCATTTACTGGTTCCTCAATAAGCTCTTTAACTCAAAAGAAAGAAGGAAAATACTCCTATAAAAGTCTAATTTTTAGATACGATAGTAAAGATTGTAAAAATTAAGCTATATCTGATCCCATAGAATACATGGGAAAGGAATAAAATCTCTACATAAATTCTAAGTTAGAAATATCAGATATATAAACTTCAAAATTAGTAATTTCAAAAATTAAATGACAATTACCCCTATTACCTAATAATCCATTATAAAGAGTATTATGTCTCGCATTAAGCAAATAATCAAGAAATATATCAATACTCTTCCTGAGTGCAAAATATCGGGTCAAAGTAGCGATTGGTAAAAAAGTTGGACAGAAAAGAATAATGAATTACCGTTAATCTAAATGTAAAAATTTTCTGGTAATTATGATTTCGAACAGATGAAATCCCCTATAAGATTAAAAATAGAGTTTGTAAGTATTAGGCAAATAACGTTTAAAATTATGCTCTCAGTCAAATAAAATATGTATGCAGGGAAAGCATAAAAATAATAATGAAATGCAATTAGAAACCATCAACAATGGATAAAAATAGCGCTTGAACAAAGAAAAATTTAGTTACCCTTTTCTCAAAGGATTATAACAAATCTATAATATCGGATAAATTAACTATATGTTCATTATAATTTTTCATATGAACCTTACCTCCTCTATGTAGCTCTTCTCGATATTTATAGTGGTTTCGATGATCTTGCTGAATTAATCATATTAACATTCAATAATATCGATACAAAATCCTGAGATATTTATAATAATTGATGTTACCAAGCATTGCCTAAAGCAAGGAAGGATTTTAGATCCTTTTAGTCTAATAGTGCCATTCTTTGATCCTTAAAAGTTAGCATTTTAGATTTGAAATAACTAGGTTGGTTCTTTTTTCTATCTATACGTATAATTAAATTTACGATTTTTATCATGATTTACATACGGCTTGGTTTACAATTAAATAGAAAAGAATTCAATTCTTGAACTAGCATATATTTAATTGATCATCGATTAGCTAATTTCGAGTAGTAACGAATATAAGTTTATAGGATATTTGAAGTAACGAAATCTGACTTATTATATCATAGTTAAGTCTTAACTAAACCTTGTTTATTTTTCAGTGAAAGCCTCCGGGAAATGGGTAACAATTTAAATAATTCCTTGTGCTAATTAATTGATATAATTTGAAGTGGATTACTAGAGAAAAGGCAAAGGTTGACAGGATAGCATGTCCTTGGCTAATATCGAGATTCATAGATAAAAATCCAGAATTCATTTTTGTACCAAAAGATAAGGTCCTGGAAGTAGCGAAACTAACAGGTGCAATTCCATTTGATGTTAGTGGAGCGGAATTAACACATTATGAAAAAAACAACTATGAATATGTCAGCTTCGATGCAATCATTAAAAAATATAATTTGAAAGATCCGGCTATTCTTGGACTAGCTAAAATCGTAAGGGGGGCTGATGCTGATATTCCAGATGCGCCTCCAGAATCAGCAGGTTTAAAGGCAGCGGCCGAAGGATTCAGAATAATATCAAAGGATGATTATGAAAACATGAAATTACAATTCCCTTTGTATGATGCACTCTATGCATATTGCAAGCAGAAATTGGGAATAGAGAAGTAAATAAAATGGAATAAATGTATTAGGTTAGTATTTCTAACGTCATTCTTATAAATTTATTGCATTTATTTAGTAATAGGCTTAGATTTATTGCAGGTTTTATCTATTGCTTTAGTCTTTACCTTTTTTTAATTCGGCAGCTATGTAAACTAAAGATGATAGTACATCAAAGAATCGATTTTCTTCAATTGATTGAGCTATTTGTTCAAATTGATAAGAAAATTTGAAAATAAACATTTTTAAAAATCAGTATTATAATAATATCTGAAATCATAATACCATGTTATTACGGTTACCATTCCTGTTAAGAGATCGGTTGTTTTTAGTTAAAAGAATAATGTAACTGTAAATCTCTGATTAGTAATATCCTTTTATTATCTGTATAGATTTTTTCTTAAGATTCCGAATTAAGATGTATAACATACGTTATACAACATTATAATCGGATATCTTAGCTTATTCTTTCTAATTCTTCTTTAATCTTAGCAAATTGTTCCTCGATTCTTTCCTGGAACCATGTTCTGAATTCTAAAAAAACTGACGGTGGAGGATAATCTGGTATGTACGGGTCATTAATATCCTGTATCGAAATTGAATCATTTATTTTTAATTCATTGAATATTTTATTGTCCTTGTTTCCGATAACTACTACATTGTGAAATATAGCCTCAATCATGGGTAAACCAATTCCCTCCCTTTCCGAGGGAAAAAATAAATATGAGGCTTTATTATAATAAGATAATAATTTTGACGGATCAACATATTTTTCATATATATAATTAGCTTTAGTATTAATCTTTCCAACTAAGCTTAGATCGTCACCTATTCTCACGAATGTCCATTCTTCAGATAATGAATTCAAAAATTTTAGGATAACATCTGGTCTTTTTCTTGGCGCGTTGGTCCCTATACTCAGAATTAATTTTTTATTTTTTTCCTCCCCATTATACATGCTTGTAATGTAAGGATATAGTGGTGATACAACTCTAAGATTTTTGTTTCTGGCTTCGGTTGCAACCAATTCAGAATTGGTTATAACCCCAATATTTCTTTTTTTAATGAATGCTATTACTTTTTCCTTCTTCCATTTTTCAAATCTCGAAACTTCCGGTTCATTTAAATGAAAAAAATCATGTATAACCGATAAAGCCTTTCCATCATCTTCAGGCATTATATCAGGTGATGTGTAGATCTTAATATCGTGTAAATTGAGATTATGAATAAATGTGTTTAGAAATGAATTGAATATAAATCCACTTCCTATAGGATGAGTATAATTGATTGTCCTCCCACCATATTTTATATTTTTATCCCATTGCAGGTCAATCCATTCGCAATGTATTTTTTTCTGTATGAACAAATTCATATAACTTCTAGAAAGATTGTACATCCCGGAGTTTGGCTTTGCTATATTAATGAAAATTACCACATGGTATAATTACACGGTATATTTATAATTTCAAAGATTAATGGAACCTTCAGCTATCTTATTGCCCGAAGGTTTCTGTTATCGCTTGATATAATTGATGTTCTACCTTATCCTTTGTAAATTCCCTAGCCCTTTGCCGCATTTCATTGTATATCTTTTCGTTATATTCTGCCATATATTTTTTTATTAATTCTTCAGCGTCTTTCTCATCAGAGTATAAAAATTCTCGAGGTAGTATTTCACTCGGCCCTCCTGACTTATGTGCTATCGGCAAGACCCCATAGGCCATTGCCTCAACGATTACTAAACCAAAAGGCTCATTTTCACTAGTGTTTAGAAATATTTTGGCTCTTCTTAGATAATCATTTTTCACATCCTCAGGCGCGTCAAGAATTATTTTAGTCTTCTTCAGCTGAGTTCTTAATTTTTCTAAGTATAGTTTGTCAGTTGAAAAGCCTATCAGATAGTGTGGATAAGGTAAATTCTCCATTATTTTAAGTATTTTATCCAGTTTCTTTTCTGAGGCAATTCTTGAGACCGTTACTATAATGTCCTCTTTGTCTGAATATTTTGAGTCTGGAATGTCATCTATTATTGAAGGATATATAACGTACTCATTTATCCCTTTTTTCTTAAGCCTACAATTTTCTTTGGCGAAATTTGAAACGTAAATAATCAATCTGGTATTGTTTTTACCAAACCTAGAAACGTAATCTATTAAACTATAATATTTGAACAGAAGATTAAACCTTGACGTAAGTTCATTTTGATTGAATGATTGTTGAATATAAATTGAACCTGAAAGATATCCTGATAAGACTTGATTACCACTCTTTAAAAGTTTAAATGTTTCAATATTAGTACATACAATTGATGCAGGGATTGAAATAATGCTGAAAAGCCTGCGGTGGTTCTTAAATTTTATAGGAAAACACTCTCTGACCTCAACATCAAATTTTTTAGATAACATTTCTATCAATGAAATTAAATATCTATCCGCCCCAGTTCTCGCTTCTCCCATAAACAATTTGAATATAACTATTTTGATTTTTTGATCTGGAATCACATTTGCCCTATGGTTTTTAAAAATAAAATATTAATGATTTATTATATGAAGATATAACTTTTATGAATTCAATCAATTTAAGGTAATATTTTTAAGAGTTATGAAATCCAGTTTTAAAGCAGTCCAATAAAATTGTCGAAGATCGTAAGTAAAATACATGGATGTATCTAATTAAAAATTACAATATGCATTATAAAGGATAATTGAATATTGTGATGCATACTTTTCAGATAATCAAGTCACATTTAATATCCGAGTAAATTAATAATTTATTAAAAAAAATATAAGAGAGATAAGATGCTTAAATCAATATTCTTCTAGATTTATAAAATATGGATCGATTACTTCTGATAATAATCTGCAAATAATTTAGCCGTATTACATTGAAAATCCTCTCTTTAAAAATAAGTATGAAATTTCAGTCAAATTATCATAAAATTTAAAATTAAAGTCAGGTTATTATAGTATTGTAATTTCTCCGGTTATCTTAAATAGACTCCATTTTCATAATGAATATAATTTTCTATATCACGTTAAAATTATCGATGAAATTATTGGCCGAGTGGGAAGCATCTCTTGCTTTTAAATCTTGGGAGTTTGATTGTATTCAACGAATTAATATCGTCGATTGACTTAGTCATTAATTCTACTGTTATTCTGAAACTAAAAAACAATTAGTTTAGTAACTTAACTATATATATTAAATAAAGCATTGCAGATTTTTTATATTATTATATATTTTAAATTTAATGACAAATTCATTTGTTAAATTAATTATGAAATCAGATATTTAAATGAATTAGGGATTTAATTTATTTTGATCAAATCTATTTTATGATTTTATGAATAGAAGCCACTTCGGTAGATTGAGAATTTGCTGGGATTTTACCAATCGAGGAATTTAATATAATTAAAGTTGAATTTTATAATTTAAATGTGTATCAAGATTTGAATAAAATATTTAACCTTACCTTTTGATTGTCAACGGTATATAAAAGATGATACTTTGATATTCTAAATATGCTCAAAGTTTTAATTTATTAAGTTAATGATATTCCCATGAATAACTTGTTTAGATTTATATATTATTAGTATTTAAACAAATTTTTCAATCAGCTCTGATGCCTCCTTTATATCCACCGTCTTGGCACCGAAAGCAAATCTAATGTAATGATCATTATTAGGTCCGAATACAGGCCCTGGCGTGCTACCAACACTCGTCTTTTCAGGAATATACTTTGAGAAATCACACGAATCCTTTGTTCCTTCCGGAAACTCCCTGATTTTTGCCCACAGGTAGAAGGCGCCCTCAGGATACAAGGGTTCCAGATACCTGGAATTCTTCACTCCATCGTAAATAATATCCCTCCTTTCCTGGTATTCGAATCTTATTAAATCAATTAAAATGAACATTTTGTTGAAACTATTTATTTAATGTTACAGAATTATAGGACTAAACTATTAGACTATCTATCAGAGGAATTTGAATTCAATATTATCTTCTGCATCTATCAAGGCACCGATATAAATGCTGAGTATCCTAATCTTAATAGAAGTTCTTTATTTGATTCCTTCGTCTATCCTTGGATAATCTCTAGATTTTATATTCATAATTTCATTTTAGGTCTTTCCTTGATATTCATTTAGCAAGCCTGGAATCTTAATATTTTCGGCCCTAAATTCTTTGACTTTAAAGATCAAGTCGTTAGAGATTTTATTTGAATATATTTTATAAAATTCTTCATAGTTGGTGAATTTTTCTCTAATTTAAGGATTCATCAACAAGCCATAAAGAGCTTTTAGGATTAACTTCTCTTTAGGTTAAATCAAATGGAGATGTAGCCCAAATGGTTCATTGACGATTTTCTTTTTATAATAAATAGGGAATAAAGGTTGTTCTATTTTTCTTGCATTGAGTGATAGTGGCAATGTTTTTGAAATCCACTTCATATTTTTACTATTAGAATACAACCATGCTTCTCTATGGTATCTGGTATCCTTATCGGTTATCGTCATTAAGCTATACCCCATTCTAATAAGTAGGAAAAAGATTTCATAATAGTATTTTTTGTACTCAAATTCATTTAACATTTTAAAAATCCTTTCTATTGATTCTATTCCCTCTGTATATGCTATCATATCACCATCCCAATGTAGTATGTAACTTCTTGTAGAGAGACTTTGGGCTAAATTTATTGCTTCAGTAATATTCAGGTCTTTCCAGATATACTTTACCTCGATCTCTCTTTTAAGTCTATTAATAACATCATTATCTTTTTCTCTATATTTGGTGTTTGAAGAGTCAATTATAACAATTTCATGAACATAATCCTTAATTGAATAAAGTGATTCTTTTAACCATATATCATCTTTCGTAACAACATTGGCACTGATCCCATCGATGAAAGATTCTTTTTCATGAACTGTCATATAAATGGGGGGATACAAGCTTCTTATTACATTACCTAATATACCCTTAGCCTTCCAGTATCTCCTTCTAATATATGCTGGAAGATCCATTTAGGCAAATATAATTCAAATATATATAATATTCACATTTTCATTAAATCCAGTTCGAATTTGCATTAGAAGATAATGTTCCTTTCCTGAAAATTTATGAATAAATATCAATATGTAAAAACACTAACATTGAACATATAATGATAATTCATATGTGATGAATAAAAAGCATTCAATGTCTGCCATTATGCTTTAAAAATTCCTTCACTGATTTGATAAGCTGATGATTTATTAATTAAATCGATAATAAACTCATATAATTAATTACAATTTATATAAAAAAGCAAATTTTCAGTTTATCATATTAAATTTTTCCAAGGGATTGGAGCTGAAATGAAGAAAGTTATTATAATGAATCGATATTAAATCAATATGAATAAATCTAGGTTCCAAGCATTAAGATGGAAATTTCAAGAGTATAAAGATTTGAAGATAGCGGGTATTAAAAGGTCTTTAATTATGGATTTTTTAAATGTTTACTATAGAGAGGAAACATATAAAATTTGGGTACAACTTGGGAAAATGAGTGCATCAAAATTTGGAATATCATTTATTGAAGATACTCCGGATAATTTACTTCATGAGGTATATCTGAGGCATATTTATGACATTCCGGGTTTTATTCCGACTAAAGATGAAATAATAATTGATGTTGGAGCTAACGTAGGGGATACATCCATCTATTGGGCAAAATTATATGGAGCCAAAGTATTGGCATTTGAGCCACTATCTGAATCATTTGAGATTATGAGAGCAAATATATCTTTAAATGGTCTTGATGATCTTATTACTCCATATAATTTAGCTCTAGGCGATGGAACAGATATAAGCTTTAACATGAGCGGATACATGATGAAGTATTCTATGGATTCATTAAAAAAAATAAAGACCGAAAGATTGGATAATTTTAACTTCAATAATATATCGATGATAAAAATAGACGTTGAAGGTTTCGAATTACATGTTTTAAGGGGTGCGATAGAAACTATTAAAAGGAATAAACCAAGAATAATAATTGAAACACATTCAAAGGAATTAAGGAAAAGGACTAATGAAATTTTAAGTTCGGTTGGTTATTCATTAATTTATAGGGATAAAAGTAGACGTGGTGCTGGATTTATGGATGAGGTAACTAATTTATTTTATAAATGTTTATAAATAATCATCTTGACTTTAAAGCTGTATAATGAAACGCACAAGAGATTTGGCAACTTCCTATGACATGAATATATTAAGTCTTTATAACATGTAATGAAAGGTTCTTAATTGTCTCTGAGAAAGTTTAAAATAGATTTATTATAGTTAAAAGTAAATTGCGAGATGAAAATTAATGATTGAAAAAGTATTAATCGCAATGATCTGAATTTTGAATTTGAAAAATTCAAAAATAGTATATTTCAATAATGTGACATGTGATTCTACAATTTTCAAACACTTATTATGATTATGATTACTTACCATGGATCATTTTTCAATATAATTCATGAAGTGATACAATTTATTCTTGCTGCTTTTTGGGTAATGATCTCATTTTAGTACTGCATTAACAACTTTCTATACAGAAATTATTTAATCTAATAGATCCTTAATTACAGGTACGCGTTATAGTCATATCCCCACATCATTTTTCGAATATCAATGTCCGATATAACCGGATATTTTAAAAAAGATTAGACATCCTAATTGTATTTTCTTTTATTTTCTTAACATTTCATAACAGTTTCGCCAAGATATGTGTCTATATAAGAATTCTAATTTCCTTTATATTACGACTACCCAATATTAGGCTAAAATTTCCAAATGATGGATTACCATGTCCAATGTTATTAGAGATTTCGCTATTTTAATAACTTAGCCTGTGATGATAAATAGAGAAAAATAATGTTGGCTCCTAGAATCGAAGTGATATCTGAATGGTCATATGAAGGAATTATTTCTACTAAATCCATTCCAACCGCATTAAAATCAATGCTTCTGAAAAAGCTCATTATCTCCCAACTTGTTAAGCCACCCGGTTCTGGAACTCCAGTTCCTGGAGCGTACGCTGGATCAACTGCATCGATATCCACCGTTATATAAACAGATTCTGTTTCAATATTGCGCTGTATTTCTTTCATAACGTTTTCGAATCCTATATCCCTTATTTTCTTCATATCATAAACGTTTACTCCGTATTTTTCCTGGAAATCGGTGTCTTGTTTTGAATATAAGGATCCCCTAATTGATACCTGAGTGACTTTAGATACCAACCCTTCAATGATTGCTTTCCTTAGCCAATTTGCGTGCGAAAACTCACTCTTGTAAATATCATCCCATGTGTCGGTATGGGCATCAAAGTCAATTAGTTCAATTTTCCCAAATTTTTTATAAAGGGACCTTAAAATCGGAAGAGTCACTAAGTGGTCACCACCAACATGAACCATATTAACATCTTTGGAAATTCTAGATAAGTGGTCCTCTATAATTTTTAAAGAGTCATCAATGAAACCAGGTACCACGTTTATATCACCGTAATCAAACACTGAAAATTCTTGGAAAATATCTTCCCTCAGGAAAAAATCCACACCTGAGATTATCTTTGATAATTCCCTTATCTTTTGCGGAGCAAATCTTTGACCGACTCTAAATGTAGACCCAAAATCCATTGGAACTCCAATTATTCCGAAATCTGACTTAGTGTTAACGCTGGCCAAATTAAGTCCAAAAAAGGTGAAATTTTCTAGAAATGGAGGTTTGGCCGGATCAGTTAAAAATTTAGTAGACAAAAAAATCACCGATTATTTATTCTTTTTTCAAATTAAATATTTTATTTGCAAACTCTGTAGCCTTACATTGGACAAATTATTCTCTTGTAATTAATTTTTTTAAAAAAAATTTCTCTGAAAAGGAAAATTTGAAAGATAATCGAAACAGTTATACTACATCATATTATAAATATAATTATGGGTTCGGATGAACCAAAGGTTGGAATTTTTGTCAGGCAGTCAACTGGACTTGTAAGGGGCGTAGGTGGATGGGATTCATTCTTTGCTACCTTTGCGCTTGTAACGGGGGGTGTGCCAATTTTTCTGATAAGTTTATTATTCCTATCACCAGGGGCAAACTATACTCTTGCTCTAATTATAATGTTCCTTCCATCGATGGCACTAGGCGCGGTTTATACCCTTTTCGGTATTTCTATGCCAAGATCTGGGGGTGATTATGTTTTTGTCAGTAGGGGTTTAAGTTCATTTTTAGGATTTATTAATTCCTTTGGATTATTTTTTGCATACGTCTTTTCGATAGGTATATATTCTCTTTATGGAGCCCAGTACCTTGCCTATACTTTCGCAACATATGGATTCCTTACAAATAATACAGGTTTGATAAATCTTGCAACTACAATGTTAAGCCAAAATTATTCTGTTGTTACAGGTCTCGCTATTATAATCATTTTCCTCCTCCTGATAACCTTTACAAACACGAGAACTGCCTTCAGACTTATTCTTATAACAGGAATCCTTGAGATTGTCGCAACTGTCATATTTTTTGTTATAAACGCAACTATTACTCAATCTCAGTTCGTAACAGCATTCGATAAATATGCAGGAGCTGGGGCTTATTATAAAGTTATACAGAGTGCAGAAAGTAATGGATTAACGTACACACCGGGTGTTCGAACAACATTACTTGCCTTACCCATTGCCTGGTATGCATTCACCTGGTATACTTTACCAGCCAACTGGTCCGGCGAAATAAGGCAGGTAAAAAAATCACTACCAATTGCGATTCTTGGAGCATTGCTTGTTATATTGGTATTCTACCTTGTTTTCTACAATGTAAGTTTTCACTCATTTGGACAAGAATTTCTGACAGCGTGGTCTTTTAATTATATTAACGGATATACATTACCGTTTACGTTTATAGGAACATATACGCCATTTTTTGTCTCCCTGGTATATACAAATCCTCTTGTACCTATTTTAGCCCTGCTAGTTTTCTGGCTTCCGGATATATTCTTCTTCATACCAACGATGATAGGAGGGACAAGATATTTGTTTGCTTGGTCATTTGATAGGATGGCTCCAGAAATCTTTTCGAGGGTCTCAATGAAGACTAAGGTGCCTGTAGTATCAACAATAACCATTGGTGTTCTAGCAATTATAGGTCTTCTTGCTTATGCGTATATTCCATCGGTTGCAATAGTTGATGTAATTCCTATATTTGATTTCGGGTTCATAATTCCAGCTATAACCGCTATATTAATTCCATTTTTAAAGAGGGATATGTATGAAATCTCATTCGTAGTAAAGAGGAAAATAATCGGACTACCAATAATTTCTTGGTTGGGCATAATAGCACTTATTGGTATTATATATGGTATAATAGGACTGTGGAACTCATATTTAATGCCCATAAATTTTGCAACAGGGATCGCAATATTTAGCGTATATATTATTGCAGCCATCATATATGCTGTAATGTACTACATAAATAGGAGAAAAGGAGTTGATCCAAGACTTGCATTTAAGGAAATCCCTCCAGAATGATCTTTTAAATAATTTTCATTTTTTCCAATATTATGCAAAAATTTATATTTCAAATTTTTCTAAATATATAAAGGGGTTGGTAAAAAATGTTATTTAAGGATAATTCCACAAGAATTTTTTTCGCCTCGGACATTCATGGTTCGGAGACATGTTTTAGAAAATTCTTGAATTCTGCAAAATTTTATGATGCAAAGGCTCTGATATTTGGAGGCGATATTACAGGAAAAGCAATTATACCCATTGTGAAAAATAATGGCAGCTACATCTCCAATTTATATGGTAATGAAGTGAAGATCAACGGCGAAAATGAATTAAATGAGTTTATAAAGTTGCAGAAGAACAAGGGATTTTATCCATATGTGACAGACAAAGAAGAATACGAAGAATTAAAAAATAATAAAGAAAAGCTTAATGAAAAATTCAAAGAACTTATAAATGAAAGAATCAGGCAATGGGTTGTTCTAGCTAATGAGAGATTGAAAGATACGAAAGTTAAGGTGTATTGGGAGGCTGGAAATGACGACTTCCTTGACCTTGACTCATTAATGGAATCAGAAAATACCATTTACATAGGAGAGAAAGTGGTTGACTTATTCGATTTAAAAATCGCCGGGTTGAGCTATGCCAACACTACTCCGTGGAATGCCCCAAGGGATGTTCCTGAGGAAAAATTAATTGAAATTATTAACTCAATGCTTAAGTCAGCTGGTTTTGGTGAAAGTGAAAAGACACAAGAAATAATTTTCGCATTTCATCCACCACCTTTCGACACGATTCTAGACTTAGCTCCAAAAGTGCGGCCTGATTTTACCTATGCAAGGGTCGGCGGACAACCTGATTTCATCCATGTAGGCAGCATAGCTGTAAGAAAAGCAATAGAATCTTATAAACCACTTCTAAGCCTGCACGGTCATATTCATGAATCTAAAGGTGTTGATAAGGTAGGAAATACTCTTAGTATTAACCCTGGAAGCGAGTATTCAGAAGGCATACTCCACGGCGCACTTATAAACCTTGATAAAGGGAAGGTGAAATCATATATTCTAACGACAGGATGAGAATTATGACAGAGTTTAAGTGCGATGATTGCGAATGCATTTTGGAACAAGCAAAACTAAGAAATGTCCATCTCAAGCTTCTGGGAGGCTGGGCTATACAATATACTAGCCCGATTTCTGATGAATTGAAATTAGTACTTTCACGCAAACCAAATGATATAGATGTAATTGGCTTAAGAAAAGAAAAGCGGGATATATATGAAGTATTGAAGTCGTGTGGCTATGAACCAGATGAAAGATTCAATGCATTTAATGGAGATTTCAGACTCCTATTTCATAAGGGAGATATTTTATTGGATGTTTTTTTGAACGAGTTTTCAATGTGCCAGGAGATAGATATGACAGACAGGCTCGTCAATGATTACCCGACAATATCGGTAGATGACCTCCTGCTAACAAAAGTCCAAATTATTGAAATAAATGAAAAGGATCTCAAAGACATATTGAGACTAATTGCAGCTAATAAAGTAAATCCAAATGGAACAAATTACAATGATATCAATCTAAGTTTTATCGAAAAGATGACCGGAGAAAATTACGGTATATATAGATCCTATTTGCAGAATATGAAAAAGGCATTGGACTATCTTCACCATCTCGAAATAAATCCAGAAGTGAAAAGAGAAATTGAAGAAAAGATAAAGAAAATTATAAATGTTACTGAGAATAGCAAGAAATCATTAAAATGGAAAATGAGAGCAAAAATTGGAGACTCAATGCCATGGTATAAGTTGCCAGAAGAAAAGAAAAGATGAAAATAAATTCTGCAGTCAAATGGACTCTACTATTGCCTCCTCAGATTTTACGTTTTTGAGAGATTCGGAGATTTCTTTGAAGGCCTCCATGTTTTTATTTGCCTCTTCAAGAGTATGTACTATAGAAACGGTCCATTGTTCATCTGGTCCTGGGGCAGCGGGAATTATGCCTTTGTTCATCATTCCATATAAGTATTCATACCACAATGATACATTAGTTTTCAAAAAATCTCTCCAGTTTTCAACACTGTCTATTCCAAAATATAAAGAACCTGATAAAGACCATTGATTTACATTCATTGGTATTTTGTAATCCTCTATGATATCTTTGTAACCCTTAGCGATCTCTTTACTTATTTCCTCTGCCTTTCTTATATCACGCTCCAAAAATATATCCTTTAAAGTAATCAGTGAAGCGTCTATCGAAAGCGGATTAGAATTAAATGTGCCCGCATGAGGTGTTTTACCTGGCCCAAGCACAGACATGATTTCTTTCTTACCCCCAACTACTGAAAGCGGGAAACCACCTGCTATAGCTTTACCAAGAGTCATCAGGTCTGGTTTCACATTAAAATATGAAGAGGCACCTCCATAGTGCTTGCTTCCGGTTTTTATTTCGTCGAATATTAGTACTATATTGTATTCATCTGACAGTTTCCTCAATGTTTCGAGGAAACCTTCCTTTGGTATTACCAGACCCATATTCATAGCAACAGGCTCTAGGATTATCGCAGCTATGTCGTTATAATTTTTCTCGACGATTTTAGAAACTGCCTCTATGTCATTAAAGGGTGCCACTATAATATCATCAGCTGCAGATTGAACAACCCCTGGTCCAGAAAGTACAGGCAAGGGATATTTGGAATAACCACCTTTCCCGGCCGGTGGTTTGACACTCACAAGAAGAGAATCATGTGACCCATGGTAGCAACCTTCAAATTTGAGAATCTTTTTCTTTGAGGTATAGCTTCTTGCGATTCTCACAGCAGCTTGAGTAGCTTCGCCTCCTGTTGATGAAAACCTTACCATGTCTAGATTGTAAATTTTTGTTATAAGTTTGGCAAGTTCCAATGAACCTTCGTACTCAAATCCTATAATTGTTCCTGACTCAATTCTCTCTTTTATCCCATTTATCAATTTCGGATGGGAATGACCAATCGTGAGAGCTCCAAATGCCATATTGAAATCTATATATTCATTTCCATCGACATCATATAATTTTGATCCTTTTCCGGATTTAAAATATACGGGATAGGGGTCAATGTAACGGTAATTACTGTTTACTCCATAAGGAATATACTCTTTTGCTTCATTATATATTTGTCTCGACCTTTCTGTTCTTTTTCTGAATTCATCGAGATTCGAGATACTTCTCATATTTTTGATATTTTATGAATTAATTTAATGTTTACCATTTCCTTTCCAGAATCAGTTTAGAAGAATTTCTTTTCCAAAAAAGTTGAACTATTAGGAAAAAATTTCCCATGTTTGATATATCTACTGTTACAGTTTTACATTCATTCTACTTTATTAATGCAGCATCATGTTCTTCATTACGATCACGAAAAAGTAATACTGTTATCCTAACATTTGGCCATTATCTGAAGCTGAACATTACAAGAATCTGAATCATTAGTTCATTATGTAAGGCTTAAAGCTTGATTCTTAATTTTAGGGAAAGATTGTTCTTGAGCAATTTCGAATTGTACCAATGGTGCGAATAATATTGTTTAGACATTTTAACTTAAAAAATGGTAGTTGGAAGGTATATAATTAAGGAGATAATATTAATAATTAAGCTATTTATATTCACTTCAAACAAAGAGTTCCATAATCTACCTATTTGGTATTTGGTGCATCCGATTAAAAAATTATGATGTTGTATTCCACAAATTTTCATGATAATGTTAACATTATAATTTCTATGTGTTGTTAAAGAGTGGGAATATTTTCCACTCTAAAGAATTCCTCATAAACCTTTGTTTAAAAATCCCCTCCTTCATTAACAAGCTTATTGGTATTCATTTGATGTAATATTAACAAAAGCCAAATAGATAATTATAACTAATTCGATTACGATAATGAATGAATAGAACATAGAAAACACATCAAAGCTGAAAGGATAAAATACATCGGTAAGGAATCAAACAATCTTGAAGACAACCTAATTGGTATTGAAAAACCTGATTATTTAGAGTATACAAAGGATCATGAAATTGTCAATAGTAAAAATTTCGAACAATGGATTCTTTCACTGAAGCCTAAGGATGTCAGAGATAAGGGAATATCACATCAAGCTTTGTATTATCAAAAATCACTGATCAGAAATAGAAAGAACTTAAACTTCAAACAAAAAGTAGTTAAAATTCTATTACAATTATATAAAGATACAATCTTGAACAATGAAAATTAAAATTAAATTAATAGAATATTACTTTACATAGGGTGCAAAAGTTTTTTCCTTATATATTTCCCCCTATGTTAAATGGGCTCGGCCGGATTTGAACCGGCGACCTCCTCCGTGTCAGGGAGACGTCATAACCTCTAGACCACGAGCCCTTAAACCCTTATGTCAAACTGCTAATAATATTTTCTATAGATATGTATTAGTCCTTACATAGAATTGGGCTTTACAAACTCGAATTGGCTAAATAATAAAAATGCATATCAATCAAGGAGAAATTTCTTATCCGTAGGCAAATAGCATTCCAAAGTATTTCTCAACATAATAATATTCAAATTTCAATACCCTAGTAGCCTTATGCATAAATCCCGATAAAATAATTAGATTCCAGTAACTATCTGGTTTAGCATCCTCAACTGTTTCTTTATCAAGATCAATTAATTTTTGGAAATTATTATTTTTAATTGCCTCTATGACTAGATTATCATATAGTTTCGCCTTTTCAGAATAACCATAAGGACCTTCAGGATGATGTGTGTGTGCTTGATCAGCACTGAAAATAACTGAAATGTATTGATTTGATCTCTCTATGATATCATACAAGCAAGATCCAAATTTCATTAATATCCCATTATCCCAGAAACGGGGTTGGCCTATAAGTGACAGATTCTTAAAGTGAAAAAATTTAAGCGGTATTAGGCTTCCAAAATCCAAAGGGAAAACAGATAATTTTCCAGAATTAGTAATAAAATTCAATTCAACAGTTTCAGGGCAATTTTTTATGATTTCACTATTAAGTTCTCTAAATGATTTATATGTAGCTCTTAGTATTTTTGTTTCAAGTTTGTAATACCCCTTAAGATATTCAGTATTAATTACAGCTATTCCTTTTGATAATCTTACCGAGTGCGGGGAAATAATAAGGCCATTTTGAGTTTTATCATCTTTAGTTACCTCCTTTATGATCTCATTCATTTTCCTTGCATTTTCATTTGGCATATCTATTATTTCATCCCCGTGAGGAATAACATACACTCTATTCAGAACCATATCATTTCAGACCTCCAATCTCTTCTGTGTTTTGACTATTTTATAAATTTTTGAGAAATATTTAAAATCAACGCCTGTTTTTTCTCTTACAATATGAAAGAAGTCGTCAATATTAGAAATTGCTTTTCTATTTCTTAAAGCTAATTTAATATTCTCTCTAACCTGCCATACGCCAATAGGAATGTAATAATCCCCTGTCACGTATCTAATGGCTAATATTCCTGCTTTTTTCTGAATGCTGTCTAGATATTCAAGTATGGGGAGTTTGGTTGCAAAAAAGGAACCACCCATTTTAGGGTTTCTTACTTTTCTCTTACCATCCTCGAATTCCTCTTCAATGCTCATTCCCCTATTTCCAACCCAGACTGATCCTATTCCCCAAGTCTCAATATTCTCATAAATATAACTCCACGGAAATACAAAGATAAAATAGTTGTTTCCCAAATTATGGTTTTCAAAAAAATAATACCCATCTATATCTTCATAGTTCTTAATGCGATTTTCGTAATATTCAGACAGTATTGAATCTACTGCAGTTATGGACCATCTTGTGGGCACAAGTTTCCTGTTCTTTGAATTTCCCAGCATCCCGAGAGAAAATACTTTTTGTATCTCATGGAATGGAACTCCATTAGAATTTAGCAAAACTACCGCATCATAGGCTCTTAAGTCTGAGTCATAATAAACTTTTTCCAATTTTTGATTGGAAGTTCCGTGGGAGTGTTCGAATCTCTTTAATATACCCCCAGGCCCAAAAGGTTGAGATTGAGCGTCAATCTGTAGAGTTTCAATTATTTTATAATATTCCATTTCAACAAAGGTTGGTTTTGATGAAAGAACTAAATCGTAAACATCTAACAAATAGGATGGAGGATTTCTTGGCGAATCTACGTTTAAATTTCTGAATCCCCTGTAAAGTGAATACCTAATACTTATTATATCATCCAAGGGAAGATTGATTAATTTTGAGGTATCTTCCATATAGGAAGTATCGCCATTTTTCAATGGGGCAGCAGGACCGACATTCAACTTAGGATAGTTTTTTGAACCAATGAAAACGGAAGGAGGGCTACTTCCTTGAACCTCTTTCACATATTTGAGGTTCATGGAGATGTAAAACTTCTCAAGGATGGGACATTTTGATCTTCCGCATAGCATCTTCTGTGCCTTGCATCTTGCACACAGTTCTGGCAGATATGGAATGTCATCTACTTTTCTGGGTATATTCATCTTGGTAAGAGATCAGGGATCCCGTCTTCTATGGGGTATTCCCTTCCACAATTCTTGCATACAAGTTTTCCAGACTGAATCTCTCCCTCTTCTATCTTTTCATCCCTGAGCATTAAATCCCCTTTGCATACTGGACAACATATAATTTCAAGAAGATCAGGTTTCATATATCTATATTTTAAATCCATAGATAAGGTGTGCGGATGGAGACTTGAATTTTATTATATTTATATTTTTAAAACCCGCCTTAATCATTTCTGTTTCAATAATATCCGGTAACTTGAAATTCTTAACACTATCAGCCAGATATGTATATGAATTTGTACCAGAAATGAAGTTTCCTATCCTTGGCATGAAATCATAAAAATAAAGAGAGAACCATGGTTTAAAATAACACCTGTTTTCTGGGAAGGCATCTAAATTGGCAATTATACCACCATTCTTTAAAACTCTGTAAGCCTCATTAAAATACACAGATGTATCTGGCAAATTCCTCAAAACAAATGCTGACATAATTCCATCAAATTTATTTTCTTTAAAAGGAAGCTGAGTTCCACTACCCAATAAAAGATTTCCTTTATTGGGATTCTTAATAAGCATTTCTTTCGTAATATCCAAGCCTATTATTTTTGAGTTTCCTTCATAAAGTGAAAATAGTTTTCCGGTCCCTGTTCCAATATCAAGAATTACTCCATCTCTTGGCATTAATTTCAGAAGTTTTATCCTCCAGAAAACATCCAACCCTAAAGACATAAGGGTATTCATGGAATCATAAACATCGAATATGGGCCTAAAAACACCTTTTACCTTTTCTAATTCTGGCAATATGGGTATAAGTTTTTTACCTTAATGTAATTTTACCTATTGGAAATATGAATAAAACTGTCATTAGCCTTGGAGGATCAATATTTTCTTCGGATTTTTCTTACTTGAAAAATTTCATAGATATAATGAAAGAAAAGGAAACATATGCAATTGTGGTTGGTGGTGGAAAAATAGCGAGAGAACGTATAACATTGCTAAGAGAAATGGGTGCTTCAGAATATCATTTAGATAAGATGGGTATACAGGTCACGAGACTTAATGCGCTTACAGTATCTCTCGCACTGGGAAATGCAATGGATATACCCATAAGTATAGACAAAGCGCTTGAAACTCTTGAGATATACGGGAAAGTTGTTATGGGTGGAACAGAACCTGGACATACTACCGATGCAGTTTCATTGTTGCTAGCGGAAGCCTACGGCTCAAAAAGAGTTGTCAACGTTACCGATGTAGATTATATTTATGATAAAAATCCAAAGTTAGAAGGTGCAAAAAAATTTACTGAATTAACCTATGAGGAAGTACTGAATATGCTTAATGAAAAATCTAGAGGTGCCGGGGAAAATTTCCCTATGGATATTTTGTCAATCAACATTGCGAGAAGAAGCAAGATTGAAATTGATATAGTTTCCTTTAAGGACAAAGAGAATCTAAAAAGTGCTATAGAAGGAAAAAAATTCCTGGGTACAATTATCCATTCATAAAATTGACACATATTTAAAAGAATCATTTTTCCCGTAACAATCATTTAAATAAAATAGTGAAAATTAACATTATCGTATATAATATCTGCACTGATACGATTTCATTTGTTTTTCGAGAAATTCCAAATTTATCCCTGGGTAAACGGAGCCAATGATATATTAAAATTATTGTTATCAGCAAATCCAAGAAAAATAATTTATTGATTGTTATCAGAGACAAAGTAACTCCAAATATAAGAATTAAATAAATCATCCTGAAATACCTGACTCTTTTGCTATTGTCAGAATCTTCTGCGATATGATGAAGATACCTTATCATGGAAGCAAATATGCCAAACGATGAGGCGATAAGTATATCCTCAAAATTAATGTTCTTCCCCAGAGCAATAAGCGAACCAATAAATGGGAATATTCCAAAATCAACGAAGGTGGATATTTCCCCAATCCCCCTGGAGCCAAGTCTGAATGGAGGCATCACGTATATTAGAGCAAAAAATATGGCAATTAAACCGAAATAAAGAAGTATAATATTCCTTGTTATAATAACGACAAGTATACCTAAAATGATTGAAACGGCAAGAAGAATTCTTGAAACTTTGAGAATCGTTTCAGGTTTTACATTCATTTTTTCAATGAAATATGATCCTAATGGGAATAAAGTATCTGAATTCAAAAGATGCCTTTGGAATTTGAAATCGTAATAATCCATGCTCGTGTTCAGGGCAGCCTGCATAAAAATTACCACTGATAAAATTAGGAAAATTATTGGATTATAAATTCCAGCATAAACCGCAGCGGTAATTACAGGCGCAACAGATGTAAAGTATAGGGGTACCTTTGCAGCTTTAAGAATTTCACCAATCTTCATTTGGCGCTTATGGAATAATTGAAGATAATATTTTCCAATAATGCTTGATTGGAATATGCAACATATTGCATATTTTTTAATATATAACAATTCCATTCTGTGGAGAAATGAACAGTGATTATCTAAAATTCCTTAGAAAGAACAGAACTATGGTAATAGCATCTGATGGAGTAAAATTATGGGCATCCAAAGTTTATTATGCATTGGATAAAGGTTTCATCTTTCTCATTGAAAAGGGTTCCCTTATGCTAGAAAACATAAGGAGAAACAATCAGGTCGCATTTGAAATAGATGACAATAAATTAAAAATATTCATTCAGGGATCGGGTAGGGTTGAAATTCTAGGAGAACCGTCAGAATTCAATAGAGAAAGGGGAATTCTTGTATACAAGGTACCTGAAGATCAGGTATTCATAAATCATGAACATGTACTAATTGCAAGATTAATCCCTGAAAAAATAAGAGTTACAGATATGAGGGTCAAGTTTCTAAAAAAAGACGAACCATTTGAGCTGGATGAACTGAAAGAGAAGGTTAATCCATATTTTAGAATAATAAGGCCATGGAGTTTTTACCAAAGCCTTGCGGCATATATATCTGGAATCGCATTATCAGGTAAAATACTCATAATCCCTGCAATGCTCGGTGCAGTTGCACTAATTCTTGCACACGGCTCATTTAATACTATCTCAGAATATTTTGATTATACTCAGAGGATAGATACCGAAAAGTCCCTTTCTGGTGCAAGAGTAATAGTCGATCAGCTGATAACAAAGGAAAGAGCCTTTTATTATTTTATAGCATTATTCATTATATCTCTATCCATTGGGATCTATCTTTTAATAACTAACATGCAAATTCTTATATATATTATTATAGGAACGATTGGAGGTCTGCTTTACGGTATTCCTAAAATTGGGTTTAAAAAACTGGCATTGGGGGATATATCTGTTCTAATCGTATGGTCATTTGGTATATTTTTGGGGGCTTATTCTTTGATGGGCAGTCGCGTGACATTGCCAGTGGTTTTAATTTCTTTACCCATAGGTTTATTGACACTTGATATTCTTCACGCAAACAACTGGAGGGATATCAATTACGATAAATCCAGAGGGGTTAGAACCATCGCAAATCTCCTGGGGGGAAAAGGGTCGCTATATTATTATATTACCATGATAATTTCTTCATATGTCATTTTCCTTATCTATTCAATTTATTACCATATCTTCTCATCTATCCTCATATTAGCAACAATTCCCTCTGCCTATAAACTAATAAATATTTCTTTACACAAGGAAAACATAAATTTTGGCAAATTAGATCAACTCACTGCTAACTTCACCCTGTTATTCGGAATAATTGAATCAATAGTATTCTTCAGTTATTACTTCCCCCACATAGGAATAATTTTCTAATTAATTTTTCAATTTCTAGAACTGCTAATGTATTTATATAACATGAAAATAAGTTTTCTCGTCCCTCCCTTTGGCGCTCCCCAAAGTATCTCTTTCTTAAGTATTGTATACTTGGATCCACAGTCCTTGATCATGCTAGCACCTGATTTCATTAATCCCAAATCACCGCTGGCAGCAAGATTTACGGCCAATCTGCTAGCTTCCAGAACATCCTTTGATTCCTCTACATTATATCTTTCTTCGAATCCTAATTCTGCCCTAACATCTAGGAGTTTTTTAATTGCGTCATAAGTTGTATTTACTATTTCCATTCTTTTCATCCATTGAGTTTCATAATTCAGAAAATCGGCCCATGTATGTCCTTTATCGAGAGCGTTGAAGTGATCCATTAAGGTCCTAAATCTCAGTTTATACCCCAATGCAGGATTTTCGAAACCTCTGGAACCTGGATCAAGGAAAGGTGAGACCGGGCTAGTAAAAACAAACAGTCTTTCATCCTTGTGATTCATCAACATAAGTTTTTTTGCATAATCTATGTCATTAAGGGCATCTTCCATTGTCTGGTTAGATAACCCTATCAGGAAATAAACATCTATCTTCTTCCCACCAAGTTCAAGAAAATTGGAAACAAATTTTTCCAGAGCATCATTTTTGTAAGGTCTACCATTCTTCAATCTAATTTCATCACTGGAAGAATCTGGTGATATTTCAATGGAAACATCATGGGAACTCTTTACCAGTGGTTCTAAATCTTCTCTAGAATGGGGTACAAATACTTCGAACAGAAGTGGAATGTCTATTCCTTCCTTCTTCAGCTCATTAAAAATGAACTCTCTTTCCTTGCGAGGTCTTAATAATATATCACCAACTACAAAAACAGGGATCTTGAATTCATTATTTATCGATATAATATCTTCAACAATTTTCTTTGAAGATCTAAATATTGGAGATGGCCTGTGATAGAAATTTCTAAAAGCGAAATTGGATCCCCCGCATATTGCGCAGCTATAAGAGCATCCATGTGTGGTTATTACCATTGCAACCGGCTCATTGACCCAGTTACAGTATGGAAGATGCCCCTTAAAATCCATATTTCTCAGGGCACTCTTCATTATGTAAGAGTAGTCATATTTCTGATAATCTAAATTTTCCGGGAGAAATGTAAAACCATTATCCTTTATCCTTAGTCCATCTCTATAAATTATATTGGGTATTTCATCAGATTTCTTGCCGGAAAGTATCATTGAGAGCGGAATTTCAGTGGTATCCCCTCTGATTACGTAATCCACTTCCTTGAAAGTGTTCATTATCTCAGTGGAATAATAGGTTGCTGAGTATCCTCCAAAAATTACCTTTATATCGGGTCTGATTTTCTTTATAATTTTTGCCAGGCTGATTGCCCCATGAGCATGTGGTAGCCAGTGAAGATCAATGCCGATGTACTCTGCCTCAAATTTCAACAATTCTTCCTCAAAACTGTATCTATTGGAAGAAAGCATCTTCAGGGCCACGTTGTTAATTCTCACTTTAAAACCATTGTCTGTTAAATAAGATAACATGGAAAGAAATCCAATTGGATACATTTCAAAAACCCCTGTACTGGGAACAAGTTCTGATATAGGGCCGGCAACTATGTTTCTCTTTCTGAAATCATAGATTGAAGGAGGATGCACAAGTATAAGATCACATTTCATCTGGTTACCATAATATGATTTCCTATTCATATTTAAGCGGTTAGTAATTCAAAAATTCTAAAATGAAAAAATTATTAACATAGTGGAAATTTAAAAAGTGGTGGAAATTTGAAAGTCCTTGTATTAGGGACCGGAATTGTAGGCCATGGCATCGCTGAAGTATTGTCAAAGAAATATGAAGTAACTGTAGCAGATAAAAATGAAAGAAATCTTATCAACGTATCCAATGAATTAAAAGTTGATCATCTAAAAGTGGATGTTGAAAATGATGATTTAAAGAAAATATTCGAAGGTTTTGATCTGATATCGGGGGCATTACCTGGTAAATATGGGCTCAAAGTGCTCGAATCTGCAGCAAAGGCAGGAGTTAACATTGTTGATAATAGCTTTATGCCGGAGGACTTTTATATATTGGATAAAGAATTCAATAAGGCAGGAGTACTGGGGATACCAGATTGCGGCGTTGCTCCAGGTCTGTCAAACATAATTGTTGGATACGCCGCTTCAAGATACGAATATTTAGAGGGGGCATACATCAAAGTTGGAGGGCTCCCTGAAAGGAATATTCCACCATTAGGGTATAAAGTTGTATTTTCACCCATAGATACTCTTGATGAATATACCAGAAAAGTTCAGATAGTGAAAGATTGGGTTGTAGAAGAAGTTGATCCAGGGGAGGGATTGGAGTATTTCTTCGTTAACTCTATTGGATCTATGGAGGCATTTTATACTAATGGATTGAGATCACTCATAAGAAATATAAGAGCGAGAAACCTAAATGAAAAGACCATAAGATATCGCGGTCACATGGAGAAGATAAAATTCCTCAGGCAAATAGGACTTCTAGATGAAGAACCTATAGAAGTTGATGGAACAAATGTAATCCCGAAAGAAGTCCTTGCTATATTAATGAAAAAGTATCTTTCATTTCCCGAAATAAATGATCTCCTATACATGGAAATAAAGATTGAGTCTAACGCAGGTGTAGAAGAAACATATACACTGTTTGACAAGGGTGACTACCATCTTTCTGCCATGGCTAGAACTACAGGATTTACCAACGCCGTTGTTTCTGACATAGTCTTGAAAGGAAAAATTAAGGAAACTGGAATAATAGCACCTGAAATATTGTCAAAAGATCTGGGATTATATGATGACATTTATGAATCCCTTAAATCACTCGGAATTGAAATTAAGAAAAAAGTTGATTGAATGAAAGGGATTGCACTTATTTCGGGAGGAAAAGATTCCTACCTTAGCGCACTCATTGCTCTAATAAATGGAATAGAAATTGAGAAAACCATAACAATAAAAGCCCAGACAGATTCAATGATGTTCCACTTCCCCAATGCAATTCTTGGAAGTGCTGTTTCTAAACTTCTGGGTCTGGAAAATATAATAATTGAAGAATCAGAATTTGAATCGTCTATCTCAGAATATAAAGGATATAGATTAATTGCAGGGGCCATAGCTAGTGAATATCAGAAAACCAGGTTAGAGAGATTGTGCCTCGAAAATGAAATTATTCCTTATTTTCCACTTTGGCGAAGAAATCAGGAAGATATACTAAGGGAATTCATGGAATCTGGGTCAGAGGGGATATTAGTTAGCGTATCGGCAGAGGGTTTAGATGAAAAATATTTGGGGAGAAGGATAGATGAATCACTCTTAAATGATCTTAAAAGATTAAATTTGAGATATGGAGTATCTTTAGTAGGGGAAGGAGGAGAATATGAATCGCTGGTTACTTTTTCTCCTTGGACTGGTATGCGCTTGCAGATTATGGAAAAAGAGATTGTAGATAGAGGAATGCAGAAGCTGTTGATAATAAAATCGTATAAGTTAATCAAAGAATATTGAGATTCATGAGACTGAAATTTATCCTAACATTCAATAATCTATAACTGAATTAATACTCACGGACAAAGTGAGATACTCCAGTTGGATCCTCGATTATAATAGTGAATTTTATCTTTCCCTCTTTTGCATCATTTATTCTTTCTTCAAGTTCTTTTGTTTTTTCAGGATCAAAAAGTGGCAAAACGTCAAGGAACCTCTGGAACAGCCCTTCAACATTTGTAATGAAAGATTCTGCTATTGGGCCCGGTTCCAGGGATAAACCCAGTTCCGGTATTTTAATGGCTCCTCTATTCCCCCTCACAATTTTGATCTTTAGATCCTCTGGTTTTTCTATTATTATCTTATCCTTAACGGGATAGTTTCCTTCAAATTTAATGTCGTTTATTTTGTAACCACAGTTTTGGCATGTTGCATTATATATTATAGCCTTTCCAAAATATGGCACCTCAAATTCTGTTTCAGTAACCTTCAGTGTTAATTGATGGCATACCGGGCATTCTAATATTGTGTCCACCATTCACTTAGCCTCCCTGTTATAATATATCTCACATTCCTTATGTCCTCAACTTTTTTACATCCTGTAAGAAGCATAATTATCTTTAATTGTTGTTCAAATTGGTCTATAACTTTTACAACCTCTCTGTCTGATACAAGTGCAGCTTTAAGAAATGGGGATGCTGAACCGGATAATGATGCACCCACCATCAAACCTTTAAATACATCTACACCAGATCTGATGCCACCTGATGCTATCGTTGGCAGTAGACCAGATGAATATCTCACTGAAATGGGAGAAGGTATCCCCCAATTCCAGAATAAGGCTGAAGTTTCAATGTTTGATTTTGATTTATTTCTGTATGTTTCAACTGCCGAAAAGGAGGTTCCCGATCTACCTCCTACATCTATTGCTACAACTCCAGCTCTCTTGAGATTAATTATGTCTATTTTTGAAAACCCTGCCCCTGTCTCTTTGGCAATTATTTTGAATTTTTTGGTAAGTGCAGACAATCTATCTAATATGCCCTTCCCCTTTCTGTCACCTTCTGGTTGAATCATTTCCTGGACAAAATTGAAATGTATAGCCAATAAATTTGCTTTAATTAGGTCAACAGCGTATTGTATTTGTTCTTCTGTAAGGGCTGGTTTCTTCTGATCAATGAGTTGTGGAGCACCTACATTTGCAATTCTTAATGGAACATCGTAATTGGATATGACAGAAAATGTATCACCAAGCTCAGGATTTTCAATTGCGGCTCTTTCTGAACCAACCCCCATTCCTATTCCCTTTTCAGCGGCTGCAATGGCCAAATTTTCGTTTATTTTTTTAGTTTCAGGATGACCACCGGTCATTGATGATATTATTATTGGGGCCTTTAGATGTATGCCAGAGAAATCCACAGATATATCAATATCATCATAATCTACCTCTGGTATAGACTGTTGAACTACTTCAATGTCATTCCAATAATTGTGATCATGCTGAACATTTTCATTTGCGATTATTTTCACATGTTCTATCTTTCTATTGGAAATCATGCTTCTATCACTGTCCCTTTAATTTCCTTTCCATTTAATGCATCCTTAATTCTTCCAGGAACATTTCCGTTTATTATCAAAACTTTACTAACATACTTAGCTATATTTTCAATCCTTTTCATTTTACCAAGCATAGAACCAGTAGCATCATGAGAAAGGAGTTCCGCATCATAATTTCCACCTTTTATATTGGATATAAATTTCGCGTCTTCATAAACTTTAGGGTCCTTTGTGAATAGCCCATCAACATCTGTGGCAAATATGACATAGTCAATTGGAATAGATCTTACCAATTGCTCAATTATTTCATCCCCTGAGATAATCCTATGTTTGGCGTTCCAGACAAAACCGTCTCCATATAATACTGGATTGAATCCTGAAATTATTAAATTCTCTACAACATCTATATCCAGATCAGGCTTAAAAATAGCATGTGGGGGAAGAGAAATAGCGGGAATACCGTTATTAATGAGTTCATTCAAAATTATTGAATTTAAATAAAGTACGTCACGCATGACCCTGGCAATCCCCCTTTCCTTTCCTAAAACATCCGTTGGATTGTCCAATCCGTATTCAAGAGCTTTGATATGCCCAAATGATCCGGCTCCATGAACCAATATGAAATCTTCTTTTGCTTCACTTAGTTCCATTGCGATCCTTTTAATATTCTCATAATTTGCCTGGAGATATTCATTTTTATTCGTGATTATGGATCCACCGATTTTGATTAATTTCATTTTAAAGTTCACCGGTTTACACTTAAGAATATTTTTGAGATATAGATATATTTACTTTTTAATCTCTATACGCATCAAATTAAAGTGTCATAGTCTGAAAATTTCGGTTAATGCTTTATATTAATTATTTTATTAACTATTGAATGCTTAATAAACTAACTGTCATATTAATAGCTTCTTTATTATTGATTGTATTTCCGGCTAGTTATTTTGCCACTGAGGCTCACCATAAATTATCAATTCAACCAATTCAAAGGGAATTAGATATTAGCCAGGGTAATAATTATTTTAACAATTCAATGGGAAAATTGACAAATCTCACCATAAACTTCGTTCCATTCGGTTATGATGGGCCTTTAAATGCCGAAGTTACTGTAATTGCAAACGGTACATCCATTGTTGTTCCGGTATTTTACAACAGTCTAACAGTCAGAGGTATACCTTTTGGATACGCTGAGATACTTGTCAAGGGTGAAAATTTTACGGATGCTTACATGGTATACCTGGAGCCTAAGGGACAGAACAATATTATATTAACAATCGTTCTTGCAAATAATTACATAGAATTATTTGTTTTAGACCTTACTTTGCTAATAACAATTATTTTCCTAAATTTAATCGCGTTTAATTATATGAGGAGAAGGCGCATATGACGAATGGCCCTAAAAAAATTGAATCAATATTATCACTCATCCCAGATGAAAGAATATTGAAAAGGGTTTATCCATCCGACATTATTTTATTCGAGCCAATCGGTTTTATTGCTCCCATAATTCTGTTTATAGCAGCCTTAGAGTATCTAACTTCCCAACCAATTTTCTCACTGCTTCTGATAGTAGGCGGAATAGTAAGTTTTATTTTTTATTACTTTGTATATAAAAGCACTGAGTATATCGTTACTGACCATAGAATTATATCTCATATTAAATTCCTAAATAGGGTAAGATCCATTCCAATAAGTGCTATTCAAGATATTTTCATGAAAGTAAATTTTATTAAGGTAAATGGTGCGAGGACAGTTGTTATACAGGACAGTAAAGGTCATGAATTTCAATTAAGAGCAATTAAGGAATGGAAAGATGTTGTGGAAATGATTTATAAAGTGAAATACGGTGAAGATGTGATAATAAATTTTCAATAACTCTCAATTTCGTTCAAGCCGTAATCCGAAATTGCTATTATTTTAATTGCTGTGGCGAACTCCTTCATATTTTTAGGCCTTTTAATGGGGTTAGGATCTATAGCTCTTTTAATGAAAAGCCATAATTTTTCACTAACACCAGTGTTTATTTTTCTAACATCATTTAATTCTATTTTCTCTAAAATGGGAATTACATCCTCAAGTTTCTCAAAGAACTTTCCTTGGTTTATAAATTGCGAAATTTGGGCCTGCCTCTTGTTGAATTCTAGTGTTTTTTCTGGCGATCCCGCAACACCAGAAAGTTCATAATACATCAGCATTCCAAGTTCATAAACATCATACCTCTGGTCAATGACATTCTGGCTAACAAGAATCTCGGAAGGAGCGTAGTTAATTGTTGCAGTGGAGAATGTTGTTCTTCCGGTATTCATAACTTTTGCTGTTCCGAAGTCAGTAATCTTAGGAATAAGGTATCCCCTAAGGAGGGATTTCTCAAATTTAACAGGTTCTGAAGATTCAGTTTTTACGGTGTATTTTCCTATAGATGCAAATAAAATATTGTCCGGTTTTATATCTCCATGCAGGATGCCTTTAGAATGAGCTTCATATAATCCTCCAGCTATGGAATAAATTATGAGCAAAAATGGTCTTATATATTCAGGTCTAACGAAAAGGTCATTTATATCGGAAAGGCTCCCGCCTGTTAAAAATTCCATAACTATGTAAGGTGGACTTCTAATGTATGCTTCGAGTCTATTGGAGCCAGAATACCTTTCTATTTCAGGGAGGTGAGTATCAAATATGCTAACTATATTCTTTATTCCCTTTAAATTTTTAAGCTTTTCATGCTCCTCATTGAATTTATTAAGGGTTTGGGCGTCAAACGCAATTGGAGTTCCGTCTTCAGCCGCCTCTTTTAGAACTTTTATGGCCACCCTCCTTTTGCTGGAAGGATCATAGCCTTCGAGAACGTATCCAAAACCGCCCCTGACAGGCAAAGCCCTCAGTATTACGTAACCCTCAAGTGATTTGGACTTTTCCCAACAATAGGGTGGTCTGTTGTCTGAAACCCTATTGGTTGGAGTTTTAACTTGAGGGTTTTTCTCTAGGAGCGATTTTCCTTTCAGATACCTTTTAGATATTACATCGGATAATTCATTTCCCAGTATGGAATCACTAATTACTAATGTACTGATAAACAATACAGCCGGAATAAATGGATTTTTAATAATAGAATAGAATGATTGAATTAAAAGAAGAGATGCTTCAACTAAAAGAGGATGAAATTTATAATTGCTTGAACCAAACACTATAAGGAAAATCATAGAAGCGACAAAAGAAACTATAAAAAATATCAATACCGCACCCAACAAATCAGATAAATTAATCAAAAAGCTGAATAATCCGAAAGGTCCGTTCAAATATTGAGAATATTGAATTATCAGTATTATTGCAAATATTGAGCCAATTAAAACATTAGATAGGAGAGAAATGTAAGGATTACTTCCTTTGTTCTTTATAAAATGTTGAACTGCAATAATTGAAATCCAACTCCCGATGAAAAATGACAATAGGATTGCGAAATCAGAAATAACATTTATCAATGTATTGTTGAAAGAATAATTAAAAATATCGTAAATTACGCCCACGGGAATCCCTACAAATATTATAATTAATGAGAAACTAAGGATTAAGTCCGTGAAGACAATATATTCTACATCACCCTTATCATATTTTCCCAATATTAAACCGATTAAAATTGAAAGTATGAGGAAAGCGATGAACCAGGTCAACGAAAATATGTAGTTTTTAGCCATATAATTCAATAATATTCCCGCAGAGAGATAAGATCCAATTATTAGGGAATCTTCAATGTGGGATGAGAATTCAAATCCCCATATTAGATAAGTCAATGAAAAAGAGATTATTGCGCTTAGTCCGACCAAATATAACAGATAGCTATTGATGAAAACAACATAAAATGGATTTAAAATATGAGTATTTATAACCTGACCGGAATTGGAATAATATAATTCAATGTCGTTTATTAAATTCCCAAAACGTATTGTAACTAAAATAAGTGTCATTAAAAAATAAAAATTAAAGAGCCTAAATCCATTATTTCTGCCCCGTATGGAAGTTGCTGGAATTATCCCTAGAATTCCAGCCCCAAGAATAATTGGGATAATTAATTGATATTTTTGATAAGTTATGTCAATAAATTGCAGTAAAAATAAAGTTAAGCCCAATATGATTAAAATTATGGATAAAACTTCTAAGATCTGAAACAAGGAATTAAACCTCGTGCTGTGGGAAATCTTAAGAACCCAGTCAGTTTTCTTCTTCTCCTTTTTCTTAATCATTTTCCCCGGCCCCATCAAAGCTTAATCTCCCTGAAACCCCCATTTTCAATCAATAATATGCCTTTTTTTCCATTATGGTATTCCGATGAAAATACTGTAATTAGTTTTTTATCAAAATTGTAGGAAATCCCTTCCATCTTTACTTCATGACCCCTAATAAGGTAATCAAGTTTATTATTTATCATAAATTTATTGAATACATCTTTCCCAAAGAAATATGTCCCTTCACCTCTGGTATTTGTCAGGAATCCTTCTATGTACTCTCTGGGATCATTCCAAAGTATTTCAAATAAAATTTTATTGGTCGGTTCAAAATCATCTCTTGGTAGCTTTTCTAAATCGCTAAGATATACTTCCCCAGATGGTATTCCTCCATGAAGGCAAATTATTTTTTCATTGATAAGTGCTACAGGAGGAAGCGATGCGAAAAATGTGAGAAAGGTATCGTAAAGGTAATCGATCTCATTTTCTTTTAATTCATCCAGAAAACCATAATATGGTGTTGTGAGCGAGCTTTCGTGGTTGCCTCTGATTATCAAAAAATTTTCTGATAAAAAGCTCATTTCAAGGGCAAATATTAAATTCAGGAGTGAGTCCTTTCCTCTGTCCACAAGATCCCCTAGCAATATGACCATATATCCTTCTTTGAGGTATTTAGAACCTTCATAAGTTACATTTATAGCTCCATGTGTATCTCCAAGAATGGCTGCTTTTTCAGCATTAATTCTCAATAAAGGTGGCATTTCAAGATACTTATTGCGTTCATATATTATCAAGTCTTTAACGTATTCAGGAACTAATAAATACATTTATTGCCCTCACTCAATAAGCCTAATAATAGTACCTTCACCAAATTTTATTACATCTCCCACCTTTATCTCAGTCTCTGAATCTATTTTTTCGAAGTAACCGTTTTTGAAAATATATGTACCGTTGGTGCTTTGCATATCTCTTAATAAAAGCTTGTTATCTTTAAATTCAATAATAGCGTGTCTTCTGGAGATAGAAGGGTCAGCAAACTGAAGCAGATTTTCAGGGTTTCTTCCAATGCTGATTATTCCAAATATTTCAAGGTCTAATTCTTGAACTCTACCGATTAACTCTGGATTTGGACTCTGAATTACAGCAAATCTGAACATCTTTTTCTTCGGCGGAGATTCTTGGGTAACAGAAGTTGAAGAGCTATTAGCTTGTATTTCTTCCGCTTTAGGTTGTAAATTTTCTTTGCTTTCATTCTCCTTCGCCTCTTCATGAGTTTGCGCTTGGGATTGTTGAGCTTGAGAAGAACTTTGAAGAGGCGGTGCATTCTTCTCTACACCACAAACTATGCAATAATCATATGAATCATCATTTTCAGTTCCACATCTTGAACATTTCCACATTTTTAATCACCCTTCCTTTTAATTCTACTTGTCTCATTATATATTTGCTTCTTATCAATCTTCCCAGTTTGAGTTGAAGAAACCATACTTTCTAACTTCTTTGTGGATTCTATCAATTTTATATTTTTAGTCGCTTCAGCCGCTTTTCTTGCCTCAGATATTGCTTTTGTAGCCCCCGAAACGTCTCCTATAGATGCAAGGTATTCAAATCTCTCGATATTCATCTTGACTCTTGCAGCATTGACTATTTCCTGATTCGTATTGGAAACAATCTTTTGCATATCATTAGTCCGTTCTACATTTAATACCTGATTAATGGATTTGGGAGAACCATCCATATCCCTGTAGTCGACTGAAATGCTTAATAGAGGAACTTCTCCATTATTTCCAGGTGGGACAATTATATGACCAGTTATAACGAAAGGTTCCTCTGTAACTGAACCAACGTTCAGCAGGTACTGATTCCCCTGTTGGATAAAGTTCTGGTCATATGATTTAAATTCCTTTGCTTCTTTTAAGGTCACACTCATTACAACGGAATTGGCAATTGTTTTATTTATATGATCCGCATAATCACCAAAAATAGTAGAAAGTTCACTTCTATCAGCTACATGGTAAAATTCACCATTTGTTATATCTGATATTCTCTTAATTATATCTTCATTATAATCAGACCCAATGCCTATCATGTTTATTCTAATTCCATATTCAGCTGCCATTCCTGCAAGAGGTTCATATTTACTTAAATCTGTTATATCCGTTGGCTGGCCATCCGTTAGGAATAATACAGAAACGCTCCCTGCGTCGATAGCATAGTCCTTAGCATTATTAATCAGGGTTACGAGTGTTTTATGCAGTGAAGTTCTGCCGTTAGCCCTTATTTCATTTATTAAATTGCGGAATCTGTCAATATCGCTTACGCTTTCATGATCCACAAGTATTTCCACATCGTCAGAGAAAGTGTATATTGATATGTAATTACCCTTTTTCAAATTCTTTATAGTAGTTATTGCTGCTTCCTTTGCTGTTTCTATTTTCTCCCCGACCATTGAACTCGACCTGTCAATAACAAAAATTAGCCAATTACCACTTGAGTAAGATTGAGAAGGGGAATTTTTTAAAGATTCACTATTGATTTTTCCTTTCAATGTAATCCTATAAAACAATCTAGTAGATGAATCAGCAAAGCAATATTTATTCGAGAACTCGGTTTGAATATCTATCATTGCTATATGATGAAAGGAATTATATTTATAAGTTTTGCATCAATCTATATCAAATCACATTTCAAGGCACTCATTGATATATATGAAATGTTCTGGATAGCGATTCCATTAATAAGATATCATTCTCAAAATATTTGATGCAGGTATTAAAATGTAAATCCTAGTTTCATATAACCTATCATGGATTTTAAAATATCCATGTTTCAATATTTAGAATCACTACCCCAGGAAAATATTAATCTCGCCAACAGTCAGATAGGCGGAATAAGTCCTGAAGGATACGATTCATCTGACCTTGAAAGCATAATAGCTTCAATTTATCAGGTTCAAAGGAATCAAGTTTTATTAGTACCAAGCGGGACATTTGGTTCATTTTTTATTTTATATTACTTGAGATCACTTTCACATAGATTATTCTCTATTGTGCCGGAGTATCCTGTATTCTTTTATCAGGCCGAAGAACTGAATTATGAAATTAATTTAGAGAACAGGCTTATTGACGGTTCGTTGGATTTATCGCCTTGGGATGTCGAGGAAAATTCAGTATATTTCATAAGTAATCCAAATAATCCTACGGGATTCAGCTGGAGTGAGGAATCAGTTAGGAGCATAATTAGGGAGACAGAAGGCAATAATTCCTATCTGGTAATAGATGATACATTTTCATTCTTCAATCAAAAGTATCAGAGACCCAAGGTCGATATTGGAAATTTAATAATTTTAGGAAGCATATCAAAATTCTTTGGAAATTCAGGCGCTAAGCTAGGATGGATAATTTCCAAAGAAGAGATAATAGAAAGAATGAGGGATAAATTAAGATACATGGTGCCCATAATTCCTGAAATAAACAGGAGAAGGGTGGCTTATTTATTCAATAATATCAACATCTATAATTCATTTAATTTTAAGAAGCTTGAGGAGAATTATAAGGTTCTCAAGGAAAACTTAAAAGATTTTTTATTGCCGAGCGGAATACAAATAATTGACACTTTGCAACTCGACAATAAGGAATCACTTTCAGTATCACAAAGAATTATTTCCAAAGGAGTTAATGTCGTACCCGGGTACTTTTTTGGAGCTGATAATATAATAAGAATAGCCATAGGAATAGAATCCAAAGAAAGAATAGAAAAAGCCGCAAAAATTATATTAGAGTCTATTAAATAGGCTAATAATAATGATGATGGATACTCCTGTTGGCATAATATATGGTGATATTAAACCCACATTGGTGAATTGTTCAGTAGTGGGAAATATAAGGCAGGGGGATTATGTAAAGATAAAGCACCATGAAGTAGGCTGGGTGCTCGGCAGGGTGGATTCCATCGAAGCTAAAACCAACCTATCAATAGAAAAAAGTTATGAAATCATGAATGGAAAAGAAATACAAGTGGAACAGTCTATATCTTCACAGATCATTATAATAGGTTATAGAGATGAAAGGGGGTTAATACAAACTCCAAGGACTCCATTTACTGCTGGAACTCCAGTATTTCATGCCGATGATGATTTTATCTCACAGGTTCTGAATTTAGGGATGGGCAAGAAATCTAGAGCCTATATAGGTTTAGTATATCATCATCAAATTCCATATTCCATAGATATAAATACAATGATTCAGAAACATATATCTGTTCTGGCTAAAACAGGTGGTGGCAAAAGTTATCTAACTGGGGTAATAATAGAAGAGCTTATGAAAAATGACGTTACAGTCTTGATTTTCGATCCACATGGAGAATATGGATCAATGAAATACCCTGCAAAATATAACCCAGACATGGATAGATTCAATGTCAAACCTAGGGGTTATCCAGAAAAAATAATAAAGATTTCACCCGAAGGAGGGGATGTAGGTCTCAGATTCACCTTGGCGCAAATTAATATTAAGGAACTTTTGGGATTAATGAATCTTTCAGACCCAAGATCATATTTTGTTCCATTAAGGAAAGCAGTAGATTCTCTGAGGCTTAAGACAGCCGAATATGATATTGATGATATTATAAAAGAATTAAAACAGATAGATGACTCAAGCCTATCACAAACATTGGAAAGGGAGTTAAGGTACCTTAAGTCCCTTAATATTTTCTCTAAAAAAGGTCTCAAAATTGATGAAATAGTAAAGAAGGGTAAGGTATCAGTAATTGAAATGAAGGGCATCCCTCCAGACGTTCAACAGTTTATAGTAGAAAGATTATTATATGTTCTTTTTGAAGCAAGAAAAAAAGACAAAATACCTCCAATGTTAGTTGTAGTAGAGGAAGCCCATAACTTCGCACCACAGCAAGGAAAATCTCTTTCATCAAAGATTATGAGAACTGTTGCTTCCGAGGGAAGAAAATTCGGATTTGGTTTGTTAGTAGTAACTCAGAGGCCAGCTAAAATAGATAAAAATGTTTTATCACAATGTTCAACTCAATTAATTCTTAAAATAACAAATCCAAATGACTTAAAAGCAATATCAAATTCAGTTGAGAATATAACAAGTTCCTCTGTGGATGAAATACAGCGTCTCCCGATTGGTGTGGCATTGGCAACCTCTCCTGACCTTCCAATCCCTCTGTTTATTGAGGTCAGGCCTAGGGAAACAGATGATGGGGGGAAGAATATAAAAGTGGTTTAAATGATTGAGGAAAAAGCAAAAAAGTACATTGAAATGGCGGAAAATGCACTTTCTGAGTTAAGCAATCCCTTCAATTCCAATTCATTTTTGAACGAGGTTTATAAAGATATAATCACAATGATTAGCTCGTACATATCTGATGCTAAATATTTTTATCAGAAAGGAGATTTTGAAAATGCGCTTGCCGCATCATCATATGCTTATGGATGGATAGATGAAGGGGTTAGATTAGGCATACTTAAGGTAAAAGAGGACTATAAGAAATTCACTCATTATAAATAATGAGCTATCTGTAGGTACTATATTCGAATAGCAAATCTATAAGTTTTCTGCTTGTCACCTCATCAATGACCCCTTCTTTCCTCTTTTCAATTACATATTCCCTTGCAGAATTTATTCCAAATTTGGATGCCTTTGCATATATCGTTCCAAAGAGACTTCCGCGAAGGCTGTCAGGCAATTCCTTAAGGGTTTTTTCAAGAAGGTACCTGAACTCATCATTTTTTGTCATATCTAACATTTTTATTTTTTTTCTCCCCGAATTAGAATTGTTTCTTAAAACTTCCATTTTCATGACTTTATTATTGAATCATTTAAAAATTTTTCTCAACTTTTAAATTATACCCCAACTGAAAGATTTTTTTCACAGTTATTCATACTCTGATAATGATTGAATCTGAAGACAGAATTCTTCATATCTTTCCGTCCTGTGGCTCATCATATTTTTCCCGATACCAAAATTCTACAGATTATAGATCATTTTTGACCTCAATTATATTAGATCGAAATCAAAAAATAATTGATGATAAAAAACTGCTTAAAATTATAGATAAAATTACACATAATTTGTTTGAAGTTCAAATAGCATTTAACCTGTATAAAATATCTGAGATCTACGGAATTCCAATGCATAAATTTCTGACAGGTTCCGAGACTTTTACTTATTCGGACATTATTTCAAGAATTGCCAGGGAAATGAACGCTGAGTTGAGTAATGGTAAAGAGATTAGAATTTCAGATATTCCATCAATTTCTAATATGCTTTCTTTAGATTCTTACTTCAAAGGGCTTAGTTTTGTAATTCATGGGGAATTACCAGAGACTTTTAAAAAAATGCTAAATGGCATCTCTAATAATGTAAAGTTCGATATATCAAGAAAAAATGAATTAATTAAAAAGATAAAATTTCCAGATTACACCACAGAAAATCACTATATCCTTAAAACTATAATTGAGAATCGTTCAAAGAAAATAGGTATTGTTGTACCCGATTACTTTTCTGAGGCAGACATAATACTTTTCCTGAAGGCAAATGGCATTAATCCTACAATTCTAACGCCAATGCCAAAAAGATATCTAGAAAATTTTCCGATTGAATTCATTAAAAACATGCTTTTGATAGCTGCAGATTTAAGCGATTCAGAAGTTTATTATTCTCTCCTGCATGATTTTTTCTCACCCAGATCTAAGGAAGGCCTTTACAAAATTAGGAAAGAAGCATTCGAGAACAGCATAATTGATGATAAAGAAGACTGGCTTAAATTAATATCAAACAATGGGGGATCTAGTTTGGTTCAATATATAAGGAAACTTTCTAATGCCATTTCAAAGGGGATAAATGATGTTACAATTGATGAAGTTCTTAAGATTTTAGATGGCTACTTTATTAATTATATCCCAGAACATGCACAAACATTCCGCGAAATTAGTGAAATAATCAGCATTATTAGAGACAAAATTACAAATATAAATGATTTAACATACGCACTTAGCATGGCTTTGTCTTTTCTCAGTAAAGGAATGTATATAGGAGACGAATCAATAATAATTGGAAGACCGGAAGAAATTTCTGGACTTGAACTAGATATAGTTTTATCGGCCAGAATGGATTCATCATCTTTCAACAATATAACTCTTCCTGAAATAATGAGCTACCTTAGAGTTACAGGAATTTACGAATATTTATTGCAGGAAATTATGAAATTATACTTAAACATTTTAATAAAATCAAGGGAAACTTACTTACTCTATTCAAGTTTTGATAATACCATGAAATATACTGCCTCTTCAGAAATATATGATTCTGTAAAGGCAGAAGAAGTTGAATTTGACAGAATACAATTTACAACCTCCCTAAATTATGTTATTTCATCTGATTATCCTAAAAGGTCCATATCAAATAAGTATAAACTTTCAAAGGAAAATATCGAAAAGATCACTTCAGATTTTTCACCTACTGCTTTGGAGAATTTCCTAGTCTGCCCTTTTAAATATTTTGTGGAGAATATAATGGGATATAGGAAGATAGATGAAGTTTCTGAATTTTTAGGAATTATGGAAGCGGGATCATTAACTCATGAATTACTGCAATATTATTATGATCCTGAGAAGGGTCCATCAATATTTCTTGAGAGATCCAATGACAAGTTAAAGGAGCTAATCCAAAACAGTAAGTACAATTCTAAGAAAAAGGCATTAGATCTATACTGCTCCAAATACTTGAGGCCCAATAGATTGGCCAGATTCATTGAATTAGATGCAAAGATCACAAAGCAGATGGGAAGAACGTTGTATAGAAAAGAGCAAAAATTTAATGGAAAGAATGATGGAATTTTCTTTGAATTGGAGGATATTAAGATACCAATTAAGGGCGTGGTTGATAGAATAGACCAAAACAGAGACGGGACCCTTACTGTGATAGATTACAAGGGCAGTTTATATAAATTTCCAAAAGACAAATTATGCGATGAAAGGAGTATTCAGCTTTATATTTATAAGTATGCTGTTGAGAAGTTATTTAATAATAAGGTAACCGCTGCAGCATACGTTTCGTATAGGGACTACGAAGATGGTGCGATAAACTCCAAAGGGCATTACATGGGGATCCCTCCAGAGGATGAGGCCAAGGAGGTAAAGGAATGTCAGGGTATAGTATTAAATGCCTTAAGGAAACTGATATCTGGAGATTTTAGAGCACCGATTGAGAACAATGAAAATTTGAAAATATGTTATGATGTGAAGTGTACGTTTTACAATGCCTGTAGAATTCAGGAGCTGAGATGGTAAATGCCTGTTAGATATATTAAAGCAGTACCAGGAGCTGGAAAGACAAAAAATCTAATCGATGAAACTTACAGACTAATGAATTCAGATGGAATTGATAAGGTTGCCGCAATAACATTTACAGATAGGGCTTCGAAAGAACTTAGGGAAAGAATAAAGAAAAAAGCCATAGAGGATAAAAATGAAACTATAATCAAGAATTTGCATCAAGCTAACATAGGGACAATTCATAATTTTTGCGCCAGGATCATCAGAGATTATGGGTTTCTTATAAATTTGATACCAGAATTCCAAATAATTGAAGAAGGGGAATCAAACCTTCTTATTCTAAGAAGAACAAGGAGCTTTGTTTTAAACAGGATGACTGAAGATTCCAGAATTGGGAGAGAATTGAGAAGAATAATAGATTTATTTGACTTTGATGTAGATGAATTAATTTACATCTTAAACAGCTTCGTGAATGAAACTTATCTCAATTTTTTGAAAAATATAGTGATGAATGAACTAGGAAGGGGTGAGTACATAAATACAAAGTTTGAAAGGGAATTATATGATAATAATGTCAACGAGGAAATTTTAAAAGAGACCTTCATTTCTTTTATTCCTTATCTTGTCCCAATAACTGAAGCCATTATTAGGGAATTAAAAGAATTTAAAATAAGAGAGGGGATAATGGATTTCAATGATCTTCAATTATATGCATTGAAAATAATTAAAACACATAAAGAGAAGATTGCTGAGCGCATAAAACATATACTAGTAGATGAATTTCAGGATACTGACGAGATTCAAATAGAATTGCTTTTTGAACTCCATAAAGGTGGATCTAATCTTCTTTTAGTGGGTGACCCTAATCAGTCCATTTACTCATTCAGAGGTGCTCATCCGACATCGCAGGAGAAATTAATTTCACAATCAGAGAGATTAGTAATTAACAAAAATTATAGAAGTTCAAGGAAATTGATAGATTTTTACAATGCAGTTTTTCCCAATATAATTGAGTATGAGACAATGGAAGGTAACAGAGATGATGAAGGTAGGATAGCAATATGTGAAGGGGAACAGGAAGAATGTGTCTTAGCATGTGTAAATGAACTTAAATCCGTAGGTATAAATGACATAGCAATATTGAGCAGAAGGGGCAGGAACCTTCTAAAAATGAAAAGAATTTTAAATGAACACGGATTTGAAGCCGTAACCCTTGCCGGAGAAAGTATAACCATGTCTCCGGAAGCATTAGATCTTTATTCAATGCTTTACTACTTCTATGATCCATCGGATCAGCTCAACCTTATAGCACTCGCATTATCACCAATTTTCAATCTATCTCTGAATGAAGTTTATGAGAACAGGGATAAGCTAAGGGATATAATAGATTCCAAATTGATGAAATATAAAGAATTGGCAAGGACTGAAAATTTATTGTATGTATTAAACAGGGCAATTAGAGAAACTGGATATCTACGATACCTATACGAATCAGAAAATGCAAGGGAGAAAGTTGATAGGTTCCTGAGAGTGTTGGATATTGTTCATGAAAAAATTAAAACTGATAATAATGTCAATTCTTTAATTCAATGGTTTAAACTTTCATGGGAGGACAGATTAACGGGACCTGTTGAAGATCTTCTAACTTTAAATAAACAGTTTATAAAATTAATGACAGTTCACCAGGCTAAAGGCCTCGAATTCGATGCTGTTATTATATATGATATGGTAGAAGGCGAGGATAAAGGCATATTCCTTAATGTGGATGAATACGGAATTTTCTTGAAAAGTAAAAATTCAAAGTATTATAAGAAATCAAAAGTTGTTCCTACCAGATTCTTTAATAAACTTCCCAAGATTAAAAATATATCAGAAGAGGAAAACAGGATAATATACGTAGCTCTAACAAGAGCTAAAAAGGAACTTTATTTAACGCTGCCTAAACAGTTGAAAAATGATACTTATTCAAAATTTCTGAAATCTATAGGGATTTCATTGCCAATTGATCAAGAAGTAATGGAGAAAATGAATTCCTTGAAGATAGATATTATTAATCCAAGAATAGAAAAACTTACAAAAAACGAGATTAACTCTAATTTACCCAATTTCATAGAGCCAAATTACAACTTAAAGCAGATTGAAATTGATTTAGAGAAGAATTTACAGAAAATTTTGGAGATAGCTAAATTAAAAAATGCTAAAATTACAAGTTTAAGAGTTAAAAATGGTAACTCGTTAATCACGAAATTATCAGATGGTACAATAATTTCTGAAATAAGACGAAAGGAGAATACCATATTCATAAACAATGGAGAAGTCTCATAATAAACAGAGTCTTTTGATAAGCAGCATCTATCTAGAATTAGATAAAAGCAGATTTTTATACCCTTTATTAATTCCCTTTAATGCTCCGGTGGTGTAGCCCGGCCAAGCATATGGGACTCTCAATCCCACGACACGGGTTCAAATCCCGTCCGGAGCATATTTAACACTTATAATTTTTATAACAATGTTTTTTTCAATTCATTATGAATTATTTATATAAAATTTTAGATGGAACTTAATGGGATATAATTGGAGCTTCTCAATTTAAAATACTTAATTTTGAAGCATTACATCTTTCAGTTTCAGCAACTACCGCTATACTGTCTTATTTGTTCTGAAAATGGCTCAATCTATCAAGTCTCCATTAACATTTGAAGTTCGTTTATTACTTATATATAAATCAACAATATTATTAAATACTATTATTCTGATTGATATATTTGATATTAATGGTTGTATTTAGTGGCTCTAAAATTACTAAATCTAATAATATTCAGCCATTGTATGAAAACAATGTTCTTGCGTTTTCAGTATCCTTAAATGTCAGCTGGTCATGGTATAGTAAAAAGGATGGAATTGTAATCTGGACATTCACAAATAGATCCTTCCTTCAATCTACTGTAATACTATTTCGTAATGGTTATTATTTCGGAAATGCCTATTTTCCCATATATTTGCAGAATAGTATGACTAATTGGGCAAAGAAATTAAGTCCATTAATAGATAAAGGGGTAGAGCAAAATTCAATGCCTCTTGCTATTCTTGATTTTGGTAACGGCAATAGAATAGTTGCTTTCATATTCACATTAGCAGGTGGCCAGAAATGGAGTGTTCTAGAGGGTGGATTTTCAGAATTTATGCCACCTTCAAATGTTGCGCTGTTTGATGTAAACTATGAACATTCTGGGCAATTCTGCATCGGTTATGATCCAAAGCAGGTAAGGGATTGGGATGAACAAACAAATTCCGATATAAAAGGTTATTCACCAAATCCTAGCACTTTTGATACTATAGAATTATCTGTTCCATCAACTGCTCCTTATGTGAAATTGTTCAAATTTGACTTTGTTCAGAACTCTCCGTGTACAAATCAAATTAATAATATGGGTTTGGAAAACAAATCTTCTGACGATTTGGAAGAAATCATAGGCAGAATAATTAATAGAATTAGATCCATATAGTTGTCATAGAATCACCAAATATTCAAGATTACATCTTCCTTTCAGAGAAAAATAAGATTTCTATAAATAAATCTCTAGTTTCCGGGTTTGTTGAATTTGACCCAACTAGTTTCCTAGAGTTTGCTATTTATAAATTCTCTTGATGGATTTACATTATTAAATTTTCTCTCGCTTAGGCTATATAGGAAAATTACTTTCTTAGAATTTCCGCAATTAGCTTTTAGCATGCCGAATATCAAGGAATTCCAAGAATGGATTATTTAGCTTTAATTCATCGTGATATTTCTTTAAGATTCTTTCTATTTAGAGATTTCATGATCGTACAATCCTCTAAGTTCTGAAGAGGGGAATATTTCCTTGACCTAGTAATTAATTTCAGTAATGCTAATCCATCTTGACCATAATCCATCTACAAAAATTTTAAGACCGGGAAGGATAGGTTTTTCATATATTCTATGAATTGTAATACAATATTCGATGTTTACGAACATAAATATATGAATATTTAAGATTTTAATAATCTTCTGTATATATAACCCTCGCTCCAAATAGTTCAAAAGCAAACGGTTCAACACGGTAGTCTGACAAGGCCTCAATAATCTTTTGCCTTTTATCCTTAGATATCAAAAATAACATAAATCCTCCACCACCCGCACCCATTAATTTACCACCCAGAGCCCCCGCTTTAAGACCTATTTCATACATGCGGTCAATTTCACTATCAGATATCCCATCAGAAAGCGTTTTCTTTAGTTCCCAATTTTCTTTTAGCAATCTTCCGAGTTCAATAAAATTAAGTTCTGTGATTGATTTTGCCGTTTCTAGAGCAATTTTAACCATTTTACCATATTTTTCAAAATGATTGTCAACTTCGTTTATCTGCTTAATATGTATTGAAGAGGAATTTCTTTCCCTTCCTGTATAAAACATAATCAAATTTGATTCTAGTTCCTTTCTTGCAGTCTGATTTATAGGTAATCTAATTATTTCAACATCTTCTGGCGTGAATTTCAATAAATTTATACCGCCAAATGCGGCCATATACTGATCCTGCATACCCCCTGGTTCCTTCAAAATCTCTCTTTTTATTTTATATGCTTCTTCAGCTAATTGTTTAGGTGTTACATATTCTCCGAGCCATGTGTGCAAAGCTAATAGAAGCCCACCAGAAATGAACTACTTGAACCTAGACCAGTACCCTTAGAGGGGATTTCAGTTATACTTATAATTTGGATTCCTCCCCTGATATCTAACAATCTCAGAGCTTCCCTCACGGTGGGATGTTGAATATCATCTATATTTCTAATGGCGTTTTCAGTCTTAGAATATGAAATTCTATATTCATTGGAGTAAAAATTTCTAGCTACTGTTATGTAAATATATTTATTAATAGTCGCCGAAACAACAGCGCCTAAACCATTCTTTTTAAAAAATTGTGGGAAATCTGTACCACCGCCAGTGAAAGTTATTCTTATGGGTGTCCTTGTGGTTACGATTCTAAAATCACTTTGAGACATGCAGTTAGAAATAATATTTTAGTTATTTAAATCTTATACCATAAGTATATTCAGTAGCCAAAAAATATAAATTAGGTTATAATTAATGATTAAGTGCCAAGAAAAGCCAAAAGGAATACATTTTGGAATATATTTATGAATCCAATAATGCCAGAAAATCCGTAGACATAGATAAAATCATAAAAATATCAAATCAAATCACAAAATCATTAAAGAATGGTGGCAAATTCATTATATTTGGCAATGGCGGATCCGCTGCAGAAGCCCAGCACATAGCTGCTGAATTCATTGGGAGGTTTGAAAAGGAAAGAAAGGCTATACCGGCCATGGCATTGAACGTTAATACATCATCCTTAACTGCCATTGCTAATGATTATTCTTACGAGGATGTATTTGCGAGACAACTTGAGGCATTTGGAAAGAAAGGAGATTTTGTCATGGGATTAAGTACATCTGGAAACTCTAAAAATGTAATTAAAGCTCTAATATATGGAAAAGAGAATGGAATGAATATATCCGGAATTACTGGAGAAGGAGGAGGAAAAATGAGAGATATAGTTCCGGAGGATATGTTGATTATGATAAATAGCAAAAGGACATCCTATATACAGGAAGCCAGCTTAATGATAGGCCATATTATATCAAAATTAGTTGAGGATGAATTTTTCTATGAGTAGACCAGCGATTTTCCTTGATAGAGACGGTACAATAAACAAAGATTGCCCCTATTGTGCAAAGAAGGAAGACATAAACTTATATGGAGATATTTTTGAACCCTTAAAATTTTTATCAAAATATTTTTACATTATAATCACAACTAATCAGAGTGGAATCAACAGAGGATATTTTTCCGAATCGAGCTTAAAGGAAATAAATGAATTCATTAAAGACGAAATTTCAAAAAAAGGAGGGAGAATCGACGGAATTTATTATTGCCCGCATAGACCTGAAGAGAACTGCAATTGCAGGAAACCTAAAACAGGACTGGTAATGATGGCTATGCAAGATTTTGATATAGATTTAAGAAATTCCATAGTTATTGGAAATGATGAAAAGGATGTAGGCTTAGCTAAAAATCTAGGGATTAAATCTATATGCGTTAGAAATGATAATGGCATCCATGGAGATTTCGATGCCAAGAATTTTGAAGAAGTAGTGGAAATAATTAAAAAATTATATAATTTGCAATAGTATGAATCGATAAACTTTTCTCAATTGGTGCTATAATGAATTATGAAAATTTCAGAAAACGTAGAACTTATAGATGGTACTTTAGCCAATTCATATGCAGTTTTTGCCAATGATAAAACATTTTTGATTGATGCTGGCACAAAAGGCTCAGGAAAGAAGATAATTTCCTATTTTCAGAAAATAGGAAAGAAACCGGATGTTGTTTTAATAACACATTATCATCCAGATCATATAGGTGGGTTAAGTCTAATTTATCAAAATTTTAAACCTATTGTATATGTTCCAGATTCGGAACTACAGGTTGTAAAAGGTCAGGCAAAGATAATCCCAGCTAAGTCTATAATATCCCATATCATAGCCAGATTCTCAAAAATAAATCCTGTTCAAGAGGCTGAACCATTATCAAAATTTTCACATAAGGACTTTACGATTTTACCAACTCCAGGACACACCCCACAGAGTACCAGTTATATTTTCAATTTGGATAAGGTGATTTTTATAGGTGATGCTTTTTCTATTAAAAAAGATGGGAGTTATGTAATAAATAGAACATTCACTTTGAATATGGAAGAAGCCAAAAAATCAATGGAAAGTATATTGGCTTACAAGGGATACACAGTTGCACCTGGACATGGTTCTACGTTCATCATAAAATAGACCTCTTTGGATAATATATCATCTTTATTTTTCCAAAAAGTCAATATTGTAATATAGCTCCAAATTTCAGATAATATTTATGAAATCTGGTAGAATTAGCCCATGTGGTATTACTCCAATTAGTTATAACAGCATGGATGATATTAATTTCGATAGGATTCCTTATCATCAACTTTTCAAATTTGAAATATCAAGATGAAAGTGAAAAATTAAATTATGATTATAACCCAAGGGTCCTAGTAATCTTGCCGGTCAAAGGTTTGGACTTTGAATTTGAGAAAAACCTTGAAAGCTTGATAAATCAAGATTATAAGAATTTTAAAATTGTTGCATCAATAGATGATGAAAATGATCCTGCAGTAGAAATTTTAAAAAAATATCATATCCCATATATTATCGCTGATACCGAATGTAATAATTGCAGTGGAAAGGTAAGAGCTATAAAGGCTGTTCTCAACAAATTTAAAGATGAAGATGTTTACGTCATTGCGGATTCTGACATAAGGGTCGCAAAAGATTGGCTAAGGAATCTTATTAATCCGCTGTCGAACAAAGAAATAGGTATCTCCACAACTTTTCCCAGCTTCTATCCAGAAGGTGGATTTTGGACAAAGGTAAAAATGGTATGGGGACTAGTGGGAGAATCTATGATGTCTTCTCAATTGACTCGTTTTGCATGGGGAGGCTCGCTAGCTTTTAGAAAAGATTTGATTGATAACCCATTTATGCAAAAATTCGAGGGGAATATTTCGGATGACATAGCCATTTTGAGAATTGCCAAAGATAAAGGCCTTAAAATACACTATGCTAAAAATTCGAGAGTAAATGTTCACTCCGATGACGATTTCAAAAAGTTCTTTGAATGGAGCAATAGGCAAACGGCATTATCTATTAACGGATCAGAGAAAGTGTTCATATTTGGTATCATATATTATTTTGCCATGATATTCTTAATATTAGCATCTTTAGTTCTTGCTTATAAGGTGAGCTTATGGTACCTTATCTTTCTGGCAATTCCACTTTTGATATCTTTAAATAATTACAGGAAGGTCGTAAAAAGATCGCTAATTGTGATTCCAATATCATTTTTTCTTTTCTTTTTTTACCCTATCAATCTTTTAATCGGCAATAGCAAAAAAGAAATAACATGGAGGGGAAGAACATATAGGTTAAGATAATTTATCTTTAAGCTTTATCAATAAGTCTTTAATTTCTTCATCTAATTTCTTTTCATCAACTCCATTTTTAATAATGTTTATGATGTGACTTCCAACAATAATTGCATCGGCGCCCATTTCTACAAGCTGTTTTATATGTTCCCCTCTTGATACCCCAAATCCTACACCTATTGGTTTATTAGTAATCGATCTAAGTTTTACAATGACTTCCTTTATGGGGCCATATACTTCCTTAGATTCTCCGGTTACACCATATCTCTGAACCACATATATGAAACCATTGGAATTTAGTGAAACTAATCTCATTCTCTCTTCCCTTGTATTTGGGGAAACAAGGAAAATATTGTCAATTTTATATTCCCGACACTTTGACACTAACTCACCTGCAAGTTCCACAGGGAGATCAGGAACAAGCAACCCGGTAATACCATATTCATTGATTAATGATACAAATTTATCAATACCAGTTCTATGTATGGGGCTGAAGTAAGTCATAATAACCTTTTCTGCCTTAATTTCTGAGGAGAGCGCTATTAGTTCTCTTAGTTTTAATTTCTTCATAAGCACTGCATTGTGGGCCAATTGTATGGTAGGCCCATCAGCTACTGGATCTGAATAAGGAATGCCTATTTCCATGACACGAGAGTATTTGCTAAGCAATCTGCCCGCCTTAATGAAATCCTCTTCACTTGGGAATCCGCTCATCAGATATGGAATGAATGCATAACCTCTTGAATCCTTTTCAACTCTAATTGAATCTTCAATTCTGCTCATATTATCCCCATTTTCATTATGGTATCAAGGTCCTTATCTCCCCTACCCGAAAGATTTACAATTATGATCCCATCTTTTCCAATATCATTAGCAATCTTTTTCGCATAAGCTAAAGCATGAGATGATTCAAGAGCCGGGATTATCCCTTCCGTCTTTGACAATTCCAGAAATGCCTCAACTGCTTCATTATCCAAAGCATATGTATATTCAGCTCTACCTATTGACTGAAGATATGCGTGTTCGGGTCCAACTGCCGGATAATCTAAGCCCGCACTTATGCTATATGAATCAATGGTATTTCCATTTTCATCTTGAATAACTTTAGTTTTCGCACCGTGCAGTATTCCAGTATTACCGATTATCAGTGGGGCAGAATTATTCCCAAGATCCAATCCTTTCCCTCCTGCTTGAACACCTATAAGTCTTACACTTTTATCGTTGATGAAATTGTAGAAGGCTCCCATGGCATTGCTCCCTCCACCTACGCATGCTACCACAGCATCTGGAAGTCTACCCTCAATCTTATTTATCTGCTCCTTAATTTCCCTACTGATTACACTTTGAAAATCCCGGACTATTTCGGGATAGGGATATGGACCAACAACACTTCCAATCAGGTAATGTGTATATTCAACGCTTCCAGCCCAGTCCCTTAATGCTTCGTTTATGGCTTCCTTTAAGGTACCGTTTCCCTTTGAAACTAAGTTAACTTTAGCACCTAAGAGTTTCATTTTTTTGACATTTACAGCTTGCCTTTCACCATCTTTAGATCCCATGTAGATCTCAGTTTCTAATCCTAGGGCCGCTCCTGAAATTGCAGTTGCAACCCCATGTTGACCTGCGCCGGTTTCAGCAATTATTCTCTTCTTTCCCATGAATTTTGCCAGAAGGGCCTGTCCCATGGCATTGTTAAACTTATGAGCACCTCCATGAAGTAAATCCTCTCTCTTGAGGTATATCTTTGCACCTCCCCATTTATCTGTGAGCCTTGCTGCAAAATAAAGCGGCGTTGGTCTACCACCGAAATTTTTCATATAATGGTCAAGTTGTCTCTGAAATTCCTCATCTTTTTTAAGCCTGTTATATTCCTTCTCCAATTCCTCCAATGCAGGTATTAGCACCTCTGGTACATAATATCCACCAAATTCACCAAAAAAACCCTTCATTTAAGATCCCTTCCTTTTCTGATAAATTGATTAATTAGGTCTAAGTTCTTCTTTCCATCAATCTCCAAGCTACTGGATGCGTCAATCACATCCGCCTTAGTGATCTTAAAAATTCTCTCCATATTGTTTATGTTTATTCCTCCGCTAACAATCATTTTCCCGATAGGTACCTTATTCCTAAAAGAAGAAACAAAGTTCCAGTCATTTTCTATACCTAAACCTCCACTGATTCCATTGACAGTTGTATCGAAAATTACCATATCAGAAGCTTTAGCAATTTCTTCTGTATAACTGGCATTTACATCATTAATTAGTGATATAATACCTACGCCTATATATTTGCGCATTCGTATCAATTCGTCGGAATCAAGTGGGACATGGATCTGTATATAATCCGGGTTAAGTTTTTCAAGTTCCAAGAGTTTTGGAATTGCAATCTCCCTTGTAACCAATACTGTTTTAACCTGGGGATTTGTATGTGTTATTATTTCTTTGGCCTTATCGATTCCCACGTTTCTTTTAGAATTTGGAGTTAAAACTATTATACCCAAATAATCAGGAAAAATTTTTGACGCAATATTCTCATCTGTCATACCACAAACTTTAACTTTAACCATAGAACTTCTCAACCTCCTCTATCACTTCAGGATTTTTCATAAAATAAGTTCCAACTAGTGCAAATTTGAATCCCATATCCTCCAGTTTTTTAATTTCATCAACGGATTCTATTGAACTCATGGCTATCGAATCGAAATCTTTTACATATTTGATAAGATCAAATTTTGATTTATCTATTTTTAAGGTGGAAAGGTCTCGAGAATTGATACCTATGAAATCTCCCCCAAGTTTTAATGCATAATTAAGCTCTTCAATATTGTTAACTTCTAAGATGACTTGCAAATCTAAACTGTGAGCATAATTTATGAGTTCAGTCTCATCTATATCAAACATCCTCGTGAGCTTAATAATTATCAATATTATATCCGCACCCCATGAATATCCTGATGTGATTTGCTTTGAGGATATAATAAAATCTTTCATCAAAAGAGGTTTTTTACATTCTCGGAATAATCCTAAATATTCCAAATTTCCACTGAAAAAATTGGGCTCGGTTAAAACAGATATAGCCCTTAGTCCATGTTTGCAATAGATATCCCTTATTTCATTTACTTTTTTACTACTTATCTGACCGTTGGAAGGTGAGCTCAATTTTAATTCCCCTATGATTCCAATTGTTTCTGTAGCTTTTAACTTAAATACTTCCTTCTTTCTCTCACCCTGTGTATAATAATCCCTGTTGATAAGCGAAATCGCATTATTATAAAACTTGTAAAGCATGTTTTCAGGCACGGCTAACCTCCTCCTTGAATTCAAGAAATTTTCGGTAGGCATCTCCATTAATTATCGTATTCTCAGATTCCTTAATTCCTTCTGAAATGCTTTTCACATCATTCTTCAAATACATAACTGCTGCGGAGTTTAGACATATACTCTTGAACACTATTTCCGGAGATCTGCTTTTCAAAAGTGTTTCTAAGTCAAATATCTGATCAGTTAATTGATCTTCTACTTTTCCGTAATCCAAATCCATGGTGTAGCTCCTTCCATCCCTTACCATTACTGCTATGTTTTTTGTCCCGTATATTAATTCATCTATTCCAGCAGTAGAATGGACAAAAATAAAGTTCCTCTCAGGCAGCATTTTACCAACTTCTGATAAGACTTTGAGCGATGTTAAATCAGATACCCCCATTAATTGGTAATTCACTCTAGCCGGATTAAGGAATGGTCCTATTTTGTTAAAAATTGTTCTGAAACCCAAGCTTTTCCTAATTTGACTAACTTTTCCAACAGCAGGATGATATAACTGTGCGAATAGAAAAATATAACCCGTTTTCTTAAAAACATTGTAAGCTTTGTGCGGTTCTAACCTTATATTTATTCCTGCCTTTTCCAATAAATCAGCACTCCCCTGACTGTGGGTAAAGGATCTGTTTCCATGCTTTATAACCTTGTATCCCATTGCAGCCAAGACGAAACTTGAAGCAGTTGAAATATTTCCAATCTTAATCTTCCCGCCGCCTGTACCTGCAAGGTCAACACCTTCATGAACGGCTGGAAACTCGACCATTTTCTTGGAATATGCCTCAATGAAGCCATATATTTCATCCTTGCTCTCACCTTTCATACTCAGCAAGGAAAGGGCAGCGGATACTTTTATGGGATCAAATCCATCAGAGGCTATGTAATCCGCCAGAAAAATTGATTCTTTGATACTTAAATCCTCCCTTGTTATAAGCTTCTTAAGTATGTCATTTATTGTCATTTTACCTCCTCCAGAAAATTCTTGATTATATCCTCCCCGTATTGGGTTAAAATTGATTCTGGATGAAATTGCACACCGTAGTGAGGATATTTAATGTGCTTAATGGCCATGATCTCACCATCATCTGAAATACCCAAAACTTGAAGTTCATCTGGTAGCCCGACTTTATTAATTACTAAAGAATGATACCTTCCCCCATAAAAATGAGGTAGACCCCGGAATATAGATTCACCTGAATGAATAATTAATGATTTTTTTCCGTGCATTATATGGGATGATTGAACTATCCTCGCCCCGTAAACATGTCCTATTATCTGATGCCCCAGGCATACACCTAATATTGGCTTTTGAGGAAAATTTCTTACAATTTCCTCTGATAAACCGACATCCCTTCTGACACCGGGCCTACCTGGGCCAGGGGATATAAAAACTGTATCATAGTCATTAACTTCCCCCATTTCCAGTTGATCATTTCTCTTCACCTTTACATCTTCAAATAATGATGCGACCAGCTGATATAGATTATATGTGAAAGAATCGTAATTATCTACTATCAGGGCTTTCATATCACAATCCCCCCTATTGAAGATCTAAGTTTATTTATGGTTTCGTTGTACTCCAATTCCGGCACAGAATCCAATACAATACCAGCTCCAGCCTGGGCATAACACTGGTCTCCTATACAATAGACTGATCTTATGTTTATTGCAAAATCCCAGCTCTCTGGTCTCAATATTCCAACAGAACCAGCGTATGGGCCCCTTGGATATTCTTCAAGTCTGTCTATGATCTCCATTGCCCTTAATTTTGGAGCCCCTGATACTGTTCCTGCCGGGAAAAGAGAATCGTGTATTTTCACTCTTGACAAACCTGATAAAGGTTCACCTGATACAGTGCTTACAAGATGTGCTATTCCCCTGAACTTCTTAACCTTCAAATATTCTTTTACTCTAACACTTCCGATCTTTGATATTCTACCTATATCATTTCTTGCAAGATCCACAAGCATATTATGTTCGGCAAGGTCCTTTTCACTATTCAATAGAAATGAATCTTTGAAGTCATCTGTTAGAAAATAGGTTCCCGCTATAGGATTAGTTGAAACTAAATTGTCTGATATGGATACTAATTTTTCAGGTGAAGTGCCAAAAGCAGTAAATTTACCCCTCTTAAAATAAAAATTGAACTGTGAAGGATTCCTTTCCCTCATTTCGAGAAACATGGAAAACTTTGAACCCTCCAGTTTAAAAGAAACCCTGTGTGAAATAACAATCTGGAAAGCTTCCCCCCTTTTTATTTCCTCTTTAATTTTCTCAACGTTTTTAATGAAAGAATCCTTAGATGGCATAATTATATCTTTAATTTCAAAACGTGTCTTTTTAAAATCTGGCGAATAATTAACGCTTCTTGGAATTAGAACTGTTGACCTTGGAAATTCGGAAGATCTTACGCCAATCTTCTCAATTTCGTTTATATAATCATAGGATATTATGGCAAACCCAATTTTATTTAAATCATTAAACTCTCTAAAGTCCTCAATTCTATCTATATCTGTGGATGAAATAGTTTTCTTCATGTTGCTTTCTAATATTTCAAAGAAAAAGGAATCCTTATAATCAAAATCTTCAGAATTCATTTCCCACCATCTCGTGAATTGTTCTAACCAATTCATCTTCTATGCTTTCATCAGCAGCCAGATAAATACTGATACCAGGGGAAGATATGTTTGAAAAATAAATTTTCTCAGGATATTTCTCTGTAAGTTCCAAAATTTTTAAATGAATTTTATTTTGGGATTGAATAGTAAAATTGCCCACCACTGATATCAATGATGCATCGTGATGCAGAATTTTGTATTCGATTACCCTTGAAAGAGATGAAAGAACATTTTCTGCATCATTCAAATTCTCTCTGGATATAATTATATTCAAACCTGAAAAAGAGGTAAAATTTTGGATTATGTTGATTCCATTTTCACTGAATCTATTCAATATCTGGAAAAGTATGCCGGATATGTTCGAAGCATCAGGAACTATTATTCTTAAAATTGATAATTTTTTCTTTGAGGTAACGAATACTTTATCACCATAAGTCTCAGAGATGATAGTTCCAGTTTTACCAGAGTTGAAATCTTTTATTATTATTCTGGCCCTTCCTTTTCTGGCCTCAAGAACAGCATAGGGGTGCACTATCTTAGCACCGTATGAGGATAGTTCATAGGCCTGATCGAATGAAATATAAGATACAAAATTTGGATTTTTAACTTTTTTAGGGTCAGCTGTGAAGAAACCCGGAACATCTTTGAAGAGGACAATTTCACTTTCGTTTAATGCTCTTGCAACAAAGGCTGCGGTATAATCAGACCCATTTCTTCCAAGAAGTGCTATATGACCTTGTAGATCCACTCCATAATAGCCTGTTATTATGGGAACGTATCCTTCTTTAAGTGCATTTCCTATTACCTTCTTTACATTATCTACACTCGATTGCGAATCAATAATGGCATTCTTAAACCCGTTTATTGTTATGATCCCTAATTCTTCACTTTCTAAATTTTTACTCTTAATTCCGTTTGCTTCAAGGAAGTATTTTAACATGAGAGCTGAAAATCTTTCTCCGAAACTCTGAATATGGGATTCCAAGAATGTGGAGTTCCTGTTCATCGAATAAATAGTTAATAGAGCCTTCAACACATTAGCCTTTTCGTTCAATTCCTTGTAATAATGGATTTCAATTTTCTCGGGAAGTTCGATATAATGTCTTGATATTATTTTATCGATATCTCCCCCGTTATCAGCTGCCTTTATCAGAGAATCAGTAACTCCTGACAGGGCACTGACAACTATTATGGGATTGTTATATTGTCTCACATAATCCAGAACCTTATCCAATGAAGATTGGCTCGTTAGGCAAGAACCTCCGAATTTCAATACTGTCAGAAATATCCCTCCTGGACAATAAATTCTCCGTTTAGCACTGAGCTTCCTGCAGCTCCTCTTATCAAGTTGTTAACAAGGAAAATATATGATACCCTGTTTCCTTTAATTCTAAATCTTCCCACTACAACTGACATTCCTTTTGAAATCCCGCTTCCAGCTAGATAATCAAGCTCAGGTTGTGGTCTGTCTTTCTCATTTCTAACTATTATTGTTTTCTCTGGCAAGAGGTATAATTTATCCCTCCTCCCCTCATACCTGAAATTTTCATAAAGTTCTTTAATTTCCTTTTCCCCCAGTTCCTCTTTTAACTTTAGAGTAACACTGCCCATGTGTGATTCCCTGGTTGGAACCCTCAGGGCTGTAGGATAAACTTCAATCGGTGATGGATAGACATCCCCCTGCTTAATATCTCCTAGGATTTTCTTTGTTTCATTTTCTAGCTTGTCTTCTTCCTTTTCTATATATGGAACTATATTAGAAAGTATGTCCCAAGAAGCAACTCCAGGGTAACCTGCTCCAGAAACTGATTGCTGAGTAGTCAGGACAATTTCCTGAACAAAGCTTCTTAAGGGAGCCATTGAAAGTACCAAACCAATGGTGCTGCAGTTTCCATTGGCGATGATGAATCCTTTATTTCCATTAGTTAGAGAAAGATGATGAGGGTTGACCTCCGGTATTAATATGGGCACCTTTGGATGCATTCTGAAGGCAGAAGAATTAGTTATGACCTTCTTTCCTTTTTCTGCTAATTTCATTTCGAATTCCCTAGCAATCTCAGTTGGAAGCGAAGAGAAAATTAATTCGGAACCATCATTGAAAATTTTATCATTCAAATGCTCAATTTTAAGATCTAATATATCATCCCTTATGCTATAATCATCTACCTTCAAAGTCTCTCTAATCTTTCTGCCCGACGATTGCTCGCTGGCATATACTCTATTAATTTCAAAATATGGATGGTTTCCTATGATTTGCAAAAACTTATTTCCCACTATTCCTGTAATTCCCATTATTGATACACTAATTTTTTCCAATTAATTCACCTCCATTGAACGTTAACAAAAAATCAGTTATCGCTATATTAGCTACAGATTCCATAATCGGAACAACTCTTGGAACTATACAGGGATCGTGCCTTCCCTTAATTCTCAAAATTTCGTTACTCATTTCTTTCATATTTACTGTATTCTGAGGTTTTGGAATTGATGAGGTTGGTCTAACGGCTACTCTAAAAACAACAGGATTTCCGTTGCTCAATCCTCCATTTATGCCACCACTGTGATTGGATTTTAACTTTATTTTTCCTGAATTTTCCAAATATAGCTGATCATTAAATTCGGAACCCCTTAATAACGTACCTTGAAATCCATCTCCGAATTCGATACCTTTAATTCCAGGTATGGAAAAAGCAAGTGCAGAGATTCCAGATTCTAGTGAATAAAAGAATGGTTCACCCAATCCGACGGGAAGGCCTGATATAACTGTCTCAACAACTCCGCCTATGCTATCCCCCTCCCTCCTAACTGCCAATATTTTTTCCATCATTTTTTCATAAGCCCCTGATGAAAGTACCCTCAGATCGTTTTCGTATCTCCTCTCAAGCTGTTCTAATGTATATTCCTCTGAATCTTTTATTTCCCCTATTGATACAACTCTTGCATAGCATCTTATTCCAACATTTTCTAAAATCGGTGCTAATAAGCCGCCAGCCGCCACTATAGGGGCGGTCATCCTTCCTGAAAACTGTCCCCCACCTCTATAGTCGTTAAATCCTTTATATTTAATATAGGCTGGATAATCTGCATGACCTGGTCTAGGCTTTAAAAATAATTCATCATAATCGCTCGACTTAACATCTTTGTTCTTTATCAGGATTGTTAATGGTGCCCCGTCTGTGAATCCATTAAAACCCCCTATAATTTCAAATTCATCCTCTTCGACCCTTGAAGTATTAATAATAGGTTTGGGCCTTCTATAATTTAAATACTTTGCAATGCTTTCTTCATCGATTTTAAAACCTGCTGGTAAACCGTCAAGGGTTATCCCAACATATTTCTCATGGCTTTTACCGAATATGATTATTTTCAAAGAATTTCCGAAAACATTCATCTAACTATCACCTTTAAATGATCGAGAAATTCTGGGTATGAGATTTTGTAAGAATCAAAATTTTCAATGCTTACTCCTTCAATAGACCCCAATCCAGCTATGGATGCAGCCATTGCTATCCTATGATCTCCATGACTATTTACATGACCCCCCCTAATAAATCCTCCAGACACAATCAATGAATTTCCATTAAGTTCCGCTTTAACACCCAAATTGCGTAGTAATTCTAAAGTGGTAAGTAACCTGTTGCTCTCCTTATAAGCGAGTGATTCTGAACCTATAAGTTTTACATTCTTATCCATACTTGCCGCTAAAACCGCCATGATAGGGAATAGGTCTGGAGTGCTTCTCAAATCTATTACCTCCCCGCATGGCTTGCTAGGCCTAACTTCAATGGAATCATTATAAACTTCTAAATTAACACACAGATTTCTTAAGATGTCTATTATTTTGCTATCAGGTTGGAATAACTCTAGATTAAGATTAGTTATTTTGATAGTTGAATTTGTAATAATTGCCGCCACCAAGAAAAAAGCAGCAGAAGAAAAATCTCCTGGAATATTGAATCCATCAAATGCTAAATCTGATTTTCCAGAATAGTATATACCATCATTATTAAAACAATAATTTATTCCAATCTTTTTAAGCATTTGAATCGTAGTTATAATATAACCCATAGAGTCAGGCTTTCTCTCCAATAAAAGATTGAATCCCTTTTGAAGCCTTGACGATGCTATGAGCAATCCAGAAATAAACTGGGTAGATTTTAGATTATTAACCTTAAATTGGAAATTTCTGATTGGTCCCTTGATTTTTATTGGAAAATAACCTTTCTTGCCTACATATTCCAATTTCCCTCCCACATAATTTGTAATTGATTCCGCATCATCCATAGGCCTGTTCCTTAGAGATTCATCTCCGGTAATTTCATTAAATTCATTGCCCAGTAATGAAAGTGCAGCTGAGAATCTAGCTGTAGTACCGCTATTCCCTGCATCAATTAGAGTTCCTTCATTGATTTCTTCAATACTTTCTATTTCAATCAAGTTTTCTTTCATTTTAACTTTAGATCCTAATTTCTCTATGGCTTTGATTGAGCTTATACAATCCAGTGACTTTGAATAATTTAAAACTGATCCTCCCTTCAATGAGGCAATAAAAATAGCCCTATGCGTAATATATTTAGATGGAGGTGCTGTTATTTCAGAGGAAAAATTCCTAACAGGCTCAACAAAATATTCCATTTATCTCAACTCCGTTAGAATGTAATTTCCTTCATTTTTGAAGAAAGAATTAATTTCATCAAGATTTTCATCCTCCGGGGAATCTATAACAGCATAGAATGCCGGCCCAGTCCCTGAAAAACCTGCTACTTTAACGCGATTATACGTTAAAAGAGTTTCAATTAATGAGAAATCATATCCATAAATATTGCTAATCGCTCTTGAATTTTCAAATGCTGCTTTTTTGAGATTTAAATCAAAAGCATATTTTAGAGCTACATTTCCTAAAAATTCCTGCCTTTTAAATTCATTGAATTCTACTTTTGATTTCTTATGACTCGGTATATTTATGTAAACTTTGTTTTTTGAAATGGAGAATCTGTCAATTAATTCGAATCTCTGGTTATTAACAAAATTTAAACCTCCAAAATGACATGCCATAGCATCGTCCATAGAGCCTGTATAAGATATACCTAATTCCTTTGAAATAATGCATGAATCTATTATGGTTTCCATAATTGTTTTGTTGGATCCTTTATGATGTCTTAAAGCCCTTAATATAGCCAGTGTTATTGCACTGCTGCTCTTCAAACCTATCCCGGAAGGTATATTTGAATTTATTTCAATATCGAAACTTTCTTGATCAAGACCTTCTCTTTTTATAATCGTTTTAACTAATTCCAAACCCTCATTCTCGTTATTTATTATTCTGCCTGTTCCTGCTTTAATAGAAATTCTTGCAGGCAAATTAATTCCCAAGGTAACACCGATACCATTGAAAAGGGCGGAAACAACAGTAATCGCAGAATGCTCAATTATTTCCGTTCCTACCACCCCTTAAGATTTTCAGTATTTCAGAAGGACTTACATGAATTCCAAACCAATAATGTATATTAAAGGAAGCCTGAGTTGCCAGTATCTCTTTACCGGAAATAAATTCCAAGCCCTTCTTTTCTGCAAATTTCTGAAAAACTGTTTTATGTTCAGAATATGGAAAATCAATAATGGTTTCAAATTCAGAGTTTAATATAATCTCTGGAATACCATCAGGTTGATACATCCCCACTGGAGTTGAATTAATTAAGAAATCAAATTTTCCTGGCTCCTTAGCGATTTCTACCTTAAATTTATCTGAAAATTTTTTTACCTTATCAGGATTCCTTCCAATCACATAAACTTTGGATTGTGGGAAAGCCATAAGAGAAGTAATGGCGCTTGCTCCATTCCCATAAAGTAATACCTTTTCTGGATTTTTTCCTTCCGTTAGATATTTAATTGCTTCTAAATCAGTGTTCCCAGCTTCCACCTTACCTTTAAAATTGACAAAATTTATGGGATGAATGCCATCATAAAAAATTCTTGACGCATTAAGCTTGAATGGAACTGTAAAATTCAATCCAGCTATATTTACATCTCTGGCAATTTTAATGAAATAATTAAAGTCTTCATGATTTATTTCGAAGTTTAAATAAATCGCATTAATTTTATACCTAGAGAATATTTTTTCATAAATCACCTTGGAAAGTGATTTACCCAATGGATTGCCAACAAGGCCATAAACATCGTAATCCCGTATTTTCAAAGCCTCTTCCATGGAAAACTGCCCTGGTGCGGTCCTTTTTCCTTCATATGAATAATTTATTCCTTCTCCCCTTATAGAGTAGAATCTCGTTATTTTGTACTTCTCTCCGACCATAAAGAACGTTGCCTTTCTATTTGAAATTTCGGATCTTAATTCATAATAATCTTTGAGAGTCCCTTTTTTCAGGACCAACTTTAAATTCTTATTATATATTCTTTGATCATTCAACATCTTTCTGATCAAATTTTTTGATCCCGTGTGTATAGAAATCAATAATTTATTGGGAGGGATGTGTATCTCCTTAATATGTGCCTTGAAGTAATTATAGTCAACATCTATTAGATCATAACCTCTTATGATGTCAGGATTGGTTTCGAGAATGGAAAGAGCTGTTTTCTTTAATGTAAGTATTTTTAGCCCTGGATAATTTGAAATTATATTAATATCAGGCAATTCTCTGGGGATCTCATCCAATCTTATTTCAATTCCATCCTCCCCTCTATTATTATTCATTCCCAATGCTTTTGCAAGGCTAGAATTGTCGGAGAACTTAATGGATCTAACAATCATATTTCAATCATCTTTTCTTCGATTTTCATACCATAATGTCGGGCGCCTTCCAGTGAAATGCCCAGAACTTCATCCCCTTCCTTAAGTTTGTTAACCTGTATAGGATTCCCATCCTTTCCCATCAATCTAACTGTTTCAGCGTTCTGTAGAAAAACAGAACCATATATGTTCCCATCTGTGAAACTGATTTTAAGTAATGGTCTGAATTCAATTTTGGCCCTCCCTACTGTAGAACTTCTCCCTATTCCTTTTTTATTAAATACTTTAATTTTTGTTCCAGAATTTAGTTCTGAAAGGTACTTTGTTTTCCCATTCCCTACATATACGTACTGGTGAATTGATCCAGAATTCACTCTAAATGGCCTAGTGTCTATGAATTCATTTTTAGAATTTTCGGATAATATCAATAGCATGCTTGATGCAAAACTTCCAATGAAGAGTCCTTCATCTTCGCCTAACATGGAGATAGTATCAATACAAACTCTATCTCCAGATCCTGCATCTTCTATACCTGTTATTTTAAAAGTTTTTACAGAAATGTTCTCATGATCATTTTTTAGATATTCCACAGACTCATTAAATATATCCTCACTTTCAAAATAAAGTGAATCTACCCCCTTTTCCAAAATATTCAATAGTGCTGGTACCTCTTTTGGATTATTAACTACAATCCCGATCTTTTTTCCTCGAGAATGGAGTGCCGCAATTAAATTTTCTAAAGGAATTATCTTCCAATCATTTGACCTCAATATTATAATATCTTCTTCTGGGTATGATTCTCCCTTAACAATTTTATTTACATCCTTGAGTTCAACCAAAATTATACTAACTTCCTTTGAAGTCTTCAACTCAAATCCATTTATATTTTGGATATTTTTGAGATCTGATAATTTTGAATTTTCAGGAAAATCAATTATGATAGTTCTCATTTAGTATCTCCTCCATAATTGAGCTTATTTTTTGAACTGTTCCCCTAGGATCGCTACTTTGCCAGATATTTCTCCCTATTGAAATACCTGCTGCACCACTTCTTAGGGCCCCCCTGACCATTTGTAAGAACTTATCCTCGGAATCGATCTTGGGCCCTCCGGCAATTACGACTGGGATTCTAACCCCTTTTACTACTTTCTTAAATGATTCCTCATCTCCGGTATAATATACCTTGACTATATCAGCGCCAACTTCATCTGCAACTCTTGCAATTATAGCTATATTTTCAGCATCATATTGATTTGTTATCTTATCTCCCCTGGCATACATCATGGCCAGTACTGGTATCCCTAGTGAATGAGCTTCACTTACTATTTCCCCAAAATCATAAACCATATCAGAATCATCTTCATTGCCTATGTTTACATGCACACTTACCGCATCCGCACCTAATGATATTGCCTCTTCAACAGAAGTGATAATTCTCTTTCTGTTTTGATAGGGTGAAAGAGCATTTCCAGCTGATAAATGTATTATTAAAGATTCGTCCTCGAGAATATCTATAACATGTCTCGCCGCTCCCTTATGCAGAATGAATCCGGTCACACCGGAACCTACCAATTTTGTAACTGCCTCCCTAATGTCAACAATACCTTCAAGTGGTCCATTAGTTAATCCATGATCCATTGGAACCAATAGAAACCTTCCCCTCGCGTCAGTTAATCTTTTCATTCTTCTATTTATTACACTGATCATTGAATATGTGTATTGAGAAATATATTTATACATTAGTGTATTAATTTGTACATCGATACGCATGATGTGGAAAGAAATATATGAGGCAATGGAAAAATCCCCAGCCCAGCTTAAGGTTGTTAAGAAGATGCTTGAAACTGGAATCTCCATAAAGGAAAACAATCTTTATATTAACGGCATACAAATAGACGACACCAAATTTGCTAAAGCTATAGGAGTGGATAGAAGGGTTATAAAATCAACAATTCAAACCATAAATGAAAATTCAACGCTAGGAAAATTTTTCATGAATCTCAAATCGATTGCGGATTTTACAGACGCGGCCAGGGAAATGGGTTGGGGAGCAATGGAAGTTATTGTTGAAGATCCCTCCAAACCTGGCATTCTTGCATCAATTTCGGAAATAATCTCTCAGGAAGAGATCTCCATCAGGCAAGCCTTTGTTGATGATCCGGAAATAGTCGAAGAACCGAAACTTCATGTAGTTACTCAATCGAAGTTACCCAGCAATCTCATTTTAAAATTAATGGACTTAAAAAATATAAAAAAGATAATAATTAAATAACCATCGAAAGATTATAAATCATCTATGTAGTGATGAGACCTTTCTTGATAGCCTTCCTTAGGTTTACCTTGTATCCTATGTATCCTATTACGATTACTGAAATTATCACCAAGAAGAAACCGATCCCCAAATTGTGTAAATTATGGACATAAATAGGTGTAACTATAGCATAATCGAACAGCTTTGGGTAAATTATTGTAGATATACCAGCAAATACAAATGCTAATCCACCGTAAGCTAGCACATAAGAGCTTATTCCTCTGGCTACAAAGGAAAGTCCTTCATTTGTTAGCTTTTTCACCTTTATTATCCATGCTGCAAATACCGTCCCAAATAGTACCTGCATGGCCATAGTCCCCAATCCAAATAAAGCTCCAGGTAGCCATGCAACATAAGCATTGGGCATTGATGGAGAGATTACTGTGAATAGAATCAATGCAAAGGCTCCAAAACCAAATCCTGCTATTAGTCCGTGAACGAAGGCAAGTTTTAGAGGTACCGGCCTATAATCTTCCTCGGCCTCTGATTCAAGTGGATTTATCTTGTGTTCATATTCAAGTTCCTGCCCATGGGAATGTGGCTTATGTATTTTGAGCTTGTTGCCCAGTATCTTCTCAAAGAAATGGAAGTGAGGATATTTAAGCTTCTTCATAATATAAAAACCAGAAAGAGCCATTACTGAGCCAACTATTATGTAAATTATACCATCATAATATGGAAGGAAGAACACAGGAGCAAGGGCAAAGAAAGCTATTTCCGACATGAGAGCGCGCTGTATTGTGAAGCCTGTGGAGAATATCAATCCTGCTTTTGCACCTCCTTTCCTACTTGTCGTTCCTACTGCATAAGAGAAGGTTATAGGCCAGGTGTGCTCATCTGGTGTTATACCGTGAACTATCCCTAGCAGGAAGGCTACAAGAAGGGCATCATAAAACCCTTGTATTGTGGGATTGAATAAATTTATCACAATATCACCTCCTTCGGCTTTTCAATCGGCTTACCATGAGGACACTCCCTAGGGTTGCCTGCGTATTCTTCCATTTTTTCAACCAATTCGTGAGGAAGTTGATAATCAAGCTTCGCCGCCTCAACACATGATTTTACTTCATCAACACCAGAATTTTTTAAAATGCATTCAAGGACCCTATGATGATAAATGATTTCCTTATAATATACTACCCCTTTTTCAGTTGGCCTGATCATGCCTCTCTCATTACGGACAAGTCCTAGCTCAGACAATCTTTTTACGATATTGAGGGCAGTAGGAGGCTTAATTTCAAGTATATTTGCGAGGTCGCTTAATCTTATGGGAAAATCCGATTTAGAATTCTCAGTTATTGCCAGTAAGCAGTCTCTTTCCCTTTTTGTTATTAGTATCTCACTCATTAAATTAGTATTACGCTAACATATTTAATCTTTGCCAAAATAATTGGATATATCCTTATATATCAAACTAGAAATGTCAATTATTTTACCGGCAAAATTTACAAAGCTATTGTAATTTAATGAATTGTTTAATAATACAATTATCTTCTCTTTAACTTCTCCGCCCATTAAATTGATGATGGTATTCAGGTTCAATAAGTTATTACCGTCATCTTGAGCGCCCAGTATTATTAATTTAGCTCTTGTCAGTCTAAAATTCCTAATAATTTCATTAATGTTTATATTACCCTCAAAATATGCTCCCATTGATTCAATCAACTCTCTTTTGCTTTCATCCTTGTCAATCACTATCACCAGCTCATCCTTTTCCACTAATTTTTTCACTAATGTCTCCAGAAAATTGGAGTACCCAATTATCATAACATAATCCTTCAGGCTCTGTGATTCAATTTTATCAACGAATGATACCACCTTCCTACCCCTTGTATAGACAATTGGGGCTATAATTATTGTGGCTGCCCCAAAGAAGGACCCTAGACCCAGTACAGCCAGAGTAACTGTAAATATTTTGGCAACATATGTACTAGGTGCTATATCTCCAAAACCTAATGTAGTTATAACCTCTCCGGTGTAATAAAAAGCATTAATTGGATTCCGGATCTTTGGAATAAATTGGTTACCTAGAATAAGTGATCCAAAGAAACCATAGGAGAATACCATCAGAATTACCATAATAGCAACTGAAAAATCTGGTTTAGCAAACAGCCTGGAAGGATTTTTAAAACATTGTTTGTTTATGAATATTATATAAGTTAATATAAATTCTAAACTTAAATATATAATTGTATAAGGAAATTGCAAAAGCAATGTAAAAGCCAATAAAATTTTCAGAGAATAAATTAATATATAGGCGTACCAAACAAGCTTTATTCCATCTAATAAATTTCTAATCAATATCAAATTTATAAATGATAAGATAACAATGACTTGCCAGATAACTCTTAAAAATATATTCACCTGAATCTGAGTTAATACGTAAAGTAAGATTATTATGGATAATAAAAGGTCCGATACTATTGATATAGCCAAAACCCTTTTTCTAGGTTTGCATTGCATTCAATAGCATATTAGGCTAATGGGTTTAAACTTTTAGAATTGATGAACTTAAATCAATTTTTTGATTTATTCCTTATATTATCAAGCCTTTAATCATTTCTTTGCAATGTTTTAAATAAGGGAGAAAATCCTAGCAATTGGAGCAAATAGAGTATGGAATAATAACTTGAAGAGTAGATTAATTTAATGCACTATTATCAGTAGTATAATCAAAAATCTAAAAAACTATCTGATAATAATTCATAGAATGAAAAGGGATTTAGGTTTCAATAAATTGCGTATATTTAATAAAATTCTTGGAATAGATATAGCCAAAGCTTCAGCAGCATACACTGTTGAAAGGGATTTAATTGACAGTATTAATATACCAACAAAGATTGTAAAAAGAGCTCATCATAAAGATGCTCTATTAACTTTTCTATCTTCAGATGAGCCTTTAAAACCAGAAATTATAGAAATAAAGAGATGGAAAAATATATTACAGTTCAAATTCAATTTGTGTTTGAATCATTGTTATGAGATAATTCAATTTGATAACGGTTCTTCTATTGATACTAAAGATGGACGATTAGAAATCAATAAAGATCTGTATTTTATTATAAATAGAGATTCAATTTCCCTTTATAATGGTTCCAGGCAAATTAGAAGTGATAAGATTGAAATTTCAGAGGAAGGAATTAGAATAAACTCCATTATAAGAACTGAATCAGCAATATTTGGAACAGGTGAAAGAGCACTAAACCTGAACTTAAAGGGACACAAAGTAAACTTATGGAATAAGGATGCCGACGGTGCTTATTCAAAGGGGAAGGATCCACTTTACATTAAAGTCCCATTTTATATTGATTACACAAAGGATTTCTTTTATGGTGTCTTATATAATAACTCTTCAAAAGGTTTTATTGATTTTGGAATGGATAAGGTTTATCATGAATTTTCCGAAGGGAGTTGTAACTTCTTTTTCATTTTTGGAGACAGTATGGAATCACTAATTTCTCAGTTGCATGAATTAATAGGCAAACCATATTTGCCACCAAAATGGGCCTTCGGTTTCCATCAATCAAGATACAGCTACAAAAGTACTTTAGAAGTAGAAGCAGTATTTGACGGCTTCAAGAAAAATGATATTCCCGTCTCAGCAATTCATCTGGATATAGATTATATGAAAGGGTACAGGGTATTTACGCTCAATGAAAATTTTAGCGATCTAATAAAACTATCAGATAAAATGCAAAAAGAAGGTTCACATCTTGTTGCCATACTGGACCCAGGTGTAAAATACGAGTCGGGATATCCCTTATTTGATGAAGGTTTAAAAAATGGGTATTTTGTAAAAGATCCTCATGGGAATATTATAAAGGGGCCAGTTTGGCCCGGTTTTTCCTCATTTCCGGATTTCACTGATCCAAATGTTAGGGATTGGTGGGCATCTCATTATTCTTTCTTCAAAGAAAATGGGATAGAGGGTGTATGGCACGATATGAATGAGCCTGCGTTATTTGTGCTATGGGGTGATAACACTCTCCCACAAAATGCTGTACACAGCATTGGGTTACACAGGAGTGTTCATAATCTTTACGCTTACTTTATGGCTAAAGCTGGATATGAAGGTCTAAAAAGAAATATATCTAAGAGACATTTTCTTCTGTCAAGGTCTGGATGGTTGGGTATTAACAGTTATTCCTTCGTATGGACAGGGGATATAACTTCTACATGGAAATCCTTGAAAATAACAATCCCCATGCTTTTAAATATGTCACTTAGTGGTATAGGGTTAGCAGGTTCAGATGTTGGAGGATTTTCCGGATCACCATCAAAAGAACTGTATCTAAGATGGCTAGCCCTAGGCGTCATGTCGCCATTTTTTAGAGTTCATTCTTCAAATTATTCTAAAAGAAGAGAACCGTGGATGTTTGACGATGAAACCCTTGAAGCAGCTAAAAAGATAATAAAGTTTAGATACAGTATCATTCCGTATATTTTCTCATTGGCATATGAATATAGTAAAGAAGGCATTCCTCTCATGAGGCCAAGATTTTGGTATGAACCAGATAATTTAGATGAAACTTCATTTTATCTAGGAAAATCGTTACTAGCATTTCCCATACTAAAACCAACCACTAGTAAAATAAAAATAAAACTTCCAAAAGGAGAATGGTTTGATTTATATATAGAGGAGATCGTTTCCGGAATCATTGAGAGGGATGCTAGTTACGATTATATTCCAGTATTTCAAAAGCATGGAAGCATAGTTCCTATGAACCCTGAGAATTTAATTTTTAATTTTTTACCTGGAGAGAACTGCAGTTTTGTATATTACGATGAGAATGAAGAAAATCCTGATGAATGGATCAAAATCAACTTTATATGCGAGAAAGACGGAAATGAGGTTAAGATTTCCTGGAAATATGAAGGTTCCTATTTAGAGAAATACAAAACATTAAAGTTTCGAGTTTGTACAACACATGTAATTTCCGTATACCAAGAAGACATCAGTAAGGGTTTTTTAAATATAGAAATTGAGATTTGACGCAAGAATTATAGCTTTAGGAATTCTTTTTTCATTATTACCTGGATTAACTTAGTTAGAAAAATAAGCAATTATCCTTTGGAACAAGATGTCGTTCCATATTTCCCTAAAGGGCTTCTTCTATTAAAAAAAATTATAATGAAACCCATTTTGTATGATCTTATCATAGTGATTCAATTGGTTTTCTCGATATTTATTGGAATTGCATTTCCTCCAATTTCCCGGATTGAACAATTTTTGTTTTATTATTTTTATCCATTCTTGAAATGCTTAACTTTTTTATAAGTCCTCTAATGAACCTTGCTTGATATATTTATGAGCAATTATGTATGGCCATAATATTTAATTTCAAATAATTCCCTTCGAAGATATACTCTGAAATTCTTCGCATAATTATTTTCATAACCGAAAACGAGATTGCCAAATCCAAAACAATTTAAATCCGATTTAATAAAGTGGTAGGTACTCCCTAATAAATTTTCACCACTAGTTGAGACCACAAAATTCGATTCTTAGGCGAAGAAATATCGCCTGTGCCCTTAATTTATCTTAGATTTATATCATATTTTAATAATTAGCATTTTTTTATTCTCTGACTACCCATAAGTCTGAAAGAATATAATAATGTAAAATATGGAGAGAAAAACAGTAGCAATATGGAGAATTATTGCCCTCAAAGGATTGTACTTTATATTTATTCTAGTTATGGATATTCCCATTGCAACAAAAGTACCTAGCATAGGAAGAGCTTCCAATATCTTATGATTTAAAAATCCAAAAAGGAGAACCAAGCTACTACCTAACGCTGAAATGATCATTAGGTATATAATGTGTATGTAATAACGATTAATCGGATGGTAGGTAATTGAAATTATGCCCTCTATACCAACATAGATATAAAAAAATGAACCTATTGAAAGGATTAAAGATTCAATAGCGACCGGAATTCTAAGAAATACAATATCTTGTCCATAAAAAAGGAAAAATAGATCCATGGGGATTATTATTAAAAAGATGGTTGGAGTTATCGTATAAGATACATATGCATATGGAGTTCTCATAATATTATAATTTCCTAGATAATTTCTAATCAAGTGAGAAACTAAAAAATAGAAGACGATCCCTATGGATAGGAACCAAGTCCATTGTATCAATCTCTCTTCACTTAATACTATCATTATACGGTGTTAGTGTATTTTCTAGAGTTATTAATAGTTAACCCGTGGATGTTAATTTAATAATACGCGAATAACTATTTTAATCTCAATGCAAATTTATAATTTAGATACCTGGTTATATTTTGGGCAAATATATAAGATTTAGAAGATAAAATATAAATATAAGAGCCTTATATAGCATTGAATGAATGCCCATATGAAGAAAGTATCTAAAATAAAAAGACTAACTGCTTTGTCAGTTCTAATAGCCATTCTAGCGCCTACATTAGTAACTGCAACAGTAATCTTAACGTATCAGTACAATATAAACTCTTCAAATGCCACTCCTTATTTATTCCTGACAACAGGTGAGAACTACAATACAGCTAATACTCTCGGCTTAATTTATGCTAAGACTCAGACATTTTCTTCCGGGGGTTCCTCATATACTTATATTCCATCTGGAACCGTTGATGTAAATGTTAGCGATGGAGCTTATAGCGAATATTTACTTAATGTTCTTGCTGTTTATAATATTTCTTCTGGATTAAAAGGACCAGTATATGCATACATAAATGCATCAAGTATTCCATCCGGAGTGACTGTTTACATCAGTAATGCATCATTGATATTTAATGGTAACACGGTTACAACTTCTACTAAAGGTGCGAATCTCATCACATTAACTTCTGCTTCTCCTGTATCAAAGGCGATTCCAATTACAGCCTCTTCCACTACTACACCAGTATTATATATCGGCTTCGAAATATCTTCCAGCACACCATCTACGCCAGCTACCGCCCCATCATCATTCATATTGTCAGTTCAATTTTCAGTACAGTGAATAACTGATAATGTCTATTAAAAAAATAATTTTTTTATTTATTATCGCTCTTTTTATTATTAATAGTGCATTTTCAACTGTAATTGTTGATAATCGTTATAATATCCCCATAGTTGGCATAACGCCAAGAGTCACATTTAATAATACCACTGAATTTTTGACCGTAGAACTTTATAATCCAAGCCCCTTACCAACTGAAAAAAACCTTCAAATACCGTTGAACATTGACTGGAGTAATTATGCTTCTCTATTAAATAAAAATGTCTCAAACGTAAGAATATACAACCTCAGCTCCGCAATTGGCAGGACTTATGGATTTGGATTATTGCCTGCTTGGATTGAATTCAACAACACAACATACTCTAAAAATTCCACGGTATGGGTTAATTTAGAAAATACTATAATACCTCCACACGGTAAAATAAAAATATATATTGGATTCTTAAATAAATCTGTTTCATGGAATAAATATTGGGGGTTAAACTCATATTTAGACGGCCCTAATAATTTCGGGTTAGGAGACAATGGAAAGTATGTTTTCAATTACTATAATCCCGGGAATTATCTCTTACCTCTAAGCAATACTGGCACTAATGGAATAGGTCCATCCTTAACGACTAACGGACCAACGCCCTTCTATGATTCCATAACTGGCACCGTAAATGGAGGCACTGCTGATGCATCTACCTGGACTACTAATGGAATTACAAATAATAGTTCCCCAAGTTTAAATCTAACTGATCAATATATTATTCAAGTTAAAGTTTATTTAACAGGCACATACCCGCTAGTAGACTTATTAACAAATGTAAATAGTTCAATAACAAATGGACCATTTTATGTATTTAGATTTGATGCAAGAGCATACGTCAATTCAATTAATACTCCATCTAGCTATACTGATTTAATTGGTTATTATCCCAAAGGTGCTACAAGTACCACAATTCTTAGTAATGGTAACTATAATATAACTACAACTAATGAATGGTACCAGCTAACGGCTGTGAGAAATTATTCAACACTAGAATTATTTAAGAATAATTCAGGTATCCTACATTTGTCTGACCTAGGTTTTGAGGAGGCAAATACTACAATTAGTCAATCCGAGAATATAACCGGTGGAGGAATCGCAATAACAACCGATGGAGCATCTTCAACTGATTATTGGAGTTTATTGATTGTAAGGAACTATCCACCTGACGGAATTATGCCCAAATATAATTTTGGTCCTTTAAATTCCTGGGGGGAATTTAGAAATAAAATCAATTCCTACGAGGATAATATAACAACCACGATTTATCCTCAGAAATTGGTAGCATCTTATATTGATCAGAATGGAGTTATTTATTGGGTAGACTCCTATGGAGATGTATTCGTAAATTATTCCAATAATACCACTGAATTTTTGACCGTAGAACTTTATAATCCAAGCCCCTTACCAACTGAAAAAAACCTTCAAATACCGTTGAACATTGACTGGAGTAATTATGCTTCTCTATTAAATAAAAATGTCTCAAACGTAAGAATATACAACCTCAGCTCCGCAATTGGCAGGACTTATGGATTTGGATTATTGCCTGCTTGGATTGAATTCAACAACACAACATACTCTAAAAATTCCACGGTATGGGTTAATTTAGAAAATACTATAATACCTCCACACGGTAAAATAAAAATATATATTGGATTCTTAAATAAATCTGTTTCATGGAATAAATATTGGGGGTTAAACTCATATTTAGACGGCCCTAATAATTTCGGGTTAGGAGACAATGGAAAGTATGTTTTCAATTACTATAATCCCGGGAATTATCTCTTACCTCTAAGCAATACTGGCACTAATGGAATAGGTCCATCCTTAACGACTAACGGACCAACGCCCTTCTATGATTCCATAACTGGCACCGTAAATGGAGGCACTGCTGATGCATCTACCTGGACTACTAATGGAATTACAAATAATAGTTCCCCAAGTTTAAATCTAACTGATCAATATATTATTCAAGTTAAAGTTTATTTAACAGGCACATACCCGCTAGTAGACTTATTAACAAATGTAAATAGTTCAATAACAAATGGACCATTTTATGTATTTAGATTTGATGCAAGAGCATACGTCAATTCAATTAATACTCCATCTAGCTATACTGATTTAATTGGTTATTATCCCAAAGGTGCTACAAGTACCACAATTCTTAGTAATGGTAACTATAATATAACTACAACTAATGAATGGTACCAGCTAACGGCTGTGAGAAATTATTCAACACTAGAATTATTTAAGAATAATTCAGGTATCCTACATTTGTCTGACCTAGGTTTTGAGGAGGCAAATACTACAATTAGTCAATCCGAGAATATAACCGGTGGAGGAATCGCAATAACAACCGATGGAGCATCTTCAACTGATTATTGGAGTTTATTGATTGTAAGGAACTATCCACCTGACGGAATTATGCCCAAATATAATTTTGGTCCTTTAAATGTCGGAAATAGTTTCAAAGGTTTATTTGAATTAACCTCTTTAAGATCAGCTTTCCCAAACGCACCTTTTATAAATGATATTGCAGTTGTTAACCTTACCCATCTTTATAATAAAAATTTCATAATATTGTTAAGCAAATCTGGATTCGTCTATGCATATAATGCGACAAATTCAACTTGGATCAATGCTAGCAATGCTTGGAACTTAAACTTAAATAAAATAGCAAATGATTGGATTTCTGTAAGTTTTTCAAGTAGTATTCCATTGTCTTTTATTAAAAATAATCAGCCCCTTTATTTATATTTCGCAAATGCTACTGGTTCCGTTTATAAATTTGAAATTTTTCCAGTTTTAGGAAGCTCATTATTAAGAATAAATATTGCAAATTCTCAGAGAATAAGTGGTATGGTTGAATATCTGAATAGAACAAATAATAAATATTATAATATTCTGGTTGGCACAAATGGATCTGCTTTATTCATGTTAGTGAAATCAGGAATAACTTATTCTTGGGTTCCCATTAATAGTTCGATAAAATTAATATCTTCCCTGACTGTGGGGCTTGTAGGATATAACGGAATATATTTTAATAGGATAATTGTTCTTACATCTAACGGAGCTATTTATTTTTCAAAACAGAACGTTACGTTTATAAATAACACAATAAAACCAAATAATCACGTCAATTTTCCGTTTGTATTGGATAAAAGATTCTCTTCAAAATCAGAATTTGTCTCTGTGGCGTCTCAACCTGATACCAACGGTCCCAATGTTTATGCATTTTCTAATTATGCATCGATGCTATTTGCTTTTACTTTAAACTTTTCAAGCTATTACATAATTGGACAATATGTCAACAATTCAATTACACAATACAATGGACTGCAATATGATTTGCTCTACCCGATTAAATTAGATTTATTCACAATAAATTCTACATTAGGTTTAGATATTCCAATTTCATTCTTATACATAAATTCCACCAACTTGACTAGTTTAAGTTATGTAGATTTGTCCTATTCTAATATTACTTCAACAGAATATTTCCTCAATTATTCGAATAATAACGGTTTAATCTTTACGGCTAATTCTTTAAATATATCTGAAAGGAATAATGCATCGTTCTTTGCTAAATTGGTTCCTATCCTGCCTTACAATGCATACATACGTCTATTTCTCATATTAAGTTACTATGGGCAAGTATTTTGGGTTTATGATGTTTCAATTAGGATTATTAATGATTATTGAACCCATTCATTATAATTATAAATCCACAAACGAATTGGATTATGATCTCGGGAAAAATTAAAAACTACTATTTACATTTAAAATGATTTGATGGTTAGGATTGATATTATACCACAGAGAGAGATATTATAAAAAATTCTATCCATTGGACAGAAAATTAATTGCTGGTTTTTAGGGCTCTAAATTGTAAATGCTGCAATAGATTTCGCGGAGGGAGCTTTTAAGAAATGGCGAATGTTGAGGAGTGCGGACGAGTTCAGGGTACTTCACAGGGCTAAAGAGTTAATAGGGAAAAATATCAAAGAATTAGAAATTCCTCATAAGATATAGAAAGGAAAAATAAAATCAGGGGCTTTGGAAGAAGTCGAAGCAGTTTTAGATTGAATTTAATATTATCCGGAATTCGCAGGTAAAATTACTGGAGATGTTGTAGGAGTAACTAATCTCACTAATAAAAAATTCACTTATAAGGTGCCATATGAAATTTTTGTAACAATCTTTACCTTGAATTTTATAGCTGGGATAGTAACTCGAATATTAGTCACGGTTCTATCAACATTAAATATGGATATTTATAAACATTCCTTTTATACTCCAATTATCGCATAATGGATCGTTAAGATTTTCAAAGAGACAGAAATTTTAAAATTTCACCGTAGTGTCACGAATTTTGTATAAACTCCTGGAACAAGAGAAGTAAATCTCTTGAACCAGGAGATATACCTCTTCTGAACAGCAAAAGGAGGTACGAATTAATATGGAAGAGATGGATAAAAGGATAATGGAAGTTGCAAGGAATGCAGTGAAGGAATACCTTGAAAACCTCATGAAAACGGAGAGGGATGTTTTCATAGATGAGCATGGCGGTATAAAGAATGGATATTATGAGAGAGCAATGAAAACAAAGTTATTTTAAATATGAAATTGAAGATATGAATGTACCAAGGGACAGGGAAGGTAAATTCAGAACAGCACTGTTTGATCCCTATGCAAGGTCCATAGGAATAGACGACCTGATAAGATCCAGATATCCAAAAGAAAAGATGAATTGATGGAAATGTTCAGTAAGAGTTATCCTTAAATCTACACAGAATTTGGGACACTATCGAATTGGGAACACTATCCATAAATAAAAATATATAGACAAGTTTAAATTATGATTTAGAGATAAGTTGAATTATGATATATATAGGAAAAAATTTGGTTGGTAAGGATTGGATTGATAACACAGACGGAAAACTTAAAAAATTCTCGCCGGTGGACGGAAAATTAATTGCTGAGTTTCCGGCTGCTACAATCCCAGTTGTCGATGCTGCGTTAGATTTCGCAGAGGAAGCATTTTAGAAATGGTGGATGTTAGGAAGTGTTGAGAGGTCTAAGATCATTTATAGGGCTAAGGAGTTAATAGAGAAAAATAGGAAAGAATTAGAAAATCTTCTTATGATAGAAAATGGAAAAATAAAACCACAAGCTGTGGAAGAAGTCGATGGTGTATTAGATCAGATTCAATATTATGCGGAATTTGCAAGGAAAATTACAGGAGATGTTGTAGAAGGAACTGAGTTCAATAGGAAAATATTCCAGTATAAGGTGCCATATGGAATTGTTGTAGCTATCACTCCCTGGAATTTCCCAGCTGGAATGGTTGCTCGAAAATTAGCCCCGGCTCTATTAACTGGAAATGTGGTTATTTTGAAACCTTCAACTGATACTCCAATGACCGCAGAATGGATAGTTAAAAAATTCATAGAAGCAGGAATACCCCCAGGTGTTCTGCAATTTATAACAGGAAAGGGTAGTGAAATTGGAGATTATATAGTTAGTCACAAGAAAGTTTCCCTGGTAACAATGACAGGCTCTACATCAACTGGCCAGAGAATTAGAGAGAAAACTGCAAGCAATATGGTAAAACTGATACTAGAATTGGGAGGAAAAGCCCCATTTATAGTTTGGAAAGATGCCGATTTAATGAATGCTGCTAAGGCACTTATATGGGCGAAATTCTGGAATGCAGGGCAATCTTGTATTGCAGCGGGAAGATTGTTCATTCATGATGATGTTTATGACAAATTTATGAATATTTTTGTTAACATGACAAAGAAATTACGGATTGGAAGCCCCGAATCCTCAGATATGGGTCCACTTATCAATCAACAAGCACTAGAGACTACTGAGAAATTTGTTTCCATTGCAAAAGAAGAAGGTTTTAAAATAATAATAGGGGGTAAAAAACCTGACCTTGAAGGGGAATTAAGAAACGGATATTTCTATGAACCAACAATATTAGAGGGGGATAAGGACAATTCTCCAATTTTCCAGGAAGAAATTTTTGGCCCAGTAATAGCCGCAAGAAGAGTTTTTGAGCTAGAAGAAACCATAAAGCTCGCTAATAATTCAAAATATGGCTTAGCTTCTTATCTATTTGCGAAGAATCCAGAGGTGATTTTCCAGAGCGCTGATAGAATAATGTTTGGAGAATTATATATCAATATGCCGGGCCCTGAGGCAAGCCAGGGATATCATACAGGATTTAGACTTACTGGTCAAGCTGGTGAAGGAAGTAAATACGGTATTGAAGAATATCTAAAGTTGAAAAACATATATGTTGATTATTCCGGGAAGGAATTAAAGATTCCCTCAATGAATTTATAGTTGAAAGGTGATCTCGTCACTCATTGCAGATCTTAAATATTATGGGAAATATGTTTAATGGATTCGGTTGATTCAGAATTATAATTTTTTGTTTTTATTTATGAATATATCTAAATTAATTATCCAAACTGTTCAAGTAGGCATTTTGGTTTAATGGTTTTAATCTCATATATAAATGTATAAAATTGTTCTTAACTTATCTATCTTGGTCTTACCCCAATATACCTTACATTATCGAAATTGATTATGATAGGATTAGTATTTATGATTTACCAATTCAATCCATTTATCCTGATTTTTATGGAATATTTATGGCAAAACTCAGGAAATTATGGATCCCAAATTTGATTAATTAATTTCTATAACAATCTCAGTATAGAATGATGAAAAAAATTATCGATAAATTCCTTAAATCAATTAAAAATCTGACCAATAAAGAATCGTTATTAAAGGCGTTGAAGCTGGTTCCAGTGAATACCATTATGAATTTTGTAAGAAATATAAAGCTATAAATTACAGAATTAAGTGCTTTCATCTGGATGTAAGCAATAGAAAACATTACTACCTAAATTTCTGACCTAAGAAGTCTTATGGTTCAATAATAGCATTTTTTGATGCTGATTTAATACTGGATAAGGTTAATGTTGTAATTTTGCAGCATCTTCCGTTCAGACCATTTTCATTATACTTAATCTTAAAGAAAAATCGTAAAGGTGTGGATCTTAAAATGTCAATATCTTTTATAGTTTCAATCTATATTTTTATCGGTAGTTTTGCGATTAAAAATTCAACTGAGAAATTGGCAATCATAATTATGAGAATGATCGATAATAGATACACGATAATGTTAATGATATTTGCCATGTTAGTTATATTTGCACGTTTCAATTTTCTTTTTTACACTAATGCGAATTCCCGCCATTATTTCTATAATAAATTAACTATCAAACTAGAGGAATTGAGATAATACCTATCACATTTATGCAGAGCTACGTAACATTAGCCGAATCTAAAATTCTCAATGAATTTTTCGAGGAGATAAACAATTTAGGATTTTATGTAGTTACCTAATATGACTTAGGCTTTACCTATAAATCTGGACTCAATAAATAATTTAATTTTGAAGTCTGAGAAAATGTATCTTTATTCTATTATAAAAAGAACATACTTAAAAACGAACGTCATAACGTTTATATCGTATGGTGAGACAGGGAAAATTGGTATTGATTAGATGCTCCAATTCAAGGTTACTAGTCCATTATTGCTATTAGCAATATATCATTTCTGAAATATTATTCACCCGCTTAATAGAATTTTTCTTGTAAATAATTCAAATTTCCGGAAAAATTCTGGTAAAATAGAAAATAGAAAATCAAGATCGTCCTTTCTAAATGCCCTTAATGTCCTTAATAGCAACACATATATTATGAATCCAAGCAGTATTAACATGAATAAATGGAGAACAGAATAATCTACAATACCCTTAATAAAATACAACAAAAGGAACACCGAAAATCCTGATAAGTAAATTTTTCCTATTTTCCTTAAATCAATCATTAATATTCTAAACCTTTTAGAAAAATAATATAATAACAGGAAGGAAACAACTGATATTGATGAAAATCCAATTGATGCTCCTACGATTTGAAACCTTGGTATCAGAATGAATGAGAGAATTAGGTTTGAGAATAGGGCAGAAGTTGATGTGTATAGAAAAACCTTGGTCTTCTTAATTGCCTGGAGCCCTACAGATAGTACATTACCCGCGACAAATATGGATGAAACTGTTAGAATGATCTCAATCGGCAAAGAACCGCCTTCATAGCTTTTATTTGCCAATAATAACAAGATATACGAAGAGAGTGCGGCGGTTATTAGTGCTAGCGGCAAATATATTGCCGCAAGTATCTCAATACCTTTCGCAATTGTAAATCTTATTTTATCGTGTTCATTTTCTCCATACATATATGATATCTTTGGCAACAAAATGGAATTTATAGGGGCTATTAAGAATGAGATGGCAGATATCATAAGCAATGAAAAATTATAAATACCTAACTCAGAAAGATTTAACAAATATGAAACAATAAAACGATCCACATAAGTTGCACCGTATCCAATCAGGGAAGAAATAAATACAGGAAGTGAATAAATAAAGAGCAAACTCAAGTCAAAAAACTTTTTGTCTACAGTCTTAATATTTTTCCTAATTCTTTCCAAATTTAAAAAAAACCCTAATGAAGATACTGCATATCCTAAGGACCATCCAATAACTATCCAATATAAAGCATGGAATATTATTAAAAAAGCGATAGGGGTTGAATAAGCCAAAACTAGGCCTGTTATACTCCAAATCGCCTGTGTTTTAAACCTCTGTAACCCTATGAGATTTGATCCCAATATTCCCGATTGAAGGAGAAAAAACAGGTCTACCCCACTTAGTTTGATCAGGAGTATGTATTTGTAAGTATGGAAAAATAAATTGGCCAGAGGATAACTGGCAATATATATGAAAATTGCTCCTGTTAGCCCCAATATTGCCCCCAATAACTCAAATCTTTTAATCATATTTTTTATTAAATCGTGCTCTCTTCTTCCCATATGATATGAAATAAAATGCTGCATTCCAACACCGATGCCCAAGCTAAATACTATATTAAGAAGCGAAACCAAAGCTAATAAGAGAGAAACTGTCCCCAGCAATTCTGAATTGTAGAAATGTATGATGTAAATATAAAATAAGAATCCTGAAAGAACGTTTACAATGGAATTAATGTATTGGAACAGTATTCCTGTACCTAATTCACCTTGTTTGGCGTAATCTTGCATTCGTTTCATTAATATCCTCGTGAATTAATAGATTCCTACTTTGGAACATATTTTAAATACTAATTTTAATAAACGAAAAGTAGAAAATTAACGTACCCGCAATTAATTTTCAGCTTTCTTATTCTTAGATTTTCTCAATAATTAGATTATCTTTACCGTAATTAGAATTATTACAATTCAAATTCCAGAATTTGAGAATATAACTTTTCCGTGGTTCTGGTATGATATTAGGTTTTTATTGAATAAATAAAAAACAAATTCATTTGCTGTTAACCTACCTTCATGGAAAAACCCACACCTCATTATATATGCAAAATATACATCTGATCCGATTATGCGGATAACAGGTTATTGCGAGATTATGCCATACCCCCGTACTGAAGCTTGGAGGTTTTGAAATCTCAGTTATCCTCTGTGTTGCCCTTTCGGGAGTATCGGTGCTCTCCTTTCACTAATTTCTGTATATTTGCAATTGACCTATGCTTTCCACCAAAGGGAAACACAAAGCTATTTTAAACGAAGAATTAGCGTAGGCATGATCGACTTGTCTACAAGTTAGATACTTTAATGATTTTCCTTCCTAATCCCTATTTTTTCAAAACTGAGAGAAGTCCTTCGATATTTTTTTAGCTACAACATAGGTTATTAGAATCCCTTTAATTTCGCCCTCTATTCATGGAATTGTATTAATACTGAATATACCCTTTCAAAATTAATTTCCCCCATGAAATGAGGAACTTTCTTACTGATTTTCTGTAATGTCAATTATACCACTTGATAGTTCCAATGCTATTAGAAGGTCAATATTATTAACCATTACTGATACTAATTTCCAACCATAATAATACCATCATATTACATAATTAGGATTGCAATTAACTAAAACTGTGATAATGCCAAAAAGGATTTTAAAAGAAATTATTAAATTAAACACCATAAATTCTGAGATCTCTTTTATTTATGCATCGATAATTCAACGCGAAATTCGAGTTTGGCCCGATTGCTTGTTAAAATTAATTAATCGAATAATTTAGCATAAAAAATTTTAATATTAAAGTTATCTCGAACCTATGCAGTATAAATATACTGTATTGACTAATACAATGCTTGGCGCACTAATGGCTTCAATTAATATGAACATTGTGCTAATCACATTACCTACAATCTTCAGGGGTTTAGGAATAAATCCATTTGCCCCTGGTGAATTTACATATCTGCTTTGGATATTAATGGGATATAGTATAGTTCTTGCATCTATTTTGGTAACATTTGGCAGGATTTCAGATTCATATGGAAGGGTCAGAATGTATTCCTTTGGCTTCATTATTTTTACAATAGCCTCAATACTTCTATCTATAGTTCCAGGCAATTCTGGAAATAATGGTGCCCTTGCTTTGATATTACTCAGAATATTTCAGGCAGTCGGAGCAGGATTCCTCATGGTTAATAGTACTGCCCTTCTAACCGATGCATTCCCACCAAATGAAAGGGGAAAGGCTTTGGGATTAAACCAGATATCTTTTGTTGTCGGCTCATTGTTGGGCATAATTTTGGGAGGGTTCCTATCCGGCTATGATTGGCATCTTGTTTTCGTCGTTAACGTTCCTTTTGCAATAGCTGGAACCTATTGGTCATTGACTAAATTAAAAGAAACTTCTGAGAGGATTAAGGTACCGATCGATGTACCAGGCAATTTTGCGCTGGCTGGAGCTATGATCTTAGTATCATTAGGTTTAACATACACTCTAGAACCATATAAGAACTCTCAAACTGGATGGAGTAATCCTTGGGTTATTGCTGCCTTAACAATAGGGATAATTCTCTTGTTTGCGTTTATATTTATCGAAAGGAGAGTTAAAAATCCACTGTTTAATCTATCCCTGTTCAAAATCAAGCCATTTCTTTTCGGCAATCTCAGTTTACTATTGGGTTCATTGGGAAGAGGAGCTGTAATGTTCCTCGTTGTAATATGGTTGCAGGGGATTTATCTCCCGTTACATGGTTTTTCATACACAGAAACTCCATTGTGGGCAGGAATTTACATGCTTCCAATGCTAATTGGAACTGTCATTTTAGGCCCGATTGGGGGTATACTTACAGATAAATATGGTGCCAGGCCCTTTGCCACTCTCGGAATGATTATTTCAGCATTAGGCTTCTTCTTACTCACCCTCCTTCCCTATAACTTCAATTTATTGGAATTTGAAATTGTCTTGTTCATAATCGGAATTGGAGGTGGATTATTTGCCTCACCAAATACAACAGCTATAATGAATGCTGTTTCATCCAAAGACAGAGCATCCGCTAACGGTATGAGAATGACAATAAACAACATAACCTCGACAATCAGCATGGCAATATTTTTCTCCATAACTATAACGATATTCTCACAAGATTTGCCATCCGCGATTTATAATACCTCATTATCTTTAGGTCTTCCAAAACAACTTGCTACATTCCTATCACAAATACCACCATCCGGTGCTTTATTCGGTGCCTTCCTTGGAATTAACCCGAATGTTCCTCGTTGTAATATGGTTGCAGGGGATTTATCTCCCGTTACATGGTTTTTCATACACAGAAACTCCATTGTGGGCAGGAATTTACATGCTTCCAATGCTAATTGGAACTGTGATTTTTGGCCCGATTGGGGGTATGCTCACTGATAAACATGGTGCCAGGCCTTTTGCCACTTTGGGGATGATTATTTCAGCATTAGGCTTCTTCTTACTCACCCTCCTTCCCTATAACTTCAATTTATTGGAATTTGAAATTGTCTTATTCATAATCGGAATTGGAGGTGGATTATTTGCCTCACCAAATACAACAGCTATAATGAATGCTGTTTCATCCAAAGACAGAGCATCCGCTAACGGTATGAGAATGACAATAAACAATATAACCTCGACAATCAGCATGGCAATATTTTTCTCCATAACTATAACGATATTCTCACAAGATCTGCCATCCGCGATTTATAATACCTCATTATCTTTAGGTCTTCCAAAACAACTTGCTACATTCCTATCACAAATACCACCATCCGGTGCTTTATTCGGTGCCTTCCTTGGAATTAACCCGATTTCTGTAATCCCCCCTAATGTTCTTTCTTCAATTCCTCCTAATGTTCTTTCTAAAATTAATTCCAGTTCTTTCTTACCCAATATTTTGGGTCCGTCCTTTATTAAGGGACTTGACTTATCTCTCTTTATCGCGATAGCAATGTCTATACTTGGAACCATATTCTCATGGTTTATGGGGGAGAGATACGTCCATGAGGAACACGGTTTAATTTCCAAAGATACCATTAATAATGTTATAAAGGAGGAGATTCCCCATGGTAAATGAACAAAATGAAGAGCTCCTGGAACAATACCTCTCTCTTAAAAAGAGTTTTACTAAATTACATAAATTAGCTATTTCTGGAGCCGATTACAATTTAAATAATGCTGAAATATTGATGATAATGAAACTTGAACCAGATAGGGAATTGACCCTTTCCAAACTATCAGAAGTCACGGGCTTCTCAAATACAATGGTAACTTTTACAGTAGATTCCTTGGAAGAAAAAGGTCTCATAAGGAGAATCAGAGGCAATGACAGAAGGATTTATTATGCTAAACTTACGGAGAAGGGAAAGGAGAAGTACTTAGAATTAAGAGAGAAAATGAGAAATAAAATTAGCGATGCATTTGATAAATTAAAACCTGAAGAAAAAGAACAGTTTTCAAGATGTGTAGAAACTATTAGCGCACTTCTAGATAAAATTACTTAATTCCTGGTCTAAAAATGAAATGCATAGTGATACTAGGATGCAAACAGAATACGTCTAAATTGAATAGTGAGCTGATGAAAAGGGCAGAAAAGGCGATATCCCTTTTTGATAGTAATTCCCTTATTATCGCCTCGGGTGGGAACACGAATGGAATCAAAGCAGAATCTACATACATCAAAGAATACTTGATTGAAAGAGGTATCCCGAGCAATAAGATTATCGAAGAGAACCTAAGCCAAAATACTTTCGAAAATGCGAAATTTTCAATAACTTTAATCAAAGAAAAGGGATTAATTTGCTCAGAATTAATTGTTGTAACTTCCTGCTATCATAGCATAAGAGCAGGATTTATTTTTAGGAACATGTCAGATATTCCTGTAATGACAGAATGTATTAACTATGAAAGATCGGATTCAGATGAATCTAAAAAATTCTTAATTGATGCTTTAAGGATTTACAACAGGATTATTTAGTTGATTTTCATAAATAAATTAGAATGAGACCTTCTTGGGATGAATATTTTATGAGGATGGCATTCATGGCAGCGAGTAGATCTACGTGCACAAGACGTAAAGTTGGGGCTGTTATTGTAAAAGATTCGAGGATTATTTCAACAGGATATAACGGTCCTCCTACTGGCTTACTCCATTGTGATGTTACAGGCTGTATAAGGGAAACATTGAATATACCCTCAGGCGAGAGACATGAATTATGCAGAGGTCTACATGCAGAACAGAATGCCATAATTCAGGCAGCATCAAATGGAACATCCATCAAAGGTGCTAAAATATATGTCACGACTCACCCTTGCGTTGTTTGTGCCAAAATGCTCATAAACGCGGGAATAGAAGAAATTATTTATGCCGATGGTTATCCTGATGAATTGGCAGAACTCATGTTAATTGAAAGCAATATGAAAACTAGGAAATATGATATTCCAGAAAATTTCAAAAAAATACTTTTTGGGGAGGAAGAATACCTATTAAAAAATGGCGAGGATTAGTATATAGATAATGAATTTAAACCTTATAGGAATATTAGGGATATGGTAATCGAAAAATACTTGGAACTAAGTGGAGAGAAAGTCCATTATTTTGAAGATGATATACCAAATCCTGTTATGGATATAATTTTCCTTCATGGGAAATCGTTCAAGGCTCAAACGTGGGTAGATCTGAAACCCTGGGAATACCTAAATCGGGAAAAAATAAAAGGGATTTATGTAGATATACCGGGCTGGGGTAATTCTGAACAAAACGACATATACGATGTAAATTCTACTGACTATTCAGGGATGTCAAAATTTATAAATGATTTTTCCGAATCTGTTGGTTTAAAGAAATTTAACCTATTGGGGGCATCATTCAGTGTACCTTTTGTCTTAAGATTTGCATTAGACAGGCCCGAGAAAGTGCAAAAATTGATCCTTGTTGGTGGAGTTTATGCAAAGGGAATCGAGGATAAATTGGAAGAAATAAGAACACCTTCCTTAATAATTTATGGCGGGAATGATACAGTTGTGGGTTTAGAACCTGCAGAAAATTATTCAAAGATATTGCCCTCAAATAAGAAAGTTATTGTAAAGGGTGCACGACATCCATTATATCTTGATAAGCCTGAGGAATTCTTTGAACACCTTATTGAATTTTTAAAAGAAAGATAATCCCTCTTATCAGATAATTCAATACAATATCTTTATTCTATTTCATTTTTTATCGGTCTATAATTTTCAATTCTAATCAAATAAATCAATCATGTGATTATAAAGCGAGTTTGATTTAGTCTTAAGAATATGCAGAAATCAATAGATTTTCAAGGATAAAATATAAAATAAAATGAAATTAAAAAACGTCTAGGTACTCAATTACCTGCTTATATGCATCATCTATTCTCTTCATTTGATCCTGGGTTAACCTCCAACCGCTACTCTGCAGATTTATAATTGCTTGATCTCTGTTCTTTGCCCCCGGGATAGGTACAACTCCATCATGACTAATTAGCCAATTTATAGATATCTGAACTATGGATTTTCCTATTTCACCTGAGATTTCCTTCAGTACCTTTACCATTGGTTGCAAAGCCTTCAAATTCTGTTCACTAAATAGCTTATTAGACTTACGAACGTCATTATTATCAAGCATTATATGATCATATTTTGAAGTCAGAAGACCCTGTGCTAGAGGGCTATAAGCAATAATTCCTATGTTTTCCTTTATTTGATATGGCATAATTTCCAATTCTATTTCCCTCTGAAGCAGATTGTATCTAACCTGATTTGAAACTATGTCTATAGTTGAAAGATATGACCTTGCCTCCTCCATCTGGCAAACAGAAAAATTTGATAAACCTATATACCTAATTTTACCATTATTGACTAACTTCTCCAAAGCTTTCATGGTGTCTCTCAAAGGAGTATATATGTCCGGCCAGTGTATTTGATAAAGGTCTATATAGGAAGTTTGCAACCTTTTAAGACTTCCTTCTAATGCTCTTTCGAGCAAATCTGGTCTGAGATGGTTTCCTGATACTTTAGATGCAATGATTATTTCATCTCTTATGTCCTTAACTGCTTCTCCAATAACAATCTCTGAATGACCATCTCCATATGCTTCAGCTGTATCAATGAAGTTTAACCCCATTTCAATAGATGTTCTTATTGCTTCCTTTACATCCCTGTCAAATACTTTCCCCCATCCCTGGGCTCCCGCCTGCCAGGCACCTAGCCCAATGCTGGAGACTTTTAGATCAGATTTTCCAATAGTTCGATATTCCATAAACCCTGTATAATAGCTTTTATAATTAAATTTGCCTTACAAGATGGAAATGAAGATCATAAAGAATGAAGTGCCCTTAACCACTGAATTCCTTCCAGATAGAATAACTGGAAGGGAAAATGAGATAAATTTAATCAATAAATTAATGTTTACATCCGACGCACAGATAACTGTATTGATTAAGGGAAGACCTGGAACTGGAAAAACCTTGTTGGCTAAATTCTTAATGAAAATGCACCCTGAATTCAATGGGAAATATGTTAACTGTTATGTCTCAAATTCTGATAGACTGATTTTATCAGAAATTGGGGGAAAAGATTACTGGAGAGGCGGGGATTTTCAATCTTCCAGTATTGAGAATATAGTTAAGCAGATTTTCCAAAAAGAAAACAGAAAAAATTTAATTGTGCTTGACGAAGTTCATTCCTTGAAATCAAGCAATAGTAAAATAATCTATATATTGACAAGATCAACTGAACTGGGATTACCTCCTGTAAAATTGATGCTTCTGTCTATAGAGGATCCAGAAATGTTCTTGGATAAAAATGTTCTTTCTTCAATTAACAAAATAAATCAAGTTGTTCTAAAAAGCTACGATGCCACCCAGCTCTTTGAAATTTTAAAGTCAAGGGCTGAATTAGCTCTGTATGAAGGTACATATGATAATGAGGCCTTGATGAAAATAGCTGAATTGTCTGAGGCTTCAGGAAATGCAAGATTTGCAATAGAACTATTAAGATACTCTGCTAAATTAGCCGAACTCAGGGATAAGGTTCTAAGTTCAGATATAGTACTTGAATTCTCAAAGGATTATATTGAACCTATAGACGATAGTGCCCTAAGATATCTTGATGAGTGGGAGGTAGATATTTTAATTACCTTCCTGAACAACTTGAATTCAAACAGATTCACTACTGAAGAAATTAGATCAATTATTCCAGGTTTGACCGAAGCAAAAATGTATAAATGGTTAAGGGACCTTGAAAGCAGTGGAATCATCAATAAAAGAAAGCTAAGTTCAGGTTATGGCGGAGGAGTACGAAATGAATTTTCCCTTAATGTACAAAAAGATTATTTATTAAATACCCTTTACAATTTAAAAAAATAATTTTTCATGAAAGGGACTCTGTTATACATAATATTGCGGAAATGTTTATATAGTGTCATAACAATGTCTTATATATGTCAGACAAATTCAAAATTATTGCCTTGGGAGATGCAGGGGTAAATTCCGTCTCATATATTCAACATTCACTGTTATTTAAGATAAGGGGAAAGAATGATAAACAAAGGGCAAATAAATTTCCAAAAACAGATTATTCCATAATAGTATCCTCTCCAGCTGGATTGTTTTCATCGGCGAATTTGCCTCCTATTATCGAGCAACTGAAAGCCCAGGGGGAGAAAGTTTTCCTGATAAGTATCATGCCCTTCCTTAGTGAATCAGAAGAAAGATCCGAGAGGGCTGTGAATGTGCTTAACAAGGTATCTAAATCATTGGATAAAATCTTCATAATAGAGAATGAAAACTTTGCCCAGAGACATTTTAATGAAAATTTAGATGCATTTCTGAATTCTATTAACAAAAATATCTCAGACCTTATAAACAACTTGAAAAATCATATGAACTCACTTGAAGGTTTTAAAAACTTTGGTTTTGCATATTCTGAGGGGAATACGCTAGAAGAATTAAACACGAATCTCATATATACGAGGAAGGCTGACAATATAGAAGGTATAGTTGGTGTTATAGAATCCCCTACTGAGTCAGAAGCTACAAAGATATCGAGTTATTTTGGTATAGATATGCTTAAGTTCAAGCAGTCCGATAGATCCAAGGTCACCGCATTTACTGTTCACGGGAATGCTCCTTACAGCCGATGGTACCCATCAGAACTCTATATTCATACTCAGTTATCCCAGCCCTGGCCATGATCCTTCTAAATAAAAGCTCGGTTTTATTTATCCTATGCTTTGGGTAGTTATTTCTTATCAAATTCTCTTTAAATTTCAAGACAAGCCTATCAAGTCTATCCCTGTCGATAACATCCCTTGATTCAACTCTCTGAGATGCATAAATTTCGTAAAGGGCAACTGCAACAGCATGAGAAACGTTCATTATAGGATAATCTTCACTTGTCGGAATTTGCATGAATAAATCGCACAGAGAGAGTTCTTCATTAGTCAAACCTATATCTTCTCTTCCAAATACTATTCCGACTTTCCCCTTAACGTTCGATATTAAGGATGCGATTTCCTTAGTATTATAATTTCTCCTGAGGACAGCGTTTCTTGATTTTGAAATCACTCCTGACGTCCCGATTACCATTTTTAAATCCCTAATAGCTTCTTTTAGACTATCCACATTTTTCCTTTTTTCCAATATTTCTCGGCCTTTCATTGATCTGAAATAATCTTCATAGGGAATTTTTGGAGCATTTACTGTTACTAGTTCATCAAACCCAAAATTTTTCATAACTCTCGCTATGGATCCTAAATTTCCCGGATTCTTTGGTTCAACAACAATTACTCTGATGTCGGCCATGAATTAGTATAAATTCGTGCATAAACATTTTTACTTTATTCAAAATAACCTGAAAATGAAGAAGGAATTAGAGGATTATTTTTATTCCTTGTCGAGGTTCGGAATAAAGTTAGGTTTGGGACCAACATCAGAATTCGCGAAACAACTTGGAAACCCGCAGGATTCATTTAAATCAATTCATGTAACAGGTTCAAACGGTAAAGGAAGTACCACTACTTTCATTTACAATGTCATTAAAAGGAAGTATATAGCTGGAATATACACCTCGCCCCACCTCAGGAGATTCAACGAAAGAATTATCGTCCAGGACAAAGAGATAGAGGACTCGTTTATAGAGAATTTTCTGGAAAAATACAAACCGGCCATTAAACTTAATGATGAAGAAGTAAACCTAACCTTTTTTGAATATACGACGGTTATGGCATTTGAATATTTCAGAGTTAAGGGCGTGCAATATGCAGCTATAGAAGTGGGACTGGGTGGAAGGCTAGATTCAACCAATATAATAAAATCAGAAGCTGCAGTTATCACTTCCATATCACTTGAACATGCTGATAAATTGGGTGGGTATATTGAAAGCATAGCCAGGGAAAAGGCCGGAATTATAAAGGAAGGAAAGCCTGTTGTTGTAAATCAGGTGCCTTTGAAGGCGATGATCGAGATTGAAAGGGTTGCAAGATCTAAAAATGCTCCACTCATAAAATTCAGCAATAATATGATCTCAGATGTAGAATATTCCCTCAAAGGAACAAAATTTAAACTTAAGTACAGGGATTATGATTTTAATTTCGTATTGAAATCTTTAGGAAAACACCAAATCCAAAACGCCTCCATGGCAGCAATCTCACTCGTGGAATCAGGGGCTGTAACAGAGAAAGAAATAATTGAAGAAGGAATTAACAGCACTGTAGTCCCTGGCAGGATGGAAATTAGAAGTACCAATCCTTTAATTATTTTGGATGGGTCACATAATTCTGAAGCAGCTCGAGTTTTGGCAGAAAATATAAAACTTTATGGAATAAAGAACCCTACTATCCTTGCTGCAATACTTAAAGATAAAAATAGCTATAATGTGCTTAATAACTTATCCACTGTTTCGGACCATATTATAATTACTGAACCGAATGAGGAAGAAAGGAAAAAGACTGCGGAAGAATTGGCTGCAGAAGCAAAATTATTCTTTAAGGATGTAGAAATTATTAAGAAGCCGCATGATGCAATAAAATCAATACTGGATAGAAAATTGGATACTGTAATCACAGGATCCATGTATTTAGTGGGAGAAGCAGAAAATATTCTCGATAATCTATTAAATCATCCGGGGAATTCCAATGGAACCTTTATGTCTTAATGATAAGTAGAGTAGATCTAGTTTACGGATATTATCATATTCTCCACTGGAAGTGGAGGGGGCGTAAATGTACAGATACAAATAAAGATATTGGTAAAACAAATGGTAAGAAACCATTTTAATTAGGATGGTATTGAAATTAATTACCTATGAATTCAGGGAGCAGGAACATATTTGAAAAATTTCTACAAATGAATCCAGAATTAGGTAGAATTAAAGTTGCTCTTGAACCATCTTACTTACCACAAAGACTTCCACACAGGGAAAAAGAAATGGAAAAGATAGCACAAATTCTGTCTCCTGCTCTTAATGGAATAAGGCCTTCTAACATACTGATTTTTGGAAAGCCTGGTGTGGGTAAAACAAGTACAATGAGGTTCATCGAAAGGGAATTAACAAACGTTATAAATTCAAAGTATGACACTAAAGTAAAAGTAATTAACATAAATTGTGGAATTAACGATAACTCATATAGTATCCTTGCCACTATGGGCAATGCGCTATTGTATTCCTGGGAAGAGAAATTTCCATTCACTGGCTGGCCAATGGATAAACTCTTTCAATCTGTTCTGGAAAAAATAGAAAACTTTGGAGGGATTATAATCCTCATTCTGGATGAAGTGGATAAATTGATCAAGAAATCCGGGGATTCTGTATTATATCAGTTGCTCAGGATTAACGAGGTATCTTCGAATGGAAAAATATCCATAATCGGGATTAGCAACGATTTAAAATTCATGGACTATTTAGATCCCCGCGTCAAGAGCCGGTTACAGGAGGAGACTATAGTATTTCACCCTTACAATGCAACTGAAATATTTGATATCCTCAAGGATAGAGTAATATTTGCCGGCATATATGATCTCATTGATGAGCCTGTATTGAGATTAGCTGCAGCTATAGGGGCTCAAGAAAATGGGGATGCAAGAAGAGCCATAGATCTGCTCAGGGTTGCTTATGAGATATCAGTAATTAAGAAAAGCAATAAGATCACCGAAGAATGCATTTATGAAGCAAGGGATAGACTTGAACAGGATGTCTTCAGAGAAATAATATCCTCACTACCTTTGCATAATAAAGTAGTTCTTTATTCCATATCAATTCTTAAAAACTTCAAAGGGAATGGAAAAATTACCTCAGGAGAATGCTATGAGCTTTACGGCAAGGCAATAAAGAAAATAGGACTCTCGCCGTTAACAAACAGAAGAGTAAATGATCTCATTTCAGAACTGGATAAAATGGGTATAATATCCTCGGAAGTTCAAAGCTTCGGCAGATATGGTAGGACAACGGTTATTCAATTAAATTATGATCCAGATTTGATTATAAAACTACTCGAAGCTGATGAAGCTATGTCATCCCTCGCAACGATCAAGCCCGATCAAAAACCTCTATTCTGAATCTATGATTAAAATACAAGAAATTAATTAGCGGATGAATGAAATTCAAAGCCATGCTAATTGTCGGAATGCCCGGGTCAGGGAAAGATGAGTTCGCCAATGTTGCCAGGGAGCTAGGGATTGAAGTAATTAATATGGGGGATATTGTAAGGGAATTTACGAGGAATAAAGGATTGGATATTTCTAAAAGTGGAGTAGTTGCTAATGAAGAGAGAAAGTTATATGGTATGGATATTTGGGCAAAAAGAACTATTGAAAGGGTTAAGTCAAATTTTGTTGTTATAGAGGGAATTAGGAATAGGGAAGAAATAGAGAGATTCAAGAAAGACGCTGAAATAGGATTAGTTGTTGGGATTTCTTCTGGCAGAATACATAGATTGAAGAGATTGTTGACAAGGGGAAGGGCGGACGATCCAAAGAATGAGGTTGAATTTGTAGAAAGGGAAGAAAGAGAATTAGGATGGGGTATAGGAAATGTTCTTGCTACGGCAGATTATTACATATGCAATGATGGCTCCCTTGAAGAGTTCAAATTCAAAGTTAAAGATTTTCTCAGGTCCCACATAAATCAATAAAATTCTGGAATATCTTCCTGCCGTACTGAGTATGCTCCACCTCTGGGTGGAATTGTAACCCATATCTCCTTTTTGCTGGATCTGCAAATGCCTGTACTCTGCAACTCTCAGAGCTTGCAAGCAATTTGAAATTTGCTGGCAACTCTTTTATTTCATCATTATGACTTTCCCATGCAATTATCTCGTTTGGGAGATCTTTGAATAATTCATCTTTTTCTAATATAGCTACTTTAACTTTTCCAAATTCTGGTACATTTGCCCTTCCAACTTTTCCGCCGTAATAAAGACCCATGAACTGTGCTCCAGCACATATCCCCAATATAGGAATATTCATTTTTTCGAGGTATTCCCCTGTCTTTCCGAGTTTGAAAGTTTCATACTCTATAGTAGCTGCTCCCCCCGATAGGACGAGGCCGTCTGCATCCTGGAGATCTTCTATGGGAGCATCGTTCCCTTTTATTTCGGTAGAAACTCCAAGCTCCCTCAATACTCTCCATTCTCTATGTGTCCACTGACCACCGTTATCTAAAACATATATCTTTATCATTACAACAGGTCAATAATATATGAAAATAAAATTTTGCGTTAATAATCAAAAGATGTCTTCCTCATGGTAAGAATCTCAAGGAATTTATCAAGATGCTCAACTAGGAGTGGATTGTCGGAGAAACCGCAAGCACTCAGATCAGGGGCAGCTATTATAGCTCTGACCCCATCAACCACCATGTCAGTTGCAATGAGGTTATTATTCCTATAAATCCTTACACCTGGGGGAGCTCTCTGATTGTCTGGAGCTATAACTGAAATCTGAACATTCCTTGATTGGGCTGCTTCAATTTCTTTTCCTAATTCCATCCTTATTTCTCTTAACTTCGGAGTTGATATGACTACATACTTTTCAGCACCATTCAGCATTTCCTTCATTTTCTCTATAACCTTTTCCTTTCCGTATATCGTATAGATCAGTTGTGGCTCTCCTTTCTCTGTCAATACATCAGCTAAGGTGGCTAGCTTATCAAAGAGATTATCCAAGTTCTCGGAAAACATTTTCCTGATCTCGTACAAATTCCGTGCCTTGAAAACCTTTGGCCTGCCTTCAACAGATTTAATAAGACCTCTTTCCTCGAGCTTTTCCAATATCTTGTAGGTTGATGTTCTTGGTATTTTAGCGATCTCTGCTATATTATCTGGTGTCCCGGTTCCAAGCATGGTAAGGGCAAGGAAAGCTCTCAACTCATACTCCGTCATATTGAATTTTTCGAAGTATGAAGCAATCTGTTGTAGTTCTTTATCAAAATCTTCCATGTTACTTTATAAATAAGGCTTTAATATTTTTTTTCACTACATCCGTAATGAAGTGTTCATTCTGTGAAAGGGATGCTATTATTCATATTCGCTACAATGGAACACATTTATGCAAGGAACATTTCAATAGATTTCTTGAAAAGAGGGTTAGGCTCGAATTCAGAAATCAATTAAAAATTGAAAATCCAATCAAAATAGTTGTTGCATTGTCCGGGGGGAAGGATAGTTCTGTCGCCCTTTATCTAACAAAGAAGATTCTGGGTAAGAGGAGGGATGTGAAAATTGAAGCAGTTACAATCGACGAAGGTATAAGTGGATACAGAAGTTTGACTCTCGAAGCAGCAAAAAAGCTTACTGATGAACTAAAGGTCAAGCATGAAATAATCTCCTTCAGGGACAAATTTGGTGTAACCATAGATGAAATTTCAAAAAATGGCCAACTTTTACCATGCAGTTATTGTGGTGTTTTCAGAAGGAAATCAATAAATGATGTATCTATAGAACTTAATGCAGATTATGTTGTAACAGGATTGAATCTAGATGATTCTGTACAGACGGTAATTATGAATATGGCACGTGGTGACCTCGATAGATTAGAAAGATTGGGGCCGCATTTCAAGAAGAAGGATGGAATGATCCCTAGATTGCAGCCTCTGAGAAAAATTCCCGAGAGGGAGGTATTGACTTATGCCATTGTAAACAATATACCTTTTTCTCATGCAGAATGCCCATACGCCATAGATGCAATAAGGAATGAATTCAGGGAGGCGGTTGATAAATGGGAAGAGAGAACGCCCGGAACTAAATTTGCAATATTAAATTCCTTTGATGAGATACGGGATCTGCTCTACTATAGAGACGAAAAGAAGGAAATCAAGAGATGCAAAATATGTGGAGCACCATCAGCAGGCGAAATATGTAAATCTTGTTCTATGTTGATGGATTTGAAAACATGAATCCAATATATGGATTACTGATATTTGTTATTATCACTATTATTTCGGCATTGATAAGATCCCTGTATCTAATTAAATTTGTTTACAATAAAAAAATTGCAATTTACAAACTGGCAAATTCCTACGGTTGCTATATAGGCCCTATGATATATATAATATCGGTTTTTTTCATAGCTTTAGGACCTCTTTCCTTTAAAATTCTTAACCTTAATGAATTTCAATATATTATATTCAATACTATAGCAGGAATAGGTTATGGCCTAACATATCCCATATGGGCTCCTGTTACAAACTCTGGTGAAATAATAGTGGTAAAAAGGGGAAATAAGGCTTTTGCCTATGTTGGGAAATACATGGGCAGGAAGTTTGAAGTAATCAGTATGCCATCAAAAGAAATTGCTACTATGGTTGCTAAAAGATTTACTGGCAGGTGTGAATTCGAAGTCACTGTTGATGATTTTCAGACCCGTTATTAGCCACCTGAGGCGACTGGGAGAGCCTAGACAAAATCGATAGCCCTAGATTCATAAATTTTTCTTCCATTATAAATGTCAAGTCTGTATAAAATGAGGCTATCTGATATATATTAATTCCGTTTGAAGCAAGTATGGATGAAATATATGCAACATATCCCCTTATATCCTGTATTACCTCTGGAGAAATGATTACCAGTTCCCCTAAATCTTCCTTTACACTTAAGACATTTTGACCAAAAACATCCATTACTCTATTCGTATTGCCTGAGTCCACAACAATTACAGTTCCCTGCACACCCTGTATAGCACGAAATTTTCCTCCGAGCTCAACAATACTCTTGTATAAATTAGATAATCTATCGAAAACCTCTGGAGTATTCTTCACTGTTATATTGGAAATCGAGAAATATGCCTCAATCCTTGACTGCCGCAAGATTTTCCTATATTCGGATTCTAGGGAGGGGTTATGTTGAGGATACCTTTTAAGAGCTGCAACTACAGCGTTATATTTTTGAGTTCCTATCTCTTTCATTACGTACCTTGCCAATGATGATGTATTCACAACTCCTAATTGCACAGCTTGTAGAAGACAGGGGTTAGTTGAGAGATATTCTGAAACCCTTTTGCTTATTTTTTCCATATAGCTATATAAAGCTGTATAATACAAATATTTCACTTAATGATTTTATGGGTTACAAATTTTATAAATGGATTAAAATTGCCTGAACGTCAGTTACAGTCTATATGGCTTTTAGAAATGTTACGGATTAATCCATGTAAATGCTAAAAAAGTAATTTATTAAAGTACGGCATAATCCAGGGAGATGTTAAAAATTGGTGTACTGGTTAAATCTGTTTTGGATACCGAGGCAAAACTGATTTCTGAAAATGGGGCCCTGAAAATAGTTTCAGGAAAAATTGTTTGCAATCCCTTCGATGAATTCGCAATAGAGGAGTCAATTAGAATAAAAGAAAAATTAGGAGCTAACGTCACTGCAGTATCTTTAAATTCAACAGGGAGGGAAGATGAATTGAGATATGCCATGGCCATGGGTGTAGATAATTCTGTTCTCATAAAAACTGATAGAGATATTGTTTCTCCTCTCAAAAGAGCGAAGGTTATCTACGATGTGATAAAGGGTGAGAAATTTGACCTTATAATTTCAGGTAGGGAAGCTATAGACGATAATTTCTCGGCAACGTCACAAATATTGGCAAATCTCTTGGGGTACAACGTTATCTCAGAGGTAATAGAGGAAAGAGTTGAAGGAAATAAAATTATAGCTAAAAGAGTCCTTGAAGAATCTGAGGAAACCTACGAATTGAATTTACCCGCAATAATAACTGTTAGAAAAGGCATCAACAACCCAAGATACCCTACTTTGCCCAATGTTATGAAGAGCAAGAAAATGCCGTTAAAAAAAATAGAGGTAAATGTCAAAGGCGATGACTTATCAATATATTATGAGGATAAACCCCAAAAATCTGGAGCCAAAATTCTAAATGGAACATATGAGGAAATAGCGGATCAGCTTATAGCCATAATGAAAAATGAATTTCATGTAATTTAGGTGGTAAAATATGAAATCGTTAATTTTTGCCTATACAATTAATGGAAAACTCACAAGGAGTGATATGGAGATTATATCTCATTCAAGAGTAATATCAGATGATATTCATCTAATAACTAATATGCCTCTAGATGTCCCAATAAAAGGGGTGAAGAAGATCCTAACCCCGAAGGGAGGGATAAACCAGGACTGTTTTGCCAAATTTATAGAAATGGCATTTATGAAGGATGATTATTCATATATAATTGGGAAATCAGATATTGTTGGGAAGGAAATTGCCAGCTCGCTATCAGCAATTCTGGATATGGAGTATGTCAGCGATATACAAAGTTTGGAAAATAACGGTAAATTGATTGTAAAGAGGGACTTTTTTACTGGAAAGTTATCAGGAAAGATTGAGATCAAAAGCAAGTCAATTCTACTATTAAAAATAAACACATACCCGATAAAAGAAATGGATTCTGAACCAATCATTGAATCCTTGGATTTTAGTTGTCCCTCAACCAAAAAATTACTTTCCAGAAATATTACATCAGGCAATAAACCTCCTTTAGAGGGCGCGCAAATAGTAGTGTCAGGAGGTAGAGGATTAGAATCAAAAGATAATTATGCATATGTGGAAAAATTGGCAGATTTACTTGGGGCCGCAACCGGTGCGTCTAGGGCAATAGTGGATTTAGGGTGGGTACCACAGACCTATCAGGTAGGCCAAACAGGAAAAATAATAGCTCCCAATCTCTATATTGCTATAGGTATATCTGGCGCTGTACAACACTTGGCAGGCATAAGGAATGCAAAGAAAATCGTTGCAATCAATAAAGATCCTAATGCCCCTATATTTAAGTATGCTGATTATGGTATAGTAGCTGACTTTAAGGATTTCCTTCCCGTATTAATCAAAAAATTGGAGGAATTGAAAAAATGAAGTTCCAATTTAAATACAGAGTAGCATGGGTGGATACAGATGCATTGGGCATAATGCATTTTTCAAATTATTTCAGATTATGTGAAAGAACAGAGGAGGAGCTGATGAATTATCTCGGAATAGAAAATGAAGGTACATTCTTTCCACGGGTGGCTGCACATTGCACATACAAGTACCCATTGAAATTCAATGATTTGGTCAATGTTTATATGTGGGTAAAGGAAATAGGAAAATCCCACATAACCTTCTCTTATGAAATAATTAATGAACTTGATGAAAAAACTGTGGCCCGCTGCCAGATAGTAGTGGTTCCAGTGGATTCTAATATGAAAAAGAGCATCTTAAAAGAAGAAATCGTTGAAAAAATGAAACAATTCATGGATGAATGAAACCTATGCCCGCGATATTCTTATACATAAGGTAGATTGCTACCACTATTATTATTACTGCATAAATTAATCTAAATTTCTCCTTATTTATGATTATTGCTATTTTAGTTCCAACATACCCCCTGCTATACCGCCCAATAAATATAAAATAGAAATTGTAAGGTCAATTTCATGGTATAATGCGTAAGTGGATGCACTAACGATTCCAAAAGTTCCAACCGCTATTAAGCCTGTACCAACTGCTACAGTTATTTCAAGGGCGACTGCCAGCATCAGGTATGGAACTATTAGAAAACTTCCACCAATGCCGAAGAAACCTGATAGGAAACCTACAGCTAAGCCAATTGGAATTAAATATTGATATTTGATTTTGAACTCCGTATCTGTCTTTTTAACCTCCGATTTTCTACCCCTAATCATCAGGTAAGCCACAACTGTCATCAATATTCCGAAGAGGAATAGTAGAGATTCACCATTAACAAGATGACCTATATAGGTACCCAAAAAGGAACCTGGAATACCTGGTAGGGTGAATACAACTCCTCTCTTTGATCTAACATTCCTCTTCAAAAAATGCATAACTGAGTTAACGTATGCATTCAATCTACTGCCAGAGCTGTGGTTCCTATTACCACATGATCTACGCAATTTTCATAGGATCTTGTATGAGCACTTTATGCTAATCCAACAAAATACAGCAATAAAGGTACCGCCAGTATAGAAGCGCCTCTACCGATTATTCCCAATGATAAACCAACTAGAAAGCCTGAAATTACTGACAATAAATATTGCAAAGGACTGACATAGATCTTATAAATAATGAATCCGCCTTAACATTGATAAATAATTTTATAGATTTATAGACAATTCAATTACTGTCTTTTATATTAATCCCTCACAATATTAGCTTTTTTCTTCTGAATATAAACCTTGCATGAGTTGCATTTATATATAAAGAAATAAGCCAGAGGTAAGCCTGGAGTAATAATTTTAGCGAGATGCCTTGAAAATATTAATGGCTAAAACCTATTAATTCCCATATATTGGGAATCGTTATTAAATGTAAAATAAAGCGTTTCTATTTGCTAAATTGAACCATTTTTTCCTTTAAGAAATTTTCACCTTTTTCGCTCAGTTGATAATACGTATGATGCGGATGTGTAGTCACTCTTTTCTTGAGTCTGGCCTCTTTTCTTTTTAACATTCCAGACCTCCTCTTTTCAAGATATCCCATTTCAAACAACTTCTTTAAAATCTCACATATATCTCTCTTATTCATTTCTAGATCTCTACCAACAGATTTTGCATAATCTACTCCAAATTTCTTAAAATGCATCAGTACCCTGTAAATCAAATTCTCATCCAACTCTATCTTTTTGGAGAGATCCCTCATGGATCATCCCTTCCACGGAACATTAAACCTCCCAATTTTTTCAAATATGCCCATTAATGTTTTTGCATATTCAGATCCGTCAAAAAGATTATTTACAGTGACTCTTGAATACCTTCCATTGGCATGGACAATCTGCCCATTTCCCAGGTAAATTGCTACATGTCCTTTGAAGAACACGAGATCACCTGGTTCCGCATTTTCAAACCCCTTAACTTCATTGGATTTATCTCTCTGTTGTGATGAGTTTCTCGGTATTTCCATCCCCGAATACCTGAAAAGTCTTTGTGTAAATCCGGAACAATCAAAGCCAAAATCTGATGTGCCTCCCCATAGATATGGAACACCCATGAATTTTTTATAAAGGGTCAATGGATCAAAAATTTTATCAATAGGTTCTAGCAAACCTTTAGGGATACCATAATATTCTACATCTTTGTCATCCAGGTAGGCACCAAATGGTAGCGCCATTTTTTCATTCCTATACATAGAGTTGAGTTTATATTTTCTTGGCCTTTCTTCTCCTATCAACGTCGTTTTAACATAACCTGTAACTTTGTCTACACCTCTTACCTTTGACCATTCACCTAAATTTTCCAGAACTTCTACAAATTCACCATAAATTAGTTGCGAATCTCTCTCCGATTCAAATTTAGGCTGGGTTCTTATGTCTGCCACGGAAGTTATTATCATCATTACTTTTTGTATGCTTAGTTTTTAAATATATTTTTTCCTATTATTTTGGAACCAAAAAATTCGGGAACATTTATCTATACAATAAGCATTTTCAGGAGATTGACATGAGAATTGAAAAGATTGAAATTTTTAAAGGGACTGTTTACTATAAGGCTCCTTTTAAAATTTCCCTTGGAACCTCAGAACAGAGCGATGAAGTTTTGATAAAGATCACGGACACTGGGGGAAATTGGGGATTAGGAGAGGCTGGACCTGCATCAAGAATAACCGGTGAAACCCAAGGAACTGTTATTGAAGCATCAAAATTAATTGCAAGTTTTCTCATAGGACAAGAAACTGAAGATATACCTATTCTCAATGAAAAGATAGAATCATCAATATTAAGGAACAGTTCTGCTAAGGCAGCCTTTGATATTGCTTTATATGATCTTCTATCAAGAAAATATAAAATCCCGCTTTACAAATTCTTAGGAGCATACAGGGAGTCAATAATTACAGATGTTACCATAGGTATAATGGATATTGAATCGGCAGTTAAAAAAGCAACATACTTAAAAAACATTGGTATAAAAAGAATTAAGATGAAGGTTGGTGAAAACATTGTTGAAGATTACAGGAGAGTTGAGGCCGTAAGAAATGCAGTAGGGGATAATATTGAGATATTTATAGATGCTAATCAGGGCTGGTCTCCTGGCGAGGCTGTAAGAAACCTTGAGCTCTTCGATAATCTCAATATAGAATTTGTTGAGCAACCTGTGAAAGCATGGGATATTGATGGACTAGCTTATGTTAGAAATAAGGGGCCTTTACCCGTTATGGCAGATGAATCAGTCCACTCTCCTGAAGATGCCATAAAAATTGTAAAAGCAGAAGCAGCCGACTTCATAAACATTAAACTCATGAAAAGTGGTGGAATCCATAATGCAAAGAAAATAGCCGATATATCCGAAGCAGCAGGTATTCCCAATATGGTAGGTTGCATGATGGAAGGCGCCATAGGTATAGCAGCGGGTATACACTTCTCACTTCACCATAGAAATGTGAAATTTGTGGACCTTGACTCTGACCTTGATATGAAAAACACACTAACAGGCGGAAAAATACTCCCATTGAAAGGAAGCTACAGATCATCAGATGGCTATCCTGGACTTGGAGACTTAAATTTAAATCCTGAAGAGGTTCAATTGGTTTCTACAATAAGCAAATCAGGTGATTTCAAGTCCTTTTAGATAAATTATGAAACCATTATCAATTAAGGAAGGCAAGCATTTTATCGAGGATATCCCGCTATCTGACCTAGTTGATAAATTTGGAACACCCATTATAATATATTCCAAAAGGCAGATTATCGAAAATATCGAGAAATTCAGAAAAGCGTTCTCTATATTCAGTGATCATGAAGCACACTATGCGGTGAAAGCCAACTACAATCCCAATATCCTTGAAATCCTTAAACAAAATGGAATTGGAGCCGACGCTGCAAATCCCAATGAAGCTAAGTTGGCAGTTCAAATTGGTTTCGATAAAAAGATGATAACTGTTACCCCCAACAACCTAACCAGGGATGAATTGAATTTCCTCGTTAAAGAGAAATTCATCTTGAATTTTGATGATGAAATCCAATATTCCCTTGTTGAAAATAAAGTAGATTTATTTTCAATTAGGATTAATCCCGGCATCGGGAAGGGTGAGTTCAAAGGCATCACAACTGGTGGGAAAAACAGCAAATTCGGGACTTCACCAGATAAAGCAAAATTGGCATATGAAAAAGCCAAAAAAGATGGGGTTGAGCGATTTGGAATTCACATGCACACAGGTTCTAACGTTCTGGATCCCCAATTCTTTAAGGAGTCTAGTCTGACATTCTTCAAAATTTCGAAAATAATTTCAAAAGAAGTTGGGATCAGATTTGAGTATCTTGATATAGGAGGAGGATATGGGGTACCTTATCAGCCTTATGTAGAGGATTTGGATATTGATAGAGTTGCGCAGAACATAAAATCCAATTTAATGCTGCCAGAAATTAATGAGAGCCTGGGGTCTTTCAAATTAATCACTGAACCTGGAAGATTCATGGTAGCCAATTCCGCTGTAATTTTATCCAAGGTGACAAATGTAAAGAAAACTGATAGAAACTTCATTGGAACTAACCTTAGTTTTAACACAATGATTAGGCATGCTTTATACGGGGCAAAACATCACTTTGAAATAATGGATAAATTATCTGGAAAACATAAGAAATTCATAATAACAGGCCAGGCATGCGAAAATACTGACAGGCTAGGAGAAAATATTCCGTTAATTGAGCCTAGATTAGATGATGTATTGATAACATACACAGCGGGGGCATACATTACCTCTATGTCTTCGAATTATAATTTGCTAGGTAGACCTATGGAGATTTTAGTTGACGGTTCAAAAGTTAAGATAATAAGGAAGCCTGATGATCTACCATCTATCCTCGGACCCTTTTTAACCTAGGGGGCAAAATTTGAGGTATCAAGTAAGGGCAATTTCAGTAAACGTAGCAAGGGCTGTTTATGCCCTCAACTGGTTTGATATAACTCCCGGGTTGATTTTCATCTCTCAAGATTTGGATTTAAAATTGGTATATTTAGGTGTTGCAACAACGGCATTTTACATAGGTTTGGCCGCACTTCAGATGGTAGGTGGAATATTAGCAACAAAGTATGGATCAAGAATCATCTCATTTCTTGGGATACTCACACTAGGTTTAGGTGGAATTCTTAGCGGCTTTTCCACCAATTTATTGCAGCTAGCCCTATTTAGGTTCATAACCGGTTCCGGTGCTGCAATGTTCTTTTCACCGGGACTCTCATTATTGAAATCGGTCACTCCCCAAGAGAAATATGGGCACTGGGTTGGAATTTACAATGGCTCTTTTAACCTTGGAGGTGGAGTAGGAGCATTTGTATGGGTATTTGTTGATGATGTACTTGGATAGAGAATGGGGCTAGTGCTAGGAGGTATTCTAGCAATTGCATCCGGTGTAATTATGTTCCTATTGACTGGAAACTACGGAAACGATAGGCTTCATTCATCTAAAATACTGACAGAAACAGTTTTTATCTTGAAGAATAAATATTTATGGCTACTTTCTGTGGGGCTAATGTCTGGAATGTTTTCTGAGACCATTATAGGCCAATTCATCATTTTTTATAGTGAGACCTACGTTAAAATAGGTGAAACCCTGGCTGGAACCTTGGGTGGAATATTTCTGATTCTCGGTTTCCCAGGTGGAGTGATAGGGGGGTATATATTCTCCAGAATGCACGACAAGAAGAAATTTTCCTATGTTCTTTCTTTTATGGTTTCTCTTCTCTTGGTACCCATAGCACTTTCTCATAATGTAATCATCTTATTCAGTGCGGTTATACTTGAAGGATTTTTAACTGTGAATACTTTTTCTATCCTTTATACCTTGACCACCGATTTTATAAGAGAGAGGGAATCTTTGCCTTTCGCCCTTTCATTCGTTAATTTTGTTCAGATAGCATTCGGAAGCATGTTTCCAACAATATTTACGGCAATCGCCTCGATTTATTCGTACAGAATTTCATGGCTCGCCCTATCTATAATGGGAATTGTATTGACAGGCCTTATAGAACCCGTTAAAATATCAAATAGAAAGTAATTTTTATTAATTTGGAATTTGCAGGAGTGTATGGAAATTGCCCCTTCTGTGATATAGTCAAGGGTAATAAAAATTACCAGGAAGTTTTAAGCAATAACGTTTTAATAGCAGCCATGGACCATAGGCCTGTATCAAAAGGGCACATCATTATTTTCCCTAGAGAGCATTATGAGAACATTTATGACATACCTGATGACATATTGGCAGAGATAAGCTTGACTTCCAAAAAAATATCATTAGCCCTTAAAAAAGCGTATAATCCTCCTGGACTAAATATTATTCAAAACAACGGTCAGCTTGGTGGCCAAACCGTTTTCCATTTTCATGTGCATATTATTCCAAGATATGATAATGAATACCTAAATTACTTGATTGAGGTGGCGAAGAATAGAAAAGTAGCTTCAGATAATTATCTTTTAAAAGAAGCAAATTATATCAAAGCTCACCTAGATTAACAGTGGTAAACTATTTAATTGATTCCATCATAAAGTGTGGAATATGTATAGGTTTGGTATTGCTGGCATTCCTCTGGGTTCCAAGGGGAGAACAGTTAAAGATGCCGTGGAAAATACCTTTCAATTGGGCTTAAATCATTTGGAAATTCAGCTTTTCAGGGTAAGTGTACAGGATAGGGATCTGAGTGAATTTGTAGGAATGAAACCTTATGATATAGATGATATGCTCCTAATAGAACTGCTAAGGGGGGATGAGGAAGGAAATTACAATCCAATTCCACTTGACAGTACCATTGAAGAAGGAGACATTGGAAGAGAGCTATTCTGGAGTATGGCAAGAGATTATAAAGAGCTTAAACTTGCAGCAGAAATTGCAAAGGAATTGGATGTGAAAATAACTCTTCACACTCCATACTATGTTGATTTTGCAAATGATGAAAAGTTAATTAACGATTCAATTCTCCATACAATTTGGGGGGGAATAATTAATGATGCACTGGGTGGTGAGTTTATCATATCCCACCTTGGCCTAATTGAAGGAGAAAGGAAAACAACCCTCAAAAAAACCGAATCATCTCTTAAAGAAATTCTGAATAGATTCAACAAATTAAAAATAAAGAGTAGATTATACATTGAAAATTCCGGGCATCCAGATGTATTGGGTACTCTCGAAGAAATTAAAAAGATAGAGAAAGATATTAAAGGGATTAAGGGAATTATTAACGTAGCCCATTTATACAGTTTGGAAAGCGATAAATCCTATGAAAAAGATTTCTTCATTGAGCTCATCGAAAATACTAAAAAAGAAGGGAGACCGCTCTACTTTGAATTTGCAGGGGTGGAGATACTCGAAAATGGGGAGCATAGATTTACTCCAATCAAAAGAGGAAATCTTAAATTTGAACCGCTGGCTGATGCCATAGCAGATTTTGATGATGAAATAACTATCATATCATTTTCTCCGCTTTTGGAACACGATGCACTATACATGAAGGTAATATTTGAAAGGTCAATATCAAGGAAAATCGGAAAAACCATTAAACCACTACCATGAGCATTATTAAAGACTCTCTAAATGAAATCATCGGAAACTGTCATAGATTGCTGGAGGTTAATGAAAGGGATATTGAAAGGGCATGTAACTTTATACTTTCAGCCCAAAACATTTTTGTTTATGGTGTTGGGAGATCCGGCATTATTGGAAGAGCATTTGCCATGAGGCTGGCCCAATTGGGCCTAAAAGCTTATATTGTTGGAGAAACCATAACCCCTGTTGTAAGCAACAAGGATGTTGTGATTTTAATTTCAGGAACAGGTGAATCTCAAGGAGCATTGCTTGTTGAGCAAATATCTAAGAGGGTTGACGCAAAAGTTGTTTCCATAACAGCATCTCCTAACAGCAGCATGGCAAGAAATTCAGATCTAACGATACATATACCTGCCAACAAAAGCTCCAACTTAGCACCATTGGGGACTCTCTTTGAAATTTCAGCTTTAATGCTGCTTGATGCCATGATAGCTCTATTAATGCACTTGAAGGGGGAAACAGAAGAAGACCTAAGAAGAAGACATGCGATTTGGCTGTAAATAATTATTAAATTTTTGGCACATAAAATATTTAAGACCCTAAAATTTGATGGCACTATGGGAATAAGGCTAGAAAAGATTGAAAAAGTGGTTGAAGAAATAGTTACAAAGCCAGAATTAGCCAATTTGGAAAATCCAAAAGGATATATAGGCTTCGAGCCGTCAGGCATGCTTCACCTTGGTACTGGTCTTTACTGGACGAATGTGGTAAACCTTTTTGCAGAACAAGGGGTGGATATGATCATCTTATTGGCTGACTGGCACGCTCAAATAAATGATAAATTAGGTGGGGATCTTCAAAGGATAAGGAAAGCAGCTGAATATATGAAACATGGTTTTTATTCACTAGGCTTAAAGAATAATATAAAATTCGTCTATGCTTCGGAACTTGTCAATGACCCCGGATATTGGGAACTATTAATAAAGGTAGCAAAGTCTCTGACCTTGCCGAGATTGAAGAGATCCTTACCTATAATGGGAAGAAAAGAGGAGGATGCTGAATCAGATGTCTCAAAATTAATCTATCCTCTCATGCAAGCTACTGATATATTCTACATGGATCTTGATATTGCCCTGGGTGGAATGGATCAAAGGCACGTCCATATGATGGCAAGGGATATTTACAAGAAGGTAGGGGCTAAGAGGTTTGTAGCCGTACATGGCCCACTGATAACATCTTTAAAAGGAGGAAATAGGATGGATCCAGCATCAAAAATGAGCAAAAGCAAGCTAGATTCAGCAATATTCATACATGATAGTCCTGAGGAAATTAAAAGGAAGGTCAACATGGCCTACTGTCCGGAAGGGGAAATAGAATCCAATCCTATACTGGATATTTACAGGATAATCATATTTAACTTCTATCCTGACGACATTGAAACCATGGAGGTAAGAATTGAAAGTGCAAAGAAATCATATAGGAATTTCAATGAGTTGGCTGAAGATTTCAAGAATAAAATAATTGGAGCAAAAGCCCTGAAAGAAGACCTGTCTGAAAGATTGATAAAAATATTGGAACCTTCAAGAGAATATTTTAATAAGAAGCCTGAGTTAATGGAATTGGTGGAGGGATTAAAATAAAGCCAGTAAAAGATCTAGAACTTAAAAAAGGGATGAAAGTTTCCGAATTGCTGGAGCAATTTGGATCATCTGGAGGATTCACCGCACCTAAGCTTTCCATAGCACTTGAAATACTTAAAGAAATGAAGGAAAAGAATGCAGAGGTTTTCTTAAGTTTCCCAGCGGATATAATTTCAACTGGCACGCGTGGTGCTATAATAGATCTTCTTAACTCCGGACTTATTAAACATATAATTACTACAGCAGGGATGGTTGACCACGATCTTGCGAGATGCTATAAGAATTACTATCATGGAGATTTCCTAATGGATGACAGAGAACTTCACAAAAAGAATATCTATAGACTTGGGAATGTCATAATACCACATGAAAATTATGGTGGCATTATAGAAAGTAAAATGCAGGCATTCCTTAAGACAATTTACCAAGAGAAGAAAATCTGGACAGTTAGTGAACTTCTTCATAGGTTGGGTAAACAGATGAAGTGCAGATCAATATTGAAAACTGCTTATGAAAGGGGTATTGATATTTTCATACCTGGATACGTGGATGGAGCTTTCGGGTCCCAAATATGGTCCTTCTGGGAAATACACAGGGATTTTAATATAGATATTCTCATGGACGAACATAAAATTTCTGATATTGTAATGTCTAATAACGATAAACCAATGGGTGCCTTAATGATAGGTGGGGGAATATCCAAGCATCATGTCATATGGTGGAATCAGTTTAGAGGTGGACTTGACTACGCCGTATACATAACAACAGCACAGGAATATGATGGTTCTCTTTCAGGTGCTCAATTGAGGGAAGCCATCAGCTGGGGAAAGGTAAAGGAAAAAGCAAAGCAAATAACCGTTGAAGGTGAGGCAACAGTCCTTCTGCCATTATTAGTAGCAGCATATTTAGGTTAACTTTATACAAAATCATATTTCAGATTTAATTTTCCTAATTTTTCTTCCAATTCCCTTTTTTGATTGGAATTAAAAGATTTTTGATCAATTAGGAAGCCATCACATTTCTCTGTTTTCTCATACATTTGCTTCAATATGTCGTCAGTTAGTTCATTAAATCTGTACTTAGATGCAATATGTCCAAATTTTATCCCTCTCTCTATGGCAAGCCTGGTAAACTTCTCTGAATAATGGGGACCACCAATTCCACAGTAACTTTTATCCTTTAATGGAGATGAGTTCATTATGGCTTCAGCAACCAGTTCTCCAGCACGCTCATCCACGTACTCTTTTTCGGTAGAACCTATCTCTACGAAGATTAATCTCTGATTCGATGCGGGGCCATGGTGGGTGGCTTCATAGGTCACATTGTAATCAGTGTCGTTTAGCTTATGAAGATTTAGCAATATGGAGTGCATCAGAAATGGATCTGTATAAGTTAGAAAGTTCTTTTCACCGCCAAGATCATTCGTCGAAAAATTCCCAGCACTGTGAATTGTTAAACTTTTAACTCCCCTGGCACTACTGTGCCTACTTAAAAACACAGCGGTTTCGCCTTCTGGAATTTCAATAATTCTTTCAAAATAATTAAGATAAACTGGATGTACCTCTGTAAAAATTACATTTATGCCCTTCTTCTCAAGATGCTGGGCAATATTCATACCCGCTTCATCAGCTTTGGATGCTATTAGTATCATTTTGAATTCAAGAATCGATTAAAATCTTACTAATAGCGTTTTCTTTTTATATAATGAATAACTATTCTTCGATAATAATGGAATATCCTTATGTTCCATCAAAGTTTGTCAGCTGGGAAGAAATAGAAAGATGGGCAGAGATTGTGGTTGAGAAGATTGGGAATAGAAAATTTGATTCAATAATTGCTGTGATTAGAGGAGGTCTAGTACCGGCAAGAATAATTGCAGATTACCTGAACATAAAGGATGTCTTCACACTAAAAACCGAACACTGGGGAGTTACAGCTTCACCTGACATGAAAGCCAGAATAACGCATCCCGTTGTTATTGATCTGACCGGAAAGGATGTTCTTATTGTTGATGATATTACCGATACTGGCGACTCCTTATCCCTTGCAATTGAGGCAACCAAAAAGAAATCTCCCAAATCCCTGGCAACAGCAACCCTGCTTCATATAACCAGGTCTAAAATCCAACCCGACTACTATGCAGAAGAGATAACGGCCCAAAATTGGAAATGGTTCATATTCCCATGGAATAGAAAGGAGGATCTTAGGAACCTGATACTAGGTTGCCTGAACTCGGAATCCACTGAGGAAGATGCTGTAACCTGCATGGCGAAAAAGCACGATTTATATATTACAAAAAGGGAATTCCATGAGACATTGGAATGGCTTGTCAAAACACGTAAAATAACCTTTGAGGATGGAATTATAAAGAAAGTTCAATAAACTTATAAAGTTATGATAGTTCCCTCTTTCCCTTTGAGGGCGTCATAGAGATGGGAGGCATCCGTTATAATTGATTTCCTCCCTGTTTTTTCTGTAAACTGAATTGCAGCTTCAACTTTTGGCAACATGCTTCCAGAACCAAAGTGCCCTTCCTCTATAAATTTCTTGAGTTTTTCCACACTTACCTCTCCAAGTTTCTCTTGATTTGGTTTTCCGTAATTCAGGAAAGCCGCCTTAACAGCTGTGAGTATTATAAAAATATCAGCATCAATTTCTGCTGCCAATAGAGATGATGCCAGATCTTTATCTATAACAGCCTCCACACCAGTTAAACCATCAGTTGTCTCTATAACTGGAATTCCTCCCCCACCTACTGCAATTGGAATATCTCCTTTTTCAAGTATATCTTTGATTGTCTTCAGCTCTATAATTTTCTTTGGCATTGGAGAAGGAACTACTCTTCGGTACCCTCTTCCGGAATCTTCCTTGAGTTTATACCCGTATGTTCTTTCCAATATTGATGCCTCTTCTCGGGTATAATATTTTCCTACTGGCTTTGTTGGGTTTTTAAATGCAGGGTCATCCTTATCCACCAACACCCTTGTTACGACTCCCGCAATATTCTTTTCAATCTTCTTCTCCTTCAAAACTTTTCCGAATGCTGTTTGGAGGAAATAAGCAATGGAACCTTGAGACATGGCATCACAAACATCTAAGGGCATTGGAGGTGTCAGCGATGCAGCATATTCATTTTGAAGCATTATGGCTCCTACCTGGGGCCCATTCCCATGAGTTAAAATTACATCATTATCCCTGAAAATTTCAATTGTTTTGTATGCTGTTTCCTCAGCCCTTCTTATTTGCTCAGGGGCAGTCCCCTTATCATACTTTTCAAGGAGGGCATTACCACCAACTGCCATGACTACCTTCATATAGGTCACCGAGAGAATGGGATATGTTTTGCTCATATTAAAAGATATTATGGATAGATCACTTCAAAACCTTTCCAGTTATTATGTACCAGATTATAAGATCCATTATCCCAGGGTCCATACCGTAATTCAATGAAATCTTTATAAATTGTCCCTCTGCCTCCAAATACTTCTTTCGAGATTTATTACTGAATTCCATACCGAAATATTCCCTTAAGAATCTTAATATATGCTTATCCAAAATTGCATATTCAAAATACCCGATATTTCTAAGGAAATGAGAACCTTCCTTATACCCTATGCCAATAAAATTATCATAAATGAAATCACGCCTATATTCTGGTTCATCCATTTCCTTAACCAACTCAAGAAGATAGCTCCTTTCATAATTTTGATTTATGAATCTGGCTCTGGTATTGGGAAATCTATAGCCACACTCCCTCAGCCTCGATTGGATATTTTGGATAGATTGGAAGTTAACTCCCTTTAAAAAATTAATACACCTTATTCCCAGTTCCGCACTGGTATTAGCGGTTAGGGTACAAAAAGTGAGCTCTTCAAACAGAACATTATAGGGAGCAAATTTTAAAGACGCGAATTCAGCAACTCTTTGGGCAACTATTCTGATCAATGTTTTGTTTTCCAGTGCATCCTCTATTTTTTTATCCCATTCTTCCTTTGTCATTATTCATGGTCGAATAGTTGGAATAAGAAATAGATTTCCCCTATTTCATTCAAATTCTATATATATTAAATTGTTATACAAGCATTGGTGAATTAATATGGGAGATCTAACACCAAATGCTCAAAAAGTTTATGATGCGCTCAAGAAACTGGGTGCAACAAACGAGGAAAAGCTGAAGACAGCAGATGATGTGATGAAGGCATCACAAATGGGAAAGGGAGTAGTTAATAACGCTCTGCAAGAACTGCAAAACAAAGGATACGTAAAGAGAGTTGCTAGACAAAAGAGCGCAGGCTACTATATAATTAAGTAATGAAAACATTAATTTTATGTGTTGATAGAGATAACGATTTAGGTGAAAAGGCCCGCATTAAGACTCCCATAGTTGGCAGGGAATTTGTTCTTAATGCGGGAATTTCTTTACTATTGGCAGATCCTGAAGATTCTGATGGAAATTCACTCTTTCTGGCTGTTAAAGAGTATGATGAATTAAAGAAAAAAGGCGAAGATGTGGAGATAGCCACAATAGCTGGAGATAAAAATGTTGGTGGGGTATCAGACCTTATCATATCTGAGCAGCTGGATAATGTACTAAAAGCAACAAACCCCGATAACGCTATATTTATCTCCGATGGTGCTGAAGACGAATTCATATTGCCCATTATACTTTCCAGGATAAAGATAAGGATGGTTAAAAGGGTGGTTGTTAGGCAGGAGAAAAATATTGAATCCCTCTACTATATTATCATAAGGGCTCTAAAGGAAGAAAAATTTTTAAAAAAGGTATTGGCACCTTTAGGAGTAGCATTCCTAGTTCTGGGCCTATCAATGCTCCTAATTTTCATTTTGAGAATAATTTACTTTGGTTTAGGATCACTGGATCCAGCTACAGCTGGATTCATAAGTGTTACCACGGCAATAGGTGTTTATTTCCTTGTAAAAGCCTATTCCGTAGGAAAACGTCTTTCGAAAGCATGGGAAAGGTTGGAAGAGCAGTTCATGAATACTAGAATCACAGTTTTCTCAGGATTGATTGGGATTTCAATTATTATATATGGGATTTATATAGGTTTTCAGGCTGCATTCACCCAAACCATCGTTTATGAAGCAATACTTTATCTTCTATACAAGTTTGTTCCATTTTTTATCATTGGAATAATTGTCTACGACATTGGCAGAATTATGGAATCGCTTAGGATATTTAAAGATGAAGAAAAGAAAAAATACCTTTTAAGATATGCATTTTCTGCTCTTTTCTCTGTTAGCTTTGCCGCAGCTATAATGGGTCTCCTAACTTTAATAGGGTTAGGTGTGTTTAAAATTCAGTTCGGAAACACAATAATTTATGCATTAGCACTTTTTGGAGGGGGTATTCTGGGTGGAGCACTCGTCTCAGTTGCTAGAAGAAAATTACTACCAGATGAAATGGACAGCGGAGAAGCTAAATCTTCACAGGCGAATAGTTAGCTCCTTCAACTTTAACCCCTATCTGGATTTCCTGGCAGGTATCATTCTATCTCAATACATTGAAAAAGATTTATGGAATCTTCTTCCTAAAGTTCAGGAAGTTAATGTAATTGGACCTAAGAACCCACCTAAGGATTTAAATGGGTTCAATATAGTAGCTGACTCTGCACTTAATTTCTATGAAGGCAGATACCATATGGTTGTTACGGACCTCGATGGCCCTGCTGACAGAATAATATCATCATCAAAGGAAGGAAAATACATAATTGTTCATGCACACGGGGACAACATAGATAAAATTATCGAGCATTTACCACAGCTAAAAGGAAATGTTTTAGGAACTACACAAAGCATTCCTGTAAGATACGTAAAAAACATAGGAGGATTCACAGATGGCGATAGATCCGTTTTGATTGCTGTTTTCTTGGGCGCGAAGCAGATCAATTTATATGGCTTCGACTTTGAAAATCCGGTAGATGAACCGAAGGATATAAAAGCAAAGAAAATGGAATTTGCAAGGGAAATAATTGAAAAATTGAAAAATATAAGAATTCAATATATCCAACAATGATTGTATTAGATGCAATGCTTGGTAGGCTATCCAGATACCTTCGCTTACTTGGTTATGATTTAATATGTGTGAGCAGCGATTTATCTGATGATATAATAATTAAGGAATATGGGAACTATCTTATATTAACTAGGGACAGAAATCTGGCCCGGAAAGCACCTAAAGGTATTTATGTAATTAGCGACAATGTTACAGAACAGACAAAGCAGGTGCTCCCAATTTTGCCGAAACCTGATCATGAGAAATTTAGCCTGTGCACAATTTGTGGAAATAATCTGACAGAAGTTGTTGATAGAAATAAACTTCCAGAATATGTCCCAAAAGATAAGGATAAGATTTATTATTGTGAGAAATGCAATAAATACTATTGGTACGGTTCGCACTTAAAAAATTTTGAAAAATCAATGGGGAAGATTGGAATTGAAATTTGAGAGAGTGGAAGATAGATTAAGGATTGAAGTTACAAAAGATGAGGATCTGTGGTACTTATCCCTGATGTTATCTTCAGGAGACATAATATTTTCTGATGTCTTTAGAAGAACTGAGGATAAGGGGGATAAAATAAGAAGCAAGAAGACTTCTAGAGAGAGAATAAGAGTTGGAATAAGAATGGAAAGTCTTGAATTTCTTGAATTCAACGGTCAATTGCACGTCTTGGGGAAGATTGTTTCTGGGCCGGAAGATTATCTTGATTCTTATCAATCCATTAATATACAAAAAGAATCCCAAATTGAAGTTATACCAAAGAATCCTGAATTTTTTATCAAAAATCTTGAAGAATTCCTTGAATTTGCACAGGAAAGCTTCTTATTACTTTCAGTAGATGATGAAGCTATAAAATTATATAAAATATCCGAGAATGACAATTTATTATTGTTTGAAATAGACAGGCATATAGGTAAACAATATGAAACTCAGGATACCAAATGGCTAGATGAGCTCAAGAGAAAACTAAAAAATTATTCAGACAAAGAAATATTTTTAATCGGCCCCTCACTTTTTAAGGATCAATTGATGCGAGAATTGAAAGAATTTAAAATAGCAAATACTAACATTTCTGAATCGGATGAGCAGGGAATCCGTGAATTATTACAATCTGGATTAACTAAATTGAGAAAGTCTTTTGAAAATGAACTGGTAGCAAATTTTCTCAAAAAAATAGCCAATGAGACAGGGCTTTATGGCATCGATAAAATAAAAGAAGCATTAGACATGAGGTCGGTTGAAATATTGCTAATGACTGATAAATATTTCAGAGAAAATGCTGGAAGCGAAATATTTCAGAAATGCTACAGTGGTGGTTGCAAAATATTTGTGCTTCACTCTTCATGGGAGACAGGAAAAATTATTCAATCCTTTGGTGGAATTGCAGCTATCCTAAGGTATAAGATCTAACTATCCACCAGAAAATGCTTTCATAAGTATAATTTCCTCCCCTTCCTTGGGTATTTCATCATCTGGAACCGGAAGACCATTTCTCAGGAATATTACTGATTCAGGATTGTAACCCAAATCTTTGGCTACCTCTCTTAATTCGCGATGCTTATCCATAATTTGTACTGAATTTTTATCCAATAACCTTATCTTGAACAATGATTGGTTATAGAAATCTGATATTTTAGCCTTAGTAACAAATTAAATTGTTGTGTTATTATCAATTTCATCCCGAAGATCAAAATAAATGAAAAAAAGGAATTTAGTTTTAATTTAATGGATTTAATACATATCCTTTATCTGTGCCTGAAAAGCCATCAAAGAATTACTTGCTACTCCCCCAATAAATTCCTGCAATAAAATGAATTTACCGTTGTATGCAAAATAAAAGGTCGCATTTATATTTGTATTAGTATTGAATCTGTATTCTTTATAAACGAAATTCATGTACGTTCCATTACCTATCTCCAACATTGTTGTAGAAATTTTTAAACTGTTGATAATATCATTCTGTATTTGTGCTGCATCAGAACTGTTCTTTACTTCCATTATGAGAACTAAGATTCCATTAATGTTCATCGAACCGCTTGTCTGATTCTCTATATAAACCCACATTCCCATTTTCTGCAATTCGTTAGAAGTTGAACCAGAAAGATTAATGCCCACTTGAGTTATATTCTGTGTATAATTAACCGCTGTAAAATTCTCGTTATAGATAGATTTTAATTGCTGGGTAGTTATAAATGCAAAAGAAGGTTGCTGATAAGAAGTAGATGTGTTATGCAATTTAGGGACAATAACTGCAGCTGCGATTACTATTATTAAAACTATTACGATTGCCAAAACCCACAGATTATTCTTTTTCTTCTGGGGTACACTTTCCATGATAGAATTGTTACCCATATAATAATAGTATTTTTTATTATTTAATTTTTTTAAACTTTATTTAAAATAATAAAATATTAATGAAAATCTCTAGCAATGAATATTAGAGAATATTCAAATGAATGATAAAGTGTATTCAAATTGAGTGTCAGATAATTAATAAATATAGCCCCGAGCAGATTCGAACTGCTGTCTGCGGGTCCAGAGCCCGCTATGCTTGGCCGCTACACCACGGGGCTAAGAGCTAGTAACCATTATCAATAACTATTAGATATTATTTACTATCGACCCAAAGTTTATCGGGATCACATTCAATTTAATTACTGAATATTTAGAGGTGCTTTAACTGGTTGAAACTTGAGGATCAATAAATCAACAATGAAAGAATGAATTTCCTTCAAAATTCTAGATCATCCTAGTTATAGTATGCATTTCACTTAAATTGATCATCCTGAAGCACCATTACTTTTAAATTTGGGTTTAATTCACCTTCAATTAAATTTGTACTTCTAACATGAAATTGCTTAGGTATTGAAACAATAATCCATAAGATGCTTTCATTAAGCCTGTAAGAATTTATTATTGAAACTCAACATTTTTATAATTTCGGTTATTATGGTGAAAGAAGTGATTTAAATGGAGAAGGGAGACATCATAAGGTTGCAGTACGATTCATATACGGACGATGGTAAGTTAATTGAAACTACAGATGCTGAAAAGGCCAAGGCTGCAGGAATATATGATGAACATAATGTTTACAAACCCATGGTAGTCATTGTGGGTTCCGGCAGATTGCTTAAGCCATTAGAGGAAGAAATAAAGAAGTCAAATTTAGGTGAAGAAAAAGAAATTACTATCCCTCCTGAAGAAGCCTTCGGAGTCAGGGATCCAAACAATGTAAAGGTTCTATCCATGAGGGAATTGGAAAGGAGGGAAATTGAGCCAGAACTTGGTAAGACAATTAAAATAGGAGATAAATACGGTAGAATAACAGCAATAAGTCCTGGTCGAGTTGTAATTGACTTCAATCATCCATTGGCCGGCAAGTCAATTAAATATAAGTTCAAAATAGCTGAGAAAATAGATAACGAGATAGATAAAATAAAGGCAATTATTGAATTAAATTATAATAAGGATTTAGAAAAATTCATTATTGAGGTAGGGGATTCTATTACTATTACCGTCCCAGATAGCGCTAAGATCGATGAAAATTGGCTCATAGCAAAGTTTGGCATAGTGGGTGAGATTAGGGAATACGTTGGGAATAAAGACATAGTCCTGAAAGAGGTTTATCTTAAGAGGGCTGAAGAAAAGAAAGAGGAACAATCTAATGAGACAAAAACAGAGGAGAATAAACCTGATAACCCAACGTAAATTTTTGAAATAATTTATTTTAGGAGTAGAAATGCCAGAAAATAAAGAAAAGGATGTTGAAAAGGAATTAAAAGAGTATCAATTCAAAAAGCAGATAGAAGAAATTAAAAACCTTCAAGGGAGGGGTACTGAACTTATATCAGTTTATATCCCTCCTGGTAGGCCCATAAGCGATGTAATAGCTTATTTAAGAGATGAGTACTCAACATCCACTAACATTAAAAGTAAAACTACTCGCAAAAATGTTACATCTGCCATAGAGAGCATAATGTCAAAATTAAAATATTATAAAATGCCTCCAGAGAATGGCTTGGCAGTTTTTGTGGGCCATGTCCCAACAAAGGGCGACCAGACAGAAATGGTTTCCTATTTCATAGAACCCCCAGAAAAGATTAACAGCTTCCTGTACCGATGTGATTCTAAGTTCTATTTGGATCCGATACTTCCTATGCTTGAACATAAGGATACCTATGGACTTATAGTAATTGATAGGGCTGAGGCTACCATAGGCTTACTTAGGGGTTCTAGAATTGAAGTAATTGATAACTTTGAAAGTCAGGTACCCAGCAAGCACCACCAAGGTGGTCAGAGTTCCAGAAGATATGAAAGGTTAATAGAAATAGCAGCACATGAATTTTTCACAAAAGTCGGAGAAAGAGCATCTCAAGCATTTCTGAAAGAACCCAACCTAAAGGGTGTTCTAATTGGAGGGCCTGGATCAACTAAAGAGTTTTTTTATAAAAAGGGATATCTCCATTATCAAATTCAACAAAAGGTTATTGATCTCTATGACGTAGGATACACTAATGAATATGGTTTAAAAGAACTGGTTGACAAAGCATCTCAAACACTTGAACAGCTTGAAATTGCAAGGGAGAAGAAGATAGTTGAAAGATTCCTTGTGGAAATTAAAAAGGGTACTGGGAAGGCCGTTTATGGAGACAAGGAAGTCATGGAAGCACTGAAGCAGGGTAAGGTCGATACACTAATTATATCAAAAGGTCTGGTTAAGTTCAGAATAAAATATAGATGCGAGAATGATGGTACAGAGATAGAGGAGGTAGCCTCGAGGGAGGTAATCAAGCAATGCCCAAAATGCGGTAACCCCATGATACCCATCGAGGAAACTGATCTAATTGAAGATTATATTAGGGCTGGGCAGGAAAATGGTGCAAAAATTGAATTAATAACTGATGAATCCGACGAGGGTGCATTGTTTCTAAAAGCCTTCGGCGGTATAGGTGCAATACTTAGATACACTTGATCATGTATTGCATCAATTATTATGTTTCTTTGAATACATTATTCATTTTATTTCAAAGCTCAAAATGGTTGAACAAATATTTTAATATAGAAAGAATTAACAAATATGACCCATGCAGACAAAAAATACATCTACTTCTTTGAAGAGGGATCAAAGGATATGAAAATGCTCCTTGGTGGAAAAGGGGCTGGACTTGCTGAAATGACCAGAATTGGCTTGAGGACACCACCTGGTTTTACAATTACCACCGAGGCATGTAACTATTATTTCAATAATGGACAACTTCCACCTGGACTATGGGAAGATGTAGTCGATTCAATGCATGAACTTGAGAAGAGGACTAACAGGGTATTTGGAGGGGGTCCGAAAATTCTCTTGGTCTCTGTAAGATCAGGTGCACCAGTTAGTATGCCTGGAATGATGGATACTGTTCTGAATTTAGGATTAAATGACAGTAACGTGAATATACTTGCAAATGAAACAAATAATGAAAGATTTGCTTGGGATGCTTATAGGAGATTTGTCCAGATGTTTGGAAGGATTGTATTGGGTGTGGACGGGAAAAAATTTGATTCATTAATAGAGGATTTGAAAAAGAATAAGAATATTAAGAACGATTATGAAATCCAGGCTGATGACTGGAAAGTTTTGGTAAATAAGTTCAAGAGCATTATTAAGGAAGATGGGAAAGACCTCCCTGATGATCCTTATAAACAACTGGAAATGGCAATTAAGGCAGTTTTTGATTCCTGGAAAAATGAGAGGGCAGTTGTTTACAGGAGAATAAATAGAATACCGGATAGCCTTGGTACGGCGGTATCTGTGGTAACAATGGTTTATGGTAATACCGGGCCAAGATCTGCAACTGGCGTTGCCTTCACCAGAGACCCAAATACAGGGGAGAAAAAGTTGTATGGAGAATATCTTATTAATGCACAGGGGGAGGATGTAGTAGCAGGAATAAGGACTCCATCTCCTGTTGAAAAGCTTAAGGAAGAAATTCCAGAAGCATACGAGGAATTAATTAGATCTGCAGAAATACTGGAGAACCACTATAAGGATGTCCAGGACATTGAATTCACAATTCAAGATGGTGTCTTCTATCTGTTGCAAACAAGGAGTGCAAAGAGAAGTGCCAGAGCTGCCATAAAGATAGCTGTGGACTTTTACAAAGAAGGTAAGGTAACTATGGAAGAAGCCGTAAACATGGTAGAACCCGGACACATAAATCAATTACTGCATCCACAGGTTGACCAATCAAAGGCAGGCGCCCCTATAGCTAAAGGTCTTGCGGCAAGCCCGGGTGCAGGATCGGGAAAAATAGTTCTAGATCCTGATAAGGCAGTTAAACTAAATGAAAAAGGTGAAAAGGTAGTCCTTGTTAGAACTGAGACATTGGCTGATGATGTACACGGCATAGCTGTCTCTGAAGCTGTACTGACATCCAGAGGTGGCATGACCTCCCATGCAGCTGTAGTGGCAAGGGCGATGGGAAAACCTGCAATAGTTGGTGCAGAAGATGTGAAAATTAACGAAGCTTCTGGCACAGTTAAGTTTAGAGACCTGGAATTGAAAGAAGGAGATGAAATTACGGTGGATGGAACTAGTGGAAATGTATACAGGGGAAATGTTCCGTTAATCCTTCCTGAATTGAGCGGTGACTACCAGACATTCATGGATTTCTGTAAAAAGGTCAAAAAATTAGGTGTTCTTGCTAATGCCAATACTCCAGAAGAGGCTGTGTTGGCAAGAAAGAATGGCGCAGAAGGCATAGGATTGGCCAGGACTGAAAGAATGTTCCTTGGCGCTGATAGAATCCCCATTATGAGAAAAATGATAATGTCGGATAATCCTGAAGAAAGAAAGATGTATTTAGATAAACTTCTGCCACTGCAATTTAACGATTTCGTCGAATTCTTCAGGACCATGAATGGATATCCCGTGATTATAAGGCTCCTTGATCCGCCATTGCATGAATTCTTACCTAAAAAGGAAGATTTAATGGTAGAAATAACGGAATTAAAATACAAATTAAAGTCAGCCAACGAAAAGACAAAACCAAAACTTAGGAAAAAGTTGAACGAATTGAATGATATACTGAGGAAAGTGAATTCCTTAAGTGAATTCAACCCCATGATTGGATTTAGAGGAATCAGGGTAGGAATCCTTTATCCTGAGATATATGAAATGCAGGTAAGGGCTATTATTAGGGCTGCTCTCAAAGTACAGGAAGAAGGGGTAACAGTACTGCCAGAGATCATGATACCTCTAACTGTTGAAGCCAAAGAATTAAAACTTGTAAGGGACAGACTTGAAAAAATAATAAAAGAAGAAATAGGAAATAAACCTTTGAAGTATAAATTCGGAACAATGATAGAAACCCCAAGGGCTGCATTGACAGCAGATGAAATCGCTAAAGTTTCAGATTTCTTCAGTTTTGGTACTAATGATCTTACTCAGATGACTTTTGCATTCTCCAGGGATGATGTAGAGGCAACATTCCTCCCGAAATACCTTGAACTTAAAATACTGGATAGGAATCCGTTCGAGACTCTTGATAAATCGGGAGTTGGTCAACTATTGAAGATGGGGAGAGATAAAGGCATAAATTCCAATCCTTCCATTGAGGTCGGAATATGCGGAGAACATGGTGGTGATCCCGATTCAGTAAAGTTCTGCCATGAGATCGGGTTGCATTATGTTTCAGCATCCCCCTATAGGATTCCATTGGCCATATTGGCAGCTGCTCAAGCAGCTTCAAAGGATAAAGCCAGAGGTGATTGAATGTCGGAAATAGTTAATGCCGATATTAGAAAAATCCTCGATTCTCGAGGAAATGAAACCGTAGAGGTTGATATTTACACAAAATATGGCTTCGGAAGAGCATCTGCACCAAGCGGTGCCTCAAAAGGGGAGAATGAGGTGAAAGATTATCCACAGGGGGGCATTAATGAATCTCTAAGGATATTCAAACAGGAGGTTGCCCCAAAAATTATAGGATTTGATACATCGGATCAGATAAACTTTGATGCATTGCTTGAAGAAATTGATGGCACCGGTAATTTTTCTAGGATAGGAGGAAACCTCGCGGTGGCCATATCAATTGCTGCAGCCAAGGCTTCATCAGACGAATTTGGTATTCCACTATACAGATATCTTGGGGGCTTGAATTATGCCATTCCTGCTCCGTTAGGCAATGTCATTGGTGGTGGGGTCCATGCAGTAAACGGAACCACGATTCAGGAATTCCTTATATCCACTCATTCAAAGGATGTCTATGAAGCCATTTTAACAAATGCGAAAATACACAAAACCATAAAGGATAAGCTATCAAAGAATCTTAACACTCCATTAGGAATGGGAGACGAAAAGGCATGGGTTGTTCCACTGAAGGATGAGGAAGTTTTCGAATTGCTGAGTGGGGTTGTTCAACAGTTCAGAGATCTAACTGGTCTAGAGATAGATTTTGGAATAGATTTGGCTGCATCTAATTTTTTTAAGAACGGTAAGTATCATTACAAGGATAAAACACTTACTAGAGAAGAGCAGATTGATTTCGTGATTTCACTGATTAAAGAATATGGTTTGAAATATGTTGAAGATCCCATGGAAGAAAATGATTTTGAAGGATATGCTGCGATAACCAAGGAGGTTGGAGATAGGGCCTATATTGTGGGTGATGATATTTATACCACCAACAAAGATCTGCTGCAGAAAGGCCTTTCCCTTCTATCGACCAATGCAATACTTCTAAAGCCAAATCAAGTTGGAACGGTTTCAAGGTTAATAAGGACATGGAAATTGGCAAAAGAGAATGGTTTAGGCACAATCATTTCTCATAGATCTGGCGAAACAAACGACGAATTCATAGCCCATTTAGCAGTGGGACTCTCAACTGATTACATAAAAACCGGTACCGTTGGTGGTGAAAGGATAGCAAAATTAAATGAACTTGTAAGAATTCAGGGTGAGATAGGAGGAATTAGATGAATAATGAACTACTGGTTTCGGAAGAGGTTTACAGAACATCCCAAGTGCAAATAGGGACAAAGATAAAGAATGCTAACATGAGCCAATTCATAGCGGGCGTTACTAAGGAAGGGCTGAACATAATAGATATTTCTAAAATAGATGAGAGAATAAAGTTAGCTGCAAAGTTTTTATCAAGGTATGAACCTCAGGGTATTGTTTTTGTAGCCTCAAGAGAATACGCCAAAAAACCTGCATCGAAGACAGCTGAACTTCTTGGAGCAAAAGCAATAACTGAAAGATTTATACCTGGAACTTTTACAAATCCAAATATTCAAGGATACGTTGAACCTGACGTGGTATTCATAAATGACCCTGCAGTAGACAATCAGGCGATGATGGAAGCTGTTAAAAACGGAATACCCATAGTTGCGATATTGCACACAAACAACAGCTCGTCCTATGTAGACCTCATTATACCCGGTAACAATAAAGGAAGGGAAAGCTTGGCACTTATCTACTACCTGTTAGCAAGAGAAGTTCTCAAAATCTGGGGGAAGGATGTTAGCAGCTTAAAGAGGGAGGACTTCCAGGCAGAATTATGAGAAAGCCTCATGTAGCCGGTTATTTCTATCCCTCTTCCAAAGAGGAACTCATAGAAAAAATAGAATGGAGTTTCCTCCATCCATTCGGCCCCGGCTACATTCCAAATGTATCTGATGAACAAGGGAACATTGGAGTTATCTCGCCACACGCAGGATACGATTACAGTGGCCCTATTGCGGCTCATTCATTTGATGCACTCGCAAGATCTGGTAAATACGATTATTTTGTGATCATAGGGCCGAACCATACAGGTCTTGGTGCTGATATATCCTTAGGAAGTCAAGATTACCTGACACCTCTGGGAACAGCGAAAATTGAGAAGGATGCTTTAGACATATTAATCGATCAGGATCTGGAAGTTAACGATTATGGCCATGAAATGGAACATTCTGTTGAAGTTGAAGTACCATTCCTCCAATACTTATACGGGGAGATAAAAATTCTTCCCATAGTAATGCTTGATCAGAGCTTGGAAGCAGCAAAAAGACTATCAGAGGCATTAAAGAAGCTGGAAGGGAACTTTACAATAGTCGCAAGTTCGGATTTTAACCATTATTTACCTCTTGAGAAACTGAAAAGGTATGATAACATAATAGCAAAAACTATAATAGACAGGGATCTCAGAGCTTTGTATAGCTATGTATACTCCGAAGAATTTACTCCATGCGGATTTGGTCCTATGGCTACCATACTTCTTACTTTCCCGGGAAGGGTCGAGCTATTGAGACTTTCTAATTCCATAGAAATAGCCGGAGGTCATGAAGGGGTTGGTTATGCTTCATTTAAAATAGATAAATTCAAAGAACAATAGCACTTTCATATCCCGATATAGCAGTAAATTTCTTCCTTAGCACGTAATTTTCCCTTTTAATCCAGAGATCAAATACCGCGGTACTTCTCATTTCTAAGTACCTATCATCCCCGGGCATTTGAACCCAATTAGTATATGGAAATAACGGTTGAGTCAGGTACAATTTTTCGTGTCTAAAATTACCAATTTTTTCATAGATATAAGAAGTTCTAGCACCACAGATAAAATTTTCAACCAGAAACTCTCTTGCCTTTATGAACTCCATATAATCCTGCGCGAATGGACCATTTTCAATAAATACTGTTTCCGAAAATATATATGGGATTCCATTTTTATATGCAATAGCTTCTATATAACCTAGTTTTTCAATTTTCCTGTAATCATTTTTATGCCATAGATGGTTGGTTGACCCATCAAAAGCCACAATCGGAGTATTTTTAACTTTGTAGCCATTCTCCCATGCTGCTGCTGAAATCTTTTCCGCAAGCCTCTTTTCGCTGGAACCAATTATTTCGGCCTGAAGAGTTTCCATTATAACATTTCGAAAATTTTTAAAGTTTTCTATAAATATTTTTATTTCCTCTTCAAGAGGAATGGAAAATGATTTCAAAAGAATTGAATCATCCTCTTGACAATTTCTGTATTTAAATGATATGGAAGAGCATTTCGTATCTTTAACATTTTCAATGAATTCCGGGTCTATTTCATTACTACCAACATGCATTATCTTTCCAGAATCAATTAAAACAGCTTCGGCCCTTTCATCATCTGTAAAATAATCAATCAATGGATTTTCCCTGTAGATAATGAAGGGAGATTTAGAGTTGTTCCATATAATTAGAGCTCTGCTTTGTCGAATTGAAGAAAAGTCAGGCAATTCATTCATCTTAACCCAATAATATGTTAAAACTATTTAAATTTGTTAAAAAATTGATAAAATTAATATGCATCATAGGTATGCAAGATGGGAAATCTTGGCCATATTTAAAAGAAAGGAAAAATTGGAAACACTGAACGATGAAGATCTCATGCATTTAGAAGAGATAAGTTCAAAGGTTGCAAATAAGCCGATATCATTGGGCGTACTGATGGCCAAAGCACATGAAAAATCAGGAAATCCTATTTTCGGGATCGCTTTAAACCGTTATAAAGACGACCTAAGTGAGAACCTTGCTAGCATTGAATCTGAAATTATCAATGAGGCTGTTAGGCTTCTAATATTAAATCTATTAGACGATCTGGATAACGATGAATATATAGAGCAAATGGAAATGTTGAAAGAAAGACTGAAATCACTAAGGAAACTTGAAAGAACTGTTAAAGAAAATTTTGTTCAGAATGAAAATAAATAATTTATTAATCCCTTTTGAAGATTGATCAAAGAAAATTTATAGATTACTTGAAGTAACCTGAAAAAATAACTAAATAGGTATTCTGCAATACGTAGATGTGATCAATCTCGAAAGATGTAAAACCGGGATTGGAGAATTGGATAGCCTATTGAACGGGGGCATTCCCAGAGGTAATTCCGTCTTAATTTCGGGTTCATGTGGAACTGGAAAAACAACTTTATCCTTGGAATTTCTCATTCATGGAGTTGAAAATGGAGAAAAGGGTTTGTATATATCTGCAACTGAGATAAGCTCAAAAGTTATAAAAAATATGGTTCCTTTTCAATGCTATCCCCACTTTTAAAAGCTTGGACGGTGAACCAATAATGATACAGACCAGTGAAATTCAGAGAGTGTTCCAGGAGAACGATGTTGTCCTCATAAAATCGAGCATCAACGTCTATACAAAATCCATACTCGAGCTTGTGAACTTTGGACTTGAAAATAATAAAGTTATTTTCTATATTTCAGCCACAGTTCCAAGCAGTGTTTTTAAAACCATATTTGAATCTACTGGATTGCCCCATGAAAACATATATTTTATAGATTGTACAACATACTCATTTGATATTACTCAGGATCCTAACACAATCGTTGTAGAATCGCCGACAATGCTGGAAACTATTATTATTAAAGTAATGTATCTAAATAAGATTAGTAGGCAGAATTTACCTGATAAATCTCCTCTTATAATAGTTGACAGTGCAAACAGTTTAGCTATTCACAATGACCTTGGTATATTGAGTGAATTTTTCCATGTTTTAATTACTATGGTCAGACCAACAGGTTCCAAGTTAGCAATTTTATCTATCATGGAGCAGCTAACAGATGAGCTATCCCATACCTTGGAGTTAATAAGCGATACTGTACTAACTGAATAAATTATCTATTAATCCTATTCAACAATGTTATAACATACTCTGAATGACTCCATACCAGTGGTGATACTGAGAGGGGTTCACCGTTATATGGGTTGATTTGCTCTGAAAGAACTCCAGATGACTGAGAATGATTTATCACCCAGTTTATTAATTCGAGAGCCTTATCTTTTTCTCCGATTGAATCGTAATAGTCTGCTGCCCACAAGGTTGTGATTATCCATGGATTGCCCGGAACCTGAGGATCAGGTTTTATCCTTTGATAATTGTCTCCCTCATATCTGGCTAGGCCTCCAATATTTGGAACCCATAGCTTAGAAATTATTTTTTCAAATGTGCTCCTCATATTTGGATCGTCTGGGCTTATTATTCCAAATCTAGGTAGGAGCAGCAGTGATGCATCTATGGTTAAATCGAGATTTCCATCAATTATGGACCTTGCAAATTGGCCCTTCTCTTTTGAATAGAACATTTCTATAAAATTTTGTTTAAATTCATTGGCTCTCTCTTTATATTTTTCTGCATAAGATGTTTCCCCTAATAGATCTGCAAATTTGCTTGCTGAATTTAAAGCTCCATAAACCGTTGCAACTGTGAATGCATGAATTCCATACCTTTCTTCCCATAAATCAAATGATGGTTTTGGCAATCCCCCTTCCTGGAAATTATACAGGAATTCTGAGCTCTTTTTAATCAAATTCTCATATAAATTAGAAATAAATTCGATATCTCTCACATAATTGTGATAATTATAAAGGGACCAAATAACCAAAGCGGTTTCATCTTCCTGTATTGGGAGATTATTTCTACCTTTCATAATCCTTGGAATCCATGAGCTTGCCCTTGTACCATTCATATTATATTTATGGAAAAAATAACCATCATCTTCCACTACATCCATTGAGAACTGAAAGAACAATCTGGCCGGTCCGTAATGGGTAGATTTCATAAGGGCAAAGGCTGCTATTGCTGCATCCCTAGGCCATACATAGTAATAACCGTCCTTATTGGATTTCAAAATGTCAGAATCACTGGATGCAGATATTGCCCCGAGCTGATTCATGTGACTCCTAATTATGAAAAGTGATCTTTTGAAAAGAGAGATTGCCCCTGTCTCCATTGGAAAATTTCCTTTATTAGACCATGTTCTCCAGAAATTGGCAGTTCTGAGTTCAAAATATTTTAACTCATTGAAATCAAATGTCTTATTAACAACATCTTCCTCAGAATTTCCGCACGAAATGTAATAATATACTTGTCCCTCCCCTCCTGGAGGGAGAATGATAGTATGTCCAATAACGGAATCTACGGATCCTATTGCAACTGGGTTTTTTGACAGAACACCATCTTCTGCATCTTTCCATGTTCCCTCTAAGCCTCCAAAATCTTTAACCCCTATTGCAAACGTATCCATTGTCTTTCCTGATTCATCTATTGTACTTGCCAAAAAATACCTTCTCCCCTTGTAATGGATCACTACGTTTTTTACAGGTTCATAGAATGCAGTGTCTCCGATGTTATTTCCATAGATATTAAAATTTTGATGGAAAAATAGCTTGATATTCTTTTGATTTGAAGCTAGATTTTTTAGTTCTACTCTTCTGACGAAGATATCCATGTATGGATAAACGAAATTGTAAATGGTAACAGCCACATCATCGAATCTGGAATATATTCTTCCTATGGCAGTATGATCCATGTAATCGTAATCAATGATGTTGTCATTTCTCACCCAATTAAAATTCTTATCAACCATAATTCCCATCTTAAACGGATGGCCTCCGTGATTCTCCGATTGACTCTTTGAGTAATAGAAATCTATTAAATTCATATCTCTGTCAAAGGTTACCAGAAGCCTTCCATTTCCTAATGGGAGAAAACGTACCATAACCTTAATTAGGATAGATATATAAACACCTTGTGGAAAGGGAGATTGTAAAAGAGAAGTTTTGGGATAAGTGGATACTTACTAATTACGCAGGAGCCTATTCTATATCTACCCTCTCACTTACCAATACCTCCAGATGGGATTCATTGTTAAGCATTTTGAGAAAAAAGAGATACAATCTTCTTGGAAAGTTATGGGATATTGCCAAGATAAATGGAAAGGAATATCACTTGGATACTAGTGATTTTGGAGATGTAATTCATCCCGATGGCTTTAATTATATATCCCAGACCAAGCTTGAAAGAGGATATCAAATATACTATGATCTTCATGGAACTCAATTGATAAAGGAAATTTATTTAGATAAAAGAAGAGAATTTATCTCCATAAAGTATAGTGCTATTGGAGATTCTGAGGTTGAACTTAATGTGGTCCCGTTATTGCAGATGAGGGTAGCTGAGGAATTAAATAAAGATAAAAGTGCCAATATAACAGTCAGGAAAGGGGATTTTGTTGAAATTTCAAGGGGAGACCTTGTTATTATGTCTAATCAGGCAGAAAATTTCATACCTTCAAATGACACTTATTTTAAATTCTTTTACCTGGAAGATGATTTGAATGGATATGATTCAGTAGAGAATCTTTATTCCCCAGGATACTTCCAATTCAAATTGAACAAAGAAATCAATATAGATTTCTGGGTCCCGGGCAATACTCCGCAAAAAGATTTCAGCAACCTCATGGGAAGACCAAAGGGCATTAACCAAGATATTTGGAATGGCGCAGATTTATTCATAACACAGGATAACATAATAGCTGGTATTCCATGGTTTAACTATTGGTCGAGAGATGCTTTTATTTCCATACCTGGATTACTACTGGTCAGGGGGTATTTGGAACACGGCAAGATTATAATTGAAAATTGGATGAACCTTTATCCTGATGGTAAGATTCCAAATATGATTGGTGGAGAAATTTACCCCTCAGATTCTCCACTGTGGTTTATTTATTCGTTAAAGAAATATTTTGACTACACAAACGATACAGGATTCATATATAGGGCATTAGATTATACAAAACACATTCTGGATAATTACATAGAAGGCTATGAGGGAATCAAACTTGATGGGTACTTCATTCACTCCCCACCGGGTAGAACATGGATGGATGCTCAGTGTGACGGGAAGTTTATAACTCCGCGCGAAGGAAAGCCCATAGAAGTTAATTCCCTCTGGTACAATGCCCTTAAAATTTTCAAGGAATTTATGGCTAAAACAAATACAAAAATCCCAGAGGAATATGATAATTTGATAGCGGGGTTTGAAGAAAATTTTCAAAAGAAGTTTGTAAAAGGCAATAAAATAAAAGATATCGCAGACCCAGATGATTTTTCAGTAAGACCTAATTTTCTTTTCGCATTTTCTCTTCCCTATAATTTATTGAGCAATATTAGACCTTTTAATCCTCTGCTCGGTAAACTTGCAACACCTTACGGTTTAAGGTCTCTATCCAGTGATGACCCAAGATACATTGGAATATATGCTGGAAGCAAATGTGAACGAGACATGGCATATCATAACGGTACCGTCTGGCCCTGGTTAGTTGGACCATACATAACGGCCCTGGTTAGAAATAATATGGATAGAAATCAACTGCTTTCCTATTTTTCACCCTTATTGAACCTTAAATACATACCAGAAATATTTGACGGAAATCTCCCTTCAATACCTAGGGGAGCTTACGCTCAGGCCTGGAGCTATGCTGAGATCTTAAGAGCCCTAAGGGAGGATCTGAAAATTTGAAAAGTGTGGGAGTATTAGGCTGGGAGTTGCCTCCCTTCTTTGCCGGAGGTCTCGGGATACATACCCTCAATCTTTTCTCCATATTGGGAAAAATATTAGATATAACACTTTATATTCCCAAGTTCACTGATAAGGATATTCATTACAATTTTAAGGTAAAAATGGTAAATTATGATCCAGTGGGATCTCCTTATGAAAGGAATAAAGAATTTTATCAGAAAGTGATGGATTATAATGAAATCCTAATAAATGAATTTGACAAGGATCACGACATAATTCATATGCATGATTGGATAACCGTTCCCGCCGGAATAAAGTTGAAAGAAAAATATCGAAAGAAGTTAGTTTTTACCGTTCACAGCACTGAATACGATAGGTCGGGGTGGTTCTATCCGCAGGAACGAATTCTTAAAATTGAAAAGGAAGGCATGATGGCTGCTGACAGAATAATAGCTGTATCTCATTATACCAAGAAGATAATATCTGAAAAATTCTCAATAAATCCTGCTAAGGTCACTGTAATACACAATGGAGTAAAAAGTTCATTATTCAGTTCATTTAACAAAAATTATGATTTGAAAAATAAAGTCCTTTATTTTGGGAGAGTAACACCACAAAAAGGCTCCAAATTTTTTATTGAAGCTGCTTACAAAGTGAATAAATATATTCCTTCAGCCGAATTCATAGTAGCGGGAGAAGGTGATCAGTTGAATGAAATTAAGAATTTTTCTAAATCCCTTGGGCTTGAAAATACTGTTAATTTCTACGGATTTGTCAGTGAATCTGAGTCAGTCAGGTTATATCTAGATAGCGATGTTTTCATTCTGCCAGCAGTTTCTGAACCCTTTGGTATGACTGTAATTGAATCTCTATCAGTTGGTACTCCCGCAATTATTAGCAAAACAACTGGAGTAGGTGAAGCCCTTAACAATGTTTTAAAAGCTGATTTCTGGGATACTGATAAAATTGCCAATTACATCATTGCAGTATTAAAGTATAGAAAATTGAGAGAAACCTTGGGTAACTTTGGAAAGCTGGAAGCTTCAAGGTTCAGCTGGGAAAATACAGCTTTAAAAACACTGGAGGTATATAATTCCCTATGAAGCTTATAGTGATGTTTTTGGAAGCACATCAACCGAGGAGATTAAGTAACTTCAGATACCAGGATATAGGTATTAGAGAGAATTATTTCTGGGATGAAAAGAATAAAGAAATAATTAAAAGAATTTCTCAGAATTCATACATTCCCACACTCAGCCTTCTTAAGGATTATAGTGTTCCCATAACTCTATCTTTCTCGGGAATTCTTCTCGAGCAATTATGGAAATATGAACCAACAGTACCTGATTTGCTTAAGGAGTATTTTAAAGCAAGTGGCGGAGAGATGGCAATTGAAAGTTACTACCATAGTCTTTCCTCGATATGGAATCCTGAAAGGTTTTTGAATGAAGTAAGGAAGGATATGGACATAAAGAAAGAGATTTATGATAAAGATTTCAGAACTCTCAGGAATACGGAAATGATTTATAGCGATAAGATTGATGAAATTGTCAATCAATTGAATGTTAAAAATATACTTACAGAGGGGACGGATTCCATAATCTCAAAGTATAACCCAAACTTTATTTATAAAACACCCTTTGGACATAATATTTTTCTGAGAAATTATAGGCTTAGCGATGATATATCGTTCAGATTTTCAAATAGGGAATGGAACGAATACCCGTTGTTTTCAGAGAAATACCTTAACTGGCTTTCAAATTCCCCGGGAGATCTAATCAATCTATTCATGGACTTCGAAACATTTGGGGAACATCAGAGGAAAGAAACAGGCATCTTTGAGTTTCTAGAGGCCTTTATAGAGAGAGCTAAGGACTACAACCTAAAATTTGCAACTGTAAATGAAGCTGCTGAATCTATTACACCGCGTGGCCAAATTTCAATCAAGGAATATATCTCTTGGGCAGATATACCCAGGGACATGAGTGCGTGGCTCGGAAATGAATTGCAGAAGGACCTTTTTGAGATATTGAAATCGCTGGAAAAATGCATTCCAGAAGAAATTTACAATTACCTATTAACATCCGATCACCTCTACTATGTTTCGCTCGGAACTACACCTGACATAACTGTCCATTCATATTTCAATCCCTATGGATCTGCTTACGATGCCTACATTAATTTCAGAAATATATTGGAAGATCTAAGGTTGAGATACTGCAATGGGAATTAATATATATTGATCCCTTTACTAATCTTTTAATGTCTGAAGATAAAATTGACAACAAGGTAAAGAGATACCCTTCAAGGGCTAAGTACAGCCTCCAAGATTTGATCAAAATATTGAATTCTAATTTTGTATGTAATGTGGGATTCACAATAAATCAAATTACATACATCGATCCAATGATCTATGTCAATGAAAATGAAAGCATATTCCTTCATTGTTCTCCAGAAAGCAGAATATTCAATGTGCTGACTTCCGGCTCACTTATAACTATTGAAGTATTAAATATCAAAGGAATTGTTCTCCATTCCAGGATCAGCAATAATTCTTTGAATTACGAATCTGCAATCATATATGGGACAGCCCAAGAAATCAAAAGCTATGAGGAAAAAATGCAAGTCTTTAACTTGCTTACTAACAGAATAATAGAAGGAAGATGGAACGATTCGGAAAAACCAATACAGGATGAGCTTTCAAAAGTAGCTGTTTTCAGAATTAACATAAAAGAATTCTCTGTGAAAATTAGAGAAGGGTTTGGATTAGATAAAACCAATAATAATATCTGGGAGGGTATTATACCTGTGGAATTTAAATTTGGAAAACCTGTCCCCGTAAAAGATATACCTTTGCCAGAATATATTAAAAATAAGTTAATTTGACCAATTTTATCAATTTAATTTATTATCGGCTATCTATTTATAGAAAATATGGAACCACTCTGGAAAGGAGGAGCTGCGGTTAATAACAATAAAAGTGCTCAAGAATTGATCATAGGTGAGGACAAAAAATATGATAAATTGCTATTCAAGTATGAAATTCTCTCCCTAATTTCCTATCATTTATCGCTTGATGATAATTTACTCAAACCCTCCATAAGAAATCAGATCATAGAGGGTCTTAGGGATTTGTATCGTGATGGGATTGAGTCTCTTGATGAATATGAAGACATCCACTCATATGTAGAAGGTGAGTTTTCTAAGAAATTCCCTGATCTAGCAAAATACCTTAGAATTCTCCTCTCCCGCAATGAACAGGTTCACAATGATATCAGATTGTTTCTAATTGATAACTTCCTTAAAATCCAGAAAATTATACTGGAGAATTCCATAAAGCTAATTGAAAAACAAAATGAAGATGCAACTATTCCTGGATTTACACATTACAGACAGGCAATGCCCATAAAATGGAGCAGCTATATAGATATGATATTGAGTTTCAATAATTATGCAGTTGGAATGATTGATGATTTCATGAATTTAATCAACTATCCAGCTTACGGTTATGGCTCTGGATTTGGGTCGCTTTCAAAATTTGATAATGTGAAATTATGCAGGCTATTAGGATTAAACCAGGGAAATCTAAATCCTTTATTCCAGGCCAACTTGAGGGGTTTTGATGAACTTAATTCAATTCATTTGCTCTCTAGTATAATTCTCTTCTATTCAAGAATTGCAACTGATTTGATTCTATGGTCAACAGAAAATGGTTTTGTTGAAATTCCTTCTGATTACATTACAGGAAGCTCTTTGATGCCAAACAAGAAGAATCCTGATTTTTTAGAAATGTTAATAGGGTTTGCTGCAGAGTTTGTTTCCCATGAGCATTTAATCCAAAACCTTTTGCTGGGGAAGGGAAGCTTCTATCATAGGGAGTTTCAAATTGCCAAGTGGAAGGTTATGGACTCTGTAAGTAAATTTGAAGATATAGCCCAATATTTCTTCGATCTTCTCTCTAAGGTAAAAATCAATCATGGAGCTGCAGAAAGAATTATAGATAATTCTATTTATGCAACCCAAAATTCGGCCTTATTGGTTTATAATGGTATACCCTGGAAGGAGTCATATGAAATAATTGGAAAGAAGATTCTTACGGGAGAAAAATTAGAGGAAATCGAACCGGGAAATTTTAAAATCATTGATAAGGATGCATTTAATAAAAAATTGAATTCCGTAATTGAAAAAATAGAAAGACGGGAAAAACTCTATGCCTTTCTATTAGGGGCTCAATAGGTAAAAAGCTAATCTTCATAATTTAGCAATAAGATCGTCCAAGCTTCCATATACTTCATTTATAAGATTGTTGATTTTAAATTTTACAGACTCCATTGAGTCCCCCGTGACATTTATGTGTCCTACCTTTCTGCGTGGGTTAGTTCCGGGTTTATTGTACATAAATACCTGGCCATATTTATCTAGCTCTGAATTTATAGTCTGTACGCCTAATAGGTTAAGCATTCCGAAATATCCATTGCATTCAGGTTCTAAAAGTCCGAGCCCTGAAATTGCCCGTAAATGGGATTCGAATTGTGAGTGCTTGCATGAGGTTAAGGTGTAATGACCTGAATTGTGGACTCTAGGAGAAATTTCGTTCACCAGCACTTCTCTCCCCCTGACGAAAAGTTCTATCCCCATTGTTCCAATATAATTTAAGGATTTAGTTATTAAATACCCTATTTCTTTTGCCTCTGGAATGACTAAGGGACCATAATTAATAACTAAGATACCTTTCTTATTAAGGTTGAAGGAAGGTTGGTAGTATATAGTTCTATCATCACCCCTTGAAACTATTATGGATGCCTCGTAATCAAAGTCAACATATTCAACAACTACAAATCTTGATTTGTCCTCCTTTAAAAAATTAAAGTTTTCTATATTATTTTTCACAAAATATTGGCCTTTTCCATCATATCCTCCCACTGATCTTTTTATTACTGCATTATTATTGAACTGATTCTTAACTATTTCAATAGCCTCACTTCCGTCCCTGGCTATTTCAAATTTCGGTAGAGGTGCCCCTATGCTTTTTAAATAGAGGAATTCTTTTTCCCTTTCCCTCTTTAAATTAACAGAATTGATTTCAGGTTTCAATTTACCTTTCGATTGTGCATATTCCATGGCTTTTCCATTTGCGTGTTCAAATTCGAATGTGACTATGTCTGAATCATCAACAAATTGCTCATATTCATCTTCTCCATAACATGCAGTATATTTACATAATGGATCTTCAGGTTTTCCAAGCACATTAAATTTGAACCCCAGTCTTATTCCCTGCTGAAATAGCATCAGGCCGAGTTGTCCTGCGCCTATTATTCCTATCCTCAAATCACAGGGAAGTGTTGAGCACTTCATTCTTCATTTCCTCCCTGAATTCTTCAAGTTTTTTATTGAGTTGATCATTCATTAAACCAAGAATTCTGATAGCCAGAAGTGCGGCATTTCTTGCTCCATCAATTGCTACTGTTGCAACAGGAACCCCAAATGGCATCTGAACGATTGAAAGTAGAGAATCCAATCCTTTCAAATTCTTTGAAGGAATTGGAACACCTATAACTGGCAGGGTAGTGAGGGATGCGGTCATTCCTGGCAGGTGGGCAGCTCCTCCCGCAGCCGCTATTATTACCTTTACTCCCCTACCCCTGGCCTCCTTTGCGAATTCCATCATGAACTCTGGAGTTCTATGTGCAGATACCACTCTTTTCTCGTATGATACACCGAATTTTATCAGTATTTCCTCCGCTGGTTTCATGTAATCGTAATCGTTTTTACTGCCCATTATTATTGCTACTTCTGGCATGATTGAATAGCTTGTATTAATAGAAAAAACTTTTCTAAAATTTTAAAAAAATTGAAATATTAAATTATTTAACTTCGAATCTTACACCCTGGGCTAGAGGTATATCATTACCCCAGTTTATGGTTACAGTCTGTCTCCTGCAGTAATTCTTCCAAGCATCGGATCCGCTTTCTCTGCCTCCACCCGTATCTTTTTCTCCTCCAAATGCCCCTCCTATTTCAGCACCTGCTGTGGCAGTATTAACATTTGCTAATCCGCAATCACTTCCCATGGCGCTCAGGAACATTTCTTCTTCCCTCAGGTCTGTGGTGAATATCGCTGATGAAAGTCCTTGCGGAACTGAATTGTGTATTCTAATTGCTTCCTCAAGGGTATGGAATTTGAATACGTATAAAATTGGAGCAAAGGTTTCTTGGCATGTTATAGGTGTAACCGAGGGCATCTCAACTATTGCCGGCTTAACATAGAATCCTGTTTCATATCCATCAATCTTCAACCTTTCGCCTCCAAACAATATCTTCCCTCCCTGTTTCTTTGCATCTTCAAGCGCTCTTTCAAAATTTTTTACAGCCTCTTCATCAATTAATGGTCCCACAAGAACACCTTCTTCCAGTGGATTACCTATCTTTACCTTTTCATATGTAGCAATTAACCTTGAGACGAACTGATCATATATTTTATCCTCTACTATAAGCCTCCTTGTGGTTGTACATCTCTGGCCTGAGGTTGCTAATGCACCAAATGTAACTCCTTTTAATGCGATATTTAGATCTGCTTTAGCAGTTACAATTGCTGCATTGTTTCCCCCAAGTTCTAAAATTACCTTTCCAAATCTCCTTGAAACGGCTTCAGAAACCCGTCTCCCAGATTCAACGGAACCTGTAAATGATATGAGCTTTACCCTTGCATCGTTTGTCAATAGGTCTCCAATCTCCCCTCCTCCACCTACTATAAGTGAAAATATCTGCGGGTAACCATGCTTTTTGATTGTCTCAGTAATAATTTTCATTACGGATATCGCAGTCAGAGGCGCCTTTGATGATGGTTTCCATATAACCACATCACCTACGACAGCTGCGATAAAAGAATTCCAAGACCATACAGACGAAGGAAAATTAAATGACGTAATTACACCTATCACGCCAAGTGGATGATATTGCTCATACATTCTGTGTTGATATCTTTCACTTGCCATGGTGTATCCGTATAGCTGTCTCGAAAGGCCTACAGCAAAATCAGCAATATCAATCATTTCCTGTATTTCACCTTCTCCTTCTACAACTGTTTTTCCAGTTTCCAGAGAAACAATTTTTCCCAGCTTCTTCTTGTTCGCCCTTAATTCATTTCCAATTAATCTAATTAATTCGCCTCTTTGAGGGGGAGTATAATTTACCCATAGCTTGTAAGCTTCTTCCATCTGATGCACAACTCTCTCGTAATCTTCCCTGCTTCCACCCAAGGCCGTAGCAATATATTTACCATCTATTGGACTGTTAATTCTGATTTTCTTCCCCTTTGGTTCCTTAATCCATTCCCCTGCAAAAACTCCAGAATTTATATCATCGATCCCCAATTCTTCTTTAATCTGCTTTCTTAACTCTTCCAAGGACATGTCACATCGATTTCTCTATTCCTAACTCTGTTAAATTTTTTCCGCAATTGTCTTATCCAATTTTAAGAATAAGGAAACACTTCCCGATCTACCCATTGTAGATACGACATAAACAATTAGAAGTGATGTCACTAAAGGAAGAAAGCCCTCCATTATTTGTGCGGAAAAACCGCCCAATATCGACCCAAAAAATGTTACAGTTCCTATTGCAGCACTGTAAATTCCTGTCGCCCTGCCCCTGTTTTCTAAGGTTGTATTTTCAATTAAATATGATGTAAATGAAACGTTTGTCATTGCAGTTCCAATCCCGGTGACAGCATTTATCACATACAACTCGTATACATTGGTTGAAATTCCATAAAGCAGTGGCACTGGGGCAAATATTATCCTTGACATGATCATGAATCTTTTGGATCCAATTTTATCTGAGAGTTTTCCAAAGTATCTGAGAAGGAGTATAGTAAATGCAACCGAAATAAGATTTATTACTCCAACTTCAAAAACATTGGCTTTTACAACGTCTACAGTTGTTATATAAAATAGTGGCCACGATAATGACATAAAGAAGTTATAAACTGATACCGCTATTACAAAACTGAAAAATTTTTTGCTGATCTTTGACCCTGCATTCCCCTCCGATTTCTTATCCCTTTGAGGCTCAGTGGCATACAACATTACCAACGCAGAAATGGTTCCGAGAACAGAGGCTGTATAGAAGGAATAATAAAAAATGATTATATTCAAATTTAGATTTTTAAATGCATAAACAGTGAAGAAAATGAGGGATATGAGACTGGCCAGATTTGAATAAAATGAGAGGTTCGCTATGAATATTCCTCTCTTGTTCAGGGATGAAACCTCTCCTATTAAAGCATTCCAGGCTGGAGGAACCATGGCACTGAATATGGCTTGAACAGAAAGAGCTAACAAGAAATAGTAGAAGGTGTGAGTTACTATAAATACAGAGAACATTAGGTAACTTACAATACCCCCTATCACAACAAATATTATTCTCCGTCTGATGAGATCTGATAACTTCCCCCATAAGTATTGAAAAGCGTTAGGAAAGAAGTTTGAAACTGCCTGGACAAATCCCATTTCCTCAGAATTAAAGCTTAGATATGCTGCATAATATGAAATAAATGGTGATGCCAGACCTGACCCCAGAGAACCTATCAATTGATTTGCGTACATTGCAAACTTTGTTCTCTTGGTGTCTTTATCATTCATTCCAGAACCTATAGCTTTCAAATATTTCAAATTATAACCTTTCCATCAATCAGCAAAAGATTAAAGGCGGATGAAATAGGAATTATTTTTCTATAACTTTTTAATATTGGAACAATGAATGAAAGTCCCGTCATAGTTAAAAAACTACTGAAAAGATATGGTGAATATATTGCAGTAAATGAAATTTCATTTGAAATTAAAAAGGGGCAGGTTTTTTCCCTCCTAGGTCCAAATGGAGCAGGTAAAACTACTACTGTTGAAATATTGGAAGGATTGAGAAAAAGAGATGGAGGAGAGGTTAGTGTATTGGGTTTAGATCCAGAAAATTCAAAGGAGATTTACAAAAAAATTGGTATTCTGCCTCAGGATTTTACATTTGTTAATAATTCAACGCCAAAAGAGGCTATAGATTTCTATTGTAAACTTTTCAATAGGAAATTAAATCCATATGAATTGCTTGATACTGTAGAGCTTCGTGATAGAGCTAATGTACCTTTCTCAAAGCTCTCAGGAGGCCAAAAACAGAAACTGGGTTTAGCACTATCATTAATAAATGATCCAGAGGTAATTTTTCTGGATGAACCGACAGCAGGATTAGATCCAAAATCAAGGAGGAACATTTGGAGGATAATAGAAAATTTAAAAAAGGAAGATAGGTCTATACTTCTTACATCCCATTATCTCGAAGAGGCCGAATTACTGGCAGATAATGTGGCGATAATGAATAAAGGAAAAATAATTGACACTGGCTCACCGAAAGAATTGATTTTAAGACACAGAGGAAAGGACCTTCTTTACATAAAAGGGGGCAAATATCTAGAAGATGTTCTTGAAAAGATTGGTGCTCAATTCAAAAATGAAGATGGTTATTTCATTCTTGGGCTTAATGATTCTAAGGAAGCAATTGAAATATTGAATAGAATAGATGAAATGGGTGTTCCATTTGACGATTTTATGATAAGGAGGGAAAATCTAGAAGATATTTTCCTTAAAGTAACGGAGGAATGAGAAATCTTGAAACTTAAAAATATCTCAGCCTATTTTGTATTGCACGCTAAAGCATATATCAGAACCAGAAGTGGTGTATTCTTTCAAATTTTATTTCCTGTCATTTTAATTATAATGTTTGGCTTCCTGTTTGGCTCTAATTCTATAGCACCTCAAAATTTAATTGTTATAAATCATGATAACGGACAATTTTCAGCACAATTTATTAAAGCTCTTTCAGGGACAGGAACCTTTAATATTAAAATTGAAAATATTTCAAATATAAGGCAATTTCTTGATCAGAATCCTAATTACATGGTAATAGTAATACCAACAAATTTTACAAGCAACATTTTAAATAAAAGCACCGTAACCATTGAGATATATTCAAATTCGAATCCACAGGTTGCTTCGGAATATTCGGGTATAATTAATACAGTATTCCAAGCCTATTTGAATTCCTTTAGTGGGAATGGGTTAGCTTCAAACCTCAAGGTTTATGATTACAGTGGAGTTTCTTCCAGAACGATAAATTATTACATACCCGGATTAATAGGATTTACCATAATCAGTTCCATGTTCAGTATGCTTTATCAAGTTCCCAATTATAGAAGAGAAAAAATATTTAGACAATTTAAGATAGCCGGACTTTCCAAAGGGGAATGGATAATAGGATCATTACTGTTCAATTTGTCATTTAATCTCTTAGCAGATGCTCTCATTATAATAGTTGCATATTTGCTATTTGGAGCTGTACTTTATTACAATCCCATTAATATCATCATTATGCTAATAATTATAATCTCTGGCAATCTCATGTTCATCGCATTAGGTGCTCTTGCAGGTATGGTTTCTGATAACGAAGAAACAGTGTCCATAGTTGGAAACCTCATTCTTTTTCCAATGATGTTCTTGTCTGGTGTATTCTTCCCATTACAGTTTGCGCCCAATTATGTTAAAATAATATCCGATTTTCTACCCCTTACATACTTTATAAACGCATTGAACTTTGATCTAATTTATAACAATATAAGTGGGACAGTTTACATGATACTTATACTGGTCATATCTTCAATAATATTATTTGCGCTGTCATCGAAGTTGCTAAAATTTGAGTCTTAGGGCCCGTGGTGTAATCAGGATATCACAGAGGCCTCCGGAGCCTCTAATCTGGGTTCAAATCCCAGCGGGCCCGTTTGCGATTACATTCAAGTCCTTTTTTTAGATGGTTATTTTAGAACTTTTCTTTAAATACTCAGAGGGGGGTATTAATAATATAAAATTACTTGAATAGTAATGTATTGAAAAACAAACAATTAGTAAGTAAAGAACGGATACCAACTTAATCCTTTTTGCTCTCTAATTTCATTTAACTTCTGAGCTTCTTCCCTTGTGATAGAACCTTTTCTGAACAATGGCCCCAAAAGCATTTCAGTAATCTTCTTTGAATAAGCAAATTCAATGCTGTCAAGGGGGATCGTCGGATTGAGGGTTTCCAATATTGAAAATTCCTTGCTGAATGTTCTATCTATAATAAATTCCCCCGAGATTGCCTTTTTCAGTAACTGCAAAAACTTCTCAAGGATAGATTCCTCAGGAATTTTTCCTATGGGCTTAAATTCTAATATTAATTAATTTGGATATTGAAAGACCGTGAAATCCGAGCGAAACACTCGCAAGGGTGTCGGCCCAAAGGCTAGGAGATTAAAAAATGATGGAGAATGTGGAGAAAACAACGAAGGAAGACAAGTAGAAACAGGATAGAATGGCAACAAGGTATAATACGCCCTATGGCTATAATGTCCTTGACAACTTCGGTGCACACCTTGTTGGAAAACTGCTTACCATTGAGCTAATGAACAATAAAACGGTATCTGGGAAGCTAAAGGGATACGGTCAATTCGACATAATGGTCACTGACTCAAGGACTGGTCAGGATTTAATAATCATGAAGCACGCCATAGTCTCAATTCAGGGAGATCTTTCAGTCAAATTCAATAATAAGTGAAAGGAGGGATGAACATGGATGATGAGGATAATTCTATTTTTGTAGAATGGTGTAAGGAAAAATTTTTCAAAAATCAAGGTCCTTTATTCAAGGACAAAAAAGAAGGTGAAAAAACATGGGAAAGAAAGTTCACGTCCCCGCATATCATAGATCTGACGGAACACCTGTGAGAGCATATACCAGATACGACCCTAGATCCAAGCATTATGGAGAATATGGAGAACTCCCCCTGAAAACCAGATCCCGAGTTTTCTTTCAGACGGCATAGAGGAGGAAAATGAGGAGAAAAGCGAGGAAGAAACGGGGAAGTCTGAAAGCAAGTCCATAAAGTCCGGATCCACAAAGAAGGGTTCTCTGAATGAATCTGACTGAGGAAGATATCAAGGCAATAAAGGAAGATATCCAGAGGAATCTCTCGCCCAAGCAGATCTGTACAAAATATCATATCTCTCCGGCTCAATACGTTGAGATAAGGAATCCAATAAACCCCTATAACCACAAGGAGGAAAGCAGGCCTGCAGTAGTTGAAAGGCATAGGCGCAAAGGAAACATGAGCATTCTTGGCTTTATTTTTCTAGCTTTATTTATAATCACTTTATTCTATTTGATATACAAGAAAGTGTCAGGGGCAGCCCTGGGCCTCGGGTATTTTGTTTTACTGATTTTTGGTATCGGCATGATGATGTTTTTCATAATAGATAATTCTTAATTCCACATGCGTGCGCGAAGCATGCATGCTATATGGAGAATTAATTTTCCTTGGGGAATTTTACAGGTTCTTGGCGGCATTCATGGGAGGCACGATGGGGAACACTCTCTACCCTCCCTATATATGAGCGCACGCTCCAAACCTGCAGCAGCATTTTCTATAATATCAGCCATTTTTCAAGGTTTCTAGAATAATAATTTCGGATATTTTCTGGTGGTGCTTACCTGAAAGTTCATGGCTCATGATCCTTATTTATTTCATTTTTGTTTCGGCATTTTACTCGTTCTCGGAAACATGAAAGAGAATATTATTTTCAGAGATAGATATTATTGCTTTCTTCTTGTCCTCTAAGAATGTGCTTAGAGAATACGTATTGTTCAACTTGGTGACCATTTTATTTATTAAATACAGCTTCATTATATTACCTGAAAGATATTAATTCTTATTTCGGTATTTTATTCATTCTCGGAAATATGAAAAGTAAAATTATTTTCGAAAGAAAATATTATTGTTCCTCTCTGGATAATTGAGATAATGAACCCAAAGAATATGTATTATCGGGCTTAATGACCGTTTCATATATTTAATAATGTTTCATTATATTACATTAGATATATTATTTTCTGTTTCGGCAATTTACGAGGTTCTGAGAATCTCTAATATTGAGGGGCCGGCTGTAATACTGAATTTCTGTAATATCACCGTTTTTTCCTTTCGGGATTTTTATAATTCTTCAGCTATCTCATTTCATGCCTATCTAAGTTGTGGTGTAGAAGTTCCACAAATTCATGCCATACCACAACAACATACATGAAAATTAAGGTATTAACGTATCAAAAAGACCGTTTTATCCTAATTCTCTCTTTACTTTCCGTGCATAAGGTATAGCCCTTGTGCATAAACTCTAAAACTTGCTTGGCCTTATCGCATTACCCTCATTCGTTCAAAATCCCCATGTCATGTTGTTGTGGACCCTGAGCGCGTGCACATACCATGATCATATTCCTGGGAAATAACGGTTACCGTTCAAATATTTGAAAAGAAAAGTGCCTCCTGATGAGCGTTTTGAAAGGGTATGGGGGTAAATACGATAAATTACACTACCCGATCCCTTATCTTGCAAATTTATCCTCTTTATCTTGTCTTTCTCTATTCCATACGGGAGATTTCTTTTTTAAACTCTTGTAAATGCTCACGTATTCCTTCGCTATATATGATATCCAGGCTGAATGTTTTAAACTTTGTTGCGTCTGGATCAAGCACAAAAATAGCAAGGTTCAAAATGTCTCCACTGCCGATACGGTTGTCCTTAGATCTGAGCGCTTTGATTTCTTCTGTCAAATATTTTATTTCTATTTCTCTTAATTCAAAAATTATTAGCTTCTCTTCTTCATAAAGTTCTTTTAATTTCTCTATCTTTTCATATCTATCTCTATGTTTCTTAAATATATTCTGAAGGACCTCGCCAAGGGCAAATGTATTAATTCTAATCTCAATATCTCCTGTATTGCGTCTATTAAGTAGAGACCTTGCGAGTTCTTGTTGCTCTGGATCATCATACCACTCATAATTCAATAATACATCTGCGTCAATATGATATATTTGTTTCTTGTTTCCAGAACCCTGAGACATACAATCACAGACGCAAATCCTTTATTTCTTTCAGTACTTTCTCAACATAAGTATGATCTTTTTTTTCAGCATTTAATATTTCTTCTTTAAATTCTGTTACTCTTTCAATAGCTTTCTCTTCATCGTAACCGGCATTCATAAAAGACCTGAGCGTCGAAGCAATTTCTAACCATAAGGAATCTTTTTCATTTAATTGCTTTATCCATGACTTAAGTGATGAGTTCTCGCCGAGTACATCTTCCGTATTCCTAAATTCTTCATCTGAAATACTAAAATAATCCTTTGACAAGTCAGGAGAATAGGGGCCTCGAAGATATACGGAATACGAATAATTTAGATCATTATCTAACTTTTTACTAACGATAAAATACATTATTTTTTGTATTCGAAGCCTGCTCTCAAATGATTTATCATCTTTCTCCGGATTTTCACTTTCTTTAATTTGGGAAATTGATGTAATTCCCATCAGCTTTAGTATGTTGATTAATTTCTTTTTTCTCACGTTTTCCATAACAAGTAATAAAGAATTTTTTACTATTTTAACCTTTTTAAAGCCCAAAAGGAATCTAAAACAATCTCAGCCTTTGGGCTCCGTTTTTATTGCGTTTCTAACGTTGATATGGTGAACTCTAAGGTAATGACCTTTTTGAGTCTGCTTTTCACGAAAGTTCTTGTGGCAAATATGGCATACAAAAGGCCTCCTTTTCCTATTCTCTTCTAGGGTCTTTTGAAGCAGTTCATAAGACTCAGTTTTATGAGCGTTATTTTTAGCAATTTGTAGAGTGACTTTATAAGGCTGAGCCCCTTGGGATCCCCTTTTTGCAGTTCGTTGAGTGCCGAATATTCTAAGTTGATCATTTCTCGGATTACATGAGCGTAGAGATAAGGATAGTCCTTGAAATTCCGTACACAGTGCTGGCAATAGAAAGGATGCATGTTGTTGTAAGAAGAGAAGTTTATGGTCTTCATATTTCATTCACTTTTAATTATTATTTTGTTCAACTATATAAAGAAATTATGATTTTTGTGTTTTCCCTGAATTATCTTGGGCAAATGTCTCATTTCAGTGGCATTGAATAGAAAGAATTTGACGGAGGGACAGAAGGCTGTTCTTGCGAATAATTATAGTGCAATTTTGATCGAAAAGCTTCCATCAGACGCTGGAAAGAAAGCCATTAACGCAAGATGGCATCCTGACAAGGAATACGTTTCGGAGATCGTCTCCGAAACGTATAATGAAAAAGTAAAAAACGATGCGCGTAAAATTGCCGCTGAAAGATGGAAAGTTTCAGAAAGGAAGGTCAGAATAGCATAGGAAATTGGGGATATGGTAAAGTTTACTTATTGGAAATAGTGATCGATAGAGATAATGAAAAAAAGACCATCGAAGATTACAGTAATCTTGGATGATAATAAGGATGATCATTCTTGCAAAATAGCCTCTGAGAAATGGAAGATTTCAGTTGACATTTTTAGTCATAAAATAGTTGAAAATATATTAGTATAAGTTCGATGATATTAACTTATGGACTTTAATAATTGTTCAGACCATGCCTGTTTTCAAGAATTAGTTTGTAGTATACTGAGGTTTTATGGCTTTTTATGTAAGCCGGAATTCACACTGAGCAATGGTCAAAGAATAGATGTGGCCGGTGGAATGGAAGATTATATTGATATTGGAATAGAAATAGAATATGATTTTCCAAATCTACTAAATGATATTCAGAAACTTCAAAATTCGAATTTCAAGGTAAAGATTATACTCTCTAAAGATCCCTTGCGTATTTATAAAAGCCTTGCCAATAGCGGAATTTATGTTTTACCCCTTCCATCTGAACAAAATAGGCAGTTCGAGGAATTGATAAGGGAAACGTTTGGCGAATTTATCACTAATAATGGTATTTTACCGGGTCAGTATTTCAATTACGATGCTTTCAGTGGAGAGATATCATGTGATATATATTCTAAAATTTTGAATTTCAAGCAACTCAAGATTGACAAAGACCTGTTAGAGGATATTATCTACCAGAAAGCCATAAAGGGTGACCTTTATTACACATCTATGAATAGAAACGAGAAGGCCACTGCCACGAGAGAATATAAGATTGAAGAATTTTTGGATCTAAAGGAAAAGCTCTATTTATACAGTTATATGGAATTATTTGGGAAATTTTCAGGTAATGCATACGGCACACTGACAAACCCTTTTAATATTATTTCATCGAAATCGTCCGGAGAGACTTACATTGATTACCAAAAAATGATGAGTAATAAAGATTGCATCAGAAAGGTAATAGAAAATAGGTTTCAGAGATATGGTATAGATATACAGGATACATTAAAAAAAGACTTGACCCAGAATCTATGGGAGATAATACTTCTAGGATCATATGGAAGTGTTTTGATACCAAATGAGGAATTTTATTGGTTATCAGTTCGTACCTATGGAAACCGAAGGATAATATATTTTAAAGATAGCTATCTTGAGTTAATGAGTTATGGCGGATATCACCTAAATAGTGAAATAAATTTCACAGAGAATTTAAAGTATATAGCCCTTCTGAGCAAGCCGTTCGATTTAGATGCCGAGGCTAGATTAATTAGTGATATAAAGAATTCTCTTAGGAAATTCGTAGAACTAAATATCGGTTTTATGGTAACAGAACAATTAATGCGCTTTCCCTCTTTAGATCTTTTTGATTTTTTCTTCCATGGAAATAGAAAAATTAATCTAAATTCCGAAGATGTGATAGATTACCTCTGTTGGTGGGTAATATGGCATTACAGGGGTAATGGGAGTGCGTATAATCCATATCCCTATATGAAAATTATAGACATTTTAATTAGGAATTTAGGACTTCAAGTTGAAGATATTCAACTTAGATTAGAAGAACTTGGTAATCAAGGGATAATTGTAATAAAGGATCAATTGGATTACGGAATATTAGACGAGGAGGAATTTAATGATCTTACTCTAGGAAGGATGAGAGATTCGTTCAATAGGATAATTTACTGATTTTTACAAAAGGCTTAATAAATTCTATTAAATGATATTCTATGAGCCTCTGGACAACCATACGTAATTATTCTGATTATAAAAGCTTATCACCCGATGAGCAACGAGTGTTCATAGAGCAGGGAATAGAAGCTCAGGGTTACAAATGTGCCTTATGTGGTGGTCCATTATATTATCAACGGGACTATGCTCCTACTATGCCTGTAGTAGACCATGACCATAAAACAGGTAAAATTAGAGGTATCCTCCATTCAAAGTGTAATTCAGATCTGGCAGTGGTAGAAAATAACGGAGAAGCGTGGATTCAAAAGGCAAGGAAGTATCTAGGTTACGATAATTACGTTGACTTTCCGAAATAATTGCAGACTACATAAGGATATCTATTCTTGAAGTCAATTACAAGATTTCCGCATCAAAAATGTCACAATTTATGCCTTTGGTATTATCATTGAGATATAACATTTTGATCTATATCTAATCTTATGGAGATGTCCATTTTGTTGATATAGATTCTTGCGTAAGGTCCATCTGGATCGTCAATGAAGTACAACGAAAAACCGCTCAACTCTTCTGACCTAGTCCATGTATCGGTGATCCTTAATATTCCCTCTACGTGTAATTTTTCATCCCGTTTCCGATAAAGACCCTCTCCTGAATGAATCCAAGCAATACCTACTTGAATATCAATAGCATTTTTTATTTCTGTGCTATTATTTAACAAACTTTCCAGTTTATGTAAAATAGCCTGCAATCTTCTCCTCTCAAGAGAAGATTCATCAGGATTTTCCTCAGGCATTAATAGCCACCGATTATATATATAGACGGAATTAATAATATTTGTCCAGATAGAAATGCAATGATAATATTAATATTACAATTCTCTATATTTTTTCCAGTATTTTGATCTATTGCCCTCCAAATCCAGAAAATATTTTAATAGTTTTGATTCCCTACAACTTTTCATGAATTCTTTGTTCTGCAAGTTCCCGTATTTCTTATCTATGGCGAATTGAGCATAAGCTGCCATCTTTATTCCAAATTCATCTTCCCTGTGGTAAGACCATTCCAATAAACCTGTTATGACTTCCATAAATATGAAATCCATATCTTGCTGGGAAGCAACATCTGGATTAAATCCGTGAAAGTAACCCCATAAGTCTCTATAAGCTAACAAATCCTCTGCGTTGACCCTTCTACCAATCGAATCAGGTTTTAATACTTCATCTAATCCGTATTTCATATGCCATCTATATATTCTTTCATAGCAATCCCTCGTGCTGAAATTTTCCGGAACCTTTTCCAGATCCCCCTTATATAACCCCATAATACCACCCTACTTTTTGTATATATTCAATTTCTAATAAACCTTGTCAATATATTAGATATTGAATCAACCGTTACCGAGTTGCGCCTAGGAAACTCCAACTAACAATTGGGCACTTTTTTTGAATTTGTATTAAGCAAGATCTTGTGTATTTTTGGTCTATACAGTCTTGTTATCATGCTAGGATGTCTTCGTGTTACTTTCTATGGATCAAGGAGGATATCTCATCTCGGTTGGTCTAAACAAAAAACATATGACGGTAGGGCAAAAGGCTGTACTTGCAAATAACTAAAGCACAATTTTGAGTAAGAAGCTCAATGAGGATAAAAATAGTGATCAGCCATATGATGAGAATGGGAGATTTTTACCGATCTTGGAGGCAGTCTCCTCCAACGATAATGACGAACAAGGATCCTTAACCTATTCAAAAAACATATCCAATTATTGAATTTTCTGAGATATCACACTCAAAAGGTAAAAACATACCGCCCGATCGCCTATCTCTAAAAATTGATCCTTTATTTTTACCTTTACAAGTGTATTCTGAGAATGATTTTTGGACTGTGCAGGTTTGATCGAAAGATAGAATATTTATCTACTTGGTAACTTGATTATTGCCTCTTTAGAATTTATGTTCGCAACGAATTCTCATCCCTGTTCAATGTATTGCTTGAGTCCTCTTATTGAAACTACCTTCTGACTGTTTCCGTTGTTTATCTACTTGATCCTCTTCTCATCTATCTTCTTTATCAGGTCTTCATTGGATAGCTCAAGCAACTTCTCCTTCTCAATCTCTTCCTTGGAGAATCCGGCGAGAATAAGCATTGATGTTTTAAGTTCCTTTATGGTCTTATTCATCTCAGATTCAGATATCCCCTTGTTCTCAGTTTCTAGGAATTTAAGGGATTTCTGATATGAATTCCTCATTTCTTCTATTGTGTTCTCAGGCAGTTTGCCCTTGTTCAACTTATATCTGTGTTCAATATCTCCCGTATGTCCCATGAAAAACTGCCTGAAATCCCTCAATATCAATCCCTTGGACTCTGCCATCATCAATTGAGTATCGAAGTAAGCTCTAAGGACATAGGGCCTCTGATTTAATCCTGATTTTCTTATCGCTTTGCGTATCATATCCCCTATGTTTATGGTCCTTATATGCTCCCTCCTAGACCTGTCTTTTTCCCTCACAGGGGTTATTATTGGACTTTCAGGTTTCGGAATTTCTCCTTTCCTCATTCTCTCCTCAAGGTAATCTTTGAGATATTGACAACCTTCCGGTCCAAGGAAAGTGAAATACCTCTTTCTCGTCTTCGACAATTCAGGCCTGATTATTATCATTGTTGGAATTTTGGTAAACCTCACCTCATTTTGCTTAATCTCCATGTCAAGAAAATCCATTACCTTGAGACCGTCACTTCCATTGTAATTCCCCAATACGTCGGGTCTTATCCCTGAGAACGCCTTAAGTGATGAGGAAACCCTTGATTTCTTGTCCCCGGACAGGAATATTTTTTCAATTCCTTCTTGGAAGGGATCCTCTCATCCTTGAGAGAGGGCGTGGAATCGGCAACCCTTATCTTTATTTTCAGTTTTATAGAGATACCATTGAATGAGTGCCATGACTTCACACTCTTCACTATCCCAGCGATAAATGATCCTGCTTTCCCCTGAGATTCAAGCAAACTGACGGTATCCATAAGCATATTTACTCTCTCCTTCTCAGTCATCTTCGTAATAGCTATGGGATCCGTGTTATTTATCTCACAGAACTGACCCAGTCTTCTCAGATATACTTCCCCAGTTATCATGGATCCCCTGGACATGTTTAAGAATCATCTTTTAATCTCAGGATTGTTTTTCAAGGTGGCGCATTTCTCCTTAGACATGAATGTATATAGAGTAGGAGTAAATGTATTCAAATCCCTGCGGGCCCGTTTTATATATCTGGATACATATAAAAACGAAATAAGGCAGTTATTAAAATTTTACATCTAAAATATTAATCGAAATCAATTAATTTTGTTTCCTTGAATAATTATATTAAAATTTTAACAATCTTAGTCCTAGGATTAAATATCTTTTCCTGTTTCATCTTATGCTTAATTTTGCATAAATTCCTTTCAGATACCCCTTCATCCCTGATATCTTTGAGCTTCAATGATAAAATCCGTTGTTCGAAATCTTCAATGTTCTCATATTCAAGATAATCAGTTTCATCAATACCAGTTAAGTTACATTCTAGGTTATTGGATTCCTTTTTAATGTATCTTACTTGATTGACAACGATATGTTTTCTGTGTGCAATCCTTTCATGATCGTAATCGAGTTTTTTTATCATTATGCCCCACCTATTGTGTCAATGCATCTTCTAAATTATGCGTGTAAGGATCAGAAGGTATCAGAAGCTAAGGGTAATTTATCTGATGCTGTTTCAGTTTTATAATTATAATCAACGAATTGACTTTATTGAATTCAAGTGATATCTTTATCATAAGGCAAAAAAAGGAATAATACAATTTTTCTCTGATCAAATAAGCATAAAATTGAAGAGCTTTATTTTTTTATATGCTTCATATGTTTTGACCTCATTCATTCTCTATGTGTTATTTATTGCAAACATATATATAGGCATTAGTTTATTTTAAATTAGGCTTATATATGTTTGGGAGAGTTAGACCACGTATAAAAAAAGTAAATTAATGATGATAATTGCTATTACAACAGTATTCCTCTTTTTGATCTCTGGATTATCATTTATTGCATATAGGTCTGAACCAGAAAAGTCAATTTCCTCAGGTGATAATTCAGGAAATATATCCATTACAAATTCACTCATACCCCCGATTAAAATAGCCCGAGCAATATTGTATTTGCAAATATAAGCGTTGGATTATGGCCAATGGGAGTAGCATATGATTCATCCAATGGGTATGTTTATGTTGCCAATTCGAATTCAAGCACTGTTAGTGTAATTTCCACGTCCCCACAGGTAACTAAAATATACGCAGTAACATTCACGGAATCGGGTCTACCATCAGGAAGGTTTTGGTCAGTCACCTTAAATGGAGCAATATATAAT